>Ga0315538_1000062_pt1 | contig 68914 bp, 51 predicted proteins | sample SalMarSW160230MG_2_FD_203834 | JGI IMG/M metagenome (GOLD analysis project Ga0315538, IMG submission 203834) | Salt marsh sediment microbial communities from the Plum Island Ecosystem LTER, Massachusetts, United States - Salt Marsh Sediment SW1601-230 ...
CCTTCGCGGAGACAAGATGCCCGTAAGCAAAATGCCTGACGATGGCAAGTTCCCCACGGGTACAACCCAATTTGAAAAGCGTAACATTGCTGTGAACATTCCACAGTGGGAGCCGGACATCTGCATTCAATGTGGAATGTGCTCGCTGCTTTGCCCGCATGCAGCCATAAGAATAAAGGCTTATGATAAAAAGTATCTAAAAGACGCGCCCGCGACATTTAAAAACGCTGATGCCAAGGGCAAAGATTACACAGGTATGAAATTCACCGTTCAGGTAGCTCCGGAGGACTGTACCGGTTGCAGCGCGTGTGTCCTAAGTTGTCCTGCACAAGAAAAGGACGAAAACAGGAAGCCTACAGACCGAAAAGCAATCAACATGGTACTACAAGAACCGGTGCGTATGCAGGAGCGTGAAAATTACAAACATTTCTTATCAATTCCCAACACCGATCCGGGCCTTTTCAAAGCTGGTACTGTAAAGGGTAGCCAGTTGATCCAGCCTTTATTTGAGTACTCTGGTGCTTGTGCAGGCTGCGGTGAGACACCCTACGTCAAGTTGCTAACGCAACTATTCGGCGATAGAGCACTAATTGGCAATGCTACAGGCTGCTCATCGATTTACGGCGGCAACCTACCCACAACCCCTTACGCTAAGAGAGCCGACGGCAGGGGTCCGACCTGGAGCAACAGTCTGTTTGAGGATAGCGCCGAGTTTGCCATGGGCATGCGCCTGACAGTAGACAAGTTCAAAGAGCGGGCTCTCACACTGTTAGCGAAAGTTACAGACAAAGGTTGTGTAGACGCCAAGCTGGCGGAAGAAATCCGCTCCACTACATTGGCCGATGACCCCAACCAAGGAGCTATCGAACAGCAGCGAGCTTACGTGGATGAACTGAAGAAACAATGCAGAAAAAGTAAATGCGAACAGTGCGAACACCTGCTGGACATTGCTGACTATCTCGTCCGTAAATCCGTCTGGGCACTTGGTGGCGACGGATGGGCCTACGATATCGGCTATGGTGGTCTTGACCATGTCCTGGCAAGTGGTGCAAATGTCAACGCCCTTGTTCTAGATACGGAAGTCTATTCCAATACGGGTGGGCAGATGTCCAAATCTACACCCAGAGCTGCAGTAGCCAAATTTGCTGCAGGCGGAAAACCAGCGCCCAAAAAAGACCTTGGCCTGTTGGCTATGATCTATGGCAACGTTTACGTCACCAAAGTGGCAATCGGTGCGAATGCCAATCAAACCGTCAAGGCCTTTGTCGAGGCCGAGGCATATCCGGGACCATCTTTGATAATTGCTTACGCCCATTGTATTGCTCACGGCATCAATATGACCGCTGGCTACGAGGAGCAGAAAAAGGCTGTTGCCTGTGGCCATTGGCCGTTGTATAGATTTGATCCCCGGCTCAAGGAGCAGGGTAAAAATCCACTGCAGCTCGATTCCAAGGCTCCTACTATTGACTTCCAAGAATATGCTTACGGCGAGAATCGCTATCGTACGCTGAAGCAATCCAAGCCCGACATGGCAGCAAAATTGCTAAAACTTGCTACCAAAGATGCTGTCGAAAGGTATGCCCTGATGGAGCAACTGGCGAAACTCTCATGTGGTTCCGAAGAGCAGGAGCTTGACGAGCAATCCCAAAAATACGAAAAACAAACTATAACGAAGTAGAAAGATGATGCACCGACTATCAAAAGCAATTTGGCTCGTTTTGCTGATAGCCTGTACAATTGCAGGTTGTACTAAACAAACTGGTAAGAGTACGGGGCGCCTTGCTCGTGGTCCTGACGTCCAGACACTAACGGCACCATCCGACTATGCCGCCGGCGCACTTAAGGCCACCGGTGGATTTAAAAAATGGACAAAAACAAAGAGGCTTAGCCTTGATTGTGTCGTCACTTTCTACCAGCCGGATGGCGGCTTTTACCTAACGCAACAACATCTTGAGGTTTTCCCATGGTCGAATTCCATACGGATTTCGGTTCGGGAGCCCCTCGGTCCAGTCATGTGGCAGCTCCTTGATGGTCAACTTACTATTCTGCAGGGGCGTGAGCAAGACATCCTTATGCAAATATCACATCGCGATTATGCTGAAGCAATACTGGGCTTGACTACGGCTCCGGTACGTCTTCTGGACGCCTCCGCCAGTTTCAACAGACGCTCCGAACCGATAAAAATAGAAGGCCTTTGGTATGACTCAGTCGAGCGAACTTACACAGTGAGCAGGGGCGGTGTTGGCAACAGACTACAAGAGGGCGTCGATTCGACAAAGTCTCACTGGGCTACGATTGTTTTTTATCAGAATAAGAATACCACTTTGATCGATATGCTTTGGTTCTGCGATATCGATCGTCAAGAATACCTCGCCGTTCGTGGTTATGATTATAGCGAGGTCGAAGAAAAAGGCATTTTACTCCCTACCAAGATAGAGATATTCACAACGGATGCTCGGTCTGTTTTCAAAGAGAGGTTACTAACGGTAGATTTCAAGTAGCTGTGTCGGGAGGGGTAAGATCGGCACAGTAGTTTTTTCTGGGCGCAGGCTCAGCTATCGCACATCTATTATGGTTGGCCGGGGGTGGGAATAGAGGGCTGCCAACCGGCTGAATCCTGCCAGGAAACAACTGCACCACTCGGGGCAGTTACCACCAATGAATCGCCACCGCCATCCGTAGTTGGATACCAACTGCTATCATAACTAAACCTAAGTATCGCTGCATCCAACGGGAAAGCCAAATTCAATACAATCTGCTCACCATTATTACTCAGGTTGCCCGAATAATCGCCTGCAACATTTATATCTGAGCCATACTTCGACCGAAAAGAGCTTAGGCTACTTACTACCACTACATACTCACCCGGACCAAGCACCATTTCGCCAAAGACAAAATCCACGCCTCCGGCAATGCGGACGCCAGTTAAATCCAACGTCACATCATTTATGTTCTGAAGTTCAATATAATCAAAATCGCTGCCATCTGCTGCATGATACATAAGCTCAGTAATACGAAGACCATCTAATAACGTATACGCATCAGCATAGGAATCATCCGATGTCATAACGACCGCATCAAGCTCTAAGCCAAAGACAATATCGCTGCTGCTACTGCCGGTCTGATGCACTTCTACCGCGATGACATTATTACCCTCAAGCAAATAATCGATGGGAATCACAAAGGGTCCTTCGTAGTCGGCGTTACTCACAGTACGGTCGGCTGTCATGGTATGCTCAATCTCACCCTCAGCCATACCAAGCCGAAGCACTTCATGGCCATTAAGATAAAATACCGCTCCATCATCAATGACACAGTTAAGCTCAAGCTGTGTTATATCGCCTGGAGCAAAGCTTAGATTAAAGTGGGTGCGGAAATAATAGGTCATTGCACCGAGCGTAAGCTCCGTATTCTTTGGCGCTGGCAATTCAGAGTTCTCAACGTATAGTAGTGCAGGCCCAGCCGGCCAGGATGAATCATCATAATCCGGCTCAATCCAAGTTGCAGGCAGAGCCGTGTCTGTCTGCTCATAAGACCAGACATGGTCGATAGCAACAAGGTTGGATACATTAACAATAGTACCTGCCGGATTGCCGACGCCGGGCGTTGGCAGCTCGAAGAACTCAAACTTATCTGAGCCATCCGGTGCCCGTCCCTGCGAAACATCGGTCGTCTGTGGGCCATAGATCACTTTGTCAATAGCATTAAGCTTGGCATCGAATAAGCCTATCATCTCACCATCGGGCGAGAGTCTGAAAGTTACATGGCCGGGATTGTTGCTGTCGTCAGCCGTGAACGTAGCGAAACCTTCGCCTGAAATAAAGCTAAGCGGTCCAAGCCGATCCTTGCCTGGCTGAGTTACCGGATTGTCGGTAAGGTACAAACCACTTAAATCCACCGGAAAGACATTTGGATTGTACAGTTCAATAAAGTCGTCCTCGAATAGTACTTGGCCGTTCGTGAACCACTCATTTATCTTGAGCATATCAGGATCACTAAGTGGTTGAGCGAAATTTTCCCCACCGAAGGTCGGCACCGTTAGGTGCCATTTGCCATTGTATCCGACCCTGCCGATAGATAGGTCAGGCAACTGCAGACCGAACTCAACCGAATCAAGCAATTCTCCACTATTATCATGAAGGTAAACACCTTCTCCGTTTCCACTGAGGGCAAAGCCAAGATATATACCTGGGCCAACCGCATTAGCATCAACGTAAATAACCATATGCTGGCCAGGCTCAATTGTTGTTCCGGAGGCAAAGACGAACTTGTCCGGATTACCTTTATCATCGGTGATGCTCATGCCAGATAAGTCAAGCGCAACAGGACCATCATAATACAGCTCAACAAGATCCGGGTAGATACCATCTTGCTCAAAGACGGATTCATTCCTTGCCAGTACTTCGTTGATAACCAATCGCCAGGAAGAACTATCCACAGTCCAGGTTTGCGAAGCGGTAGGGATTTCCTGCCAGATGCCAGCGGAGTTCTTGCCAAGTATATAGACCGTATAAGATTGCCCATTAACAAGGCCCATAAGCTCAATTGGCATATCTATGGGTTGTTCTTCGCTCCAGGGGCCGTTTGGGTCGTTAAGGCTCCACTTGTAATGCGTAATGCCAGGCCCACCTACGGTAAGTGCGGCCTCGTTGCGGTAGGTGATTTTGCTTGGCTCACCGCAGATGGCAGCACCGCTTGGGACGTATGCTCCCATATCGAGGCCCCAGGGCCCTGTGCCGATTGCCGGTGAAACTAACTTCAGATTGAAGTCATCGTTTGGATCAACGAAGAGCGGATCAGCATCGATATTTCCCTGACCTAGATAATGAAACTCTGATGGAATTATTGAATGATTAACGGCCAGGTCTGTAGCATCGGTCACCTCGTCAAAAAGAAGTGACATATCCCAGAAAATATTGCCATCCAGATATGCACCAAGGCCTGGACTTGTCGTATGTCCTTGTAGATCAAAATAAAGAGCAGATATATCCACATCTGCAACTGTATTGTTGACAAACGTTACAAAAGCGTCGTCTTTGACAAACATTACGTGGTCAAAATCGTAAAAGACGTTGCGGACAACCACATAGTGCTTTGCTCTGCCGGCTGAGATAGCATTGGAATGGCCAACGGCTGTATTATATGAATCTCTATGAAAGTGCATGAAAACATTGCCTTCGATGTGTGCGTCGGCTTCAAGATCGAGCGCATCATCACCACCACCAAGAAAGATATTGTTAAGAATTTGCACTATCGGATTTGGGCGTGATGGACCATCAAAGTCGATTAAATCGTTATGGCCTTTTGTTGTGCCGAAGATGTTGTTTTCAATAACGAACATTCCGTCTTCAGGAACACCGCTACCCCATATATGCTCGCTGCGATTGTCGGTGCTTGGTAGCTGATCAGGCCCAAAGATATCTGTGAACACGCAATTACGTACGATTAAAGACGAGTCAAGCGAGCGGATACGGCGCAGGTCCGTATTATCCAGCGTGACATACTCAAGTAAAAGATTTGAATTCTCAAGGCCAATCATGCCATCATCTGCTCTACCATATTCAACTACGGCATACGTTATGCGATTGTCAGTCGAAGAGTTGATAAACTGCAGACCATTCCATGTGCTGTTAGTCCCGGGCGTTCGAGTAAAACGAATCAAGCGATACTGAGTGCCCTCTGCAATAAGACGGCCATTGATAGTCATCCTGGTATCAGTTTCAAAGAATACTGTCGTGCCCAGTTCTATGGTTAGTGTCACTGCTTCGGGCACAATCAAATCATCCGTTACTAACCAGGGCCCAGAGTCAGAGTCCAAGCTCATATCGGCAGCGAGCGTGCCCGAAATCTCTGCAAAGTCACCGTCGTCATAGTAAATGTCAGTATACATACGATGAATCTCGTTACCTGAACCTTTGGGTTCATCAAATGCCTGAACAATAACACGATTGATGCCGGGTTTTAGAATTATGTCGTCAATTGACCAGGTTCCGTTTCTTTGTGACCAGTTAAACTCGGGTACTATCAGACCGTTAACACATACAGAACGAGTCTTGATTGCGTTAGCGGTGCCGGAAAATGTGACAGCACTATGGTTTGTATAGGTATAGTCATCGGCAGTCCGCTGTGGAGCGGTAATTGTGAAATCCTGCGGTATTTGAGGATTGTCGTCACTCTGAGGATAGCCGCCATAAAGTATATTATTGGCACGATCTTTAATAAACTGCTTGATTCCGCTAGAACCATTGATCTCAGAACTGGAAATCCAATTACCCAATAGGTAATCTACGAGTGGGTCAAAATTGGCAGGTGCGAAGACAGTCTCTGCCAAGTCATGGTATTGCTTATAGTAAAGTTTTACTACATCGGGATGACGAAATAACCGGCGCAAGCCATCAACATCGTCATAGACAAAAATGCTTCGCTGAGGCTGATACGACTGGTCGCCCCGGCCAAGTATAGTGTCAATATCGTGCGGTATGAGCTTGAATCGAGGTTCTATCACGCCACGATACATCGCGTAATCATCACCAATTCCAGTAGCCAGGCTGCCTTCCCGGTTACCAATCATCGCATCCACGGCAAAATAGCGCATCCATTTCTCAAGGTCAAGAACCTTACTTACCTCTGAAACAAAGTCGGAGTCGGGGATGCTATTGTTATTAAGCTTGTCTATCAGGATAAAAAGGTCCGACCAGTCGTCGGCCGATTCATTTGTCTGCTTTGGATAGTTCAGGCGATAGTCGTTAGGATCGGGAGTTTGTCCTGGATCTTCTTTGTAATCAAGGTCGGCGTAGGTTCTTGGATGGACGCCATCGCTGTAGTATGTGCAGCGGTACAAATTGCCGGCACTATCATCCGGAAAGTGCTTATCAGCCCAGTTTGCATCCAGCACTTCCACGGCACTATAAAAACCGTATGTGTGGCTAAAATCACTCAGAGCCGGCTCCTGCCCATTTACATTGAGCCGTACTATGGTAACGTCGGCAGCCGGTAGATCCGCCATTTGATACAAAATACTGCCCATCAGTTCAAGGTGAGGATACTTGCTATTTAAGTTCAGCGCTGTAACCTGTTCCCAAGGTTGGTCATGGCGGAAGTTCACACGGTAGGACATAGGTGGATTAGCTCGTTTACGGTTACCCCTGTTGCGAACGCCAACATTGTATCGTACTTCTGTACCAACGCCGTCAATGCTAATAAAAGTTATGTTCATCTGGGCGTTGCTCATAGGCTCAGCCGCAAATATATCACCCTGATAATTTCTATCTCCGATATCATCAAGCTCACCTAATTCTGCCGCGGTCATAATGATATAGTAGACTGGCCAGCTTCCCGGCACCCGCATAGCATCCGGATCGAACAAATCATTCACCTGGTACAGAGCGTTTGTCACCTGCTCAAATTCGCCATCCACAAAGCTCGGCGCAGGCCAAGTCCGTGAGCCGGCTCCAGAGTCGCTCGCTTCGACATAGAACTCAACGATTGTGCCATCAAATTGTGCAGGTATCCGGGCCCCATACACGCCGTCATCTGCGTCACCATCGCCGTGCGCCCCATCGTCAAACATTACTGCCATACTGTAGCCATTCGGGTCATAATGCGGGTACACTCCCTCCTCATATACGGAACTATCAACACGATAATGCAATGTCACTGTTATGCCGAAACTCGCCTCATCGACAATGCGAGCTGTCACTGCTACCGGCTCGTCCGAATCAGGTATGACAGGAAAGTGTGCCACATCCAAAATCAAAGGTGCGATGTTGTCAGAAGCAGCCGAATTGGCCACACCAGGCGTACCATCGTTAGCATCACTCACAGCCCAATTCTGCCCGTATTCATTGCCCAGTGCCGGGTTGACCAGCTCAAGTGACTTGCCGAGACCATCGTGTTCATCCGACCATACCCAGCCTCGGTGGCCAAAATCCAATGGCCCGAGCTCCCGTACAGCCCAATCACCCTGGTCGGCATAGTGAACCCGGTCGATCCTTGTGCCATTATCATCAACTAATTCAATCGCCTCGCCGGAGTTGCTCAAATGACCATGCCATCCGCCAATGACGTTTTTGACATCTGGATATTTTTCGCTAAAGGCGTTTATGTCCGCAGCAACAACAAGGTACTGCCCGCCACCAAGTATAACATCATTTGTAAAGGTAAAATCTATTCCATCTGTAAATCGCCACCCATATAAACTGACTGGTTCAGTTCCAAGGTTGAGCAATTCTATGTACTCAAGCCGGAGTAGCTCCGGTTCATATAAGCTGTGATACGGATGGTACATGATCTCGTTGATAACGACCTGGATTGGCTCAGCCTTGTTAGGTCTTGCCGGCGTGGGGCTTTTGAGAATCTGCCAGTTATCGCTGGCATCAGGATACCGTCCGTAGGACTCATCTGCAATCTGTGGACCGAATGTTATTCCATCAATGAGCGTTTGGCCGTCGATACCGAATAGCCCGATTTCTTCACCACTTGCATCGAGTTTGAAGCTTGCATGCAATGGGCCTTCACTGGTTTCGTCATCAGCCCAGATAAGTAAGTAGCTGTGCCCAGCTATGGTAGTGATAGAGGGGACATTTTCAGGAATCCGCCACTTAGTTGGCTGGGACAGATCATCCGTAAGATACATACCACCGATATCAACAGCATTATTTCCATAGTTGTAAATCTCTATCCAGTCATCATAATCGCCATTTTCGTCCTGCATGAAACCATCGTTTTTCGCTACGAATTCATTTATCACAAGTTTGATGTTGCCGTTTTCTGCGAGCAGGTTCTCTGCTAAAAGTGAGAATTCCAATATACTTTCCTCTTTGTTAATGTCGAAGTTGGTTGTACCAGCCATAGTAACCAACCACTGCTCAGATAGAACCTGAACGTCTTTGGAATTGATTTGGTGGTGGCCTTTAATGTCGCTGCGAGGATGGTCAGCAATTGCAAAACTCACCAGAAGCATAGCCAACTTTAGGACAAGCATAACTGTTTTCATAAATTCAGATACCTTCTGTTTCATGCCTCACAGACGAATTGAATCGTAGGCTGTGGTCTTAGATTTGTGAATCGAACAGGCTCGAAAGCACAACATCAGTTAAGAAGTTTGTCATAATTATAACAATAAACAACGCTTAAGTCAACAGACTGAGGCACGTGTAATCGTCCCAAGGATTGTGGAAGAATTTAGCGATGTGGACTCTACCCTTATCTGCACCTCAAATAACCTGTCGCAAATCGCATACACCGTCCGTGCCTCGCAGGTACTCCGAAAAGTATAGATGAAACAATGCTACTCCGCGTAGTAAGCTACGCAGCACGAGCATCTTGTCCGGATTCTTGAATCCCCCATCGTCTTGGCCCGAATCTTATACGTTAGACAAATCACCCGTTCGGTAGCGTTATTCGTCGGATCACCAGGACCACGACCGACATACGGCCAGGTACTCTCTATGTGCTGAAGCAACTGGTTAGCCCTCCAATGAGTACCCCTACGGCAGTTGATGAAACGCCGCACCAAACGCTCAATCTCCTCCGGCAGCCGAGGCGATGACCATCTCTCATGCAAAAGCCGCTTCAACTGCAGCATCGTCTGCGACTCTCGTCGCAAGACGAGGCAGCAGGTGACTCGTATCTCGTATGTAGAAAGAATTGAAACAGGAAATAGCCGTTTGTCAAGAGACAAAATTCTAATCGGACAAATCGGGGCCTCCTGTTTCCCGTATTCTGTCTCCTGTCTTGCAAATCCGTGGCTTTAATTCAACGACTCGTCTTCCAGCGTATCAAGGCCAATAGACAATCGTGCATAAACACCCGTCTTTCGCTTGGGGTGTCGTGGGCTGCATACGTTTTTCCCCGCTGCGGATCGTAGTAGGCATACCAGCTATACCTGTGGCAGAGCTAGCCGGACAACCATTCGTAATCTTCGTCATCGACCCTCGTGCTTCGTAGCGAACCTACTCCGCCGAAGCGGCTGCGAAGGCTGGAAGCGCTACTTCGCAGAGTAGCATTTGCGTTTAGGCCGTTCCTCCACAGGACCCCTCCACAGGATGGCTTACGCCCTTGCGGGGCTAACGGTATCTCTCTCATTATCCTCTCTTACCTCCGCACTTGTTTCCGGCGTTCCTGTTTGCCTATTACAACTCAAAAAGTACCGGACACCTTTAATTCCCCCTTTAATTCATTCCCGATCACTTCACCCAAGCCGAGCAGTAAGAGTATTGCAACTCAGTCATCTTTCGGTTTCTTGCCGTTTTCCTTTGCTGAAGCGTCTTTTGGTTTGGCTTTCTTGTCTCTGAAGGTGACAATGAGACCGGCCGTTACAACTGCTATACAAAATACGCAGAAAACAACACCAGTAGCCTGTCGAGCATGGGTCCAACCTTCCAATAAATCCACAGCGGTAGGAAATGTAATACACAGAATGGCCACTATTCCTAACCACATACAAATAGTCTGCTTTTTGTTCATAGGTGTTTCCTTTGAGAAACCAGCCCTCTGTCACTGATTATTCTTTGCCCTATCGTCATGTTTTTCAGCATCACCGCCGAGAAGGTGAACAATAATGCGTCAGTCGTGCCAGGGGTTATAGTTTCTACCAGCGAATGAGAAGTCCAAGCACACGCCATTTGCTATGAATGTGTTGACGAAGTTAACATGAGGAGCACGGGAATGACCAACGTCAACTTTAAACTTTGACCATTGAATATCAGAAATTGCAGCGACAACGGCATACAGACCCTCAGGTTGACCCAATGCTCTTTCAGCCTGCTCAGGGTCACACCTCAGAACAAAGGTAATGTCTACATGTCTAACTGTACTGAAAACCACACAATATTCTGCATCTGACTTCTTTACATCAACTAAGCCTCCATAAAACAATATAGGTCGAGGATCATTCGCGATTAAAGCAGTCTCAACATCAATGGTATAAATTGGTCTATGACCACCATTTATCTGTATGCTGTAATCCACGAAGCGTTCGCTCCATTGAGCGGAAGCGTTGTGTCTTGCAACCATATCGCTCACCACTTGCTCTATTCGGTCTCTTCCGTCTGCTCTGGGTTTAATCTTGAAAAGGTGCCAAACGCCAGCGACTACGCCAACAACTACGACAAGATAAATAAGCCGCACGATTATGGTTTCTGTTTTCAAAGACATATTTGCGTCCTCTTTCAAAGAGTCGCTTGTATTTGCCTGTGCACCAAAAGAGGGTACCGCTACATCGTTTCCACATCAAAAGCCAGTAATTCCCTACACTTCTAATCTATCAATTGCGTAGCTGCAAAGCAAGAAAAAAAGAGGGCAAGACGTAACACTGTGAAAGTGCAGCGGGCACATCCGCTAAAACTACTCTAAACCTACGTTGCTTTTTCCGTCCGTTCCAACCTATACTTACAGATGTTAAGCGAAAAGCTGAAGAATCATGTTTTGTTAAGAAAGGTCTGAGAAAAATAAGCAGTACTCAAATCGAAGCGGCAGAAATCGTGAAGCTGGTTGATGCCAAAACACTGTCGAAGATGCTATCCGTGTCCCCCCGCACAGTCTTGCGATTACGGTCAGCAGGAAAACTGCCGTTGCCGGTGACATTCGGGGGCAGTTTGCGTTGGAGACTTTCGGATATTGCTTTGTGGCAGGAGCTACGATGTCCTAATGAAAAGGCGTTTGAGACCGTTAAGAACACAGAATCAAAAAGGAGATAATATGACAACTAAAGATTTTCAAAGAATCATAGAACGCGAAATTGAATTTCACAAGCAACAAGTGGAATCGCATAGGAGACACTTGCTCAGGCTACAAGGTCTTAATGTTGGTCTGAAAGCTAAGTTGGGATTACCCCCGTTTGATAATGCTAAGGAGACCGGCGAATGACACAAGGGGAAAATGGGGCTATTTGAAATCTGGGGCCAGCGTACTTATTTCTCCCTTTCATTGAGGTCCTTTCATATCTCGCATAGGGTTCTCCAAATCCGTTCCGTCAATTCTGCCGGACCGGACGTATTCGACATCCGTGAGCTTTAGATTATCACATTTTGGTCTGTTTGTCACCAAATATTCTGGGCAGGAAAAGGGGACATTCTACTTTTCTGTCCTGGTGGGGCACTCGTCTCGGCGACTCGTCTTGGCGTAGGCACCAAGCCGTAGCCAGAAGGCCAAGCCGTAGCTTTGAAGCCGCCAAAGTAAATCTGGATTCCACATTGAATGGTTAATAACAAGTATCGAGGATCGGGCATCAAGAATCCATGTTCATCTTCCCACTTCAGACCTTAATCAAGTTCCATAGGAAAGTACTCTTTGGCGTTGTTAAAGCCGATGTCCTCAACTATTTTTGCCAACAGTTCCAAGTCATTGGGTAAAAGACCTGCTTCAACATCGCTGCCGAGCATGTTACACAATATCCGCCGAAAATATTCGTGCCGGGGATACGAGAGAAAGCTCCGTGAATCGGTCAGCATTCCTACAAATCGGCTAAGAAGTCCCATATTTGAAATCACGCGTAATTGCTCCTCGATGCCGTCTTTTTGGTCGAGAAACCACCAGGCTGAGCCAAATTGCATTTTGCCGGGTGCAGAGCCGTCTTGGAAGTTGCCAATCATTGTTGCAAGCAGGGCGTTATCTCTGGGATTGAGATTGTAAAGTATGGTCTTGGGCAATTTGTTTTGAGAATCGAGACGGTCCAGAAACTTCGACAGAGGTTTGGCTATCTCGAAGTCGCCAATGGAATCACCACCAGTATCTGGGCCGAGCGACTTGAAAAGTTGCGTTCGATTGTTCCTGAGGGCGCCGAGATGAAGCTGCTGAACCCAGCCTGCCTCAGCATCCATCAGGGCAAACTCAAACATCATCGCCGACTTGAATTTCAGGCACTCTGACGCATCAGGTTCTTTGCGCAACCTTATCTTATCAAAGATTTTCTTGATGTCGGCAACTGTATAGTCTTCAGCGTAAGCGGTTTCCAGGCCGTGGTCGGAAAGACGACAACCGTTCTCGTGAAAATAGTCATGACGTTTGCGAATCGCTTCTATGTATGAATCAAATGTGGCTATCTCTGTGTCGATGATTTCCTGTAGTTTGTCAATCCACGCGTTAAGGCTACCAATATCCTCGGCAGCCATAGCCATGTCAGGACGCCAGGCAGCGTGCACCTTTATTTCAAAAGCGTCTTTTCGGATTTTCTTATGATGTGCCAGCGAATCGAGCGGATCTTCGGTCGTACAGACGAGTCTGACATTCATTTTACGCAACATGTTGCGAACACCGAATTCCGGCGTTTTCAGCATTTCGCTGCAGCGCTCGTAGATTTGTCTGGCTGTGTTGGGATTTAGCAATTTGTCCTTTATACCGAAGTAGTTTTTCAGCTCCAGATGCGTCCAGTGATAAAGGGGATTGCCCAGACAGTACGGGACGGTTTGCGCCCACTTTTCGAACTTTTCCAAATCACTTGCATCGCCGGTAATATATTTTTCAGCTATGCCATTAGTTCTCATTGCTCGCCATTTGTAGTGGTCACCGGCTAACCAGGCCTGCGTGAGATTCTCGAATCGATGGTCAGCGGCAATTTGATCAGCCGGCAGGTGACAATGATAATCATAGATAGGCATCTTCTCGGCGTGTTCGTGATAAAGTACCTTGGCGGTTCTATTTTGCAGTAGAAAATCATCGCTTAAGAATTTCTCAGTCATTAGCTTTACTCACTTTCGAAATGTTCTTGAGTTGGTTAAGTTGGATTTTCCTTGGTTTCTTGTTGGGTATCTTGGCCAGGCTTTTTGCGTTTTGGTGGCTGGTATTGAGCCATTTTCTTGGCCCAGTCAGCTACTTCGCTTCTGGTTTTTTGCAGGCGTTGAGATGTGGGTCTGCCTGTTTTCTTTTCTTCTTCACGGACTTTGCGCATCCATATCGCGTAAGCTATCCACGCGATTGCGAGCAGCGGCAGGGCAATTAGCATAAAAATCTTATACATAACAATCATCCTTGTTTTGAGTTCTATTTATGGACTTAGCGTTCAGTTGAAGAATGTCAGTCCGCCAAGGCAGAAATCCGGATTTATCGAGATTTCCGGATTCCGCATCAAAGCCTGCCCTGAGCGCAGCCGAATGGGTACGGAATGACATCTCTTTGAATCAAGAGTAACAGAGCACTAATTTTTCTTTCCCTAAAATACCAAATGTATTTGGTCGATACAATTGCTATAAGCTGGTTTTTCATGAAATTGTGTAGATAGTTAAGGAGATGCAGAAATGCTCTGTTCAAACTGTGGCAGCGAAGTGACCGGGCGGTTTTGCTCAGAGTGTGGGGCACAGCTTGTCAGCCAGGAAAGCATCGCCGATTTCACCTCGTACCGGCAAATAATGGCCGATCCCAAATGTCAGGAAATTATTACCTCATGCGCAAATCAGGCAAAGGGTGAATTTTTAAGCGCTAGTGAATTCTTGAATATTGCCCAGTCTGTTATGCCGGTATCTATTCCGATGGAGGCTCTCGGCAAGGTCAGCAGCAAACTGGGCGCAGCGATTGGCATTAAAACCACCAAAGCCAGACAGATGCACCTACCTCATAATTTTGGCTATGTTCTTTTGGGGACAATCTGTGCACTGGCCAAGCACTGTATTAAGATACAATCGGTATCTGAGACGCAGCAATCCTGCACGATTGAAGCCGTTCTTCCTTCGAGTATGTGGGCCTGGCAGGGCACAATTCGCCTCGCGATTGTAGCGGAGGATACCGGCACCAAATTGATAGCAGAGACCGAGGTGCCTGGCCAACTGTACGATTGGGGTAAAAGCAAACGAACGATCGAGACGCTGCTCTGCGAAATCAGCCAGCTATCGGAAATATTCTCTACCTCTCGTCCTTGATCGGAATGGCACTCTATCACCTCTTACTTAAGCGGTTGTCGTTATGAGTCGCAAGGTGGGGCAAGCCTTACCCTACTGTTTGTTGGTAACATGGGTCAGTTTCAGACAAGATTTACCTGTGGCACGTAAAGCGAGTGTCGATCGTGACGGATTCTTCATATATTATTGGGACATAAGTATGTCGGTTTTCTCCGCAGGCCGAAGATATCCTGTAAAGCAGCAGGGGTATAGGGCCGATATAAAGTAACGGCAAAAAGACGTCCGCTACCAAATGGTACAAACCGTCTAACGAATGGACGTGATGTGTTGAAAAAGACGTTTTTGGAGAAATGCCATGGCGAGCGAAAGACTCTCACAAATGGGTAAAGACAGTAGATCGGCCGATAACTCTGCAGCGCTTGAAGAAACTGAGCCCCAAAGAATTGGAGACATAATGCAATGTGGCGTGATAACCGTCAGAAGAGAGGAATCAGTATACAAGGCTATAGGCATTATGGCTGAAAAGCATATCAGCGGTCTGCCCGTCGTTGATGATGTGGGTTTAGCGGGAATTATCTCTGAAAAGGATGTGTTGAAATTACTGTACGATTCCGAGTTTCTGCCGGGTAACGTTGAAGACTATATGACCAAAGACGTTGTCAGTTTTGACATCGATGACAGCGTATCTGATATATGCGAATGTTTGACAAATAATAACTTTCGCAGAGTCATAATATTGCACCAGGGCAGACTTGCAGGTATTGTCAGTAGAGCCGATCTTATACGAGCTAATAAGGATAGATTCAAACTAAAGAAATCATCGGCTGTCAAATCCGCAAAACATCAAAACGGCCCGCTGGCACAGGACATCATGCAGTGGGGTCTGCTAACTGTCAAGAAGGACACACCAATATATCAAGTGGTAGAAGTTCTTGCGGCAAAGAATATCACCGGCCTTCCTGTTGTTGACGACCGCATGAATCTTTTGGGTATCGTATCCGAAAAGGATGTTCTAAAGCTGTTGTATCATCCCCAACCACAGGACGTCAATGTCGCGGACATTATGACCGAGAAGGTGGTGAGCTTCAACCAGGACGACAGCTTGTTTGATGTTTGTGACTGTCTTATAGAAAATAATTTCCGACGTGTCCCTGTGTTGAATCAAGGCAGGCTCGTGGGTATTGTCAGCAGAGCAGACATCATAGTATTTATCTTGAAAAACAAATCAACCATCTTCAAACACAAGCGTTTGAATTGACCTTTGTGTTTTGTAGCATTCCCTCTGTTTCGGCGTGTGAGCATCAAACGGTGTAGGTTGAAGCTGATGTTTCGCCGCCTCGGCCAGTCCAGTTAGTGTTGCAGAATTTACCATCCCACAATCTAAATCTATACTCCTTTCAAAAATAGGGTACGCCCCGAATATCACACTAATATCCCCAAAATTATGCTCACTTATCTTACTCAAACTGATCGATTCCTACTGTCATACCCGCGAAAGCGGGTATCCAGTTAGCGAATCGACCATTGGATTCCCGCCTGCGGTCTGTTGCTAAAGTGGAGATTGCTTCGTCGTTTCACTCCTCGCAATGACAAACACTGCGTTTTAATGTCATTGCGAGGCCTATGAAATAGGCCGTGGCAATCTCAAACACTCCACAATAATGTTTGGCAACAAGCCCCTGCGCGGGAATGACAAGTTTTGCTATGTTGCTATCAGATAGGTTATTAAGATAGTTTTACTCTAAAAAACGGTCAGTTTGAGTTATCTTGGTTTTTTTAACAAGCAAGTTAGATTCATTATTAAGGTTATTGGGTATTTTAAATAATTAATAATTAAGATTCCTATTTCCAGGTTTTTCTCTTGATTTCCTTTAGGCTTTGGCTAAAATGCCAGCCGCAACTTAGAAAAGCGACAGTTTTGAGATGACGAAAAAGCGGTAATAAAGAGGGTGTGACCACTGTGCAGCAATCCTATTCTTATCCCGAGCGCGGTTGAGGGAAAGTAGAGTTTGCAAAGGAGTAAAACTTGTCTTGAGCAGTATCGAAAGATCTAATTAACCAAATCTTGCGAAATGACACAGGAAAATGACTTCGTGCGCAGTGTGCGCCGAAGAAAATCAAAAATCTTTAAGGAGGTACAGAAATGAAAATGCACAGAGTGTTTATAGTTGTAGGAATAGTTTTCTTTGTCATTGCTCTATCGCCAAGCATGGCCTGCGAGTGCATAGTCTCAGGCGAAACCAAGTTTGCTACGATAGAATTCGGCGGCGAGACACACTGCTATTCGTTCTTTGCTGAAGCTGGTCAAGGCGTCGTGATCCAGATGGCCGATCTTTCCATTGGTATGGTGATCGACAGGCACGAGCCACCGGAAGAGCCTTTCGATTTGGTGGAGGCAATGCTGGGTTTGGAGCCCCGAGTGCAACTTTTTGATCCCTTTGGTATCCGGATTGCCGACTCGGGGTGGGATTGGTCTCGCTCTGATATAGACAACTGCTCATTGGAAAAGACGGGAATCTACACGATTGTTGTCTCGGATGAAGATGCTACTGATGGTGGCTGGCGTGAGTTGGGACCTGATACTGGTGATTATGGACTATCTTTGGTTGTGACGGGCGGGACCACGACTTCTCTTCAGGATCGGGACGGCGGAGATATAACCGTCGGTCGCGCAGTAAACGGGACCGTAACGCCGGGCGGGGATCTGGATGCGTATTCCTTTTTTGGGCAGCCGGGTCAGGGCGTTGTGATCAATATGACAGACCTGTCCGCATCGGCGGATTTGGAGCCAAGAGTGCGGCTTTATGATCCCAATGGCGTCCTGGTCGCAGATTCGGGGTGGGATTGGTCACACGCCAGGATAGAGAACTACCAACTGAAAATGACGGGCATCTATACCGTTGTTGCCTCCGACGCGGATGCTACTTGGCGTCTAGGTGGTCGTGAGTACACCTACGATACCGGCGAGTATGGGTTAGCGGTTGCGGTGATGCCGCCGAAGGATCCCTACGGTCTTTATCCTTATGCCCCCCAGCCTTCCGACGGGAACTCGGTTAGCTTGTGCGATTGGGATACTCTAAGCTGGTGGTCGGTCACTGGAGCAACAAGATACGATGTTTTATTTTATGTCGGTCCTTGTATGACCCCTGGTGTGGGGCAAACCATATTTATTACACCACTGGAAAATGCACCGCAGAATGTTACAAGAATGCACGTTCCAATGCCTGTTCTCGATGCAAATGAGGTTTATTATTGGCAGGTTGTGGCTCACACTACAACCGGAGATATCATCAAAGGTCCTGTGTGGTGGTTTTCTACGGAACCATGTCCGTTCCCATCCTGCGGCTTGACGCTCTCTGCAATCGGCCGCGGCTCGATTACGGACCCGGGTGTGGGAGTTTTTCCTTATTCCTGTGGCCAAGTCGTGCCAGTTACAGCCGTGGCTGACCTCGACTATGAGTTTGTCAGGTGGGAGGGCTCCACAGTAGATGCTAACAAAACTGTGGTCGAATACCAAGACCCGTTTGGGTCTAAGATATGGGTGACTGTGGATGGTGCCTACACGCTAAGGGCCATATTTGAAGAGGTTATCAACGACTTCCCGCTCGACAGTAATCCCGGATGGACAATGAACGGCCAATGGGAATTTGGAACTCCAACAGGAGATGGGTGCGAGAATGGCAATCCTGATCCCACCAGTGGTCATACGGGACAGAATGTGATCGGAGTTAACCTGAATGGCTGTTATGATATTGCCATTGGAGGACCTTACTCGGTTGTCGCAGGACCCTTCAACATGCGTAATTACGGAGATGTTAATCTCAGGTTCTGGGAGTGGCTGAACACCGATTGGTCGGACTATGTCAAAAATTCTCTTGAAATATCGCTTGATGGTGGGACCTGGGTGCTTGTGTGGCAAAACCCGGAACGTATGGATATTACGGATAGCTCGTGGAACCTTGTCGAATATGATATCAGCTTGTTTTCAGATGGTCAGCCGTCAGTATATCTGCGATGGACTTACCAAGTCCTCAGAGAAAGAGCCTATCCATATACCGGCTGGAATATCGACGATATTCAATTGATAGGCCGTCGATAGTATAAGCGGAGAGTTCAGTTAGGGCTGTAGGATGGTTATCCTACAGCCTTTTCATAAAAATTATAATATGTTAAGAGGACGCTATCAAATCACAGAAAAGGTATTCATACTGTGTAGGTGGTTGAGGCAGTGGTGCCGCCTCGGCCGGTCCAGTTCGTATGGAAGAATTCACCCCTCGGCTTATCCACTCGCTCGTATGTATGAGCGCCAAAGTAGTCCCGCTGGGCTTGTAATAAATTAGCCGGCAGACGCTCAGCGCGATAGCCATCATAAAAGGTCAGAGCAGAACTCATCGCCGGCATGGCAATGCCGAGCTTGACCGCGGTGTTAACTACTCGTCGCCAGGAGGTCTGACCTTTTTGGACCGCACGCTTAAAGAACGGATCAAGCAGCAGGTTTTCCAGAGAAGGGTTTTTATCAAAGGCTTCTTTTATCTTGTTAAGGAACACCGAACGAATAATACAGCCGCCTCGCCAAATCGATGCAATGCCGCCATAGTTAAGGTTCCAGTTGTATTCTTTGGCGGCGGCGCGCATTAGCTGATAGCCCTGCGCATAGCTGACAATCTTTGATGCGTACAAGGCTTTTCGCAGGTCTTCGATGAATTTGGACCTGTCGCCTCTGAATTTTGCCTTTGGTCCTTTGAGTACCTTTGATGCCGCAACGCGCTGGTCTTTTAGGGCTGAGAGGCAGCGAGCAAAAACAGCCTCGCCAATAAGCGTCAATGGCTGGCCCAAGTTAAGGGCCTCAATCGCAGTCCATTTGCCGGTTCCTTTCTGACCTGCGGTATCGAGAATAATGTCTATGACTTCACCGCCGTTTTCGTCTTTATGTCCTAAGATCTCTGCTGTTATTTCGATGAGATACGAGCCAAGCTCAGCCTTGTTCCATTCAGCGAAAATCTCGTGCATCTGTTGGTTGGTCATACCGAGGCCTTCTTTCATGATCTGATATGTCTCGCAAATCATCTGCATGTCACCGTATTCGATGCCGTTGTGCGTCATTTTGACGAAGTGACCGGCGCCGTTTTCGCCCATCCATTCGCAGCAAGGCTGGCCATCGGGTGCTTTAGCTGCGATTTTCTGGAAGATAGGTTTGATGTGCTCCCAGGCAGCAGGCGACCCACCCGGCATTATCGAGGGGCCTCTAAGCGCTCCTTCTTCGCCGCCGGATACACCAGTACCTATATACAATTTGCCTTTACTTTCGACGTACGCGGTTCGACGAATGGTGTCTGGGAAATGACTGTTCCCACCGTCGATAATGATGTCGCCATCTTCAAGGTGCGGCAGCAGCTTTTCAATAAAGTCATCAACGGGCTTGCCGGCCTTTACCATGAGCATTATTTTGCGAGGTTTTTTTAGAGCGGCTGTGAGTTCTTCAATAGAGTGACAGCCGATGATATTTTTACCTTTGGCTCGATCATTTATAAAGTTGTCTACCTTCGAGACTGTGCGGTTATAGCAGGCTACAGTAAAGCCTTTGCTTTCCATATTAAGGATGAGGTTCTCACCCATTACTGCCAGACCTATAAGACCAATATCTGCCTGCGGTGAGTTTATCGAATCTGCTTGTACCATAATCGCATGCTCCCTTTGTCGAAAATTGAATTGTAATTATTTTCAATTTGAAAGTCCAACGCCCTCTGTCATAGTAACGACCTTAATAACTCCATGCCCTATTATCATGTTTCCAAGCCATAATGCAACGAGATTTCTAAAAGACGAGCGGGCATGGACACTCTCTTGCACGTCCAGCTAAGCGACTTGCTATATTATCTTAGAATATCCCTTTACAATGTTTTGAAACAAGTTCATGGTTGTTAGCATTCTTTCGCAAACCGATGTTCGCCTATTTGGTGGGCTTATTCAGATGTTCGAGGAATTCCTTAGCCTTTTTTCTTGTCTTTGGACTTTTACTTTTCAACTGTTTTTGGACAAATTCTGTTATTTGCTTTTTGTTCCTGGCTTGCTCAAAGTATTCCTCAAATGCCTCTATAGCACCCGCCTTGACCAAGTCTTTGCGTTCCTGCTCATAATGGGTCTTATCTATACTCAACAGCTTGTTGGTTATTTTGGTTCGCAGCTTTGGTTTTGCCATGGCAATCTTTCCTGAAGCACCTGCAACATAAGCCGCTGTTATAAAGCTTTTGTCATCAAGCAGACCATAGAACTTATTAAATATCTTCTCGAATTTGTTATTTTTATCGACTCTTGTGAGATTCGCTAAGAGAAGTGCTGCGCTGAGCTTGTGGTAAGTATTGTCACTATCTAAGAATTTGACAAAATAATCCCAATTGGAATATAAGGTTTGTGGTTGTTCTTCTGTTATAAAAAAGAGAACCTTATGACTATTATACCTTATCGTTTCGTTCTTCGACCAGAGATTATCAAGTAGCTCAGCCAGCAGTTTATCGTCCTTCAACGCCTTCTTTGCGACAGCCTTGATTTTGATGCTTTTATTGTTTAGATTGTCTGGCATAGTATTTGCCTGTATATTTCTGCCGGCTTAATATTTTGGAATAGTTGGTATATGTCCGCCTGATAATCTATATAATGTTTCGCCAGCGTGGTGAACTGCAAGTATTCCTTTATTCTCCCTGCCTTCGTAATCGGCAATATTTATCGAAGCTGGGTCAATATACCCGAGGTTGACCTTTTCACAACGCTCTTTGCTAATGCCGGTTGCCAGTACCACGTTGATTCGCGGCTTTTCCACTCCATTTTTGTATGTGCCGACCCCTTTCAAATGCGTTGAGTGCGCTAATACCGCTCGCGCAATGTCGGCAAACTCCTCCATTCTGCCTAGATAATAGTCCCTGCAATGATAGCCAACCTCGTCGATAAACTTTCCATGCGTATAAGAAATCTCGGTTATATGTGGTGCATAAACAATTATCTTGCCGCCATCGGAGACTATAGGTTCGAGTTTGTACATTGCCTTTGCAGCGGTCCACATATCGTCGTACATCTTCGGCGCTATCGCCAGCACCGTATGGTAAGGCTTGTCCAAGTATTTTATGTGGACTTCCTTTGATAGGTCCGCGGCCTTTTCCCAAGCTTCGACACAATCACCAATAAAAAGTCCTTTCAACTTGTCGTTGGCTGCTACAAGGGCGAACAGCTTGTGTGGCACCTTGATAAACGATGCTGCTTTTTCCACCACCTTTCGCGTTGCCGTCCACTTGTAGCCGTTGATTGCCGCATTTGTTATCACCGCCCCCAACCAGTGAAAGAAATTGATAATCTCATCACCTGCAATGCCGGGGAAGATGTACTTGTGTCCCCCGGAAAAGCCGACAACTTCATGAGGAAAGACAGGCCCCAAAATAAAGAACTCATCGTACTGGAGGATCAATTTGTTAATAGCCACATCAACTTCTTCACGAAACAGGCCATCACTTATCTGCTCTATCTCGTCGGCTGAGATTTTACCTATCGATTTGAATGTCTCAGGCTTATTCCATTCATGATTAAAGAGCTTAATTGCTCCATATTTGTTCTTACGTTCGCTACTGGTGATATTGAGTCTGGTGCAGATTTGTTCTTCGGTCAAAGGTTGATGTGTGCCGAGCGCGACTAAACAGTCGAGGGATTTGGTTTTTTCTCCTATGCAGTCATAGATGATTTTAAAGATATCGCCGACCGGGCCTGAACGGGTATTGTCTGGGATTATCAATAAGATGCTTTTGCCGGAGCAGTCATGTTGCGAAAAGAAATTTTTGATTGCACCGCTGGCCTGCATTGAGTTGATAAAACCATCCTTGTTTTGGATTTCGATTACCATTGTCTTGCCCGGATGTGTCAGTTAGTCTTTTTGATCTTGCCAGGGTGGGGTTTCCGGCAGACGTGCCTCGAATTCTGCGATTAATGTTGCTTCATATTGGCTGGCGTATTGTCCGTTTATGAATTTGTCGAAAGCCTTATCGTGGAATCTTTTCCATGATTCGATTTCATCGCCTGGATTAATCGGATAAAACAGCGCATCGTTTGTCCTGGCAGCTTTCATATCCCCCGGTGCATCGCCGACCATAAGCACGTGATTTTTTTCGTATCTGTCTTTCGTCGCGTATTCCAGGTGCTGAGCCTTTTTGCCCATTTCCTGGCCTGCTATAACCTCTACGTACTTTGCGATGTCGTGTTCTTCCCACTCGCGTTTGAGTGCTTCGTTTGGGGTAGCTGATACCACAATGACGTCCGCCAAAGGCTGAATCTTCTTTAGAGTTTCCCGCACATATGGAAATGGCGGCATGCCTTTGACGATCTCGCCAATCGCCCAGTTGACGCGTTCACTCCAGGCAAGAGCAAGTTCAAGCTCGCGCTTAGCCTCGGGATCTTTTGTCTTGGCGATAGCCTGTTTTAAGCCATCATTACTGAGTAGGCTATTTGGGTCATCGACCCAGGCGAAATAGTGTGAGTATTGCGGGACCTTAAAGCCTATTTTTTTGACCATAGGGTGGGTTGGCAGAAGCTCTGCTATTATGCGCTTGGCCGTTTTGTGTCGATTGGCACCGCGTGTTTTAGAGAATAGATCCGCGAACTCCTTACATTCACGTGCCGCTAGTGCCACAGGCTGCAAGCCAAAGTATGCTATCATCCAGGGACAAAAACACTCTCGCTGCTTGATTCCCATAGTGTCAAACGCGCAGCCATCCGAATCAATTCCCACAAAGAAATCATGTTTTGGTTCAAATTCTTTTAAAGGTCTTGCCGGGTCAATTTCCGTCATCTTTGTTCTCCATAATATTTGTAGATACTAACTTTCTTGGGGCCTCTCATATTGGCTCTGAATCCCATATCTGGCCTTAGTGGAATTTTCATGCCGTCCGTTTCTTGTAGCCAGTCAAATAATCTTTTGTTCAATTCTTCTACCAGCTTTTTATGTTGCGGATCGTCGATGAGATTAAATATTTCCTCTGGATCGCTCTTTAGATCATACAGTTCATCCGTGTCCCAGATGCCATGATAGTGCAAATATTTGTATCTTTCGGTACGTATAGCGTGAACCGTTGGTGTCTGTGGGAAGTTTCTCTCCCAGTAGTATTCGTAGAATATTGCGTCCCGCCAGGGGACATTACGGCCCTGGAGCAAGGGCAGGAAGGACTTTCCGTCCATATCGTCGGGAGTGTGCAAACCTGCTGCTTGTAGTATCGTCGGAGCGATGTCGATATTCTGCACTAACTGTTCGACTTTCGTTCCGGGCTTAATGATTTCCGAGCACCGTGCTAACAATGGCACTCGCATTGATTCTTCGTAACCGTGGCGTTTATCGATAAGACCATGTTCGCCAAAGCTAAAACCGTTGTCACCCATGTAGAATACGAGGGTCGAATCTGCAAGTCCCATTTCTTCAAGGCTGTGTAATACGCTGCCTATACTCTCATCAACGCTCAACAAAGTCTCGCAATAGCGCTTGTAGAATGTATCGAAATCCATCTGACCGTGGTACATGTAGTCAACACCGTGCCAACTGTTGCGTTGTTCCTTGACCCACCGGGGCTTGCCATTGTAGTTCTCTGCCGTATCAGCCATACTCTTTGGGTATTCGAGCGTGACGTTTTCATATTTACCAAGATGCCGCTTGGCTGGCTCAAACATGGCATGAACCGCTTTGTGTGAAAGATATAAGAAAAATGGCTTGCTTTGGTCACGTTCTTTTCTGAGCCAATTGAGGGCGTAGTCGGTCAGTTCATCGCTGATGTGTTTATTTGCTTTGACTTGTTTGCCATCAACATTTAGCTGGCAATTGTAATATTCGCCTTGGCCTCGGAAGCTAACCCACTTATCGAAGCCCTGCCGAGGGCTGTCCTTTTGTTGGCCCATGTGCCACTTGCCTATGAACACGGTTTGATAGCCTATTTTTTGCAATTGCTGCGGAAAGAACCGCGTTCCCTCCGGGACTAAACTGTTGTTATCAACTACTCCATGGCGATGAGAGTATTGGCCGGTTAGGATTGATGCCCGGCTCGGAGAACACAGTGCAGTGGTTACATAAGCGTATGGCAGATGTGCTCCTTCGCTGGCCATTCGGTCCATGTTGGGTGTTTCCAGGAATTTTGGTTTCCCCAAAAAACCCATGAAATCGTAACGGTGGTCATCGCTCAAAATGAACACGATGTTCCTTGGCTTGCTGCCGGGGATTATCTTCAATCTTGTTTCAGATTTGGCCTGTTCGACAAATGATCCAAGTGCCATCGAAGCAGCCCCAGCCTTGAGGAGATCTCTTCTTGAAAGGCGATTCTCTTCGCTGTTCATCAACCATCCTTATATACTTATACGCCGCTAAATGCGCTGAATCCGCCATCAATAGGAACTACAACGCCGGTAACAAAATTCGCTGCATCGCTTAATAGCCATATTACCGTGCCAATCAGATCTTCGGGCTGACCGAATTTTGCCATTGGTGTATGCTCAATTATGGTTTTGCCACGGTCGGTCAAGTCGCCGGTTTTTTCGTCGGTTAGAAGGAAACGGTTCTGCTCAGTTAGAAAGAAACCCGGTGCAATTGCATTGACGCGGATGTCTTTGGAATAGTTCTGGCAGACATGCACGGCCAGCCACTGAGTAAAATTGCTCACCGCTGCCTTAGCTGCCGAGTAAGCTGGGACCTTGGTCAAAGGGGAAAAGGCACACATACTTGAAACGTTTAGTATTATCCCAGTCCCATGCTCTGCCATTTCTTTGCCGAATACCTGACAGGGTAAGAACGTCCCAAGGAAATTAAGGTCGAACACGAACCGAATTGCCTCATCGGGCAAATCAAAAATTGATTGCTCCGGCGACGTCGAAGCGTCTTTCCTATTTCCGCCGGCCCCATTGATGAGTATGTCCACGGGGCCAAGTTTAGTAATAACTTTTTCCTTTGCAGCCTCCAAGCTCGTTTTATCCAGTACGTTACACTGTACTGCAATGGTCTGGCCTTTGCTTGATGTTATGTCGTCGGCGACTTTAGTCGCGGCTGCTTTGTCCAGGTCCAGCACGGCGATTTTTGCGCCGGCTTTTCCCAGCGACCTGGCTATTGCTCCGCAAAGCACACCACCGCCGCCGGTGATGGCGATGACTTTGCTCTCGATATTAAATAAATTATTCATTTACTTTTTCCTTTTGGGCACAAAACCCCGCGATAAACTTGTCCTGAGTCGAGTCGAAGGATCGCGGGGCTAAACAGTTTTTGATGCATTACATATATTTTGGCAATTTCTTCTCAAGCGGCTTGCGCTTGAATCTCATAAATACGGGCAGGCCATCATCGCCGATCGTAATCGGTGCCTGGCCTTTAACCAACGGCCGAACGTAATTGCGCATCGCATCGGTGATGTGATTGCCCTTATCATTTATAAATTCGCGCGGCACCTTCTTCTCGCCATTGGCCACGTCACGCAGCTCTGCCAGTCCTGTTGTGCACTTATATTTTGGCCCTTCTTCACGGACCAGGGTCACCATCTTGCCATTAACGCCGTCCATCGCATATTTGACGGCCATCTGACCGCACATATAGGCCTCATTAACATCGGTCAGCGAAGCAAAGTGCATCGCGCTGCGTTGATTAGTGCCGAGTTTATTGAAGCGGGCTTTTATTTTCACTTCCTTTTCTATAACGGCCTTGAGCATATCAGCGACGCCGCCGAGTTGGACATGGCCGAAGCTGTCTTTACTAAATGCGCCGCTGTCTGCTGTGACATAGTTGCCTTTATCATCCTTGAGACCTTCGCCGGCAACGATAAAGACCCTTCCAAGTTCTTTAATTATCTGTTGAACATCGTTGACGAGCTTATCGAATGAAAATGGCGCTTCCGGCACATAGATAAGGTGCGGTGCATCTTCCGCTGAGCGCGCGGCTAGGCCAGTCGCTGCTGCTATCCAGCCGGCGTTTCTTCCCATTACCTCCAGGATTGTGCAGGTGTCTGTTGTATAGAGTGCCTCGGTATCTTTTCCAGCTTCCATCGCGCATGTCGCGACATATTTAGCTACGCTGGGATAGCCTGGACAATGGTCGGTAAATGCCAGGTCATTGTCCACCGTCTTGGGAATGCCCATACAGACAAGCTCATATTTTGCGTCGGCGGCAAGCTTTTTTACCTTATCCGCGGTATCCATCGAGTCGTTGCCGCCTGCATAGAAGAAGTAATGGATGTTGTGGGCCTTGAAAACATCGAGCACCCGCTCGAAATCGGCTTTGGATTCTTCGAGCGATTTGAGCTTGTACCTGCACGAGCCCATAGCCGCTGCCGGCGTTCGCTTCAATGCCTCTATCGTTTCTAACTTTTCAGCAGACATATCAAAGAGATCTTCTTTTAGCACACCCAGGATTCCATTTGTTGCACCAATGACCTGCCCGATTTTGCTGGAGTTCATCGCTTCCTGGATTACGCCGCAGGCACTTGAATTGATTACAGCCGTCGGCCCGCCTGACTGTGCTACTATAGCGTTGGCTTTTGCATTCATTCTGTCAACTCCTTGTTTGTTTACCCGCCTACGGCGGATTAAACTGGCCTTGATTGGTTTGGAAATTGACTTTGCCTCGAATATACAGGATAACAAAGGAGATTTCAACGCCTGTGCTGGCAGTTTTGTAAATCGAGTGCCCGAAATTTTAGGCAGTTAAGCATGGCAAACTACATGGTGGCGAATTTTGATCAGATCGAGGTTCAGAAATGCACTTGTGGCTATACACAGCGAGCATTTGTCAGCCCGGAAAATTCCACGGCAACTTTGCATATCGTGGAGATTACCGAAGATGCAAAGGTTCATTATCATAAAAAGCATACCGAGATTTATTTTCTGCTCGATGGCGATGGTCACATAGAGCTCGATGGTGATATCATCCCGCTGAAGCGTGAGACGGCTATTCTTATCAAGCCCGGCTGTCGGCATCGCGCCGTAGGCCAAATGCGGATTATCAATGTTTCCATCCCTGCCTTCGATCCCGAAGATGAGTGGTTCGACTGAGCGTGTTTGCTCGCCTTAGGTAAGTGATAATAGTAGGGTGGGGCTTGCCCCACCAGTTTCTCTATTCGCCAAAATCTGTCGTAATACCATGAATCATATCTGCAAAGTTCTCATCGCCTTTATAGAAACCCTCCTTCACGTAGCGATGATACGTCGACCAAGGCCAGTCCTCAACACTTTCGACCAATCCGTGTTTAACGGGATTGTAATGAATGTAATCAACATGTTTCTGTAGATCATTCTCATTGCGAATCTGATGTTCCCAGAAGCGCCTTTGCCACAGACAGGCCTCTCCTTTGCGCAGACGTGAAGGTGTTGCATCGTTTATGCAACCATGTTCTCGCAGATATTGCTGGCTGAATAATCCTTTAATCGACGACCATCTTATCGAGAAATCCGCATCGTCAGCCGGCAGCTTCCATAGACAATGAATGTGATCCGGTAGCAGACATAGGGCGATGATTTCGAAAGGACGCTTGGATTGTGTTTGTAAGATTGCTTGTTTTAGATAATAATGTGCAGGTGCCGAGTCGAATAGCTTTCTTCGTCGATATGTTACAACCGTGAAAAAATAATATCCACCTTTAAATTTAGCCCGGATATAATTCGGCATACGCCATATCATACTCGAACAAAATTGGTGGGGCAAGGGGCTTGGCCATACTGCGTAGCCCCACCCTACATATTTGCCTTCAACAGTTGAAAGTTAGTCAATTTCTCCCATTGTAAACCCGTCTCAATCTTGGTAACCCACCGTTGTCTTCGCCACGTTTTCTTAGTTTGAGCAGATGATGTGCAAGGTGTGTATGTTTAACCTTATGGCCAGTCCTATGAATGTAATCATCAGAAAATGGCAGAAGTTGTTCTTGATCGCTGACGAGGGTATCACAAGGGATATTGTATTCTCGATACATTTCTCTAATCGTTGCATCATTAAATGCAGGCATTTTGTTTCAACCTCCATTTTCTATGTGTGAGTTTCATTGATTGCTCAGTAGCCCGCGTAGGGGGGGCACCGCCAAAGGCGGGCAAGCTTTAGCCCACCAGAAAAAAAATAGATCGGTTTTGGTGGGGCAAGCCCCACCCTACATGACTTACGGTGTGTTCAGTTCCCACCTACTACAGTTTATATTTCGCGAACCACTTCCTCCAGCAGGTGTTTGAACCACGTTTTCTGTCGGGCTGCTTCCAAAAATAGCTGCTTCCATACGGTAAATGGTTCTGTGAGTGTAGTTTGACTTCCCCATTGGAGTTTCCCGTTTGCTTTGCGGTAGTATCCGAATCTCATCCAAGACTGCTCTCTTGTTTCTGGGAAATCAATGAGGTTCACTACATCCCAATAAGGTATACTGGTTTTTTCATACTTACTCGGGAAAACCACTCTCTCCTCTATAACTCCACGTAAAATGCCCTCACTTCCTGGAAATTTGAAGAGCACCTCTGTGCCAATACGGCTAAGGATTTTTTTGATTGTATCTTTATTGTCATCCATTATTAGCTCCTTGTGTAACGATTTGTTCATAAGTCTATTTTTGAACCGCACAGTAGGGTGGGGCTTGCCCCACCAATTTATCTTATATCAGCCTGCCAGCGTGTAAACACGCCGGATAGTTCGCTTAGGCTGATCCCCAATCAAAGATGCCGCGTCTCGCTATTTTGCCATTATCCGATATCGGCCGGAATTGAAGGTAGTATAAGTAGTTGGTTAAGATTTTTTATCGATTGTATGGTCAGGATATACCTTGCTTCACTAATTCTTTTATCCAACGATTGACAATCAATAATCGATACTCAATAATAAATTGTCAATTGAGTCGCCGATGTAGCTCAATGGTAGAGCACAGCTTTCGTAAAGCTGGGGTTGAGGGTTCGAATCCCTCCATCGGCTGTTATGACCCTCGAACAAAAGTATAAACACTTCAGGGAAAACCTTCGCCAGCTTGCAAAAGTTGTGGTTGCCTACTCCGGCGGAGTCGACAGCACGTTTTTGCTAAAGGTTGCCGTCGATACGCTCGGCTCCGAAAACGTCTTAGCGTGTATAAGTGCCGGCCTAATTGAACCTTCAGGTCAGCTTGCACGTGCCCAAAAACTCGCTAATCAAATAGGTGCAAAGCTGCAAGTTATCGAAGCCGACGAATTATCCGACCCTAACTTCGTCGCCAATAAAGCCGACCGTTGTTTCCACTGCAAATCGCATATCTGTAAGGTACTAAAGGACATTGCCATAGAGCGCGGCTTTGGCCATGTCATCTTCGGAACCAACTATGACGATCTCGATGATTTCCGTCCCGGCAACCGCGCCATGAAAGTCTTTGGTATCCGCTCGCCACTGGCAGAGGCAAAGCTTACTAAAAGTGACATCCGCCAATTAAGTAGAGAACTTAGCCTGCCCATTGCAGATTTACCCGCCTCACCATGTCTGGCTTCAAGAATTGCATACGGCCTGGAGGTTACTGAGCAACGCCTGAAACAGGTCGACGAGGCTGAGAATTTCCTTCGGTCTTTAGGATTTGTCGAGTTTCGTGTCCGACATCATGACACTGTTGCCCGAATAGAGGTTAATCCGAGTGACATCCCAAAAATCATTAAGGAGCCAACCCGTTTGCAAATTGTCCGAAAGCTGAAGGAGCTTGGCTTCAAATTTGTAACCATCGACCTGCAAGGCTTCCGATCCGGCTCATTGAATGAGCCACTCACCGAACAAGAAAAGCAGAAAAGCCTTTAGCATATATAATATTGAGCTTTAGCGTCATCCGAATAGAGATTTGAACATGGGCTATGAAGACAAAACATTCGCAGGCGTAAAAAATTCCTTACCTCTCAGGATTGTTCTGGCTTTGTGGATATTTTTTAGCCTTTGTTCGTGCAGAGATGGTGAAAAGGCTTCTTCTAAGAAAGCACAGGATGATAGACTTGATCTGCGAGTAATGACTTTTAATATCCGCTATGGCACTGCCAACGATGGAGAGAATCGATGGCAAAAACGCAGGCAAATGGTCTTCGATGTCTTGCGTGAACATCAGCCTGACATCGTTGGCTTGCAGGAGGTGTTGCATTTTCAGCTTGAAGAGATTTGTCAGGCAATTCCGGATTATTGTCGTTTAGGCGTAGGTCGAGAAGACGGAAAAACAAAGGGCGAATATTGCGCGTTACTTTATCGCCTGAACCGCTTTGTTATTGATGAGTCTGGTACCTTCTGGTTCTCAGATACACCTGAAGTCCCAGGCTCGATTACCTGGGGCAATGCCTGTACACGCATCTGTACCTGGGCAAGATTTATTGAAAAGAACTCGGGCAGGGCCTGTTACCTCTTTAACGTTCACCTGGACCATGTTTCACAGCCATCCAGAGAAAAGAGCGCAGTTCTTTTAACCCAGCGTATATATAACCGAACGCATCCAGATCCTTTTATCATCACGGGGGATTTCAATTCTGGCGAGGAAAATCCGGTCATCTTGTATCTTAAAGGCAAAGTTAAGCTCGGCACAGAAGATAAAGCCGAATTTGAAAATCCCGTTCCGATGGTCGATACGTTTCGTGTTTTGCACTCTGATGCCATTGAGGTTGGCACTTTCAATGGTTTTGAGGGAAACCGCAAGGGTGAAAAGATTGATTACGTATTCGTAGCACCTAATGTGAATGTACTTGAAACGCAAATTTTAGATGACAATGACAACGGGCGTTATCCCTCTGACCACTTTCCGGTTACAGCACGCATACTTTTGCCCACCAGAACGATTGGTGCTTCAGCAGCAAAGACGCAAAGGGCAGTAGATGTAGCCAGGTAAGGTTTGGTCGCGGCGGTCCAAATGAACTGATCTAATGTTGTTGACCTGGACAGGTTAGAATTGCATCTTAAACCGATAGTCTATCTGTTGTTAATTTGTAAGACCTGCGATAGCTGCGCCAATTAGCGTGGCATTTTTGACGTTTATAATTTCGTAATGTACGCCCTTTCTTTCTGTCAGGTAGTGCTTTAAATAGCACTCAACGCGTTGTCTAAGCGAGGAGAAATGATAGAAAGTGGTGCCCTCGGCGACGATACAGATTGGCCGAATCGGAGATTTACCTTTGCCACTTTTTAATGCAACACCCGATAGATTTATTGCAGTTAGTTTTGCTGCACGCTCGATGAGCCTGTCGACTAACCAGTATAAAGTTGCACGATCTTGTTCATCTGCGTCTTTAGTTGCTTTTGATAGTGGGTTGTTTCTATTTGCTGGATTGTATATGAATGTGCTCAGGTCCTTTGTGCTAAGCTCCTCTGTTTGCAAAAGCCTCTCCGCCACAGTTTTGCTGAATAGTTTTGCTTTCGCCGCTGCCTGAATCGTCCAAAAACAAATCGGCCCAAGATACGCACCTGATATCATCTTCTCGAATACATTCACGCCCGGATTGTTTAGTGATTTGTCGAACTTTTTGTCGATCGTGCCGCGAGGTGCTTTGCCAAAAGCGCCGGATTCAATGTTTATTATCTGGCTACTGCCAAGACCCAAATCCCCGGCCTTGGTAATATTCTTATTTTGCTCAACATAGCTGCAGTTTGTTCCCGTGCCCAAAATGAATCCAATATAGCTATCGAACATCCTACCGCTTGCTTCTGCTCTACCGGCCAGAAGCGTTGCGACCGTATCATTAAGCAAGACTATCTGTCTTTTATTACCTAAGCCTGCCTCGTTTATAGCGACATTTAGATTTTCACCTATCATTTGCCCCTCTACCTGCGGTGCCTGAATCTCTTTGGAGAAAAACAACACTCGGCCATCTTTGTTGGGAAACATTTCTATCGGATATGAAAAGCAAAAACCAATACTATCACTCTTCTTGACCACGTGCTTTATGTACCCTGCCATCGTACTGAAGAACTCTTTCCTGCCGACCTTAGCTTTTAGCCCCGGCATCGGGAAGAGCTTAAAGTCACGGATCGTTGCTTTTCCTCTTTTTCCAAAGGTTACCGTCGCAGCTCGAAAGTTCGTCCCCCCGGCATCCATCACGATAACAGGCTTATTCTTAGGTATCTCTCGTTCCGTCTCTATGTATGTTGGCAGCATAGCCAAAGAGCTCTTTTTACCTGCAAGGCCCTTCTTCATTTGTTCAAGAAAAGACCGACAGACATCGTCAATATTAATATCCGTCGGATCCATGCCGTTCTTTTTCAAAAAGTCCCTGACCTTGCTCTTTGCTCTCTTCACTGTTTGGTCTCCTACATGTTCAAATCACGGCAAGTTAGTCTGGATAACCGTTGGGATGTTCGCTATGCCATTGCCACGCGGTGGCAATCATTTTTTCCAACTCTGCCATTTGTGGCTTCCAGCCAAGTTCCTTCTTTGCCTTTGTGGCATCTGAAGTAAGTATTGCTGAATCTCCAGGCCGACGGTTGGCTTTCACAACCTTGAAGTTTTTGCCTGATACTTTTTTCACTGTTTCGATTACCTGTTTGACGGAGTAACCTTGCCCGTTGCCCAGATTATAAACAAGTTCGTTGCTTTCATCGAGTTTGCCTAATGCAAGCAGATGTGCTTGGCACAGATCATCGATATGGATATAGTCACGAATGCACGTTCCATGCGGCGTTGGATAATCGGTTCCATATATACTTACTTCGCTGCGTTTTCCCATCGCAGCCTGTATTGCCAAGGGAATAAGGTGTGACTCAGGGCGATGGTCTTCACCAAGTGAGCAGTTGTTTCCTGCCCCGCAGGCGTTGAAATAACGTAGTGACACATACCGCAGTTTGCCTGCTCGACTTTGGTAGTGGCACATTCTTTCAACGGCCCACTTGGTTTCACCGTATGGATTGATTGGCTCCTTGGGAGAGTCTTCGATGATTGGGACTTTCTTGGGTATTCCGTAAACTGCTGCGGTGCTGCTGAAGACGAACTTTTCCACGCTGGTCGCTTCCATAGCCGAGAGCAAATTCTGAGTGCACGATACGTTATTTCGATAATACTCAATTGGAACCTGCACCGATTCGCCGACCTCAATAAAGGCGGCGAAGTGCATTACAGCCTCGATTTTATATTCTTTAAGTATTTTAGTAAGAAGAGCGTAATCGGCCAGATCGCCTTGGATAAATTCGGCATCGTGAACCGCTGACCGGTGGCCTTTACTAAGATTGTCTAAAACTATCGGTTCATGTCCTTTGCCGGCTAATAAGGCTGTCATGTTGCTGCCAATATATCCTGCTCCACCACAGACCAGTACTCTCATAGTTCGTGCCTCGTTTATTATGACTCGTTGCTTTTTTTCGATGCAGAGTAGTAACTCCCTCCGGCGATTCGTTTCTCAATGCGATTTAATATCTCCGTCGTAAGTCTCGTGTCTTTGCCAAGACATATCCAGGCCATGCCCTTTTTTTGCTCAGGATAAAGTTCGAGCTTTTGCATCGATGGCGTGCTCCTTGAGAACATCTGGTAAGCCTGCGCACTGCTGGTGACTTCGTGCTCAGGTAAGCTCAGCCTGTATGTCTGTACATCGCAGTGTACACACAACTGTTCACCATCTTGGCTCACGTGCAACTGTATGACTCTTCGAATAGTATGTATGTTTGCTTCTGCAGTGTTGAAGGCACCGACGTTGTCGTCTCGCCAGAACTCGAAGAGCTGTGCTCCCGGCAGTGGCCTGGTTTTTATAATGCCGATGTCGGTATCAGCTTTGTCGATTGTAAAGCGCATATCAGCCAGGACCTCCTCCGCGGCCTGCATCACATCGGCTATACTTCTTTGCGGCACGCAGACCTGCTCAATCACGCAGTATGAATGTTGGGTGTGGCATCCTGCCAGCATAAGTGTAAAAGTCATAAGTGCATAAGTGCACAGTTCGATTTTGCTCTTTTCGACATTCATTTTAATTTTCCAGGATTGCGGCTGATTATATACGCGCGCAGTTCTCCTCTCAAGGGCTATTTCTTTTGAGAATCTTTAAGTTCCTTAAAGATTTCGGTGATCAGGGATCGGGGATCAGGGAAGGCTTCGACGAGTTTGCTGATCCCTGAACCCCGGCCCCTGACAGAGGCCTTGTGTTACCACCGCCACTCTTCGGTAAGAATGTCGAAATCTCCAAAGTCCACCCGCCGGTTTCGGCTTAGTCGTCCCCAGCAGGCGCCTCAGCCGAAGCGAACGACCAACTCAGAATATCGTGAGTCTCAACAGCACCCCCGGTGGCCGCGGTAAAGCCAACGAAGGCACGTCCGTCTGTAAGAGATAAGATGTTTTCCAAATCCAAGGGAACGATCAAATTAGCCTCCTCTATGTCACCAAAAAAGATGCTGAGCTGAAGGTGCTGGCCGGCCACGTAGACTATTTTCGCTGTGTGTGGTTGGTTATCGGAAAGGGGTGGAATGTCATCGTTGCACCCCAGTGAGTACTGGTGGTCTGGGCTGTTTGTCAGCGTGCCACGAGTCTGGACACAAACGTGGTTAGCGTTGGTGTCCCCATAGGCCCTATTGCGCCAAGTATCAAACTCAACCGCAATCGAATTGGGGATATTGTAGCCCAACCAAGGGCCATTATTACCCAGGTCTGACAAACTTGAATTCTGAATCACAAAGGCAAAACCATCCGCTCCGTCCTGGTCTATCCGGAAGTCGAATTCTGTTTCAAAGCCCCCTTGAACATAGACCGGCAAAGCATACCAGGCACCACCTACCTTATTTTTCTGGGCCTCGGTCAAGCGTAAAAGGCCATCTGTAAAACTAGCATTGCCGCGGAGCACAAGAAAGGCAGGGTCACTAAAAGTGGTAAAATCAAATTGTCTTTGAAAATCAATAACGCAGTTGTCAGGGCCTCCGGTGATTCCCATGTCATTGCGCAGGTCGCTTTTACCCGGTGGCAGGCAGCTATCATTCATATTAGGATCAGGATTACCTGCATCAATGCACGATGAGCCGTCCTGGGGCTCAAAGGTATTCGGGTCAAGCAGGGGATCGGAGCCAAGGTTGCCCATACCAGTGGGCCACCCGCCTTGAATGCAGGAATAGCTCACGTTGGGATCAGCCCCTGGCCGAATACAGTCGGGCGTGTTTTGCCAGATGATCGATGAGTCCACCTTGACAGTGCTATCGGAATCCATATAGATGCCGCCTCCACTCTCACCGTTGGCCTTGTTTGAGACGATCGTACAGTTTGTCAAGGTACCACTGCCCGTAGAAGTGAAAAAGGCGCCGCCGCCCGTGTTCCCCGCCGTGTTAGAGGCAAAGAGCGTATTTCGCAAGTCCAGGTTGACGTTCTCGTCCCCGGCCACACCGCCGCCATCATCTTTCGCAACATTGTCGTGAAAAACGCAACGAGTAAACGACCCATTGGCATTTCCCCTGAAAAAGGCGCCGCCGCCGTCGGCTGATACTCCGGTGGTTTGATTATTCAGGAATTCGCATTTCTCGAATGTGCTTTGAGTGTTGTTGGTGGCATAAACACCCCCTCCGAACAATACTGCCTGGCAGTTACTGATAGTTACTTGTGAGAACAAGGGTTTGGAAGTCTCGAGTATGGCGATACCGCCGCCATTGTTCACTGCCTGGCTGTTCACAATCTCTACATTTAAGAACACCGGCTGTGCCGAGTTAGTGATGCAGAATGCACCACCATCGGAACCGGCAGACGATCCTTCAATCCGGCATTTCTCAAAGAGTGATATATCGGATGAATAGAAAATCGCCACACCACCTTCCAGTGTGGCGGAGCTTCCACTGAAAAAACATTCATGGAATCGTGTTTTACTCAATGCCATGTAGAAACTGCCCCCTCTGCCAGACCCGCCAAAGGCGGAATTGTCTATAAAATCACAGCTATCAAACATCGCTAGACATCGATGCCAACAGAGTCCCGCACCACCTCGATAAAAGGCTCTGTTCTCTACGAAATTGCAGTCGGAAAAATATGGAGCTGTATCCATATTAAGATAGAGTGCGCCCCCTTGGTGATTGGCTTTGTTCTTGCGGAATTGACTATCTGAACAGATGCTTGGTCCTGCCGGCTCTTGCCGAATGTAAATGGCTCCGCCAAAGTCTGCAGAGTTAGATACAAAATTTGCATCATAAACTTCCATCTTACCGTACGAACAGATAGCTCCGCCCCATGAGCTCGCGCTATTGCTGGAGAATGTGCCACCGAAACTTATTAGGTCTCCTGCTGTAGCGATATAGGTGCCACCACCTTTGTCAGTAGCTTTATTACTGACAACGTTTACATCTGTCGTAGTTACCTGACCGGCGACGTATATCGCGCCTCCATACGCCGCCGCATTCTGTTCGATGCGAGACCGGGCCAATCCCAGACTTGCTCCTAGGAACACGAAAATGCCGCCGCCTTTGTCTATTTCGCAGGTATTGTTCGACACGAGGGTGTTGTTCACGTCACAATGGCCTTTTGCTACGTAAATGCCCCCACCCTCCGCAAGTGCTGTATTGTCATTCACATGGCAATTTTCAAGTTTGACATCCGACCGGACTGCAATGCCGCCAAAGATTTCCTCACCGGTGATGCAAAGGTCCTTGATGAAGGCATCTTCGACGTAGCCGAAGACGGCATGTCTGATGATGGATAAGTTCGGATCACTACCCTGAACATCGCTGGTGAATATGATATTTCGCCCACGAATATCGTAAGTACCGTTAGCAATGAATAGCGTGGCGGTGATGTTCCCTGCGGTTCCGCCGTCACCGGTGTCAGCGCCCAGGTTGCCGCTGTCGTTAGCTGCGCCAACACAAGGTGAGTTCGCCGCGAGGTGGAAATCGAATCCATACAATGCCGTTTGAAGGTCACAGTAGGGACTTTCAGATGTCCCTATTCCTGGACACGGTGAGGATGCGTCTACATAGATTCCTTCGAGACTGCCCCAGCCCACATATTTTGGATCACAGCAGAGTACGCCATTATTGGGATATGCCCCGTCTTCATTCAAGGAACAAGTAATGTTGACGGTTGCACCATTGTCTTCTATTGAACCGCCCGCATTACGCCATAAAATGCTGTTGCTAATGTACACTATTGCGTTGGGATCCAGATAAAGACCACTGCGCTTATGGGGCGCGAAGTTCCCAACAACGGAACAGTGATCAAGATTAAGATTATTAGTATCGATATATTGCTGCTCCGTCACGCGGATACCACCTGCATAACCGCGTGCGCTGTTGTTGTAAGTGATCAGGCAGTTCGTCAGTTCGCTGGCTGAACCAGTTTCGAGAAACATGGCTCCACCATCAAAAAGCGCTGAGTTGCCGAGAAAGCGCATGGACTCGAACGTACCATGTGCATAGGGTCCGAGATAGACCCCTCCTCCGCGCCCAGCGCATTCGTTGCCTTCCAATAAACAATCGTCTCCAAAATACACATCCCCACCGACTATTAGACCACCAGCAACGAATACAGCACCACCATCCTGACCGGCATCATTCCAGTAAAGTGTTGTATCAAAAAAATCTAAAACACCACTGCCTGCGACGTACACTCCGCCGCCTGAGACCTCAGCACGGTTTTTCTCGATGAGCGAATTCGATATATATGGGAACTGCGCAGCGTTGCCGCAGGGTTTCTCACCGGCAAAAAGACCGCCCCGCGTAAAAATTCCGCCACCAAAGTTTCTTGCTGTATTCTCAGCGAAAATACAGTCTGTTGCCGTGAAAAGTCCGTAGCTCTCGCAAGCCAAGCCACCGCCTTTGCCGCCCCAGTTCGGCTTGATAGAATCGCGATCGCCCGGGCAATTGTTAAGACTCAGGCGCGTATCGGCCAGCAAAACCAACGCGAATACATCCACAAACACGCCGCCGCCGTGGTCGTCAGCAATATTTTGCCAGATCACTGTGTCTTGTATATTCACGTTGCTCAGCAGGGCACAGAACACACCACCGCCTTGACCATGAACGGAATTCCTCCAAATGTTGCAGTCAACAATATTGATCTCAAAGCACGTGCAATATGTTCCGCCGCAGTAGATGCCGCCGCCGCAGCCGTCGTAGGTCTCGTCGCTGGGGCAGTTATTGTCTCTGATTATGCAATTCTGAATCGTCACTGCGTTGGTCTCACTGGGACCCACAAAGATGCAGACTCCTCCGCCGTCCATGTTGTTGATACCTTCGGAGCCTTTCCCACCAGTAATTTGAAAGCCCTTCAGGGTTACGCCGCCGCTCTCGATCACTACGACCGTGTGTTTTCCGTCGCCTTTAAGATGCGGCTTCTCCCCTGTATCGCTATCACTCATGAGCGAAATTGACTTTTGAAGCCGCAGTGGAAAGCTCTCGTTTCCCTCGCCTGGGTAAGTCTGCGCATCAACAAGTATTTTGTCTCCATTGTCGGCAACCGCCAGTGCCTCTGTGATTGTCGGGTAGTCGCCTGGCACTGCAAGTTCGGCAGCTAAACTCTGCACAGCAGCAAACAGTGCGATCAACGACATAACAAAACCCAGCCTCCAAGGTACTCCTGTGGGAAAAGCAATAGCAAATCGTGCTATATGACGCACCGGAAAGCAACGACCGCCTCCTGCTGAGTCTTTAAGGTAAAACGGTGTATTCAGTTCACCTAATGACTCGTTTGTTTTTGACAGGCTGTTGTGTAGATTCATGATTCACCTCCGAGAATTTAGCGGTAAAATTATACGTAGCTCGATTCGCCAACCAAGTCTTTACCGTAACGAGAATGACTTTGCGGAATTTAAGATATATTTTATCGTCCTATATCTATTCTTGTCAACCATAAATTGCGTGGTGGGGCTTTCTTCTGGTTTTCTTGGATGATACAGCCATCAGTGCACAAGCGGCTCAAGCCATCTTGGTCGGCTTGGCCTATCCTGTGAAGCAAGCAGCTGCCGCCAGGCTTCATCGGTGAGCCTGTCGCTCATCGGATGCTTGAATTCGTAATATGAAAGCACCGGCCCAGCAGCAAGGAAAACCGAACCATTTGGTAAAGGACAAGCTACGATAATCAAATCGACGTATCCAACAGCTTCCTCAACTACATTTCCCTCAAAAGTATGTGTGTGCACATCCGCTACCAGCGTCGTCTTGAGCCCTTTTACCTCGACACCCATGATAGCATCTTCGAGTGTTTTGGCGAATTCCATGATATACTCGTGGTCCTCCTCAGCCAGTGGTTCGTTCGTCAGTTCCTTATTGGAAATCTCGATAAGTCGGGTGAGTATGTTTTCGAGGCTAACCAGCCGATTCTCCGCTGTAGGTGACAGCGCATTCATATCACTCAAACCTGCTCTTGTCATCCGCGTTAGCGCCGAGAGCCGTCCATAAAATTCGGGAACCGGCTCGACATAACCTGGAGTCGGAACAGGTGGAAGACCCCGCTCAACAGGCGTGTAGCTCTGCTTGGCGTACAATATGGTGTCGTGCCGTAACTGCGTCCATGAAGCCAGGGCTGCGTTAAGCTCTTTTTTCTCCCAGATGCCTGTTCGCATAAAGTTCGGATACCCTTGGCCAAAACCTCCAATTATAGCTCGCAGCGAATGTAGCCAGCCCCAGTAAAGATTCTGCGTCCATAGATCGATGGTAAACGAACTTACCTCATTTTTTAGTTCATTAAACCGCAGCCAGTAATCTACGTAATCGGTGTCACCTTCCTCAATGAGAATCGCCCTGGCCTGCTCTGAGCCAAGAATTGCCATTACGTCTAAGCCACGAGGATAACATCGTCCCCAGCGAGCTCCTGTGAAGCCGTACGTGAAGGGCTCAGACTCCGCACTGCCGGTATAGTCAAGGACCTCTGGAAAAACAAGATTCTGGAACATGTACGAATCAGGGACAAACCTTTGCCCCATTAAGCGCATTCCTTTGGTCCTGTCGAGTACGTCATCGAGCGACTCTGGTGTGACCGGCGGTAATACGTACGCATTACCGGTTCCGCCGAATATCTTCGGCGACCGTAAAAGTGAAAGCTCCGTTTTGACTGCAAAAAATAAGTCCTCATCGAGCAGCTCATCCGGATCGAAGCTACTGGTAAACATTTCATCAATCACTTCGAGATATTCGTAGGGCGTCAGATCATCTGCTAAGCCGACGTAGAACGATGTCACCGTATACATACGCTGCCAAATATCGCGTCCGTAGCGCTGTTTGATTCTCACCTCTTCAATAGATTTTGCCAGCAGTACCGCTTGAACGGTCTGTATCCTGGCATCGTAAACGCTAATCAAAGCATCACCATCTCGCCCCCAATTCTCCGCACCTTTTAGCAAAAATGCCATTCGTCCGTACCACATCAGGGCCCTGAAATAACGTTTCAGCTCTTCAGTTTGTGTATAATGTCCTCTTGGCACATATTGGGAGTAGTCTTCCTCATAGATAAATATATCGCTCGGTACGAATCCCTCATGGGCATCGATCTTGGCCAATTCACCGTCAACCATATTTGCGATGAACGTCGGCACCTCAGCCGTTGGCTCTAGTAAGCGCTGCGCAACCGCAAGATATGCCACATTCCGCTTGGCAGCCTCTTTTAGATCACCGTTGTATTTGTCGTACTGAGCCAGTGCCTCATCAAGTAATGCTGCGGTCAAATCACAGATGTCATTGTAAAACTCGCTTTGCTCTATCTCTTTCAACGTCTCATCAAATTGCACATGATACAGATGCAGCAATGTGTCAGCCGTTACAAATAACGGCACAGCCTGGTCGATGAGGTACTGATAAGGCTTTACGATGTCGTCACGGTTTGGATCGAACAAGCCGAAGTCGTGCTCAACGAAGGCAAAACCATTCTGCTCCAATCGTGGCGCGATGGGTTCTAAATTAAATATGTGGTCTATCTCTGTGTAATTGCTGATGCTCGCTAAGTCCAGCGGTAGCGAATAACCGGGCGCATTAGGCTCAACAGAGTTCTCATAAGGCAAATAATATTGACCGAATCCTAACTTTTTGCTTTCGTCTTCTTCGCGCATTAACCAGCTATCTGCTAACGACTTCAGCTCATTAGCGCCCACAGATCCGTCTGTGTTGAGATCGGTAGCTTGGCACCAATTGTTTTGTGAATCGCACTCTGAATTAAGCCAGTACGACGCCAACACAGCGAAATCGCCAAAGTCCATATCACCATCAACATCGAAGTCACAGTCCAGGCAAACCGAGATGGTGTTGTGCTCAATACAGCCATTTCCTTGCATACAGATGCTTACACAATCCGGGTTCAGCACGCCGCGCACTCGAACCCGGTCACCAACATTGAAATCGCCAGTGTTATCCAGCACATACAGTCCACCGCCGTCAGCCTTAAAAAGGAGGCACTCCACGCCTTGTACGAGTACGCCACAATCATCAAAGTACCCGGGTACGAGCGAGACGAGAAGTTCTGCATCAGCTACAAACTCCGGCGGGAACTCAGTGGTAATCATAATCTTGCTGTAGGCGGATGAATATTCCAATAGTGTATCGCCGAGCCGTACTTCGCTAATGTGGAATCCGGGTGGAATTTTGATCTTTACCGTTGCGATAGTAGGCTCATTCCTGTGTGTGCCGGAAAACGTGAACGGATAAAAGTAGATATAGTCTTTAGTACGCTGGATAAGCCTGTGCTCATATTCAATCGTGACTACCGCGCCAGTTTTTGCAAATGGTCCATCGCACTTGATGATTGGCATCTCAGGCATCTCAGCGAGGTTTGTATGGTAGTTCCATCCAGGCCATATTTGCCAGCCTATAGGCTCGCCGTCTACACAAACGCTTACGTTGTTGGCATCTGGTGGCACGGGAAAATACATATACGGCAAGTACTCGTCAATGTAGCTAAAATGATATTGACCTGAAAAGTACGCAGTTAGTTCATCATCGGCTGGATGGATTTCAACGCTTAGCGTTTCCGACGGCATGTTAGCTTCGGGTACTATCGGATTTGCCCAACAGGCGACGGTCCATAAAACGGAGATGAATATGGTAATCCATCGTGCCATTTGACATTCCTCCAGTTTAATGTGAGAGATGTTATAATATCATTTGAATTGTACCAGAAAAACTATCGGTAATCAAGATGCAAACGGCCTAAGACGAGGGGTGATACCGGTTACAGCCGCTCATTGTGTCTAAAGATAGTTGCGTTCTAATGCCGATATTATAGTCAGAATCCATGTTGTACCATCGCTGGTGTTTCTTTGAGTAGATGCCATCTGAACAGATACAATCCGTTAATAATACACTGTCCGAGCTTCCTTTAGGGCGCATAGCCAAGGATTTCCTTGCCTATCTGACCGTCGAGGCTGGCCTGTCGGACAACACGATTTTAGCCTATGGTCGTGATTTGAAAGGATTCCTTCAGTATTGCAGGTCGAGAGGCCTCAGTCACCTGCAACAAGTAAAGCCACTTCTCATCCAGAACTATATGCGGGAGCTTGCTGAGCAAGACAGAACTGAAAGCTCGGTCAAGCGTTGCCTGGTCGCCATAAGGATGTTCCTAAGATACGCTAAGCTCAACGGCCTCATCACGGATGATTTTACCTCGATACTTGAGAGTCCCAAAATCTGGCAAAGACTGCCTACCATCTACAACAAGCGGCAGGTCTTAAATCTCTTAAATGCTCCTGATCCCTGTGAGCCTTTTTATCTTCGTGACAAGGCGATGCTGGAATTGCTTTATGCTACCGGTGTTCGCGCTAGCGAACTGGCCAATTTGAAGATCGGCGATTTGAACCTGGACATTGGGTACCTCCGCTGCATAGGCAAGGGTAACAGAGAACGCGTCATCCCTGTGGGCAAAACGGCTATCGCAGCGACGCTTGAGTATCTTAAGAACCTGCGTCCCAAGCTGGCCCGGCCGAAAAGCGCTGATTTTCTCTTACTGTCACGAACAGGGCTGGTGCTGAGCCGTATTGAAATTTGGAGATTAGTCAAGAAGTATGCAATCCGGGCAGGTATGCCCCGAAACTTAAGCGTTCACACTTTGAGACATTGCTTTGCGACGCACTTATTAAGCGGTGGAGCGGATCTGCGCAGCTTGCAGGAAATGCTCGGACATGTAGATATAGCTACTACCCAAATATATACGCACGTTGACCACGAAAGGCTGCGTAAGATTCATAAAAGATTCCACCCGAGACCATAGCCTTGTCGGCGTTTGGGCAGTGGTTGCTCAAAGCTCGTCGGGAGTCGAAAAGGCAGTTCAGATCGCAGCTTGACTCGATTGTATTTGGGTGTTATGATTGGAGTCGAATTAGAGGTGCATTGTGTTAAAATAAAAAGGCAGCAGTGTACTTCAGCACCTTCGGCTGCGCTTCCCACCAGGGCACGCAGAGTTTTATTCAGGGTCATCCGTATGATTGCAAGACGCGTTTTTCTCATATTGTTTCTGATGGTAATAGGATGCCAGCAAATTGGTGTTGGTCAGGCAAAGCCTGCACCGGCATCCGAAGCAGTGCCTTTAGAAGCCGAGCTTGACAGAGAATTGAGGATTTACAGGAGTACATTACTTGAGGGAAAGAATGAGCAAATACGCATAGATGCAGCAACGATTATGTTGTCCAGTGAGAAACCTGCTGCACGGATTATATTGCATGAAACCCTTAAGCAGTCCGAAAATAGTGTCGCTCGCATGGCCGTTTGCAAGGCGCTTATTCAAGCCAGGTCGTCAGACAGGCCTATAAGCAATAAAGAAGATTTTGTGATGCCTTTACTCAGTGTTTTTTCCAGCGATGTTGTGGCTGAAGCCCAATTGGCTGCTGAAGCAGCGTTGTTGTTTGAATACGAAAAAGTGGGTCCAGCCCTTGAAGAGTTAGCGACAAATCCCTTAAATCCCGTGATAAAGAGGCTAAATGCCGTTCATGCCTTGAAACTGCGGCCGGATAAAAGGGCAACTATAAAGTTAATCAGGCTGGTTGATGATGCTGATATGCAAGTGGCGGACGCGGCGGAGAAGGCACTGCACTCTCTCGGCATACCAGTGGGCAGAGATGCCGAAACGCGCGCCCAGATCATTCGTGAGCTCGAAAGCAAGAACAAAGACGAATTCTTGCGAGACTGGCTTATTCGACAAGAGGAGCAGATACGTAAGATGAGAAGCGAGCTGAGCCTATGGCAAGGGCGATATCTGTCATCGCTGGGCACAATATATGACAGTATGAGCGATGACACAGCCAGGGGCAAATTCTTGGCCGAACATCTGGCTGGCTCAGAAACCGTGGTGAAATTGTGGGTTCTGGAGAAGCTTGCCCAGTGGCGCAGAGGTACGAACAAGCCAAAACTGTCTATAGAGTTGCAGCAGGCTCTGCTCAAGTTGATATCCAACGAAAATAGAGACGTTCGTCTAAGAACAGCCAGGCTATTGTCTCTGATCTGGGAGTTGAACTCAGCTCAAAGGCTCCTTGAGCAACTTAATGCCGAACGAGATGATGAGGTCAAACTGGAGTTATTCGTTGCTCTCGGTGGTGCATGCTACTATGCTTCTTTGCCCACTTCGACTGTAAAAATTCCCTCTGAGGTCAGAGAGCAGACCCTTCAATGGGCAGCTAATTATCTCTCCACGCAGGAGCCGGCAAAGGTACAGAAAGGCGCGGATGTAATTATGAAGCTGCTCGAACAGGATGGGTTAACAACAGAGCAGGTCGATGAATACCTTAATCTGCTTGCGGATACGTATGAGCAGCAAAAGGGTGTTTCCGATGGCACCCTGCGCGGTGAATTGCTTGGTTCTATGGCGGGATTATGTGAACAAAGAAGCGTCAGCAGAGTTCAGGCGTCTAAGCGTTTTGCGCCGTTGTTTGAGCAGGCGCTCACCGATGAGACGGAGTTAGTCAGACAGGCGGCGGTAGATGGCCTTATTTATATAGATAAAGCTAGTGCTCTGAAGGAGCTGAGGAAGGATTTTGTTAACGACCCAAGCATCGTGATAAGGACGAAGTTGATAAGCCTTGCAGGTGAAATTGGAGGCACCGAGGATTTAGCGTGGCTGGCGGAAAAAATTGGTGCAACCGATGAGACTGAGCCGAGCTGGCAGGCGATGATCGCGATATTCAATCGCTCCGATGCCGACGTTTTGAATGAGTGGGTGGCAAAACTCGAATCCAAAGTAAATCAAAGTAAGCTCTCAAACGAGCAAATGGCTTCTTTCTTGCAGATTGCAGAGCAAAAGGCCGTCGCTGAGAATAGGCCTCAGATACTTAAGAACGTTAGGACAAAGCTAACCGAACTTTACCGCGAGAGAAAAGATTTTGAGCGGGCAGTAGAATATCTTAGCCTTCTACAAGAGTCTGCTAAGACTGATGAGCAGAAGGAAGAGATATTATCAGACCTTCTTGACGTTTACCTCCGATGGCCGAAACTCGACCTTGCTTCTGGCTTGCTGCAGAAGTGTTTGGCTAATAATGACTTAGGACCAGAAAACTTGCTCGTGCGATCAATTCAGACTTATTTGGACGACCCGCCTGAAGGTTCCGATGTCAACGCTGTTGTTCAAACACTGTTGGCGATCAACATAAACCCGAACGAAAAAAGGCCAATGTGGCGGAAGCAAGTCAAGTATTGGGCAGAGGATTTAGCAGATATAAGTGGTCTGCAGAAGCTGGAAGAGACGAACAATTAGCTGTTGTTTTGACAATTGGGTGAAGGTGAAATATCCAGTATAGTTATGGATATTAGGTAATGATACTGAGAGAAATTGCGTAGTTATGACATTTTTTGGATTTTTTGACTTTTTTTGAAGTATTTTCTGTTTTTATATTTGCACCTTGGGGAACACTCTTTTATATTAAATGGCTTATTTAAGAGACGATAAAGGACAGATTTAGGTTCTGGATTGGTTGATAGTCTAAGTGAGCTATATGCAAGTGTGAGTTGCTCTCTGGAATAGAGGGAGGTATTTGTTTTTTTCTAACGAGATGTAGCATCTTGGCAAACGCAATGAAAGTGCGATGCTGCTGTAGCTCAGTTGGTAGAGCGCGTCCTTGGTAAGGACGAGGTCATGGGTTCGAGTCCCATCAGCAGCTAAATGCAAGCGGACCAAATCGGTATTGCGTATATGTTTTGGGGCAATTCCGGTTGTGAGTTGTTCATAGAAATTATCCGGTCAGTTTTACAGTGTTAGTCGGAGAATAATCAAGAAAGCACTAACTTGGCACATTGGAGGTTTACATTAAGATGGCTAAGGCGGTATTTGAGCGGACAAAACCACACATCAATATTGGCACTATTGGTCATATAGACCATGGTAAAACAACGTTGACAGCGGCGATCACGATGCGTCTGGCTCATGTGAGGGGCGGCGGCAACATCAAGAGATTTGACGACATCGACAATGCCCCAGAGGAGAGGGAGAGAGGAGTTACGATAAACACCGCGCACGTGGAATATGAGACCGACAAACGTCACTATGCGCATGTTGATTGTCCGGGACATGCGGACTATATCAAGAATATGATTACGGGTGCCGCTCAAATGGATGGGGCAATTCTGGTCGTAGCTGCCGGCGATGGCCCTATGCCACAGACGCGAGAGCACATCCTGCTCGCTCGCCAGGTTAATGTGCCCAAGATTGTTGTTTTCCTCAATAAGGTCGATCAGGTCGACGACCCTGAGCTGATCGAGCTTGTTGAACTGGAGATAAGGGAATTGCTGAGCAAATACGATTTTCCCGGCGACGAAATCCCCCTCATCAAAGGCTCGGCTTTGGCGGCTATGCAAAGTGAGGGTAAAGACGACGAGGCATGCAAGTGTATCGACGAGTTGATGGCAGCCGTAGACGAGTATTTCCCGCTTCCTGAACGCGACGTCGACAAGCCGTTTCTTATGCCTGTGGAGGATGTCTTCAGTATAAAAGGTCGTGGGACTGTCGGCACCGGTCGTGTGGAGCGCGGTAAGGTCCGCGTTGGCGAAGAAATTGAGGTTGTTGGCCTTGCGAAGGAAACACGAAAGACAGTCGTCACCGGTGTGGAGATGTTTAACAAGACGTTGGATGAAGGCCAGGCTGGTGATAACATCGGCGTACTTTTACGAGGGGTCGAGAAGAAAGATTTGCAGAGGGGACAGGTTGTTGCAGCTCCAGCCTCCATTACGCCGCACACCAAGTTTCACGCTGAAGTGTATGTGTTGACAAAGGAAGAAGGTGGTCGTCACACACCTTTCTTCGCAGGCTACAGGCCACAGTTCTATTTCAGGACAACAGACGTCACCGGTTCTATGCTTGGGCTTATGAGCGCTGAAGGTAAATCCGCAGAGATGTGTATGCCAGGGGACAATATTACGATGGAGGTGGAGATTATCGCACCGATAGCTATGGAGGACGGGCTTAGGTTTGCTATTCGCGAAGGTGGCCGAACAGTCGGTGCGGGTGTCGTGACTAAGATTCTTGCTTAAGCATCTCTGAATAATAGCAGGAACCCCCACAGCCTTAGGAGCGTGAATCGCTCGTTATCGCAAGGCGTATTAAATGGTCATCTGCCAAGAAAGCAAGTGTTCCTTGATTGGCAGGATTATTGGGCGCGGACACATGTTATGGCAAAGAAAAAGAAGAGCAAGAGAGAATATGTCTGGCTTGAGTGTAGCCAGTGTGGACAAAGAAATTATAGGACAAGTATTAGTGTTGCAGAGGGAGTACCGAAGCTCGAGTTGAAAAAATTTTGTAGCAGCGAGTTCAAACACACGGCTCACAAGATACGGCGAAAATGAACGTGAACTTGCCTTGCAGCAATCACATACGGCAGATAGGCCAGTAGCTCAATTGGCAGAGCGTCGGTCTCCAAAACCGAAGGTTGGGGGTTCGATTCCCTCCTGGCCTGGTTTTGTTGTTGCTTGAATCGGGGCTGAGATTAAGCAGAGACACGAGGTCTATTAAATTAAATATGGCGTTCAAGATATACAAACGTGGACAGGGCAAATATACGAGGTTGTGCACCGGCTTTAGTGCGGCGTTGATTGTTGGACTTGGTTGTCTACAGCTTTTTAAGCGGTTGGATGCCACCGACCTCGTATTGTGGGTCAAGACCATGGTCCCTGCCGGGGTGTTTGTTGGTTTGTGTCTTCTAGTTTACTGGATTGTAAATAAACCTACGGTTGCAGATTTCATGATCGCAGCCGAAGGAGAATTAAAAAAAGTAAGCTGGTCGAGCAGAAAGGAAATAGCGGTCTCGACTTTTATAGTCATCGTAGTCGTTGTTCTTATGGCTATATTTCTTGGAACAACGGATATCAGCTTCGGGATGCTCTTTGATCGGCTGTTGAGATAGGTTTCTTGCATGTATATAGGGTGGTTGGTGGCTATTAATACAGGTCAGGGAGATCAATATCTAAAGCAAGGCTGGCGCTAAGGAGACTGGATTAAGCTGGTTGGACCTCAGGTGAACTCTGGGATGCTTATCAGTGGGACCAGGGGGGATAGTGATAGCGTCTTGTCACCTAAGGTGAGCATAATGATGCGCTAAAAATAAAGGTTTGTGCTTGAAAGTTCTTGTATCTTTAGGCATAGCGATGCAGTGGTACGTCTTAAGAGTTGCGGCAAACAAAGAAATGCAGGTCAAAGAGGCCCTTACACAGAAAATCGCACAGAGGGATCTCGGTGACATTATTGGTAGGATTGAGGTTCCCGCTGAGCAGATTAAACGGATTCGTGGCGGTAAGCAAACGGTGTATAGGCGAAAGTTGTATCCGGGATACGTTTTCATGGAGATGGAACCTACTGACGATGGGCGGGTACCGGAAAAGGCCTGGTTCATGATCAAAGCAACCGCTGGCGTGGGAGATTTTATTGGCACAGAGGGAATTCCCACACCCATGCGCGATACAGATGTGGCCAAGATGCTGTTGGAGGCGGAAAAGCCTGAGGAAGCACCAAGTATCAAGGTCGAATTTGCAAAGGGTGACCAGATAAAGATACGCGAAGGTGCATTTGAGAATTTTGAAGGGACTGTTGACTCGATTGATGCTGAGCGTGGAATCGTAAATGTGATTGTCACGATATTCGGGCGAAGTACACCGCTGGATATAGAGTATTGGCAGATTGAGAAGATATAGCGGATTCGCACTGTGCCCAGCGTCATGGTATGTGTGCTATAAGCAGTGCGGGATATTCAGGGTAAGCAATGGCTAAGAAAGAGGTAGTGGTAAAAATTAAGTTGCAGGCGCCGGGTGGCCAGGCGACACCGGCTCCTCCGATAGGACCAGCTTTGGGTCAGCGCGGCGTCAATATCGGTCAATTCGTTTCGCAATTCAACGAGCGCACTAAAGACCTTAATGGTACAATTGTGCCGGTAGTAATCACTGTTTATATCGATAAGAGTTTCACGTTTGAGGTCAAAAGTCCCCCGGCGGCAGTGTTGCTGAAACAAGCTGCTGAAATTGCAAAAGGAAGTGGCATTCCGAATAAGGAAGAGGTCGGCAAAATCACTGCTGAGCAAGTACAGGAGATCGCTCAAGCCAAGTTTAAAGACTTGAACGCCTATGATCTGGAAGCAGCGGTAAGAATCATTGAAGGTACCGCCCGAAGTATGGGTATAGCAATAGAGTAGATTAGAAATTCAGTTTTATGCGACATGCGTGATAGAGGATATGAGATTTAGAAGCAAAAGATACAAAAAAGAAGCACAGCAAAGGGTCAGAGAATCGGTTAATGTAGATGAGGCCATTGAGAGGGTCAAGGCCTTCAAATCGGTGAAGTTTGATCAGAGCGTAGAGTTTGTCGTGCAGTTGGGAATCGACCCTAAGCAAGCCGACCAGTTGGTTCGCGGCTCGATATCGCTTCCGCATGGAATCGGCAAACAGAAGAAGGTTATTGCATTTTGCGAGGATTCCGATGTCGAGCAGGCCCAGAAGGCTGGCGCTGTTGAGGCTGGATGTGATGAGTTGATAAAGAAGGTTTCAGACGGTTGGGCAGATTTTGATGTGGCGATTGCGTCACCAAAGGTAATGAGCAAGGTAGGCAAGCTCGGGCGGATTCTTGGGCCTCAGGGAAAGATGCCTACACCGAAAAATGGTACGGTGACTAACGATGTTGCTACAGCCGTGGCTGAATTCGCCGCGGGCAAGCTGGAGTTCAGAAACGATGCGGGCGGCAACGTCCACGTGGTTGTCGGGAAACAAAGTTTCGACGGACAGAAACTAATCGAAAACATTGAGGCGTTTATTTCACACATGAAGAAGATCAAACCGGTAGCGGCAAAGGGGCCCTATATCAAGAAAGCCTTTGTCTCTGCGACAATGGGCCCCAGCGTTGCGGTCAACGTGTGAGACTGTGGTTTATTTATAGTCTGGGTCGGTTTATACTTGTAGGAATCTCGGTTCGTCTTTCGAAAGTGCCTTCGTGGGTTTAGGATGAGCTTTCATAGGTGGTAGAGTATGAGTAAGTACGTAAAACAGTTAGTGCAGGCGGAACTGGAGAAGCGGATTGTCCGCGAGGGCATCAAAGATTTTCTGGTCGTAAGCACCAAGGGCGTAGGTGGCGTCGATAATAACCTGATGCGCGGTGAGCTCAAGAAGCAGGGTATCGGACTGTTCATCGTTCAGAATTCACTATTTAAAAAAGCACTGCAAAAACAGCAGATGGAACCGGCTGCGGTCTTGTTCGAAGGTCCTTGTGCGGTTGCTTATGGCGGAGACAGCATAGTTGACATTGCGAGGACACTGACGCAGTGGATAAAGAAGATACCGGTCGTTGAGGTAAAAGGTGCTTTTTTGGATGGGTCGGTTTTAGACGTCAAGGCGGCAGAATCTCTATCAAAGATGCCAACTCGGGCACAGCTACAGAGCAGAATCATTGCTGTAGTGTGGTCGCCTGCCTCAGCTTTGGCGGGGAGCTTTGCTAGTCCAGCGGCATTGATAGCAGGTTGCATAAAGACTATTGTTCAAAAGGCTGAAAAACAAGCTGCTTAGGCCAGCCTGGCCTCGTAACTGTGGGAGGATCAATATTGCCAATTTTGAACTGCTTGGGTGGCTGCCCCTGTTAAGGGTTAAACGAAACGACGGAGTTTCGGCTACCACTGGGCGTTAAGTAATGGGAGTTTATAGAGATGGCAGAAGAACAAGTAAAGGAGACCAAAGTAACTAAAGAAGAAGAGAAAGATTCAAAGCCGGCAGAAGAACAGAAGCAGGAAAAAGCAGCGAAGAAGTGGAGCAGCGAGATTAAGAAACTTGGCGACAAGATAGTCAGCTTAACCTTGATGCAAGCCAAGGAACTTGGTGATTATCTCAAGGAGGAATATGGTATAGAGCCTGCTGCGGGTGGCGCTGTTATGATGGCGGGTCCTGCACAGGCGCCGGCAGCGGCCGAGGAAGCTGAGGAGAAGAGTACCTTTGATGTGATCCTCAAAGAGTTTGGTGATAAGAAGATTCAGGTCATAAAGGAAGTTAGAGCTTTAACAGGATTAGGGCTGAAGGAAGCAAAAGATCTCGTTGACGGTGTTCCCAAACCAGTCAAGGAAGGGCTAAGCAAAGAGGACGCCGAGGCAGCCAAGAAGCAGCTTGAGACTGCGGGTGCGGTGGTTGAATTGGCTTAGCTACAAAGATTGTACCTTGTGAGTTGTCATGAGTATCTTGGACGATATGCAAGGTATCCGAGTCAGAAAAAGAAAGTTGATAGCGGGAGTGTCAAATGGTTTCACAAACCGTTCGCAATTTTGGCAGGATTCACGACGTCATTGAAGTGCCGGACCTTGTAGCGATACAGAGAAAAAGTTATGAGCGCTTTCTGCAAAGGGAATTGGCACCCAATAAGCGAGACTGTTCGGGCCTTGAAGAGCTGTTTCGTGAGATATTCCCAATTGACAGCTACGACAAGAAGATGACTTTGGAATATCTGTATTACGAGCTTGAGAAACCGCACTACACGCCTATTGAGTGCCGGCAATTGCGGCTGACGTATGCTTACCCGCTGAAAGTCTATTGCAGGTTGCGCTCTGAAACCGGCGAAGATTTATCCGAGCAGGCAATATATATTGGGGAAATGCCGGTCATGATTGGTGGCGGCGAGTTTATCATTAATGGTGCCGTCAGGGTCATAGTCAGCCAACTGCACCGGAGCCCTGGTGTGGATTTTCTTATCGAGAGTAAAGAGGGCGATAGAGTGCTGCACGGCGGCAGAGTTATCCCAGACCGGGGAAGTTGGATAGAAATTGGTGTCACGCAGAAAGATGTTTTGGTTGTCAAGATAGACCAGTCCAGCAAGATACCTGCGACTGTTTTCCTGCGAGCAATAAGCCCTGATTACAGCACTACCGAGCAGATACTGCGACTGATTTATCCGACAAAAACCGTTGCCGTAAGCAATTTGACACCTACTATGTGGGCGGTAGCGCCAATCGTGGACACAGAGACCGGTGAGATCACAGTAAAAGCTGGCGCACAGATTGGCGATAAGGTTTCTTTGATACAACAAAGTGACATCAAAAAGCTCGAGGTAATCGATAAGGTCCGTGATGTGCTTATTCTGAATACCCTCGCGGAAGATGACTGCCAGAGTCGCGAACAGGCGCTGCTGAAGTTCTACATGAGGTTGAGACCCGGCAATCCTCCCAATCCGGAAAAGGCAAAGACGTTTTTTGAGGAGAAATTCTTCGACTCCAACCGCTATCGTTTAGGCAAGGTTGGTCGTTTCAGGCTGAATCGCAAATTCGGCCAGCAGGTGAATGAGGATGAAATGACTCTTCGGCCGGAGGACTTTCTCAATACCATAAAGTATATCATGGCTTTACGTAACAACGAGGGATGGGTTGATGACATAGATCATCTTGGTAACAGAAGGCTCAGGACGATAGAGGAGCTTGTATCGGATGAGATCAGAAAGGGATTGCTGAAGCTTCGCAAAACAGTCCAGGAACGAATGAGCATCAAACGGGATGCAGAAGTAACGTTGCGCGTCGCTGACCTGGTCAATTCCAAGAGCGTGGCCAGCAGCATCAATTATTTCTTTGGTCGAGGCGAGCTGAGCCAGGTTATTGACCAGACCAATGCTTTAAGTCAGTTGACACACGAAAGACGGCTGTCAGCTCTCGGACCGGGTGGATTGAACAGAAGGCGTGCGGGATTTGAGGTACGCGACGTACATATAAGTCACTACGGTAGAATCTGCCCAATTGAAACACCTGAAGGAACGAACATTGGGTTGATTTCTTCATTGGCAATATTTGCGGCGGTTGATGAGTATGGTTTTCTGCTTACACCATACCGACGCGTGGAGAATGGTAAGGCCACTAACAAAGTCGATTATTTGCGGGCCGATGAGGATATGAAGGCGGTTATCGCGGCTCCGAATACTTTTGACCCTGAGACAAAAGAAATTCAAAAAGGACTGGTGCTCGCTATGAAGGGCGGCGAATTGGCCCAGGTTAATAGTGAGGACGTCGACTACGTTGATGTGTCAGCCAAGCAAATTGTTGGAGTTTCCGCTTCACTAATCCCGTTTCTTGAGCATGACGACGCAAATAGGGCACTGATGGGTTCGAATATGCAGCGACAGGCCGTGCCACTGCTGAAAACCGAGCCGCCTTTGGTTGCTACCGGCATGGAGAAAACGGTCGGTCGGAACTCAAGTATGGTGATTCGTGCCGAAAACAGTGGTGTTGTCACAGCAGTTGATGCGACGAGAATCGTTATCGATCATACCGACGATTATAAGCTTTACAAATTTAGCGGTTTGAATGAAAGGACCTGCCTGAATCAAAAGCCTGTGGTCAGCCTGGGTCAGAAGGTAAAGTCTGGACAAATCATAGCTGACGGAGGAGGCACAGCTGCCGGTGAGCTGGCACTTGGCAAGAATGTACTTGTGGGCTTTGTCTCGTTTGATGGATTCAACTTTGAGGATGCAATTATTGTCAGTGATAAGCTCTGTAAAGATGACAGCTTTACAAGCATTCATATTGATGAATTTACAGCCGAAGTCCGCGAAACAAGACTTGGCAAGGAAGAATTCACGCGAGATATTCCTAACGTTGGCGAAAAAGCGTTACGAAATCTTGACGGACAGGGGATAGTACGTGAAGGCACAAGGGTCTGTCCGAGTGACATTTTGGTGGGTAAGGTTGTGCCCAAGAGCAAAGTCGAGCTGACACCTGAAGAGAAGCTTCTGCATGCTATATTTGGACGGGCTGGTGAAGATGTCAAGAACGACTCGCTTGAACTGCCAAGTGGGTATGAGGGAGTGGTTATAAAGACCGAACTTTTTACAAGACGTGGGGCTGGAAGCGATGAACAAAAGAAGACGCTGGCGACCGAAATAAAAGAGACAGAGCGGCAAATGAGGGCCCGAGAATGTACCATTTTTAGGCAAATGATCGACTCGATCCAAAAGGAGTTCGACGTCAACATCATAGACTCGTCTACACGGCAGAAAGTCGGTGTCAGTGAAGATGATGAGGTTATCTATGAACAGATAGAAAACTTCAACATTAAATGGGTCAAACCTGCAGCTGCCAGGAATGATGTGCAGAAAATCATAGATAAGTTCTGGATCAAAATTACTGAAGTTCAGGAGGAAAAGAAACGCAAGATCGAAAGGCTGAAACATGGTGATGAACTGCCCAGCGGCGTTCTCCAAATGGCGAAAATCTACGTTGCCATCAAGAGGGCACTGTCTATCGGAGACAAAATAGCTGGTCGGCATGGCAATAAGGGTGTCATCGCTAAGATTATGCCTGAGGAGGATATGCCGTTCCTTGAGGATGGTACGCCGCTTGACATACTCTTGAATCCACTGGGTGTACCGAGTCGAATGAATGTTGGTCAGATTCTTGAAACGCATCTTGGTTGGGTGGCGAAGGTGTTAGGTTTTCAGGCTGTTACTCCGGTTTTCGACGGTGCTACTGAAGCCGGTATCCAGCAGCTCAATGCCGAGGCGAACGAGCTTATGGAGCAACGGGCAGCGCAGGGCGAGCCTCCACCCGATGATGAGTTCTTTGTACGTGTTCCACAGACACTAAAAACACAGTTGTATGATGGTAGGACCGGTGAGCCATTCGACCAGCAAGCTACTATTGGGTACATCTACATGATGAAGCTGCATCACCTTGTTGATGACAAGATTCATGCCAGAGCAACGGGTCCCTACAGTCTGATTACTCAGCAGCCATTGGGTGGTAAGGCTCGAACCGGCGGACAGAGGTTCGGCGAGATGGAAGTGTGGGCGCTGGAAGGATACGGCGCAGCCTACGCCCTGCAGGAAATGCTCACTGTTAAAAGCGACGATGTCGAAGGTCGCACAAAGATATATGAATCGATGGTCAAGGGACAGAACACACTCGAAGCAGGTACTCCCCTGTCATTTGATGTGCTTTGTAATGAAATAAGAGGATTGGGATTAAATATCCAGCTTGAGAAGAAACGACTTGGAAGAACAGTTTTATAATGAACTGTTAATCATAAGGGGCATTACATGTTGGGAAACATTTACGACCGCATTAATGACTACGGTTCGGTGAAAATCTCTTTGGCTGGTCCTAACGACATACGTAGCTGGTCGTTTGGTGAGGTGCGAAAGCCTGAGACTATAAACTACCGCACATATCGGCCTGAGAAAGATGGTCTGTTCTGTGAACGAATCTTTGGGCCGGAGCGCGACTGGGAATGCGCTTGCGGCAAATATAAGGGAACTAAGTTCAAGGGGATTATTTGTGACCGCTGTGGTGTCAAGGTCACGCATAGCCGCGTTCGTCGCAAGAGAATGGGACATATAAATCTTGCAGCCCCGGTCCTGCACATATGGTTTTTCAAATCCATACCGAACCGACTTGGTACTATCTTGGGTATGAAAACATCTGATTTGGAGAAGATAATCTATTTCCAGGACTATGTAGTCACGGACGCTGGGCAAAGCCCGCTGAAGGTGGGTCAGCTACTTAGCGAAGAAGAGTATCGTGAGGCGACAAACAAGTACGGTAGTTCATTTAAGGCTCTGATGGGGGCCGAAGCCGTCAAAACACTCCTGCAGAGCCTCGACTTAGAAGTTCTTAGCACCCAACTACGACAGGCAATAGACAAAACAAACAGCAAGCAAAAGATCAAGGATCTTACAAAGCGTCTTAAAACAATCAACGAAGTTAAGAACAGCGGTAACAAGACGGAGTGGATGGTGCTTGAAGCCATCCCTGTTATCCCCCCTGATCTGCGGCCTCTGGTTCTTTTGGAAAGAGATAATTTTGCCACCAGCGACTTGAATGATCTCTATAGGCGGATCATTAATCGGAATAACCGCTTGAAAAAGCTGATAGACCTCAATGCCCCGGAGGTAATTATACGCAACGAGAAGCGCATGCTTCAGCAGGCGGTCGACTCGCTACTTGACAACGGTCGATGCCGCAGGCCTGTTTTGGGCAGCAACAATAGGCCTTTGAAATCGTTGACCGATATGATCAAAGGTAAGCAGGGACGATTCCGCGAAAACCTGCTTGGCAAGCGTGTAGATTATTCTGCCCGCTCGGTGATTGTAGTGGGTCCTAACCTTAAGCTCTATCAATGTGGTCTTCCCAAGAAGATAGCTCTTGAACTGTATCAGCCTTTTATTATCCGTAAACTCAAGCAGCATGGTTTTGCCGATACTATTAAAAGCGCCAAGCGAATGATAGAGCGCCGCGACGATCAGGTATGGGATGTTCTGGAGGAGGTTATTCACCAGCATCCTGTTTTGCTCAATCGCGCGCCGACTCTGCATCGGATGGGCATTCAGGCTTTTGAGCCCGTACTCGTCGAAGGTAATGCCATTATGCTGCATCCGTTGGCGTGCAAGGGCTTCAATGCCGATTTTGACGGCGATCAGATGGCAGTACATTTACCTTTAAGCCTCGAAGCCCAAGCTGAAACGCATATCCTGATGATGACAACTGGTAATATTTTCTCACCAGCGAATGGTTCTCCGATGGTTGGACCTTCTCAGGATATGGTAATGGGTAACTATTACCTGACAATTTTGCCTGAAGAGTTGAACCCGCGTGCTGATTATCAATCCGAGCGTAAGAAAACGAGGATAGCGGTTTTTCGAGATACTTTTGAAGCAATAATGGCTCATGAAACGGGCAAAATCGGTTTGCACGACAAGATCAAGGTGCGCATACCACATCAGTCATGCAGAGATGAGCGTGGCGAGAGTAAGCAATCGGTGGTGGAAACTACGGTAGGTAGATGTATTTTCAATGACATATTGCCGGAGGGAATGCCGTTCTACAACATGATGATGACACAGAAGAAGCTAAGCAGGGTAATTAGCGATTGTTTCAAATTTGCTGGTAGCGTCGAGACAGTCGAGCTACTTGATAGGATAAAAGATATGGGCTTTAGGTACGCTACGCTCTCTGGTATGAGCTTCGGTCTTACTGACTTGAAGGTGCCGGTGAAGAAAGCTGAGATTATTACCGAGACAGAAAAGAGGGTGGCCAAGATCCAGAAAAACTATGGTGAAGGTGTTTTAACCGATCGCGAAAGGTACAATCAAGTTATCGACGCATGGACTAACGCGCGCGTCGCGGTCACGAATGAGATGATCAAGGCGCTCAGAGAAGATACGGACGAACAGGGCGATCCTTATCTCAATCCCATATATCTTATGACCGATTCTGGGGCAAGGGGAAGTATCGACCAGATTCAACAGCTTGCGGGAATGCGGGCATTAATGGCCAAGCCCAGTGGTGAGATTATTGAGACACCGATAAAGTCGAACTTCCGTGAAGGACTGACAGTTCTGGAGTACTTCAGTTCCACACACGGAGCACGTAAGGGATTGGCTGATACTGCGTTGAAGACGGCCAATTCCGGCTACCTTACTCGCAAACTGATCGACGTGGCCCAGAATGTCATCATTATAGAACGTGACTGTCAGACACTTCAGGGAATCACCAAAAGCGCTGTAAGCCGAGGTGAGGAGGTTGATGTGCCGCTTTCGCAACTCATTGTCGGAAGGACAGCCAGGGACAATATCCGAAATCCGATTACAGACGAGATGATCGTTCGGGAGAACGAAGTCATAACAACTGAAGCAGCAGAAAAGATTGAATTATTGGGACTCGACGCTATCAGAGTCAGAAGCCCTCTGACATGCGATAGTTCATTTGGTGTGTGCGCGAAGTGTCACGGGTGGGATATGAGCACCGGATGCTTGGTGGAAGACGGCTCAGCAGTCGGAATCATAGCGGCGCAGTCGATCGGAGAGCCGGGTACTCAATTAACGCTACGTACATTCCATACCGGAGGCGTTGCTTCCAGAGCCATTCTTGAGCGAGAACAGAAAGCAACGTATGCTGGAAAGATTCAATACCGAGACCTAACCGCTGTAGACTTACAGCGTGAGGATGGCACTTCTGTCTTGGTCGCATTAAAGCGTAACAGAGAGATGGTACTGCTGGACGCAAAAGACAGAGAGCTCGACAGGTATAAGGTGCCCTATGGGGGGATTATTCTTGTCGAAGACGGTCAGAAGGTCAAGGCTGGAGTGACATTGTTTAAATGGGATCCCCACCGTACACCAATCCTGGCGGAGGTGCCTGGTCTAATACACTTCGTGGACATCATAGAAGCTGAGACTGTCCAAACCGAAGAAATAAAGATTAGGGACTCGAAGCTAAAAGTCAAAGACACACAAGTGAAAACATTGGAAAGGCCTGTGGTAATAGAGCATAAGGGTGATAAGCATCCGCAGATCATTATCGAGGATAGCAACGGTAAAATCCTTGATGTTCATTATTTACCGGCTGGAGCCAGGATTGAGGTCATCGAGGGCCAGCAAGTTCAGGCAGGCCAGTTGCTCGCGCACCAGCCTCGAGCTACTGGTGGAACCCAGGACATCACGGGCGGCTTGCCCCGTGTTACTGAAGTATTTGAAGCACGTAAGCCCAAGGACCCGGCTGCAATGGCTGAGATTTCAGGTCGTGTCGAACTACGTAGTGACAAGCGCAAGGGTAAGATGACAATTATTATCCGCGGTCAAAGCGGCATGGAGAAAGAACACCACGTACCACGCGATCGGCACCTCAATGTTCACGCCGGTGATAAGGTAGAGGCTGGTGATGCTTTGACGGATGGTCCTTTGGTTCCGCACGATATTCTGCGAATTAAAGGCGAGGAGTCGTTGCAGAGGTATCTGATTGCAGAAATTCAGAACGTTTACCGTTCTCAAAACGTCAACATCAACGACAAGCATGTTGAGATTATCATTGCTCAAATGATGCGAAAAGTGGAGATCGATTCGGTCGGTGACAGTTCATTTCTGCCGGGAGAGGTCGTCGATAAGTTTGCTTTCCGCAAAGAAAATGAAAAGCTCACCAATAGTGTCAAGATTAGTAATGTAGGGGATGTTCTGGATGTACAGGAAGGTCAGATCATCGATAAGAAAGAACTGGCTCGGATTAGTGAGAAGATTGAAACACTGGGCGGCACACCAGCAAAGGGCAAGAGACCAAAACCTGCTACTGCCAAGACGTTGCTCTTGGGGATAACCAAAGCTTCGCTGTGGTCCGATAGTTTTATTGCAGCAGCAAGCTTCCAGGAAACGACTAAGGTGTTGACAGAGGCGTCATTGGCCGGTAGGGTAGATGAACTTTATGGCTTGAAAGAAAACGTAATACTTGGGCATCTGATACCTGCTGGCACAGCTTTCAAGCCGCATTTGGATATAAAGGTCAAGCACCTCGCCGAAGCGCCGGTTCCGAAGGAATTTCAAGAGGTTAAAACTGAAGAAGCGAAAGCTGAATCGAGAGTCAGAGAGGTTTTGGGAATTAAAGGCTAAGCCTTTAATTGATTTTCCTATAATCGAACAAGATAGAAGAGATTTATGTTATGCCTACTATAAATCAGTTAGTCAGACGTCCGAGGGCAAAATCAAAGGGACGAAAACGAGTGTCGGATATAAGTGGCTCGCCACAAAAGCGAGGTGTATGTCTTATCGTAAGAACTCAGACACCTAAAAAGCCCAACTCGGCCTTACGGAAGGTTGCCCGTGTTAGATTGACCAATGGCAAGGAAGTCACCGCTTATATACCGGGTATCGACCATAATCTTCAAGAGCACAGTACGGTTATTATTCGTGGCGGTCGTGTCAGAGACCTGCCCGGTGTTCGGTATCATATTGTTCGTGGTGTCCTTGACTGTGCAGGGGTGACTAACCGTAGGCAGGGACGTAGTAAATACGGTGCAAAGAAAAGTAAATAAGCCGGAGGTTTATAAATAGGCCGGAGGCTTATAAATGAGTAGATCAGTGGATGAGTTAATAAGCCTCAGGCTTATTAATGAGAAAATGCTTCCACGCATCTACGCATCAACGAGGTTACTATGGCGAAGAAGCGGACTGCTTCGACTGATGAGTTGAAACCTGATCCCAAGTACAGTAGCAGGCTGGTTTCAAAGTTTATCAATTGTATGATGTGGCAGGGCAAAAAGAGCGTCGCGCAGCGGGTTTTTTATGACGCGATGGACTTGATATCTGCCAAGGTCAAGGATGCTTCACCTATCGATGTATTCGAGGAGGCGGTCAATAATGTCAAGCCGTTGTTGGAAGTCCGCAGCAAGCGCATTGGCGGCGCCAGCTATCAAGTGCCGATGCAGGTCGGACCTAAACGCCAACAATCTCTGGCTTTTCGTTGGATACTACAGTCTGCAAGGACCAAGAAGGGAAAGCCTATGTGTGAGCGGCTGGCCTCTGAATTGATGGACGCTCATAATAAACGTGGTGGTGCAATGACAATACGTGAGAATGTTCACAGAATGGCTGAGGCGAATAAAGCCTTTGCGCATTTTGCGTGGTAATAACTTTTGCTCGTGACCCGTGTCCCAGCGCACGAGTCACGAGTCATAAGCCACGAGTCACAAATATGACCGTGGCAATTTTTTTATAAGCCTCAGGCTTATAAAGGTTCCGTTTGGCCGATAGCGAGTGTTGCTTAGGACCCATTTGTATGAGGTCTGAGAAAGGTATAAAGTGAGCGTTTTTGAGAAACTGCGTAATATTGGGATTATGGCTCACATTGATGCCGGCAAGACAACAGTGACTGAGCGCATACTCTACTACACGGGCAAAACCTATAAAATGGGCGAGGTTCACGAAGGCACCGCTGTTATGGACTATATGGAGGAGGAACAGAAAAGAGGTATTACTATCACCTCAGCCGCGACCAAATGCCCGTGGAAGGATTTTGAGATCAACCTTATCGACACACCTGGACACATCGACTTCACTGCGGAAGTTGAACGATCGTTGCGGGTTCTTGATGGTGCTGTGGCAGTGTTTGACGGGAGCGAAGGTGTGCAGGCCCAGAGTGAGACCGTCTGGCGGCAGGGACAAAAATATAGCTTACCTTGCCTCTGCTTTATCAACAAGATGGACAAGACCGGCGCCGATTTCGAGATGAGCGTCGAGAGCATTCGGGACAAACTTCTTGCGAACCCGATTATTTTACAGATTCCTATCGGAGCCGAAGATTCTTTTGCGGGTGTGATAGATATTCTTAAGATGCGGGCCGTTTTCTACAAGGCCGAGCGTATGGGTGCAGTATTCGAGGAAACCGAAATTCCAGCCCACCTGCAACAGGTAGCAAAGCAGCAAAGGAATCACATGATAGAGCTTGCTGCCGAGTATGATGAAGAGCTAATGGACCATTTCGTACACGATAAACCTGTCGACGAAGAAATAATTGCCAGGGCTGTCCGCAGTGGTACCTTGGCCTGTAAAATTCATCCAGTGTTTGTTGGCTCGGCCTTGAGGTATGTCGGAGTACAAAGGTTGCTTGATGGTATTGTAGCTTACCTACCTTCTCCATTGGACAAACCTGTTATGGTCGGCCACAAGCCCGGCGACAAGGCTAACAAAGAAATACCTATCAAGTGCGATCCAAGCGGGTCTCTGGTGGCTCTCGCATTCAAGATTACCAGCGATGTCCATGGCGATCTGTGTTTTCTGAGGATCTATCAGGGTACACTGAGGCGGGGCACTCGAGTACTGAATCCAAATCGTGACAGACGGGAGAACATCACGAGAATCTTTGAGATGCATGCAAATGAACGCAGGATTCTGGACGTGGCTGCTGCTGGTAATATCGTCGCGGTTGTGGGTCTGAAGCATACTCTCACAGGCGACACGATTTGCGACCCTAAAAAGCCCGTACGTTTGCCCTCAATTATATTTCCACGGACAGTAATGAACATGTCGATCGAGCCGAGAACTGCGGCAGAGAAAGCGAAGTTGGCCGAAGCCTTGATGGCATTGAGGCGTGAGGACCCTACATTCGAAAGTAAGACCGATAAAGAAACAGGACAGACCATTATCAGCGGTATGGGTGAGCTGCACCTGGAGATACTTCAGCACAAACTTACAAGAGAAAAGGGCCTTAACGTAAGGATAAGCAGACCTAGGGTAGCCTACAAGGAGGCCATCGAGGCCACTACGAAGGCGGAGGGCAAATTTGTGCACCAAACGGGTGGTCATGGCCAATATGGCCACGTAGTTCTAACGTTAACGCCGCTGCTTACAGATGATGGTCATCGGAGTTCCGAAGTGGAATTTGATTCGACAGTGGGTTATGGCGATGTGCCGAAGGAGTATATTCCCGCGGTGGAAAGGGGATCGCGAGAGGCTTTGGCCAGTGGTATGTTGGCGGGCTATCCTGTTATCGGTGCAAAGGTTATGCTAATCGGCGGCTCATTCCATTCGGTTGACTCTTCGGATTTGGCATTTGAGCAGGCCGCGGCAATTGCTGTGGGAAAGGCGTTAAAAGCGGCAGAGCCCGTCTTACTGGAGCCTGTTATGCGCCTGCAAGTGGTGGTACCAGAGGCAGCGTTTGGAGCTATTCAGGCTAATCTGTTGGCAAAAAGGGGCTTGATCACTAAATGTCGCGTTCATGGCAGTATGCGTGTTATCGATGCTAAAGTTCCGCTGGTGGAGATGTCTGGGTACTCCAGCGAGATAAGGAGCCTAACCGCAGGTCGGGGAACGTATACTATGGAACCGTTGAGCTATGAGAAGGTGCCCGAGCAGCTCGCAGAGCAAATAGTGTTTTAAAAATGGCAGCAATTTTTGTATTTTTGTGAAGATTTTTACCACATTTTATTGACATACAAAGACTTGCGTGATAACTTTTGGGGTTTTCGTCTATGTTGCGGGGGGCTGGACGGCTTCTAAATGGGCCGGTCAGAGGATGTAATGTCTGTGCTTTGGGTCGTCCAGGAGAGATTTTTAGGTGCGTTTTTTACACTTAAGGGGTATACCAAAGCTGCGGCGTAGCTTTGAAAAGTTGCGGTGCTGTCTGGATCCGAAATCTTAAGGAAGGCGCATTAATTATTGGCAGCTATGATCGTCGACAATGCTCGACAATCTGAAATAAGCCCTTCCTGCCAAAGCCAAACAGTGTGATGTCTATGGACATCGCAAGGACTATACACGGGGAGATGTTTTATCCAGTGTGGAGTTACAAGTACATAATTGATTACGTTTTGTTCGATTCTACCCATGCGAATTCTAAGAAGATGCAGTGACGTAAAGCAAAGCCGGGTGAATAGTTAGCCTTTAACTGTCGTTGTTTGAGAAGTCACCAACCTCGACGTGACTGAATGAGCAACTGACAGCGTGGAGAACAAACATGGCGTCGGAGAGCGAAAGAATACGAATTAGAATGGAGGCTTACGACCATCGGGCGCTGGATGCGTCCGCTAAGGAGATCGTAGAGCACGCTCGAAAGACTAACGCGCGTGTAAGTGGTCCAGTGCCTCTGCCGACGCGCATCGAAAGGTATACAGTTTTGCGAAGTCCGCATATCGACAAGAAATCGCGAGAGCAGTTTGAGCTCAGAACGCATAAGCGCCTGATTGATATCCATGAAGCTAATGCTCGGACGGCTGAGGTATTAAATCGTTTGGTGGTTCCGGCAGGCGTTTTCGTAAAGATAAAGGCTTGAGCATGACCTGTGCTGTGTCTTTGTCGGTGACAGGGATTGCGCCATGAGCGGTGAAATAATGGCGATGTTATTGGGAAAAAAAGTTGGCATGACCAGGCTTTATAATGAATCCGGTCAGTTGGTGCCCGTGACTGTCATACAAGCTGGCCCTTGTACAGTCATGCAAATTAAAACGTCGAATACGGACGGATATAACGCTATTCAGTTGGGGTATGGAGATGTAAAACCCTCTCGCCAAAAAAGACCTGAAATCGGACATGCTCAAAGGGCTCACACGGTGCCAAAAAAGTTTGTCAAAGAGATGAGACTTCCTGATGGACTCGAAATGGAGTATGGCATTGGTGATATCGTGACAGTCTCAGCTTTTTCCGAGAGTAAGTTTGTTGACGTTGTAGGAGCCAGCAAAGGCAAGGGCTTTGCTGGCGTGATGAAACGATATGGCTTTAGCGGTTTTCCCGCTTCGCACGGCACAGAGCGTAAGCACAGAGCACCGGGTTCGATATCGAGTTTTGCCAGCGATGCAGGCCATGGTGGAAGTCCTAAAAAGGGCAAAAGGATGGCCGGGCATATGGGCGATCGTCGAGTAACGACCAAGAACCATAAGCTGATTGCCGTTGATACAGAGAATAATCTACTCGTTGTCAAGGGTCCTGTACCGGGTCCGGCTGGCGGTTACTGTATCGTCCTTAGCGCCAAGAAGAGCTGATCTGTTGAGGAATAAGAAATTCGACCATGATGGAACTTGCTGTGTACAATGTTGATGGTCAGGAAGTTGAGAGCTTAAACGTGGATGAATCTGCCCTCGGAGGCAAAGTCAGATATGAGCTGCTTAAGCAGGCCATTGTTATGTACCAGGCCAACAAGCGAGTTGGAACCGCTGCTACTAAGGGCAGAAGTATGGTGGCCGGCTCAGGCAGGAAGCTATTCAGACAAAAGGGTACGGGATTTGCCAGGGCCGGCAATCGCAGAACGGCAAAGCGTGTCGGTGGCGGTGTTACTTTTGCTAAAATCCCGAGAGACTTTAGCAAGGGCATGCCCAAGAAACAGAGGAGATTAGCCAGAGATTCGGCAGTATTGGCAAAGCTCTTGGGCAACAATGTGGTTGTGGTTGACGAACTGGACCTGCAAGCACCCAAAACCAGGGATTTTGTAGGTGTCCTGAGCAATCTGAGAATTGAGAGAAGTTGCCTTGTGACTATAAGTGATTATGATGAGAATCTTTATAAGTCAGCTAGGAATATTCCTCGGGTGGCTGTTAGGCCTGTAGTCGAACTCAATGCCGCTGATATTTGCAGCCACCATAAAATACTTTTTACAAAGGATGCGTTTTTGTCGTTCTTAAGTGCAGGGCAGGCACACGAGAGTTAAAAGTTTTAATATGGCTTTGCAGTAGTGATTTAGTCCAATATCGGTTTAGTCGTTAACGTGCGTTTTTAATGGATGACTATAGCGTAATAATTCGGCCATTGATCACAGAGCAGGGGATGCACTTTGCCAATGTCAAAGGTGCTTATTCGTTTGAGGTGAATGAGAAAGCCAACAAGGTGCAGATAAGAAACGCTGTTGAAAAGATATATGGTGTTAAGGTGCACAAAGTCAGAACTTCCATCCGAAGAGGCAAACATCGCCGACGAGGCAGAACTATCGGCATAACGCGAAACTGGAAGAAAGCGGTTGTGCATCTGGAACCCGATTATCATATTGACTTATTCTGATCGCTGTGAAGGGATCGTGAGATTACAGATTATGGCTATTCGAGTCTATAAACCTACAAGTGCAGGGCGTCGAAATAGCTCGGTCAATGAGTATTCCGAGTTGACTTCGACCGTGCCTGAGAAATCGCTATGTAGGCGAATCAAGAAGAACGGCGGTAGAAATCACCATGGTGTAACTACCTCTCGCTTCAGAGGCGGAGGGGCGAGAAGAATCTACCGCATTATTGACTTTAAGCGGGATAAGGACGGTGTCCCTGCTAAAGTGGCAACAATAGAATACGATCCGAACAGAAACTGCTTTATTTCGTTGTTGCATTACGCTGATGGCGAAAAGAGGTATATATTGGCACCGCTGAGAATAAACGTTGGCGATTTTATCGAGAGTGGTTTGTCTTGTGATCCCAAGGTAGGTAATGCTATGCCGCTGCAAGCTATTCCTACTGGTCTTGAGGTTCACAACATCGAGATGACTGCAGGCCAAGGTGGAAAGCTTGTCAGGGGTGCGGGCAGCGCTGCGAGAATCTTGGCCAAGGAGGGCGATTGGGTCACGGTAGTTCTGCCGAGCGGCGAGATGCGTTCGGTTCGTAAAGAGTGTCGAGCGACAATTGGTCGGCTGAGTAATGCCGATCACCAAAACATACGCATTGGCAAGGCTGGAAGAAAGCGTCACATGGGTCGCAGGCCGCATGTGAGAGGCAAAGCCATGAATCCGGTTGCTCACCCGATGGGTGGTGGTGAAGGCAGGTCAAATGGTGGACGCCATCCTTGTTCGCCCACGGGCGTACTTGCAAAGGGTGGAAAGACCAGAAATCCACGAAACCCCAGCAACAAGAGGATAATCAGAAGACGCAAAAACAAGAGACAGGGACAACTAGTTTTATAGAGTGGAGCTTGAATACGTCGGCACCGTCGATATGTGTTGATGATGTGTGCAGGATTTAACTTAAATATAGGCTGAGATAGATAATGGGAAGATCTCTAAAAAAGGGCCCGTATGTTGACGAAAAGCTGCTTGTCAAGGTGACTAGGCAGACAAATTCCGGGTCGCGCGAGCCGATAAAGACATGGGCCAGACAGTGTACGATAGTGCCTGAATTTGTCGGCTTTACTTTTATGGTTCACAATGGAAAGATCTTTCACAAGGTATTTGTCACAGAAGACATGGTCGGGCACAAACTGGGTGAGTTTTCGCCCACACGGACGTTCAAGGGACATTCGAGCAAGAAAATCAAGTAGTAGAAAGCAGATGGTAAGCTGCTAATTTTAAGATAAGAGGTATGCTTAGTTCTGATAAATTAAAAGAACTTTGTGCCGAACGGCAGGCGAATGTGGACGAATTAGCCGGCCACATTGTCAGAGGCGGTTTTAGCCATAAAAAGGCAGCGGCAGCGATTAAGAATTGGCAGAAAGGCCTGTTAGACCCTAAGCCTGATAGCGAGGATGTCCGTCGTCTGGCCACAGCCTTATCCGTCGAGGTTAACGATTTGACTGATTGGCATTCGTCGTATCGCTTCGCCCCGATTTCGCCGCGTAAAGTCCGGTTGGTCACTCAGTTGATACAGGGCAGAACAATCCAGGACGCGATGGACATCTTAAAGTTCACCAGAAAGCGTGCTGCAACGATGGTTGATAAGGTTCTCAAAAGTGCGGTTGCTAATGCCGATGAGCAGAATGCTGACGTCGATAATTTATATGTGAGCGGAGCAAGGGTTGATGATGCAGGTGTTCGCGTCGGCACAAAACGATGGATGCCGAAGGATAGAGGCAGAGCTCATCCTATCCGAAAAAAGGGCTGCCATATACACATTACTGTAACACAGGTATAGGGCAGGAAACTACAAAGACTCGTTGTAAGAAATCTAATTATGGGCCAAAAAGCATCGCCAATAGGTTTTAGGACAGGTATAACGCTTGGATGGCAGAGCACTTGGTTTGCTCCCAAGGCTCACTATGGCAGCTTCCTTGTCGAAGACCAGAGAATTCGCAGTTACGTTGACAAGAAATTCAATCGGCAGATGCCGAAAGGTGCTGTGGCAAAGGTCGAGATAATAAGAACGCGGAATGAAGTGAATGTAACGCTTCATAGCGCTCGGCCTGGTGTGGTCATTGGTCCAAGAGGTGGCGAAGTTGACAGGTTACGGGAAGAGCTTGAAGACCTGACTGGGCGAAAGGTAGCTGTCAACGTCGTTGAGATTAAGGAGCCTGACCTGAATGCTACTTTAGTGGCGGAAGCGATTGCCGAGCAGTTATCCAAGCGAGCTTCGTTTAGACGCACTATGAAACAGTTTTGTGAATCAGCCATGAATGCCGGAGCCAAAGGAGTCAAAATTATCTGCTCAGGTCGGCTGGCAGGCGCGGAAATGGCCCGCAAGGAGACACAGAAGCTCGGTAGTATTCCTCTGCATACGTTGGATGCCGATGTCGACTACGCGGTGGCCACATCAAGAACAACTTACGGAACGATTGGCGTTAAGGTTTGGATATACAGGGGCAAGTATGGCGAGAAGCAACCTGAGCAGGGCCGACGTCGGCGGCGCCGGCCTACGAGGCGGGTAGGTC
>Ga0315538_1000073_pt1 | contig 63794 bp, 54 predicted proteins | sample SalMarSW160230MG_2_FD_203834 | JGI IMG/M metagenome (GOLD analysis project Ga0315538, IMG submission 203834) | Salt marsh sediment microbial communities from the Plum Island Ecosystem LTER, Massachusetts, United States - Salt Marsh Sediment SW1601-230 ...
CAGACGGAGTAGAGGAAGCGGGATATCACAGTGAGAGTTTGGATACGAAGGGATATGCGAGTGGGGTATATTTTTACAGACTAAAGGCAGGAGACAAAACGTTCACGCGGAAGATGCTTGTGGTGAGGTAAGAGTGAAACAGTGTATCGGAGTGACGGAGTATCGGTGTATCGGGGAAACGGTGAGAAGGAGAAACGGGAAGAAGGACAAGTAAAAAGTTAAAAGTGAAAAGTTAAATCTAAACTGCATGAAAGGCGAAATTAGGAAATTAGAAATTGCGAAAATGAGATTGATTCGACAGACTGACACACCCCGTCATATAGCATTCGGTATATGACACCCCTCTTTTTAGAGGGGACTTAAGGCACTCGCAATGACATACAGCAATATGGACGCTCTAAACGATATTAACGAAGTAAAGGGATCAGAGAAAGCAAAGACATAAAACAGAAAAGGAGGTGATTAGTAGATATTCATAATCAAGGAGGATATTGCATAGAGATTATGTATCTAATCGGTGTAATCATTTTGTAGAATCTTTGCAATCATGTATAATGAAATTATACTAAGGAGGTTTTAAGATGAAGAAATTATTCTTCATAGGGATTTTTCTTATTCTTTCATCGGGTTTTCTGTTTGGGGAGACAGTAGATTTTGATGGAAGTTGGGGACAGAATTCGCTATTCAATGTTGTTAGTGAATCGAGTAACGGGATTGAGATTATTTTCAGTATGCATCAGATGGTAATTGAGGAGAAAGAGATTGATGGTATAATAATGAAGAGTTTTGGTGTTCCGGCAGTTTTTCTTTCGAGTCCGGGTGTGCCAAATCTTGGAGGTGCTTCTCGTTACATAGCCATTCCCCAGGGTTCGAGGGCGCAGGTAACGATAGTAAGTTCGCGCAAAGAGATTTACCACGATATCGAGGTTGCGCCGGCACCGAACATACCCCGTGATGACGATGATTCGCCTTTGAAATATGAGAAAGATATGAAGATTTATGATAATAATGCTTATTGGCCGTCGTCACCGGTAAGGCTTTCGGAGATAAAGCAGATGCGTGGTGTAGATGTTGTAATAGTTGGAGTGATACCTTTTCAATACAATCCAGTAACCAAGGATTTAATAATTTACAAGGATATTCGTGTACGTATAGATTTCATAGGCGGTAACGGTTATTTTGGAGAAGATAGATTGAGAAGTCGTTTATGGGAACCGATTTTGCAGGGTCATCTATTGAACTACGCGTCGTTGCCCGGGATAGATTTTTATTCACCTGAAAGGATGGATGCGAGAGCTGGATTTGAGTATATTATCATTGTTCCCGACGATGCATTATTTGAAGCATGGGGGGACACGATAAAGGCATGGCGTAAATTGCAGGGAATATCCAGTGATGTTTTTACATTAACCGAAATTGGTGGCAGCAGCGCAACAGCTATTGAGAATTTTTTGAACAATGCATATAACACATGGAATCCTGCACCCGTAGCATTTTTAATACTTTCTGATTTTCCATCTTCGGGAAAGGTCTATGGTGTTACATCGCCAATTGTTGATGGTTACGCATCGGATAATAAGTATGCAGATACGAATGGTGATAGTCTTCCTGATATGCACCATGCAAGAATAACTGCCCAAAGCGCGTCTCATTTGAATATTATGGTCAATAAGTTTTTGGGTTATGAACGCAATCCATATACAGATGCGAATTTTTATGATGAACCTCTGGTTGCTTGCGGTGTTCAACTCGTCCGTTGGTTTCAGTTATCCTCTGAGGTAGTGCGTAACTTCTTCATCAGTGGTCTGGGTAAGAATCCAAATAGGCAGTACAAGATTTATTCTGGTTATCCAGCTGTTGGTGGTCCCTATTCAAGTAGACAGGGTACTATGTATGTCACGCGCTACTGGTACAATCTGGGTTGGTTACCAGACACACTAAATTGGAATAATTCAAGTTGGTGGGATAGCGGCACAGCTACAGGGATTACGGATGCAATAAATTCTGGTTGCTTTATTGTGCAGCATCGCGACCATGGATCATTATCAGGTTGGGGTGAACCTGCGTATAATATGAATAACCTTGATGACTTGACAAACGATAAGTTTCCCTTTGTTTTTTCTATCAACTGCTTGACCGGTAAATATCAATATTCAAGTGAGGTTTTCTGTGAGAAGTTTCACCGGATTCCTCATGGTTGTATGGGTTTCAATGCTCCGAGTGAAGTTAGCTATTCATTTGTAAATGATACTTATATCTGGGGACTGTACGATGGAATGTGGTCTCAGTTTGACCCGGGTTATCCTACATTTGATATGACGGGAGAGGATAATCTAAGACCCTGTCAGGGAATGACCTCTGCGAAGTACTACTTATATGCATCTGATTTTCCGGATTCGGCTGGTTTGGGGATGAATTACAAGGTTACAACGTTCCAACTTTTCCATATTCATGGTGATGCCTTTACTACCCTCTATTCGGAAATACCGCAGAATCTTACTGTAAACCATGCATCCACATTACCAACCGGACAGACCTACTTCACAGTAACAGCCAATATTAGTTCAGTGATTGCACTGACCGTCAATGGAGAAATCATAGGTGTTGCTGCAGGTACAGGTAGTCCTGTAAACATCACTATCCCGGGACAGAATCCTCCGGATACAATGCTTGTAACGATAACAAAAGCTAACTACTATCGTTACGAAGCGTATGTTCCGGTTGTGTCAGGTAGCAGCGCATATGTAGTGTATCTAAAGTCCACGATTGACGATGTAGGGGGTGGAAATGGAGATGGTCAGGTCAACCCTGGAGAGACGATAGACCTTCCTACCTGGGTCATAAATTCAGGGTCGCAGGCAGCAAATAATGTTTATGGTCTTTTTTCGACATCCGATACGTATACAAATGTTACACAGGATAGTTCGTTTTTTGGCACCGTTGCTGCAGGTGATTCAGCACTTGGAGCACCGGACTATGTGTTCAGTGTTGCATCGAATTGCCCGGATATGCACAATATTCAGTTTGACCTAACAGTTTCTGATCAGGCTGGTTCAACCTGGGTATCACATCCTATTATCCCGGTTTATGCTCCTGATCTTGTCTATGCGGGTCACATTGTGGATGACGCGGGAGGTTCTCATCCGAATGGTGTTCTGGACCCGGGTGAAACTACAGACCTGTTGGTAACTCTTTGCAATGAAGGACACCAGGACGCATCGAGTGTTACTGGGACACTTTCGACTTCTGATACGTATATCACAATCAACGATGATTCAGGTTCGTATGGCAATATCGTGATTGATGATTCTGTAACGAACACTTCGAACCCTTACAATGTGACGGCAGATGTTTCTACGCCTCAAGGTCATATCTCACACTTTCTGTTAACCATTGCTGCAGGTGGTGGTTTTTCGGATACTACATCATTCGATTTGATGATCGGATTACCGGGTGTTCCCTACGCAGATCATGATATAGGCAATGTGATTTTTACGGTTACACAGCATGCTGCCTGCGGTTTTATGTCAGATGACCAAACTGAGGGTAGCGGTTTCCACTATCCTAATCCAGGTAATCAGCATCTATTTATAGGTTCTCTCTGGGCTGGTAATTCAGCGAGCTATGTTGTGAATACAGATTATAGTGCCGAAGGAAGTCCTGATTGGCAGGTAACTTCGAGTCCGGACGGTCAGGTGAGAATGGGAGGAACCTACTACTCAGACCAGGATGGATGGGCAATGTATAACGATGCAGGTATGTCAGCTCCAAAGGATGTTACGGTAACTCAAGATTCCTGGGCATGGGCTAATGACCCAGACGATGATTTCATAATCGTCAGATATACAGTCGTAAATAAGGGAAGTGGAAGTGTTAATGGTCTATACTGTGGACAGTTCATGGATTGGGATGTAGGAGATGCTTACAATGATTACGGTGGAGTTGATATGACGAGAAATCTTGCCTATATGTATGGTTCCGGAACCAAGTATGTAGGTGTGGGATTACTTGACCCATCAACGGCATCCAATGTAACGCTTATTTACAATCCGCAGTATGTATGGGCTAGCTCTTATATTCTGGATTCGGACAAGATACAGTTCCTGAATGGTTCTATCAGTAACCACAATCCATCACCTGATTCGGACTGGGGTATGTGTGTAGCAGCGGGTCCATTTGACTTGAGTCCTGGAGATACTGCGACATTCGCAGTTGTCATTCTTGGTGGTGAGAATCTTGGTGATATACAGCAAAATTACGATACAGCGGCAGCAAAATATCCTCCGGTTGGAGTCGAAGAGGAAATCAACATCAGTAATATTCCGGCTGTCTTCAACATCACGAATTATCCTAATCCGGTTGGAAATTTCGCAACAATCGATTATCAGATTCCAAGAAAGAGTGATGTGAGTCTGCGAATGTACGATATAAGTGGGCGTCTCATCTCTGTTTTGCGTGAAGGGAAATCTGAACCCGGTTACTACAGCATAAAGCTTAACACAAGCAAGCTAACGAACGGGGTATATTTCTATCGTCTTGTAGCTGGAGGAAAAACCTTCACGAATAAAATGATAGTTGTTAGATAGCACGTGTTAGGTGAACAGAATACAGTAACCTGTAAGGCAGGTTGTCTAACAAGGCAGGATAGCGATGTAAGATGTATTGGAGATTTTTCAGTTCTGACAGAAGGGGCAGGTTTAATAACCTGCCCCTTTGTTTTTGCAGTAGCAAAGGTTTGCCACCATATTACATTTGATAAACTTTTCACAAACTTTTCTTAAAATTCTTGACAAGACTCGAAAATTGTGATATGTTTTTTTCTATGGAAAACGCAATAAAAATAGGGAAGTTCGAGTGTATTCCTCTTTCCGACGGAAAATTCTGGTTGGATGGTGGAGCAATGTTTGGAGTCGTTCCGAAAGTTTTCTGGCAGAAGACAAATCCAGGTGATGAGAAGAATAGAATTATGCTTGGACTTAATACACTGCTAATTAGAAGTTCTAATGCAAACATACTAATTGATACCGGTATCGGTGATAAATTTGATGAAAAACTTCAGCGCATATATGGAGTCGATAGAAAAAATACACTGGAGGACGAATTAGAAACTCGTTGTGGTCTAAAAACACAAGATATAGATAAGATAATTATTACGCATCTGCATTTTGACCATGCAGGTGGAAATACCTATTATTCGACAGAGGGAGAAGCTTTGCCAAAGTTCCCAAATGCTAAATACATAATTCAGAAAAAGGAATGGGACATTGCGCTGAATCCAAATGCGCGCTCAAAAGCGAGTTATGTTGAAGACAATTTTATCCCAATACAGAAGCACAATTTGCTTGAACTCATAGATGGGAAGGTTGAAATAATTCCTGGAATAAGCTGTATTCGAACAGGTGGTCACACAGAAGGTCATCAAATAGTAACTATTGAGGATGGGGAAAAGGGTGGAATTTATTGGGCAGACCTTATGCCCACGACATCACATCTTAAAATACCATACATAATGGGATACGACTTATTTCCCCTCGAAGTGATGGAGCAAAAAAAGAAATTTATCAAACTTTCGATTGAAAAAAAATGGATCTCTTTTTTTGAACATGATCCTAAATATACATATGGAAGAATAGTATCAAATCAGGGCAGAGCAGAATTCATCCCGCAGGAGGTAGAATGAGAAAGCTAAATGTTTTTGAACATATGGAAAGATATGAGCATGAAGAGGTCTTGTTTCTCTCTGATAAAGAGACGCATTTGCGAGCAATCATTGCAATTCACAACACGACTCTTGGTCCTGCGCTTGGAGGTGTTAGATTTTGGCCATACACTGACGAGAAAACGGCGCTTACCGATGCTTTAAGGCTTTCTATGGGTATGACATATATGGGTGCAATCTCCGGTGCAGATTTTGGTGGTGGAAAAGCAGTTTTGTGGGGTAATGTTGAAGATAAAGATGAAGCATATTTAAGGGCTTTTGGAAGATTCATTCACGGACTTGGAGGAAGATTTGTTGCATATGCTGATCTTGGAACTAACGAAGATGATATGGGTCAGATTGCAAGAGAAACGGAGTTTGTACTTGTGATTAGGGACAGGGATGGAAGAACACTTGATTCGGCACAATTAACCGCTTACGGATTGTATTGGGGTATGAAAGCGTGCAATAATGCTATTTACGGTATTGACTCGCTGAAGAACAAGGTTTTTGCAATTCAAGGAGTAGGTGGTGTGGGCTCGAATCTAATCGACTACTTAATCAAAGAAGATGCCCGTATAATTGTAACCGACATAAATTACGATGCAATAAAAAATGTGCAGGATAAATATCCGCAGATTGAATCTGTAAAACCAAAAGAAATTTATAGTACAAAATGCGATTTTTTCTCTCCATGTGCTGTGAGTGGTGTTATAACCAGAAATAACATTGACAAGTTGAAATGCAAAATTATCGCAGGTTCCGCAAATTGCATTCTTAAAGAAACAGAGATTGCAGACGAACTCGATAAGAAAAAAATACTTTTTGCGCCGGATTTTGCAATTGGTGGAGGAGAACTTGTTGTAGCGGCTGTTCAATCCATAGCAATGTCGAAGTCAAGTAGATTTGAATCCGCAAAGAAAATTTATAACATAATGGGAAGGATATTCGAAGAAGCAAAGAAAAACAAGATTACTCCGTACAAAGCAGCAACCAGAATTGCAGAAGATAGAATAGAAAAGATTGCCAAGGTAAAAAGGATACAGAGACATTGATGAGAGGGCAGAGAAAAAATAAAAAGTATGAGATACTGGTAATAAATCCTGGCTCAACCTCTACAAAAGTTGCAATATTTCGAAACGAGATTTTAGTATTTTCGGAAACCATAACACATTTTGCATTTGAATTACAGAGATTTAAAAACATTTGGGATCAATATGAATTCAGAAAGGCTCTTATTCTTGACTTACTGGAAAAACACAAAATTGAAAAAAATACCATTGATGCGGTAGTTGCCCGCGGTGGGCTCTTTAAGGCACTCGAAGGGGGAACTTACAAAGTAAATCAGAGTATGATCCAAGATGCGCGGATGGCGAAACACGGAGAACATGCGGCAAATCTTGGATGTATACTTGCCTTTGGAATTGCATGGGAACATGGTGTCGCTTCTTATGTTGTTGATCCACCTTCCGTTGATGAACTGAATCCTCTCGCTCGATATTCAGGTTTGCCGGAACTGCCCAGGGATAGTATAGTACACGCACTTAATATTCATGCAATAGCTAGACTCACCGCAAAAAAGATAAAAAAGGAATATAGAAATACACAATTGGTTGTTGCTCATCTTGGAGGGGGAACATCGATTACGGCTGTAAAAGGTGGAAGAATAATCGATTGTAGTCATGGTTTAAGCGGAGGACCATTTACGCCGACAAGAGCAGGCTATCTTCCTGTTGTGGAACTTGTCGAATTATGTTATTCAAAGAAATATACTCTTGATGAACTTAAAAAGAAGATTATCGAAGAAGGTGGTCTTGTTGCCTATCTTGGAACACATAACGCAGTGGAAGTTGAAAAGAGAATCAGGAACGGGAATAGTAAGGCATTGGAGGTTTACAAGGCACTGGCATATCAGATAGGAAAAGAGATAGGTGCAATGGCAGCGGTTCTGAGTTTCAAACTCGATGCAATAGCTATTACAGGAGGACTTGCATATTCAGAAATGTTGATGAAATGGGTTAAAGATTATGTTGGAAAGATAGCCAGAGTAATCATCTTTCCAGGAGAAGATGAACTTAAGGCATTGGCTCTCGGAGGTTTAAGGGTGTTGAAGGGAGAAGAGGAGGCCAGGGAATATTAAGGATGGAAGACAGAGCAGCGAGGAGCGTGTCGGTGAAACGATCTTTATAGCTAAATAAACCGCAAGAAGCAGGAGGAGGGACTATGGCTTACAAAAATTTGTTATATGAAAAAGAGGGTAACATTGGTTATGTCAAAATGAACCGACCTGATGTGCTTAACGCTTTGAACACCGAAACTTTTCATGAGTTGGGGTCATTACTGGATAAGGTTGAAAAAGATACTGAGTTGAGAGTTGCGGTTATCACCGGTGAGGGAAGAGCGTTTGTAGCAGGTGCGGATATAGCAGAACTTGCCAAAATGAGCCAACTTGAAGCCAGGGCATTTTCTCAACTCGGGCAGAAGATTTTTAACAGGTTCGAGAACCTCGAAATTCCTGTAATTGCTGCAGTTAATGGTTTTGCTCTTGGCGGAGGATGTGAGTGTGCAATGTGCTGTGATATAAGATGGGCCAGCGAAAAAGCCAAATTCGGTCAGCCGGAAGTGGGGCTTGGGGTTACACCAGGGTTTGCAGGAACTCAGAGGCTTTCCAGGATATGTGGACCATCTATTGCAAGAGAATTAATCCTTAGTGGAAATATTATCGATGTAAAGAGGGCTTTTGAAATTGGTCTTGTAACGAATGTTCTGGCACCAGAGACGTTAATGGATGAAGTGAAAAAATTTGCGGAAAAAATTGCATCACAGGGACCTGTTGCTGTAAAACTTGCAAAAAAAGTAATAAACAAAGGTTTTGATTCCAATTTTCAAACAGGAAGTGCATACGAATCGGAGGTATTCGGTTTATGTTTCTCTCATCCAGAATCGAAGGAGGGTTTGGCTGCATTTCTCGAAAAAAGGAAGCCCAACTGGTAGGAAAATAGTAATAAGTATCCAGTGTAGAGTGGTAAGTGACAAAGACACTATTAAAAGGAGGTATAATGGATTTAAATGAGAGACTTGTAAATGTCGCCATAATAGGAGCAGCAGGTAAGATGGGTAGTGGAATAAGCACGCTTATTGCTCAAGAGATGGCAAAATTAAAACTCAAATCCGATAACAGGGGAAAGGTTTTTAGGCTCAACCTTGTGGATGTCAGCGAAAGTGCCCTGGATGGACTTAGAAGCTATTTAGTAACTATGTTAACCAAGGTTGCCGAAAAAAGCATTGTAAACTTAAGAGGAATATATAAACAGAGAAAGGACCTTGTCGAAAACGGTCATATTATAAAGGAATTCGTTAATGATGCACTCGCGGTGACAAGGTTTGGAACGTCTCTTGAATTAGTTAAAGATGCGAAACTTGTCTTCGAAGCAATAGTGGAGGATAAAACGGTCAAGATAAAGGTTTTGAAAGCTGCCAAGGATCTATGCTCGGATGATACACTTTTCTTTACAAACACATCATCGATACCCATCAATATTCTCGATAAGGAAGTTGGTCTTGGGGGACGAATAATTGGATACCATTTCTATAACCCGCCGGTTGTTCAGAAGCTTGTAGAAGTTATTACTGCGGAGAACACGAAAAAAGAACTAAAGGATATTGCGGAAGAGCTGGGCAAAAAACTCAGAAAAAAACTTATAGCTTCCAATGATATAGCAGGTTTTATTGGAAATGGTCACTTCGTTAGAGACGGGCTTTTTGCTCTTAAAAAAGTAAATGAGTTAAAAAACACTCATACCCTTGCCGGGGCAATCTATATACTTAATAAGGTTAGCCAGGATTTTCTTGTAAGACCGATGGGCATTTTTCAACTAATCGACTATGTGGGGATTGATGTGTTTCAGTGCATTCTGACAGTAATGAGGGAACATCTTGGTGATGAGGATCTTAGAAGTGACCTGGTAGAGAAACTTGTTGAAAAGTCTGTGCTCGGAGGTCAAAATCCTGATGGGTCTCAGAAAAATGGATTTCTAAAATATGAAAAGAATCGTCCGACAGGCGTTTACGATCTCGAAAAAGGAAAGTATGTGAATTTCCAGGGATGGAAAGAAAAACTGGATGGGGAAATTGGTAGCCCGCCTGAAGGATTTGATTCCTGGAAAGCGCTGCTCAGAGATCCCAAGAAAAACGATAGACTATCAAGTTATTTTGGTAATCTTAAAAAAGATGAAAAATTGGGTTCAGATGTTGCAAGAGCGTATATGCTGAAAACAAAAGAGATTGCAGAAGGTCTTGTGAGTCAGGGTGTTGCAAAGTCATCCGATGATGTAAATGCAGTGTTAACAAATGGTTTTTACTGGCTTTATGGTCCAATAAACAATTATCTTTAAACAGGGAGGATGTGAAATGGCGTTCCTTAGAAAAAAAATATTTGCATGTGGAGGCTTCAACACCGTATCGCTTGGAACTGGAAGGAAAGAATTTCATCCCAAAAAAGCAAGGCCAGGAATTGAACATTATATAAAGGAAGCAGGTCAAGGTGCAATTGAGCAGATTAAAAATCCAGAGAATATCGATGAAGGTGTGATAGGGAATTTTATGGCTGGCAGATTTAACAAACAGGGAAATCTCGGCGGATTCTTCCCATATGTTCATCCGACATTTCAGTATAAACCCTGTGTTCGGGTTGAGGGTGCTTGCGATTCCGGGGGACTTGCTCTTGTAGTTTCAATAAAGACAATACTTGCTGATTTGGCTGACGTTGTGCTTGCAATAGGTGTTGAAGTGCAGAATACGGTGAAAGCAGTTTATGGAGCTGATATCCTTGCTGGTGCTGGATGGTATGTTGGTGAGAGAAAGGATGGCCATGCATATTTTTTCCCCGATCAGTTTTCCAAGAGAGCGGGTGCCTGTTTTGAAAAATTCGGTAAGGAAAAAATAAGGGCTGGAATGTCACAATGGTATGTTAATGCAATAGAGAATGCGCGGAAGAATCCAAAGGCTCAGGAATATCACAACACGAATAGCGATCTGTATACTACTGCAATGACTGCACCCAATCCAAAGGTTTTTTGCGAACACATAAATGTTTTTGACTGTTCTAAGGTTTCTGATGGTGCATCTGCTCTTGTCTTTGCTTCGGAAGAAGGCCTTAAGAAGATTGGAATCGAAAAGAAGGATGCGGTTGAAGTTGTTGCATATGCACAGGTTCAGGATAATCTTACTACACCGCCACCGGATTTAACAAAGAATACTACCTGTGGAATTGCTGCAAAGCGAGCTTATGAGCGTGCAGGACTAAAACCGAAAGATTTAAGTGTTCTCGATGTGCACGATTGTTTCAGTATTGCCGGCCTGCTGGCAATTGAAGCAGCAGGATTTGCAGGACATGGTGAAGGAGCGGATTTCGTCAAGGAAGGAAATACAAAATCAGATGGAATAATCCCCACAAACACAACGGGTGGTTTAATCGGATACGGGCATCCTACCGGTGCATCGGGAGTTCGTCAGGCAGTGGATGTTGTTCATCAGCTTCTGGACAAGGCTGGTGACTGTCAGGTATCTATAGGAGCGGAAAAACCTTATGGTATGTTTTCGAGTATGGGTGGTGATGATAAGACAGTAGTTGCAATGATATTCGGGAAATGCGAATAGAAATGAAAGTAACGCACTTCGTGCTGTAAAACTAATGTCTTTGAAAGGCGAAAGTAGAAATCGGAAATTAGGAGAATAACAGACCACGGCAAAGAAAATGTCATTGTGAATAAACGATATTGACGCTCTAAACGAAATTACCAGTTACCTAATTACTTAATTGGTCAATGGAATAAGGAGGATTTTATGGTTGGAATTGTAGGTTACGGAAGCTATGTCCCAAGATACAGAATAAAGGTCGAGGATATTGCAAACCAATGGGGAAAGGACCCTGCGGTTATTAAGAGGGGTCTTCTCGTAAATGAGAAAACAGTTCCAGGAATGGATGAAGATACAGTTACTATCTCGGTTGAAGCAGCGCGAAATGCTTTGAAAAGAGCGGGAATTAATCCCGAAAAGATTGGTTCCGTTTATGTAGGTTCAGAATCTCATCCTTATGCAGTTAAACCTTCAGGAACGATTGTTGCAGAGGCGCTTGGCATTACTCCCGAAGTGCATATCGCAGATTTTGAATTTGCCTGTAAAGCTGGAACGGAGGCAATGTGGGTGGCATATAATGAAGTTAAGTCAGGTGAACTCCAGTACGCACTTGCAATTGGTGCAGATACATCACAAGGTGCTCCAGGAGATGCATTGGAATATACGGCTGCTGCGGGAGGAACTGCATATATTTTTGGGAAGGAAAAAGTTGTTGCAGAGGTTTTGGACACATTCTCTTTTACAACCGACACTTCTGATTTTTGGAGAAGAGAGGGAGCATACTATCCAAGACATGGCGGAAGATTTACTGGTGAACCAGCATATTTCAAGCATGTATATAATGCTGGTCTTGAAGTTCTTAAAAAGGCAGGTATGAAACCCGAAGATTTTGCCTATGCGGTTTTTCATATGCCAAATGGGAAGTTTCCGCAAACCGTAGGAAAGCAATTAGGTTTTACAAAGGAACAGATGGAACCAGGATGGGTTGTTCCCTATATGGGAAACACATACTCGGGTTCTTCACCGACAGGTCTGTCGGCTGCTCTGGATGTGTCAAAGCCCAAAGATAATCTCCTGATTGTATCATTCGGTTCAGGTGCTGGTAGCGATGCTTTCATATTTGGTGTTACTGATAGGATCGATGAGGTTCGAACCATTGCTCCAAGGGTTAGAGAAATGCTTGAAGAGAAGAGGATTTATCTTGACTATGGGAAATATGCAAATTTCAGGGGAAAAATTATCCTTAATGAGTAGTGGATAGAAACGCCTGCTTTTATTATCTTTAACTAAACAAACATAGTAAATTGTTTAGACTAAACAGACCGGATAAACGAAAAAAACGAAATAATGGAGGTTTGTATGAGAGAAGTGGGAATTTTGGGAATAGGTCTAACGCGATTTAAAGAGCACTGGGATAAATCTTTAAGAGATCTTTTTGTAGAAGCCGCACTCAAGGCATTTGAAGACGCTAAAGTTTCTAAAATCGATTCTATGTATGTTGGCTCGATGTCCAGTGGGCTTTTTGACAATCAGGAGCACATAGGTCCACTACTTGCCGATTACCTTGGTGTGAAGAACATTCCAGCGGTTCGTGTGGAATCTGCCTGTGCTTCTGGAGCAATAGCTTTAAGACAGGGTTTTATTGAGGTAGCTGCGGAAATAAGTGATGTCGTTTTGGTCGGGGGTGTCGAAAAAATGACGGATTGTGAAGATGTAACGGGTGCTCTGGCAGCAGCCGCAGATGTTGAAAATGAAGCATATTTTGGAGCAACTTTCCCGGCGTTGTATGCTTTGATGGCTCGTGCGCATATGGATAGATACGGTACAACAAGAGAACAGCTTGCTTCTGTTTCCGTAAAAAGCCATAAGAATGGTGCGAACAATCCTGATGCACAGTTTCAGCGAAAGGTAAGTCTGGATACAGTACTTAATTCAGTTATGGTAGCGGATCCTCTCACCCTTCTTGAATGTTCGCCGATAACCGACGGTGCGGCTGCAATAATTCTTGCGCCCCTGGACATAGTTAAGACAATGAAAGAGAAAATAGTTAAAATATCAGGTTCGGGAGTAGCATCTGATACGATTGCCCTTCATTCGCGAAAAGACATAACGGCTCTTGATGCGGTGAGAATTGCCGGTGAAAAGGCATACAGTATGGCTGGGAAGAAACCTGAAGATATAGATGTATGTGAGGTTCATGATTGTTTTGCAATTGCAGAACTCATATGCATCGAAGAGCTGGGTTTTGTCCAAAAAGGAAAAAGCGGGGTTTTTACAGAAGAAGGGAATACTGAAATTGGAGGCAAAATTCCCATCAATACGAGTGGGGGATTGAAAGCAAAGGGACATCCAGTTGGTGCTTCGGGTATTGCACAGGCTATCGAGATATATAAGCAACTAACAGGAAATGCTGGACAAAGGCAGGTAGCTGGTGCGAAGATCGGAATGAGTCAAAATATGGGAGGGACCGGGGCCTCATGCGCTGTTCATATAATGGAGGTGGTAGAATGAGCACACCAAAAGTTTGGCGAAAAAGAATAGAAAGGTACAGACTTAGCGGACAAAAATGCAGAAGTTGTGGAAAAGTAATATTTCCCAAAAGGTGTGTTTGTCCCGAATGCGGAGCTAAGGAATTCGAAGACCTTTTAATGCCAGATACCGGAAAAATTGTCACTTACACAACGATTTTTATCGGTGCACAATTCATGGAACATAATACGCCGTATGTAATTGCTATAATTGAATTGGATAATGGAGTGAGAATCACAACACAGGTTGTGGATGTGAATCCGGAAGAGGTTTCATCTGGTAAGAAAGTTCATCTTGTTTTCAGGAAATTGCAGGCGGAAGGAAAAACAGGTGTAATTGCATACGGATACAAAGCAAGGCTTGTTTAAAGAGGCAATACTGCATCTACTGGGAAGACAAAGTCTGATAATGCAATTTACGGAGGAGGTCTATATGAAAGAGGATGAAAAATACAAGGAGGCAAAGAGAAGAGTCGAAGAATTAAAATCGTTTTACATTCACTTATTCATCTATATAATAGTAAATATTGGATTGTTTTTGCTGAACGTTCTTACTTCAATAAAATCTTTGTGGTTCTATTGGCCACTCTTGGGATGGGGGATAGGAGTATTGGCGCATGCTTTCAGTGTCTTTGGTTTGAGCGGCATACTCGGAAAGGAATGGGAAGAAAGAAAGATTGAGGAAATTATGGAAAGAGAGAAAAAAAACCAGAATAAGAGAAAGAAGTAGATTGTTGTTGTAAACTGCTATGTTGGCACTGAAAAGTTTACCGCTTATCGGTCTTAGAGTTTCTCAAGGGGAATGAAATTATATTGTGAGTATAAAAAGGGTGAGCGATGGGCCTTGAACCCACAGCCTCTGGAGCCACAGTCCAGTGCTCTAACCAGTTGAGCTACGCTCACCATTTTTTGCACGCCCGGAGGGATTCGAACCCACGACCTACGGATTAGAAGTCCGTTGCTCTATCCAGACTGAGCTACAGGCGCATATTAAAAATATATATAATAAAACAGCGACTTTGTCAAATAAAAAGAAACAAAAAGTTCCATTTCAAGCACAAATTTTGTCATAATGAACCCTCCGCTTTGCTCAAAGGCAGGCTTGTTTCAGCATCTCAACGTTCGAGCATCAGGACCTTCTTTGTGTCATTCCGGACTCGTTTTTAGAATCTGGCTTTTACACATCAGTAGCATGTCATTCTACGTTGAACAATGTCATTCTGAATTCATTTCAGAATCTCGTTGTTTAAGATCGTCATTGGGAGTAGGTTACTATGGGCGTATAGCAAGGGTTGTAATACATGAGTATTACTCATCCATCTTACATCCTTATTTCTATCTTTATTAAATCTTCTTCTCCTTCCATTTCCCTTTCAAGAACCATCCCGACATTATTCCACCCTGAACTATATCTGATAGGGTTATACCGAACCATATACCAATCACTCCCAGCATTTTTGCAAGGAGTATAGTAACAGGTATTCTAAAGAGGAGAAGAGAGAATCCGGTTATTATCATAGGGGAGAGCGTATCACCGGCACCATTGAATGCTCTTCCTATCACTAAAGAGAGTGCGATAAAGACGAGTGTCAGAGAAAGAATCCTTATGAATTGAATACCTATTCTTACAACTTCAGGATTTGTGTTGAATACCTTTATAATATAGGGTGCAAATATTAAGATGAGAACAGCAAAGAATCCCATCAATAGTTCATATAGACCAACGGTTATCCAGGCACTCTTTGCTGCCCTACCCGGCTTTTGTGCTCCAAGATTCTGACCCACAAGAATTGCAGAAGCCTGAGAAAGTCCAAAACCAGGCATCATTGTTGCTAACCGTAATCTCATACATATACCGTATGCTGCAACGGCGAAAGTTCCATAGGATGCTACAATTCTTAATAGAACAAGCATCGATATGTTTCTCACAAATACCTGAAGTGAACCAAAGAAACCTATCCTTATTATCTTCCCGATTATCCTGAAATCCAACTTGAAGTCCTTCGGCTTAAGGTGAAAATATGAATGTCCCTTCAAGAAGATATTGATAAGAAGGAGCATTCCAACGCCTCTCGCTATGACTGTAGCGAGAGCAGAACCTGCAACTCCCATTTTTGGGAAAATCCATATTCCAAATATTAATAGAGGGTCAAGGATTATATTGAGCAGACTTGAGAAGACAAGTACCTTCATTGGTGTTACTGCATCACCCGCTCCTCTTAAGGTAGAGGTCAAGGAGAAGGTGAGAAAAATTGTAAACGAGCAAATGGCGATTATCTTGAAATAGAGACTTCCTAAATCAACCACTTCCCCTTCTGCGCCAAGCAGTCGCATAATAGGCTCAGCAAGAAGATACCCTCCTATTCCAATAATAACTGAAGCTGTAATTGCAAGGAATATTGTCTGGACGACCACTTTATCGGCAGTCTCAAAGTCTTTTGCACCAAAGAACCTGGAAACAAGAGCAATAGTTCCAGTTGTTATTCCAATAGCAAGGGCAAATATCATTCCCATCATTATACCGCACATAGAAACAGCTGCAATAGCAGAAGGTCCCAATTTACCTACAAATATCATATCTACTATATTAAATAGGTCCCAGAGTGCACTTGTTGCCATTGTAGGAAGTGCCAGATACCAGATATTTTTTATAATATTGCCTTCAGTAAGGTCACGCCTTTTTTGCATACTTCCCCTTACCATAAAAATAAGCAATTATCAAATCCTTTCTTTGGAGTGTAATATCTCCTGACATTTTTATTTTGTTTTCACAATATTTAATTTTTTCTTGACATCTTTTTCCTTTTGCATTATAAATAGACACAAGGAGATTATTATAATGCGTTTAACACATACATATATATATAGAAGGTTCTGTCTCTATATTTGATTTTGGTATGCCCATCGCAGTTTATTTATCGGGTCATTATGTTTACCTTTCTTGTGATACTGGATTAAGTATAATAGATGTTGAGCGTCCACAATTGCCAGAGGAAGTATCTAATTATTATATCGACGGTTATAGTTCTGATATAATTTATTATTTTGATGAAACAATGGAAGAAAATTATGTCTTTCTGGCAAGTTGTTGGAATGGAATGAAGCTATTTAATGTTTTTGATGTAACTCATCCATATCCCTGTCCTGAAGGGGATTTTCATACTCCTGCAGCTTCCTATTCTGTATTTAAGAAGGGCAGTTATGTATATGTAGGTTCAGAATCCTTTCTTGAAATCATCGATATAGATGACATTTCTCAGCCAAAAGAGATAGGTTCTCTATATTTGCAGCCACCAATTAACCTATGCAAAGATGTTTATGTAAATGATAACTTTGCATACATCGGAGGTTTTGAACAATTTAGGATTGTTGATGTATCCGATCCATCATCACCTCAAATTGAAAGTTCTTTAAATGTTGAATTCTCGATTAATCAAATTTTAGTGAGAGATAATTTCGCTTATGTTACTGGAGGAGTGTATGGAATTGGGGGATACTTTCAAATAATTGATGTTTCTAATCCAGAATATCCAGAAAAGAAAGGTAAACTCAGTGGAGGGATAAATGCTTTAGGTCTCTGTATAGTTGAAAATTATGCTTATGTATGTTGGAATAGTGAAGTTGGAATAATTGATATATCTAATCCTGATTCTCCAGAGCTAATGGAAAGTTTTAATATATACGGAGGAGCATGGGATGTAGATGTTAGTGGGAGTTTTTTATATGTTGCTGCTGGAATTTTAGGAGGATTGAAGATTTTTGACATCTCCGACCCATTACATCCCGAAGAAATTAGTAGCATTACTACAACTGATTATGTTATAGATATTAAGATATCAAATAATTATTTATATGCTGCTACAATGGGTCCAAGATTGATAGTTTTTGATGTTTCTAATCCATATATACCATTAGAAGTTGGATTCTATAGTACTCCGGGTTATTCTTTTGAAGTAGATGCTTCTGAAGGCTTTTTATATGTTGCAGATTTCAATGCAGGACTACAAATCTATAAGAATAATTTACTACTTACCGGAATCGGTGACCCACTTTCTCTGGCTTATAATGGTAATGAACACTTAGTAAGAGAACCGAATACAGATAATCTTCACCTGGTTTATACCGACGCTGGAAATGTATGGTATCGGTATTCGGATTCGGGTGGTGAGGTATGGTCATTAGCGGACAATTTAGGTGAAGGCAACTTTCCTGCAATAGTGCTCGATTCAAATAATAATCCATTGGTTTCCTGGACAGATGGGAATTACCTTTTCTTCAGCAGAAAAAACCCTATCCAGGGATGGGAACAGACAGAATATACATTTGGGTCATTACAACCTTCACATCCGTCAATTGTTGTAACAACCCCTTGGGTGGCAGATATTGATTCAGTCCATATTCTTGTCAGGCTTTTCCAGGGTGGTGGTTTTGCTTCCAATTCTATTGTGGAGATTTCTTTTCTCTCTTCAACTCCAGGGAATTATCAGACACGGACGCTTGATACAAGTTCTGGTCCTTTTAATATGATTACATTGGAATTTCCTTCTATTGCAAAGGATTATGAGAATACGCTTCATGCGAGCTGGATGCATGCAGATACCATCTATTACGGCACGAGGGCAGAGGGTGCAAACTGGAATGTGTGGGGTAATCGATTTGGAGACGAAGGTCTTCAATCCGCTCATCCCTTCGTTGAGACCTACGGGGATTCAATATTTGTGGTCTGGCAAAATGCGTCAGATGATGAGGTGTATAGAGGTTACAGGCATCTGCAGTATAATTTCTCATGGGCGAATCTTTCCCAGACACCCACCACACCCTCTATCTATCCAGTCAATGCTTCTGGTATGGTAACTACCTTTCTGGATAAATTATCTGTGCTCAATAATTACGATATTTTCTGGAAGACCTCTCCCGACGACCCGCTTCATAACATCAGCAATACGCGTCTTGTAAAATCAACATATCCCCATACCTCTCTCTGGATTAGAGAGATGATGCTACCTCTGCAGTATACTGTGTGGCTGGAAGGAAATAGTTCTCCTTATGAGATTAAATGTAAGGAGTCAATTATTGGTTATGGTCCTGGAAAAGGTCGTGATTCTCTATCTGTAACCGCTTACTTCAGTTCTATCCCTGGTTCTGAAACCCCTTCCCTTTATCTTACAAAAAGGGATTCCTTTATTCCAGACTGGCAGATTCCTGTTGATGCGGGTTATGAAACAATCACCTACCAATTCCCTCTTGACCCTAATTATAAGTATAGACTAAAAGCAATTGCGTATCAGGAGAAAGATGATAAGTGGAAGACGAAGGTTACAGTTGATGGAGAGGATATAGGTGAAATAGAATACGAACCCTATAAACCTGAGACACTGGAATGTTTAATCCCGGAATCATTTTATAAAGATAGTCTTATTGAGGTTACCCTCAAATGTGATGATGGTAGTTTTGCCGCATTAGGACCTATTTACATTTATCGGTATGAATATGGTGAAGAAGGAAAAGGTGGCCGCTCTGGTGGCCCAATGTTGCAAGGGACAGTTAACCGAAATAAGTTCTCTCTATCAATGTTTCCCAATCCATTCAAGGAGAGATTAAATATTAAGTATCAGACAGATAAGAATAGCAAAATAAATATTAAGATTTATGATATATGCGGTCGTCTGGTTAAAGAATTCAAGCAAACATCCAATTCATCGATTAACAGGATTGTCTGGAAAGGTGATGACAAGAATGGAAGAGCTGTTCCTCAGGCTGTTTACTTCCTACAGATTCATAATATCGATACTGATGAAACTTTCTCAAGGAAATTGATAAAGCTGCAGTAAATGAATTGGGTGGTGAGACATAGTTCTCATCTCACCACCCCCTTAGGTTAAACAAGTCATGAATGTTCTATTAATACTCCTCTGTTTGGTTAATGGATTCAATCAGAAGTGGTATATTCCACAGGGGACAAGTGGTCCATCAGGGCGGATTCTTATCGGTGATACAGACAGGGATGGGAATTTAGAATTCATTTTTACAACATATGGTAGTTGGCCTGCTTATATTCATTTCTATGAATTGCATTTACCTGATACCTGGGAGGTAGATTCAGTTCTTACACCAGGTGGAGACTTATTATGGGATTCAGGAGATTTTGATGGAGATGGTCTTTACGATCTTGCTCTGCAATTTCACATTGAGAATCCGTCATTAGCAGATGGTATTATGATCTACGAATCACCCGATTCTTTTTCCTATCCCACAGAGCAGGTATGGCGGGATACGGTGGATATAGGTACAGTTCAGCCTATATGTTCCTATGATATAGATAAAGATGGCGTTCCTGAAATTGTGCAAACTGGAGGTGAGGCAATAGCACGATACTATATTGATTTCTCAATTTATGAGAGTATAGGAGATAATAGTTATACCGTAAAATATTACTTTGAGAGTCCAGAGTCACCGACCTCTACAATTGCTTTTGGTGATTTTGATAATGATAGTTTTAACGAATTTGTTATAGGGACAATTAGTGGGCAATATTCAATATTTGAAAGTCCAGGCAATGATAGTTTTTTACCACTTTTTGTAAATGTTCAACTTCCCACCGCTAACATCAAGGATTGTTTTGCTGTGCCTGATGCGGATGGTGATGGTAAGGATGAGTTTGTGGTGAAGGGATTTACCTTCCCGGATGGTAGGATTCAGGTGTTTATCTTCGAGGCGATTGGAGATAATAGCTACGAGATAATTGATACACTTACTTTTACAGGTTTCAGTAATAGTTATTATGGTGGTTATTCAGATGTGGGTGATGTAGACGGAGATGAAAAGCCTGAGATAGCTTTAGAGGGTTCATACAGGGTATATGTGATAAAGGCAGATAGTAATAACAGTTTTAGTGTATTCGACACACTGCCCGGGCATGGCTCAGGCTCATCTGTAGCTATATATGACATAGATGGGAATGGATTGTCGGAGATAGTGATTTCAGGTAACAATGAGACAAGGATATATGAGTATGTGGAGGAAGGTATTAAAGAGGTAAAAAACTCGAATATAAACTTGAAAAATGTAAAATTAACAATCCACCCAAACCCGTTTACAGATAAAGCAGTTATAGAGTTTTGGGCTTCAGGGGTTCAGGGGTTTAACTCTCAACTCCTCAACTCTTCAACTCCTCAACTGACTATCTACGATGTAAGTGGGAGGTTGGTGAAAAACTTTATCCTTTATCCTTCATCCTTTATCCTTCCAGCGAAGCTGGTCTGGGATGGAAAGGATAGTGAAGGAAAGCGGGTAAAATCTGGAATCTATTTCTTGAGAATTGAAAATCTGGATTCAAAGGAAATCTTATCCAGAAAATTTATCAAGATAGATTAGCATCTTTATTCCTGTCATTGCGAGTTCCTCTTCTTGCCCTGTGTAATAACATTATGCACAAAACATTTTCCTATTACACGGGGCTTGCTCAACCCATGCGAAGCAATCCCATACTTGCTTTCCGTCAATATGAGATTGCCACACCTGCCTGTGGGTTTAAGCACACAGACAGTCCTGCCACAGGCATGCTCGCAATAACGGGATTCCTGACTATTTACCATCTGACTTTGCATTAAAGGTTACATATAAAGAACCGTAAGCAACTCCTTAACTATCTATATTTTGATTACTTATTGATATGTTCGCTATTATTTTTAACAACTAATCTGGACGTGAGCCAAAAATTTTAGGTCTACCAAGAAGGTTATTCTCGTGAGAAAATCATTTGCACAAACAAAAAAGGGTTGTCTTTTAACATAAATGACAAACTAAAAACCCTTCAAAAATCTCCCAAAAACGTTTTGACAAAATGTAAAATGTGTGATATAAACTTCAAATATTTTAGCTAACTCAATAACCAACGAAGGAGGAAATTATGCCTGGAAAAATCAGAGCTGTAAAAATCATTTACCAAATACTTGCATGTCTCTGCATTATTTCTGTAGTTTTCGGTGTAATTGTTATAGCAACAGGTGGAATAATGGGCGGATTACTAATGAAAGGAATGGAAACGAAAGGATATGAGTCGCAAGAAGGAGATGCCGCATCAGCTGCTACCGCTGGTTCTGTATTAGCTGGTTTTCTGGGTCTACCCGTTATAATTTTTGGAATTATTCTCTTCATTTTTTACATAATTACTGCTAAAGGTATTGCCAATAAAAGGAATTGGGCTAAGATACTTGCCATTATATTTGGGATTCTTATGCTCCCATGGATACCTATAGGAACAATTCTCGGCATATTTATCCTGCTTAATATTTTCAACGACCAGAGCAAAATCTGGTTTGGCGAAGTTCCTGCACCAATTGCATCATCTGTAGAATAGTATTTTATATTCATTCTGCATTCTTATTACAATAAAAGATTCTGGAAAAAACTCCACCACAGAGAGTCTGAGCTTATTACTTTCAATGGGTCATGAATCATTTCTTTCTTCACCCTCTCTGACTTCAAATCTGCTTCCTGTCTTCATACAGTTTCCTAATGTTTCTGACTCAGTATCAAGCTCTTTTTCGCCTTTTATGTGGTCTTTTTGTCTTCTATAGTAAGATAGCATTTTCTCTGTGTCCTCTGTGGTTTTCTTTTTGTGGTTTCTTTCATATTTTTTCATATTATTTTCACAGTATCCAATAAAATACCAAAAAATGCTTTGACAAAATCTGAATTTTGTGATATGAATGAACAATGTTCTAATCAACCTAAGATAAAAGAAAGGAGGTGAAAAAATGCCAGGAGGAATAAAGGCTGTGAAGATTATCTTTTTGATCTTAGCATGGTTGGCACTTATTGGGTGCGTAATTGGTGGCATAATAATGATAGCTGTAGGTGGTGCTGCAAGGGTTACAGGAGAAGAAGGGGCTGGCGCAGCAATGGCTTTCGGTGCTGGATTAGGTGTTTTCTACATCATACTTGGAATTGTCATATTCATTCTCTATTTTTTTACGGCAAAGGGTGTTGCAAACGCAAAGAATTATGGGAAAATTATGGCGATTATTTTTGGAATATTAATGCTTCCAAGCATTCCAATAGGAACAGTCCTTGGAATTATCATTTTGATAAACATTTTTAACGAACAGGGCAAAGCCTGGTTCGCAGGAACTGCATCCACGCCAACACCAGCTTCAGAACCAGGTACTTAGTAGAACAAGATACCGGAAGGGGGGGCAATTTATGTCCCCCTTTTTTGTTTTGTCTTAATAGTTTATGTATCCTCTGCCTGAACAATGTCATCCTAAACAGCATTATAGTGAATTCATTTCAGCATTATTTACGCAATTCTTGGCGGTTTTTTATTGACAATACGAGCAAAATCTGCTAAATTCAAGAAAAAGGAGGAGGTAAAATGGGCGATATAGGAAAAGGCTTGAAAAATTTGATGGAGAAAATTGCGTTCCACATCCCAGGATATGCAGGTTATCAGAAACGAGAGAAAAGGAGAGAAACCGACCACCTTTATAGAATGTATCTTGTGGAAAAACTTAGAGAGATTAAAAGAGATTTGGATGAAATCACAAATGCAATAACAAACAAAGGAAATCTTGATCTCTTAACACCCGTAGACAGAATATACAAAAAGCTTGAAAAACTAACTGACAAGGTTCGATTCGCGGACCATGGTTACAAACCTTTCTTCGATGTAGTTTCTATCGATTTCCCGGAACTTGAGAAAATCTATAATTTTGACCTGTCATTTAATGAAGATATTACTAAATTCAAAGAAAAAGTCGATATACTGTCAAAAGCAATTGATTCAGATACTTTAGTTCCGCTTCTCGAAGGATTGATAAAGTTTATTGACGAATTAAACGAAAAGTTACTCTCGAGAGAAAATATTATAACAACAATTATTGGAGGAAACGAAAATGGCTAAGTTTTTCGAAGTAATGGAATTTTTCGATGAAACCGGCGAAGAAATGGTTCATAGAATTCCTGAATCAGGTTCTGGTGAGACGCAGCTTGGCAGCCAGTTAGTCGTAAGGGAAAATCAATATGCAGTTTTCTTTAGAGATGGAAAGGCTCTTGATTCGTTTAGAGCCGGACGTCACACTTTAACAACACTAAATCTTCCAGTTCTACGTAGAATTATTGGTGCAGCATTTGATGGAAAAAGTCCTTTTAGAGTCGAAGTATATTTTGTTAATGGTAAGGTGTTTACAAATGCGAAATGGGGAACCCAGGAGCCAATTCCTTTCAGAGATACGGAATTGCATATGGTTAGACTAAGAGCATTTGGAACATACAGCGAAAGAATAACAGACCCTCAGCTGTTTATAAACAAAATCGTTGGAACGCAGGGTGTCTTCCGAAGGGAAGAGATAGAAAACTTCCTAAGAACAATCATCATTGCTCGCTTGACAGACTTTCTCGGTGAAAATCAGAAGAGTATTTTTGACCTTCCCAAACACTATGATGAAATTTCGACAGGTACGAAGGCAAGAATACAGGATGATTTTTCCAAATACGGCATTGAATTGTTAGATTTTTATATCAATGCAATAACTCCCCCTGCTGAAGTTCAAAAAATGATAGACGAACGTTCTGGAATGGCTGCAGTTGGTGATCTTGGTAAATTCACTCAATTTCAAACTGCAAAAGCACTCAGAGATGCGGCAAAGCAATCGGGTGGAGAAGGTGGTGGTGCAGGAACAGCCGGTGCAGGTCTCGGCCTCGGTGCAGGTTTGGGTATGGGAATGATGATGCCCGGTATGATCAGTCAAGCTTATGGACAGCAGGGAGGACCACAGGTTAAATGCCCGAAGTGTGATACATTAAATCCTGCTTCGGCAAAATTCTGCAGTTCTTGTGGAACAGAACTTAAGATTGAAAACATAACCTGCCCAAAATGCAAAGCGCAAATTCCAAAAGACACTAAGTTCTGTCCCAACTGTGGAGCATCATTGGTGCCAACGATGATAACGTGCTCGAAATGTGGAATCCAAGTGCCTCTTGGAACGAAATTCTGCCCGGAATGTGGAACAAAACTGACTCCACCTGAAAAGCCAGAAAAATAGGTTACCTTGCTTCAGTTAGAATTTATTAAAAATTTCGAATAGGAATTGTAATGCAAAAAATAGTTTTAGTCTTATTCTTGATAATCTGTTTAGGTTCGCAATTATTTGCCATTAACTTTGCTGGAAATTCAGGATTTGCCATACCTTTGGGTTCCTGGTCCGATGAACACGGTTCTGGACAATTTTTCTCTGTTAATACCGATATTCTATCGAAAGACTACCTGGCAATTTTTGTTTCCTTTAATGTTTCAACGTTCGCAGGAAAGGCAAATAGCAATTATCATTTTCAATCTTTTTCTCCTGGAAGTGGATTAAAATTCTATCCCCTATTCTTTATCGACAATTCCAATCTTTTTGCAAAAGCTTCCGTATCTTACAATTTTATAGAAAGAAGTTTACATAATGCAAAAGAAACAGGGAACGACCTGGCAGTTCTCTCACTTATCGGTGCTGAACTAAAAACAGGTAACAACTGGATTATATATCTCTCATTAGGAGAAAAACACTTTCTAGGCGGAATCGATATGTTCGTTATAGGAGTTGGATTAGGATACAAGAAATGAGAAGATTTTTATTGCTTTTGGTTTTGTTACTTCAATCCTGTTCATACGAAAATCCTTACATAGCAAGAATAAGGTCAAACTATTTTCCAATAGACAAAACTGGTAGTTTCTGGATATACAGAAACGAGAATGGGAGTGAAAAATACATAGAGGTAAAGGAAAATCCTAACAACTTAACAAAAGACGGAAAAGAGGTCATAATTCTCGAAGAAAACTACAATGAAGCTTATTGGTATAAAGACAATGGATACATATCTCGATATAGAGAAATCCAGGTTGATTTCAATGGGCAGCTTACAGCAGTTGAATCGAGATGGCAAAATTACATTGAAATTCCTCTTGTAAAGGGAAATTCCTGGAATGATAGTTGGAACGACACTCTGGTTCTTTTGAACGAACCTTTATACAGAACAGATAATCTAAACGCAACTGTCCAGACCTTCGAAACACTTAACACCGAGGCAGGTGAGTTCAAAAATTGCTACAAAATTAAGTTTACAGTATTGGAAGAAATCAGATCAGAAATTATTGGAGATTCGTTATTTCAAGAAACCTACTATGAATGGTACGCTCCTGGTGTAGGTCTGGTGAAATCGGCAAAAAGCAATGAAATCTGGGAGTTGATTGATTATGGAAACATTGAGAAAGGAGACTAAATGTGGGACCAGGTGACTTTCTTGGTCTTACGATCTTCGTCATCTGTTTCGTTTTTATATCATTTTATCATACAAGAAAAACAATAATCCTCTGGGCCGGTGTAATCCTCCTTTTCGCCTTTAGAATAATTTCTTTTAATTCAGCAATCTCTGTAATTAATTGGAACGTTATTGGGATTTTCTGGGGAACTGCAATAGTTGCAGAAGTGTTTATTATATCGAATGTACCATCACTTATTGCCAATAGACTCGTATCAAGAACAAGAACTGTCGGACTTGCAATACTTGCAGTATCGGCATTTTCCGGTCTTATTTCATCTTTTTGTGAGAATGTAGCAACTGTTATGATAGTTGCACCAATCGCTTTCGAAATTTCGAAAAGACTGAAGGTCTCCCCTGTTCCCTTTCTCATTGCTATTGCGATAAGTTCTAATCTTCAGGGAGCGGCAACACTTATTGGTGACCCTCCAAGTATGATACTTGCAGGTTTCCTTAACCTGAACTTCAATAATTTCTTTTTCATATCAACAAAACCGGGTCTATTCTTTGCCGTCGAAATTGCCGCTATAATATCACTATTCGTGCTATTTCTTGCTTTCAGAAAATTCAATCAAAAAACAGGAAAAGTCGAAACAGTCGAAGTAAAAACCTGGATTCCCTCTATTATACTTGTTTGTATGACACTTGGACTTATCAGTATCTCGATTCTAAGACTGGATTTCAACAAATTCGGCGGGATAATTTCGGTAATTTTCGGCTTCGTTGCTATTACCTGGTATGAATTATATCACAAAAAACGTGACAGAAGATTCGGTTTATTATTGCGATTCGACTGGGAAACCCTTTTCTTTCTCTTTGCAATATTCATATTTGTAGGAATGCTAAGTGAACGGGGCATAGTCGATAGAATTGCTTACTTTATTTTTTCTATCACAGGAACCAATAAATTCTTTACCTACTTGCTTGTTGTATGGATATCCGTACTTCTATCCGCTTTCATTGACAATGTTCCTTACGTAACGGCAATGATTCCCGTTGGTATAATACTCTCAAGAACTCTTGGAATAGAACCTTATCTTCTTTCCTTTGGAATCGTAATCGGGGCATCCATCGGTGGAAATATAACGCCTTTCGGTGCATCCGCAAATGTGGTGGCTGTTGGTATGCTGAAAAAGCGAGGTCACAATGTATCCTTTGTGGACTTCGTAAAACTCGGACTGCCATTCACTGTGGTTGCAACCCTGGTTGCCTCGATGTTTATATGGTTATTCTGGAAATAAAACATTAGCCACAGATTAACACAGAAACACACCGAAAAAATACTTTTTAATTGGCATACCCCCACCAGGAAACTTGATTTTCCACAGAAAGACAGCAAGGAGCTGCGTCATTGCGAGCCATGAACCGTATGGTTCATGGCGTGGCAATCTCATTTTAGCATAGGTTGAATATGGAATTGCTTCGGTAGTACTTATCAAGCTCACTCGCAATGACAACCTAAGTACTTAAACGATGGAGATGGTATTAACGCTCCGAATGAACTAAACGAGTTCATCTCCGTTTCCTTGAGGTGAAAAACTGACCTCTTAAATTATCTTGACTTTCAATAATATGTTTTGTATATTACAAATGCTATGAGTGAAACACAGACAATAAAAGGAAAAGTGTGGGTTATTAAGGATAACTCGGGGAACACAATTGACAATGTTGATACGGACCAGATATACCACAATAAATTCCTAACTATAACCGACAAAGAAAAGATGAAGCATTATGCATTTAGCAATCTAAAAGGATGGCAGGACTTTCCTGAAAAAGTGAAAAAAGGTGATATTCTCGTGGTTGGAAAAAACTTTGGAGCTGGTTCATCACGACAGCAGGCAGTTGACTGTTTCATCTCGCTTGGCATCAAGGCAATAATTGGAAAATCATTCGGTGCAATCTACAAGAGAAATGCCATTAACTCGGGATTCCCCATTATTGAATGCAAAGATATCTCACAAAAATTGAAGACAGGTACCGAAATAGAAGTTGACCTGGATTTAGGAGAAATTACCGTATCCAAAACACAGGAAAGAATGAAATGTAAACCCGCATCAAAAATACAATTGGAAATTTATAAAGCCGGGGGTTTACTTAACCTTAACCCGCGCTAACATAAAGATAAATGTCATTGCGAGCATTCTGTCATATTTCTACCGAAGCAAACTCATACTCACCCTCACCTTTTTCCTCATAAGAAATTGCAATGCCACGAATCGTTTGGTTCATAGCTCGTAATTAGACAACAGTAAATTATTAATACAATATGACTATCCAAACAAGTGCAGTGAAAGAATCCTATATCATTGGAATTGATATTGGTGGCACAGACATAAAGGCAGGATTGTTCAATAAAGCTGGCGATGTCATCGAATGGACCAAAACCGCTTCTCTAGTCCACCAAGGCAGTCAAATAGTCATTGCCAGAATTGTTCAAATAGTCGAAACATTCGAGGGAAAACACTCAAATATTGTCCCTGTAATTGGCGTAGCCATTGCAGGTATAATAGACAAAGAAAAAGGTATTGTTGTCCATTCTCCAAACTTGAAGGAATTGAATAGTTTCCAAATAAAAAAAGAACTGGAAAAAACACTAAAAAAATCCGTAATCATTGAAAACGATGCAAACGCTGCTGCTCTTGGAGAACTCTGGAAAGGCAATGGTAGGGGACTTAAGAATTTTATGCTTTTGACCCTTGGTACGGGTCTTGGAAGTGGACTGGTTTTGAATGGAGAGCTATGGACAGGTGAAGATGGAATTGCTTCCGAATTCGGTCACACAAAAATCGTTCCAGACGGAATTAAATGTGACTGTGGTGCAAAGGGATGTCTTGAGATGTATTTCTCAAGTAAAGCTATTGGTCGAATTGTAAAAAGAATGTTAAGAAAAGAAACAAAATCCGTTTTGAATTCTCTCTCAATCAAAGATGTAGTCTCACCAAGAACCGTCTACATTGCAGCAAAAGAGGGAGATGCTGTTGCTATAAATGTCTATCGTGAAATTTCAAAATATCTTGGTATAGCAATTGCAAATGTCATAAACTTTCTTGGAATAAAACATTTTATTCTCAGTGGAGGAATTAGCAACGCTTATAATATATTTATCCCTTTTCTCAACAACCAGGTTAGTAAGAATTTGTTCTATCCTTTCAGAACGGAATTCAATATCCTCAAGGCAAAATTAGGAAATAGAGCAGGTGCAACAGGGGCAGCTTATCTGATTTTACAGCATATCCATCGAAATAACTCAAAAAAATAATAAGAAAGGAGTATAAAAACCGCGAAATGATTTGCTCGATTCTATTAATATTTTTTGCGGGACAGATTTTTATCAATATGAATGGAGAAGAAATAATATCAGGCGATGCAGGTGTTACTCAAGAGAATTCTATCTAATGAACAGATTTCTGCTGGTAATACGGGACACTTTGAAACTATTCAAGTTGCACAGGACTTCGTTACTGCATAGATTCCGCGTCTCTATAATAAAAGTCATTTTGGATTTTACACAAAAATATATTGACAATCTTTTAATAGTGGCTATAATTACCTTATTATGATGATATGGACTTTTTTTATTCTATCGTCTATCTTCCTAAATCCTGAGCAAGGTTTCTGGAACATTGAACTATACAATGGAAAGGTCAAACAGTCCTTCTCTATTGAAATAGAGCAAGAATTAGTTTATCTCCCCGATACCATGATCTCAAGAAATGACATCAAAAATATGTTTTTCACTGAGCAAAAAAACGGAACCGTTAAACACTCAATCGAGAAAGACGTCAAGAACATATTGAAACAGGGACTACAACTTGAGAGGGAATATCCTGATGCAGGTGGCATAATTATAATAGATGACGATAAATACTTATTGAATTTGGATGGCCGCAGGAACTACGAATACCACTTTGCAGCAAAAATTCTTAAAAATTCAAAAAAGGAATGGTCAGCCGTAAGACTGTATTTTGAGGAAGAAAGAAGCAAAATAGCAGTAATGCTTGCAAGAACAATAAAACCCGATGGAAGAGTTATTAACCTTCCACAGGAAGATATAAAGATAGTGAAACCTAAATCTGGAATGGTTTTCTTTGAAAAGGGGAAAATCGTTCAATTCGAGTTACCCGATGTTTCGATTGGAGATATAATAGAATACAAGTTTACTGAAGACATTTTCAATCCATGGAACAAACAATTTCTAAATGTCGACCATTATTTTCAAACAACGGAACCCATTTATTCATCGAGTATACAAATCTCCATCCCAGAATCTCAAGAATTAACGGTAGGCACGAGAAACGCGGAAAACATTAGCCACAAAAACTACTTGAAGAACGGGTACAAACACTATTACTGGTCTATGGAAAACGTTCCCCCTTTAATTCGCGAACCAGAAATGCCCCCATTAGGCGATATAGTCCCAAGAATGGAAATATCGAATCAGAAATCCTGGAATGTCTTTTACGATTGGTATGCTAATTTTCAAACTGTGAGAATGAAGCAAACGGACGATATAAAAGAACTGGTTCTTAAAATAACCGATGGAGTAAAAACTGATTCTGCAAAAGTAGCAAGGATTTATCACTTTGTTCAAAGCAATGTAAGATATATTTGTATCAAAGGAGGTGCTGCTTCCGGAGTATCAGGTCATCCCGCGCAAGAAACACTCGAAAAAGGATACGGAGATTGCACTGATAAGGCTATTCTTTTTGCCACTATGCTCAGAACGGCAGGAATAAAAGCTTACCCAGTTTATGTAGGTACAAACAGCGACGTTCCTGAGCTTATGACAGAAATTCCTGGATACTATGGAAATCACTGTATAAACAATGTCGAGGTCGATGGAAAAAGCATTTATCTTGATGCAACAGGAACAACTTCACGATTTCCCTCTTACTGGTCTGCAGACCATGATGTTTATGCCATTAACGCTATCGAAAGAAAAATGGAAAAAACGCCTATTCCACCACCCGAAAACAATATGCGAAACTATTCTTATGATATTCAAATATCATCACTGGACTGCATCGTTACATTTAACGCTCGATACACGGGTGACTGGGAAGACTGGGTTAGATGGTATTGGCAGCACAAGAAAAAAGATGAAATTAAAAAAACCTTTGAAGAAATGATACATGAAGTGTCTCCATATTCTGAGCTTATCGATTATTCACTCGAAAATGTTGACGATATTTCCAAACCTTTTTCTATGACTATGAAATACAAACTTAATAACTATATTAAGAAAACAGGTGATCTGTTCTTGTTCGGTCTTCCTGAACTCATCGATAGATATACATTCGATGAAGTTAGTCTTGTAGGACGAAAATATCCTCTTACATATTCGACATCAGAAGCAATTGAAAATTCCTACACCATTATATTTCCTCAGAACCTGAAAATTGAGTACTTCCCGAATGAAATTTCCATTTCGAACTACTCAAATGGTGATATTCTATGCGCATCTTACTCCGCACATTATTCAAATGCCGAAAACACAATAAAATTCATTGACAATTTCAATAGATATACAAGAGTAATTCCACCGGAGAAATATGTGAAATACAAGCAATTTCTAACAAACATATCTCTCTATGCAAAAAATAAAATAGTTTTTAAGGAGGAAAAATAAAGAAACTATCTGTATTATTAGTTCTTGTTGTTTTATCGTGTGCTCCTACAAAAACTGATAAATTTGGTAATAGAGACAATCTATATTTGAGAAGTGGCGAAGAGTTTGCCGGACAATTGCTGTGGTGGAAGGGAGATACACTTCTTTTCAGCACAAAAGACACAACCTTGAGATTTCACAAGTCACTTGTTAGCAGTATTGACTTCACACGCAAAAGATCGGGCGATTGGTGGACATCGAAACAAGATATTAACGACCCTTTATTAATCCGTATGCTAAATAAGAAAGAAAAATCCTGGTATAAAGAGGGTGGTTACATTACATTACTTAGAAATCGAGAATTTTACCTTCGTGCTGATGGTCATTTTGAGAAACTATTTAGGGTGATAAACAAGGTGTTACAGGAGAGAGGAAAATCTGTAGCAAATCAAAGATTTTACTATCATTCATATACCGAAAAAGCAAAATTGCTTTTCGCAAGAGGGATAACCTACGATGGAAATACCGTTTCCATAAGGGAAAATGCAATCGAGGATGCTCCTTTCTACCGCAGTTTCTTAGCATATAACAACTTAAGGCAAAAAAAATTCGCCATACCCGAATCACGTATCGGTTCCATTCTCGACTATTCCTACCAAATTTCCGGGAAAGAAAAACCTGAAAAACCTTTCTATGCAAGTATAAATTTTGCTGGCTGGGAACCAACGGAAACCGATTCTGTTGTTGTAAATATTCCAGCAACCCATAAGATTAAGTATGAATCCAACAGTTTGCTCAAACCAATTATTATAAAAAAGAAAGACAGAATCAAATATATCTGGACACTCCGTAGTATCGAAGGGAAAAAACATGAGAATTTGGCACCCCCTTTTAAGGACATTTTCCCAAGATTAACCTTTGCTTCCTCTATGAGTTGGAAATATGTTGATTCTCTATTCTCATCGTCGCTTTACGATAGTCTTGTATATCCTACTGAATTACTATCAAGACTCAGTAAAATACACTCATTAAAGCCTCAAGAAAGAATCGATTCGCTTTACGAACTGACATGCAGAGAAATTAGATATGCGGCGGTCCCAATAAATGCGACCATTCCTGTTGCAAGGAGCATTAAAACAATATACAAGCTCAAATATGCAAACAGCCTTGATAAAACATACTTCCTATATGCATTACTCAAGAAAACAGGCATCGAAAGCAAAATTATCCTGACAACTGAAAAAACATCTGGTAGTCTTGTTAGGAATGTACCTTCTCCAACGCAGTTCTCATATGCGATTCTACTCGTAAGTAATGATAGCGACACATTGTTCCTTGACCCGAGAAACGATAACTATTCCCAAGGATACTTGAACTATCAAGTACAGGGAGAGCCAGGTCTGGTCCTTGGCTCTGACGGGAAATTCGTAAATATACCTCTGCTTGAGAACGAAAAACAAAGCATTCAAATGCTTGTAAAAATCGAGGAAGATGGTTCATGCGATATCAAACAGAAGGAATATCTCTATGGAGGATATGGAGTTGAGGTTAGACACCTAAAAGAAATGAAAGAGGAAGAAGTGAGAAAAGTAATTGAGAAAAGAGTTGCTTCCATATATCCCGGCGCTAAACTACTCGACTATTATATTTCCCCGCTCTCCAACCTCAAGCAAAAAGTCACAATGGACATACATTACAAAATAAACGGTTTTGCCACTGTGGCAGGCAATTACTTACTTGTTTCCCTACCCGGGATCAACTATTCCGCAGCCTCTGTCGGTGCTATTGAAAGGGACTTACCTCTATTCTTCTACACGTTCGATGAGATAAATCACAAAATACAGTTCGTTTTTCCAAAATCCTTTGCGGTTTATCACACAGGCAAAAACAGAAATTACAGTAAGGGCTTCCTGACTTTTACCTCTACATTTACCGTAAAGGACAACCAAATAACTTACACCGACAAATACAAACGTAATTCTACTCTAATTGAGCCCGCAAATTATGAAAATTACAAAACTTGCTGGCAACTAATGGGAGAATTGAAGGAAGATCTAATTGTGCTAAAAAGAAAATGAGCACTCGAGAAATGTGTTGACAAAACCCGAGACTTAGTATATTTTACTTCATAATGATACAGATATACGACACAGATGTAATTTTTGCCAAACAATGGTATGGACTGAAAAATGTTAGTCTGAAGATTGATAAAGGTGAATTCATTTTTGTTACAGGTCCTTCCGGATGCGGGAAAACAACCCTTCTAAGACTTATTTATATGGACCTTTTTCCCACTAACGGTGAAGTCATAGTTTCGGGCTTCCATTCATCCAGTATAAAAACAAAAGAAATTCCGTTACTCAGAAGAAAATTGGGCGTCATTTTTCAGGACTTTAAACTCCTTCAGGATAGAGATATTTTTGATAATGTTTCTTTTGCCTTACAGGTAACCTCAACACCGAGAAAATTAATCAAGGAAAAAGTACTAAAAACACTCGCTGATGTTGGCCTCAGCCACAAGAGAGACTCCTTCCCTTACCAACTTTCAGGTGGAGAGCAGCAGAGAGTTGCCATTGCAAGAGCACTTGTCAGAGAACCTTTCATATTGATTGCCGATGAACCAACTGGTAATGTCGACCCGGAAAGCACAAAAAACATTTTAAACCTTCTCAAAGACATAAATGCCTCGGGAACAGCTGTAATAATGGCAACACACGAACTTGGCATGGTAAAGAGAAGTCCATATAGAAAAATAGCATTGAAATCCGGAGAAGTGATAGAAGATACAAAGGAGAATCTAAAAGAAGAGATTTTTCTCGACAAACTATAGTAAAAAATGTTTATACTTAAAGAAGCTTTCAGGGGATTATCAAAAAACAAACTCATGGCTTTTGTCACCTTCGGGGTTATGTTCTTTTCACTTTTCATCTTCGGACTATTTCTTATCTCCACTGTTAATCTGTTCCTATTAATTCGCAAGGCTGAAGAAAAGGTCGAAATAACAGCTTTCCTGAAAGATAACCTGACGAATGAAAACATAAGCGCATTAAAACAAAATCTTTCTTCCCTGGTGGGTGTAAAAGAGGTTATATTCATTTCAAAGCAACAAGCACTTGAACAATTTAGAGAGGATCTGGGAGACAATTCCGACCTTCTTGAAGCACTCGAATCAAATCCTTTACCGGCATCATTTGATGTAATATTGTATGAAAGTTACAAAGACCCCAAGAACCTTCAAGAACTTGCAGTTAAAATAGATGCAATGCCTGGTATAGAAGAAATCAAATACGGCAAGGAATGGGTGGAAATTCTCGATAAGGTTGTTAAAATACTTGTAGGTGTAGACCTCATTCTTGGCTTAATAATAAGTCTTTCTTCCATATTTGTTGTTGCAAATACAATCAAACTAACAGTATTTGCGAGAAGAAATCAAATCGAGATAATGGAACTGGTAGGAGCAACACACAAATTTATTGTAAGCCCTTTTCTTGTAGAAGGAATTATTGAAGGCATCTTAGCAGGTGCAGTAGCCAGTGGACTCCTTTTTGGAGTTTACAATCTATTTGCTTCAAGATTGGGAGATTTTGTTCAGATAACAAGAGAGCTTTTTATTATTGTGCTTGTTTTTGGAACTCTCTTGGGTTACATAGGAAGTCACATTTCCGTCAAGAAGTTCCTCCACGCACCTATCGGCGTTCAGCTTCCGAAAGGAAGATAATACAAATATAACGACAAGAAAACTCACCCTTTTTTATCCCGTGAAATAATTTAGTGTTACGCCTTCTTCTGAAAGACAAATATAAGAAAAATTCCCTATCCAGTCTCCAATTAGCGCAAATACTTTCCTGTTTGAAATCTCTAAATAAGGATAGTGAATATGCCCCAAAATTACGATATCGTAGCCATTAGCCCACATTCGCTTCACAAACCTTTTCAAAGGGTGGTCAGTTATATTAAACTTGTTGTTTCCAGACTTCTGCCTGCTCATTTTTGACACCCATCTTCCTAAGGCATAAGCAAGGTTCGGATGAATTAGAGAGAATAGAAAAATATTCGAACGCTGCCTGAGAAAAAGCTGAAGAAGAAAATGTCCAAGGTCAAATCTTCCAAGCCCATCTCCATGAGCGATAAAAATCTTTTTGTTCAGGAACTTAAACTTCATTGTTTCTCTATAAACTTTCACACCTATATCTTTTTCAAAAAAGGGACCAACCCAGTAATCATGATTTCCTGCTATAAACCAAACTGAAGAACCAGCTTTCCTGATCTCTTTTAGCTTCGCTAACACATCGAAAAATCTAAGCGGAATCACGGAACTGTACTCGAAGTAGAAATCGAATAGGTCACCCGCAATAATTAGATCTGCTTTTTCATCCTTAACCTTATCCATAAACTTCAATAGGTTTTCTTTTTTCCTGCGTTCCACTTCACAATTGCCCGCTCCAAGATGTGCATCGGAAATACAATAAATTACTTTTTTCATGTAATTATGCTCTCACACATAAAAATATCCCCTGGAAATTATTGTGAATTTGTTGCTTACGATTTATATGTTCCTATGTATGTTTTCAAACTCTCAATAAATTCACCTTGTTTTTCAGGAGAGAGTCGCAGTAAATTATAAGTTATCTTAAAAACTTTGAATAGTTTGAGAGAACCTTTGTTTCTTAATTGTATGCGAACAACCTCTCCTGTTCTTGTAACTATTGCAGTTTCTCCCCCACCGCATGCCCTTACCCCAATTCCTGAAATAGCCTTGTGCTCCACAATTGAAACACTCTCAATTGAAGAGATAGGAAGTTCGCATTCTGCGATAAATCCAAGTTTGATTTTTAGGCTCCTATCACCCAAAACAATAAAGGAAAATCTCCTAATAGAAAAAAAAACGGAGAAGATCAGAATACCTACAATACATGGCAAAATAACTTCCCTGTCATGAATAATGACTCCCCAGACCATTCCAGCAAAACACAGTAAAAGGAACAATTCCCACGGTAATTTCAATACAGGATGCACGGAGAAACTGAATTTTCTCATACAGATTTAAATTCTCTACCCATCCTCTTCATTCTTCATGACCCATTCTTCTATCATATTCCACAATTCATCGGGAGATTCCGATGCTATACTTGATATGTACTTACAAGCTTTGTAACCCCAAACTGCAATACTATCTACACCAAGCTTTTTTGTTTGATCCATCCCATCAATGACAGTTTTGTTCTTTTCGTGTGGAACTTTAAATGCCTGTGCCCAGATCTGCACCTGCTTTCCAAACCTTTCCGCTGCTCGTTTAAGTCTCCTTGCCTCATTTTTTATATATTCATTCAAGGGTTTGTCAAAAAGAATCCCGTAAGGATCAGTTGCAAGAACCTCGAGACTCGGCAGTGTCGCAATTTTTGTCAGAAAAGCCTCTTCCGCTTCCGGGAGAATACAAACAGCATTTCTTAAACCTTCTTTTTCCGATTCTTTTGTTGCAAAATCCAGGAAATCAATTATGGATTCCATCTTAAAAAACTCAATCTTTGAACTTTTCTTGACCGGGAATTTTTTGCCATATATCTTCTCAAATTTTTTCACACAGGAAGGACAACGACAACACCACATCCCAGCCTTTGAAAAGTTCTCAAAAAAGTGAGGTTCATCCCAAAAAACAAAATCTGCCCCACTCCCCCCTGCACTTTTTATCCAGGTTTTCATCATCTTTCTGAAATTTCCGTTATTCGGACATGCAGCGGGCACCCTTTCGAAAATCGAATCTATCTGGCAAATCTTTGGATGCTTCAAAACCCATGAACTATAAGCTTCTCCACCAAAAAAACCACCTACACCCCAGGGATCCAGCCACACCTCCATACCCTCTTCTTTTGTAATTTTCACAATGTCATACATAGTTTTTTCGTAAAACTCGAAATCATTCTCACTGTAGGTATGAACCACGAAGTTGAATCCAATCGTTTTCAGAAGACGCATATCTGTTGCAACATGTTCAAGAATCCTATTGCCGAAATAGCTTACACCGATTTTCAAAACCAAACTCCTTTTTATAGTCCAAATACCACAAATTCTAATGATAACATGCTATTATTATAAACATATATTTTCCACTTTGTCAATAATTTTATTGATTGAGTTAGTGTCACATATTCGAATCGGATGCTACTAAATTTTTTCGCTTTCCAATAAACTGAAAAACAAAACTCAATAGCAGAATAACGAATCCGATTATGGAGAATATCTTACCTGCTGTGTAAGAACTATCCTCATATGCAAAAACAACAACGTGTTTTCCCTTTTCAATTGCTACTGCCCTTAATGTATAATTCGCAATGTAAACCCTTCTCTTTATACCATCTACATAGGCGTTGAAACGAGGATAATAGTTTTCACTCAACACAAGAAAACCTTCGGTTTTTGCATCGACATCCAACTCGATTGTATTTGCATTGTATTTCTTGATAACTACCTCGGAACCTCCTATTATTGTATCCGGATGAATAATATCAGGCTTCCTTTCCAGCAATACTTTTCTTTCAGGCTGAAATTCGTCTGTTTCCATAAATTTTAGTAAATCATCCTTGTTATCGAAAACTCTGTAATCCTCAACAAAAAAAGCTCTTGTCAAATCCTTGGGATTTTCATATATAGCATACTGTCCTTGATGGACCCGATTGAACTTTGAGTAATACTCTCTTAATTGTCTTATCTGCATTCTGCTTCTTTCATCGAATCTCATAGTGTCATCTGGAAGCGGCACTCCTACCACATACTTACAATTCAGAATATCAAGCAACCTGGTATGTCGAAGTAGGTTCTCCGGGTTGAACATCACGCTCTCTCCTGCTCCCGTCAACTCCTGATACCTCCTTAACGGATTAGGATGATAACCTCCAAGGCTCTGAATGCCGTTCATAAACAGAATTCCGTCGTTCGACCTTCCATACTGAAAAGGAAAAATCCTGAATATGCTTTCATCTTTTTCAAAAAACGAAATTACTCCGTCCTTCTCGTAGTATTCCCTGGGATTAGGAGATGATTCAAGGAAACGTTTTTCCACTGACCACTGATCTATAATGAGAATAAGTAATAGAACTGGAATAACATAAACTGCTTTTAACTTGTCCTTTACAAATGAAAGGATTAGTATGAAACTTAGTATGGAGAAAAGCAATGCCTTTCCCAGTCCCCTGACAAAAAATGAATAGTTTTCGGTGAAGGCTTTCAGCTTGTTTGATCCCTGAGATAACTGCATATACGAGAAATGAGTCTTCAGAAACGAAACTATACCTTCTTTTCCTACCGCAGCAACAAAAGTAAAAACGAGTAAACAAGCCATAAAAACGAGAATCGTCATTAGTATTCTTTTGTTGTCTTTTCTCTCAAGCACTCTTTTCATACCAAAAGCCGCTATTACAGTAACACACAGAACCATCACAAAGAATATTAATGAAGGAGCTCTAAATTTCTTTATACCGGGAATTATGTAATAGGCTATCTTAAATACCGCCGTGTTCTTGCCCAATGCAAGGAACATTGCAGCTAAACCTGTAAAGAAAAAGAACTTCACTCTTCTATCTTTGAAACAAAAGAAAACACCAATAATTAGAAGAATAATGGGCAAAATTCCCATATATTCATTGTTTAACTTGAAGTAATTCTCACCCCAGTAGTGATTTAATGTCCCGGAAAAATCGGGAATAACAAAGTCTATCAATTCTGCGGTGGGCATAGACCAGGAAGTCGTATATTCATAACCCTTGGTAATCCCTCTTGCACCAAAACTAAGGTTCCTAAGAACCGGTAAGAAGGAAATGGATACGAGCATTGTGAGAACGACAATACACACTATAAAGAACGATGCAATCTTGATAATGCCTCTTGTCTTAAGAATTTTTCTCTCTCCAAAAACCAAAAAGATTAGATAGAAAATTGCAATACCTGTTGCATAATATGTCATCTGAAAATGACCTGCAAGAAAACTCAATGCGGTTATTCCGGAGAAAAAAACGAAGAAATGAAGCTTTTGCCTTTTCACACCTTTATTAATGAATAAAAGCATTAATGGCAGCAGAGCTACCGAAATAAGTCTTCCGAGATGACCTGCATAAGTAGTCGAGATTAGCGAACCGGAAAACATATATGCAAGACCTCCGAACAAGGCTGGATAAAAACCGAGCTTCATTTCCTTTAGGAAAAGATAAATACCAACCCCTGCAAGAAAAATATATGTGACAAAAAGGTAAGCCCACACAGTGTGCACCGGAAATATCAAGAAGAGAAGTGTATGCGGTGAAAAAATGTCACCAAAAAAAGCTGCGACGGTAGGACAACCACCAAAAATGTGAGGAAACCACATTGGTATCTCTTTGTTCTCCAATATATATTGAGTCGACCAAACCCTTTTTGAGTAACCACCAAGCAACCAATCCGAACCATACATCATTTTCTTCCCGGAGAGAAATGGAGCAAAGTAAATAAGAGCAAGAACGAGAAGGATTATAAATGGAAGATAACGAAAAATCCTTTTTTTAGGATTTATGTCTTCTTGCAGAACTTCATACTGTTTCTTTTCCTCCACATTTTCGTGTCTTCCCAATCCGTTTTTCTTTTTCTTCTTCTTTTTTCTCAACATTCCTCCTTTGTTGTGATATTACTCATTGCTCATTATCCGTATTAGCTATAAGCTTTAGGTTGCGTATTTTTTCGGATTATACAAACTAAATACTTCAAAGTCAAGAAAATTAAACTGGTAATAAATTCTCTAATTTGTATTTTGAAACCTGACGACAATTCTTACAAATTCCTAATTAAATCCTGTTGACAATTAATTGTTGTTATGTTATTATGTAAAAAAATTGAAAAAGGGGTGCTCGGATGATTTCGGAACACATTTTCAGAGAACTAACTGTGAAAAACGATAGGAAGATAGTGCTACTCGTAATGGATGGACTGGGGGATCTTCCTATTGATGGGGAAACACCACTTGAAGCAGCAAGCACGCCAAATCTCGATGAACTTGTAAAAACATCCGAAACCGGACTCACTTATCCCGTTTCAATAGGTATTACTCCCGGCAGTGGCCCTGCGCATCTGTCGCTTTTTGGTTATGATCCCTTGAAATATGACATTGGCAGAGGAGTTCTCGAAGCACTCGGTATCTATTTGAACCTTGGGAAAAAAGACATTGCCATTAGGGCAAATTTCGCCTCCGTCGACAAAACTGGCATTATCACGGACAGAAGGGCAGGTCGTATCCCAACAGAGAAAAACAGAGAATTGTGTGCTCTTCTTTCAAAACAAATAAAATCCATAGAGAATATAAATATCATTATCAAAAACGGCAAGGAATACCGATTTTCTATTGTTCTTAGGGGCGATGGACTCGATGATTGCGTTACAGAAACAGACCCACAGCAGGTCGGCTTAAAACCACTTACATCTGCCCCACTCGATGACAGAGGAGAAAAAACCGCCCGTATAGTAAACAAGTTCGTGGAATTGGCATCGTCTCTTTTAAGAGATAAAACTCCAGCCAATTTTACTCTTTTGCGAGGAATTTCCAAATATCCCAATATTCCATCTATGCAGGAGCTCTTCAAACTAACACCAGCTGCAATAGCAACCTATCCTATGTATAAAGGACTGGCAAAGCTCGTTGGTATGACAATATTGAAAACAGGAAATGACATTGCATCTGAGTTTGATATCCTGAAAAAAAGCTGGACCAATTTTGATTTCTTCTATGTCCATATCAAGAAAACGGACAGTTACGGAGAGGATGGGAACTTCGCAAAAAAGGTCTCTGTTATAGAAGAAGTTGACAGCCATATAGCGGAAATGCTTGACTTGAAACCCGACTGTCTCGTCATTACAGGGGATCATTCCACACCCTGCATAATGAAATCACACAGCTGGCACCCGGTCCCATTCCTGCTGCATTCTCCTTTTGTGAGAAAAAACGCATCAGTTGTTTTCTCTGAAATGGAATGTTCAAGGGGAACATTGGGTAACTTCCAGGCAATAAACGCAATTCCTTTAATGCTAGCACATACACTTAAACTGAAAAAGTATGGCGCGTAACTTGAGAAACTATACTATATGAGATTGCTTCGGCAGACATTATGAAAGAATACCCGCAATGACGAATTTCTTTGCATCACAACAAACGGTCAACCTCAATAGTTGCACCTACAATCCAAGATCAGAATATTGTTTTTGACTCTAAGACTCAACATTTCTAGAAGGGAGGGAATTTGAAAAGAGTATTAATATCAGTATATGATAAGAAGGGTGTTGCAGAATTTGCCAGGAAGCTGACTGCCAATAATTATGAAATTGTCTCCACGGGTGGAACTGCAAAATATCTAACAGAAAATGGGATTTCAGTTATCAAAGTAAGTAGTATTACGGGAAGTCCTGAAATGCTTGGAGGAAGAGTTAAGACGCTACATCCCAAAATATTTGGAGGAATTCTTGCAAGAGAAAACAATATTAAAGAGATTAAGGAACTTGGATTAACTTCTTTTGATATGATCGTCTGTAACCTTTACCCATTCCAGGAAATCACAAAGAATAAAGATGTCTCTATGGAAACTGCAGTTGAGAACATTGATATAGGCGGAGTTGCACTTCTACGGGCTGCAGCCAAAAACTTCGAGAGAGTAATTGTTGTCTCTGATTCTAATCTCTATTCCTGGATTATAGAAAGAATTGAATCCGGCGATATGTCGTCTGAAGAAAGAATGTCACTTGCCCAAAAAGCGTTCTTACTAACATCCAAATATGATACTGCTATTGCAAAATTCCTATTATACTGGTCAAAAACCGGTGATGAACTCCCAAAGAATTTGCTAATCTCGCTTGAGAAAAAAACCGATCTAAGATACGGAGAAAATTCCCATCAAAAAGCTGCCCTGTATGTTGACAGCATTTCGCACAATATCCCAGCTTTCGAGAAATATCAAGGCAAAGAACTATCATATAATAATATCGTTGATATGGAAAGTGCCTTTTTAATCGCCAATAGCTTTGACGAACCTGCAGTTGCGATAATCAAACACAGGAATCCCTGCGGAGTTGGAAAAGGGAAAAATGTAGTCGAAGCCTATGAAAGAGCATTATCAACTGATGCAATGTCCGCATTCGGTGGTATTGTTGCTGTCAATAGAAACTTGACTATAGAAATAGCAAATGCAATAGCAAAAAGCTTCAAAGAGGTTGTTATTGCACCTTCCTTCGATGCAAACGCACTTGAAGTATTCAAGAGGAAAAAAAACTTGAGAGTAGTCAAAGTAAAAAATTTAACATCTACCGGACTTGATTATAAGAACACCTTTGCGGGATGGCTCATTCAGCAAAAAGACAGGTATGAAATGAATGAAAATGAGTGGGAAATCGTTACTAATAGAAAACCAGATGAAAATGATCTCAATGCCATTCGCTTTGCATGGAAGGTAGTAGGATTCGTTAAATCAAATGCAATTGTTATCACAAGTGATACAAAAACAATTGGTATAGGTGCGGGACAAATGAGCAGAATCGATGCAGCAGAACTTGCAGTGAAGAAAGCGAAACAGGCGGGACTTAAAACAGCAGATACAGTTATGGCATCGGATGCTTTCTTTCCTTTCAGAGATTCGATTGATTTTGCAGCACAGCATGCAATCAAGGCTGTTATCGAACCAGGTGGTTCAATAAGAGACAAGGAAGTTGTTGATGCGGCAAACGAAAAAGATATTATTCTCGTTCTAACACACCGCAGACATTTTAGGCATTGATCTCTACGTTACCCTCGACTGGCCAGGAGGATTTATGCAAAAAAGAAAAGAGATTGAACAAATAGAAGAAGAACACCTTGCACCTTATGCGGCAAAAAGCAAATACACAAAGGGTTTCAAGCATCCACAAAAAGATGCGGAATTCAGAAGTGTGTATCAGCGAGATAGGGATAGAATCGTTCACTCAACAGCCTTCAGAAGGTTGGAATATAAAACACAGGTATTTGTAAACCACGAAGGTGATTATTATAGAACAAGATTAACTCACACAATCGAGGTTGTTCAAATAGCAAGATCAATTGCAAGACCTTTGCAATTGAACGAAGACCTGACAGAAGCAGTTGCCCTTGCTCACGATATTGGACACACACCCTTTGGTCATTCAGGTGAAGAAATGTTGAATACTCTGATGAAGGGTTCTGGTGGATTCGAACACAATGTTCAAGGATTAAGAGTCGTGGATGAACTTGAAAAAAGGTATCTTAAATTCAATGGTTTGAATCTATCCTACGAAACAAGAGAAGGTATAATTAGACACAAAACAGAATATGATATGCCGAAAATTACGGACACTTACGAATTTCCAAAAAATCAATCACCCACACTTGAAACTCAGATAGTGAGTCTGGCTGACGAAATTGCATACAATAGTCATGACCTCGATGATGGACTGAAATCCGGTCTTGTATCGTTGCAGAAATTGAATGAAATTCCTATTTGGAGGGAAATATATGAGCATTTCGGGAAAATACTCAAGACATCCAACGAAGAAATAATCAAGAAAAAAAGCATAAGATATCTAATAGGAGTTCAGATAAAAAATGTTGTAGAAAACAGTGAGGCACGACTCAAGGAAAAGAAAATATCCTCAATAGATGATGTGAGTACAAATCCACCACTGATTGCATTCAGCCAAGAAATGAATGAAAGGAATCGAATTCTAAAGGATTCACTGTATAATAATCTTTACAGACATTATAAGGTCATCAAAATGGCTGACAAGGCAAAAAGATTTATTAAAGACCTTTTTGAGGTTTATATAAAGAATCCAGCACAATTACCACCGGACTTCTATGCGCGGCTTGACAGCGATGGTAAGAAAAGGGTTGTCTGCGATTACATTGCTGGAATGACGGATAGATTTGCACAGGATGAATATACACGATTATTCGTCCCCTATGCAAAGATGTGACACCACACAAACGGAGTAGCGAAACTTGTATTTCGAAAAGAGTAGCGAAATCTTGCATTGACGAAAGGAAGACTTTTTTCGCGAAGAGGTAACAAGGATGAAAGAATTTTATAAACTTGTTAAAAAATTGAGAAAGGAATGTCCCTGGGATGCAGAACAGACGTCGAAAAGCCTTATACCATTTCTTCTTGAGGAAACATATGAACTAATAGATGCAATCGAGAAGGATAATAGAGAAAAGGTAACCGAAGAACTTGGGGATGTTCTACTGAATATCTTTATGCAAATGGTTATCATGGAGGAAGGGAAAACCACCAAGAATGAAATTATTGAGGGAATTAGCAAAAAAATCATCAAACGACACCCACACGTTTTTAGTAATACTAAGGTTTCAGGGAAGGATGAGGTTCTTAAAAACTGGCAGATGATAAAAAAGAAAGAAAAACCATCATCCATACTCTCAGATGTTCCTCTGACACTTCCCTCTCTTCTTTTAGCTCAAAGATTACAGAAAATCGCTTCAAACGTTGGATTTGATTGGGAAAACATAAACGGGGTTTTCAAGAAACTTAAAGAGGAAATCAGAGAACTGAAGACAGCTGATACAGGAGAAAATGAAGAAGAAGAATTGGGAGATATTCTTTTTGTCCTTTCACATCTGGGTAATTTCCTCAATATTGATACAGAGATGGCGCTGCGAAAAACTTGCGACAAATTTAAAAAAAGATTCAGGTCAATAGAAGAGGGTTTAAGCAATAGAGGAAAAACATTCGAAGAAAGTAATCTCGATGAGATGGAATCTTTATGGCAAAAAGCAAAAAACCCTAAAAGGAATTTAGAACACTAAGAAACCTGTCCATATCTTCTTTAGTTCTTTTTTCTGTTACTGCTATGAGGATGTGGTCCTTCCATTCCTTTCTGAATCTCTCAAGATGAACACCTGCAAAAATTCCTTTTTTCTCCGCTTTTTTAAGGATTTTTTCTGCTGGATTCACCGTTTTCACAACAAATTCCATAAAGAAAGGTGTATCAGGATAAACCAATTCAAAACCATCGAGCTTACTAATCTCCTTAGCAAGGTAGTGAGCCTTATTGAAAATAAGTTCTGAAACCTCTTTTACGCCTACCTTTCCGAGAAGCGAGAGGTATACTGCTGCCCTCAAAGCACAGAGACCTTCATTTGTACAGATATTTGAAGTCGCCTTTTCCCGCCGTATATGCTGTTCTCTGGTTTGAAGTATCATTACAAAACCACGCTTTCCATCAACATCCACAGTTTCACCGATAATTCTTCCAGGCATCTTTCTTATGAATTCATTCTTCGCTCCAAAAAGCCCTAGAAGAGGTCCTCCGAAACTCTGAGTTATACCAAGAGGTTGCCCTTCTGCAACAGCGATATCAGCATTGCAATCGCCCGGAGACTTCAATAAACCAAGGCTTAAGGGATGAACAACCAATATGAGAAGGGCTCCCTTTTTATGAACTATTTTTTCAAAAGCATCAACTTCCTCTAAATTTCCGAAAAAGTTCATTTGCTGCACCAAACAAGCAGATGTATTTTCATCTACCATTTTTTCGAGTTCTGTCGGATCAACCTTTCCATCTCGAGAATATCGCACTTTCCTTATTCTTATGTTCTGACTCTCCGTGTAAGTTTCCACAACTTTCTGATAATTCGGGTGAACGGTGTCAAGAAGCAAAATGTCTTTTTTCCCATTAATGTTTACCGCCATATGAGCTGCTTCGGCAAGTGCAGTTGCACCATCATACATACTTGCATTCGAAACATCCATATTGAAAAGTTCACAGATCATACTTTGGAATTCAAATATAGCCTGCAAAGTTCCCTGACTCACCTCAGCTTGATAAGGTGTGTATGCGCTGTAATACTCTGCTCTTGAAGAAATGGTGTTAACCACACTTGGAATAAAATGGTCATAAACGCCTGCTCCAAGGAATGAGACAAAGCCTTTTGTTGTTTTGTTTGCTTCAGCTATAGACTCCAATTTTCTCTTTGTTTCGTATTCCGAGAGCTCTTGCGCCAGGTTATATTCACCTTTGAAAATCAAATTCTCCGGAATTTCCGAAAGCAATTCTTTAAACGATTTTACTCCGATCTTCTCAAGCATTTCCTTTCTATCTTCATCTGTATTGGGTATGTATGGCATTCTTACTCCTTAATGTTCCTCTTGTTCAAGAAACCTTTTGTAATCATCGGGCGAAAGTAACGAATCTATCTCCTCTACCTTATCGATCTTGAACTTTACTATCCATCCTTCTCCATATGGGTCCTTGTTGACGAGTTCGGGTGCATTCAGTATCTTGTCATTTATTTCAACGATTTCACCACCAATACCCATATAAAGGTCGGCAACAGCCTTCACTGCTTCGACGGAACCAAAAATATCATTCTTGTTGAATTTTGAACCTACTGGTTTAACCTCAAATGTAACTATGTCTGCAAGTTGTGATTGAGCAAAATCAGTAAGACCTTCAAAAGCGAATTCACCTTCGATCCTTAACCATTCGTGGTCTTTGGTGTATTTTAGATTATCCGGAACATTCATGAGTTACTCCTTTCTAATTTATGATTACTTTAATTTTGTCATTGTCGTTCAGATGTTACTTTCGTTACTATCGTTATTTCCGTTTTGAACGTTATTTAAATTCTATACGATATTAACGAACAAAACGCTCAAAACGAAGATTATCAATCATTTCTACATTCATTTCTTCATTTACATCTACTACTTATGCGTTGCATTCTTATAAAATGGCGGCTTCACAATCATTGCTTTCTTTTTACTACCTCTTACGTCTATTGCGATCTCTGTGCCTGACTTATAGAAGGGTTTGTCAACATACCCAAGTCCGATGAATTCGTTCACGGAAGGAGAAAAATTACCGCTCGTCACAAATCCCACCTTCTCGCCATTTTTGAAAATTCCATAGTGATGTCTTGGAATGCTCTTTTCGAGCATTTCAAAACAGACAAGTCTTCTTCTTATACCCAACCTTTTCTGTTCAAGAAGTACCTCTTTACTAATGAACTCATCCTTGTCCAGTTTTGTAATCCAGGATAAACCAGCTTCAAGAGGATTCGTTGTTTTGTCAATATCATTTCCATATAGACAATATTTCATTTCGAGACGAAGCAGGTCTCTGGCTCCTAAGCCAATTGGTTTTATCTCGAATTCCTTTCCTGCTGCAAAAATCTCACTCCAGAGTTTCACTCCATCCTCATTTTTCGCATAAATTTCAAAACCATCTTCCCCGGTATATCCCGTTCTCGAAAGAATACAATTCGCACCCGCAACTTTTGTCTCCGAGCTCCAATAAAATCCCATATCTGCCAATTTCAAATCCGTTAGTTTCTGAACGACTTCCTCTGCATTTGGTCCCTGAATAGCAATCTGCGTAATTGTATCGCTTGTATTTGAGATTTCAACCTCTCCCTTTTTGTTTTTCATAATCCACTCAAAATCCTTATCCGTGTTCGAGGCATTAACAACAAGAAAATACCTACCGGGCAATCTGTAAACAAGCAGGTCATCGACAATTCCACCATCTTCATAACACATTGCAGAGTACTGTACCTGCCATTCCTGCAATCCAGAGGCATCATTCACGGTTATGTGGTTTACAAACTTAAGAGCGTCTTTGCCCTTTACTTCAACTTCACCCATATGAGAAACATCGAACACTCCAGCGGTTTCCCTAACTTTTCTAACCTCGCTTAGAACCCCATCCTTATACTGAATGGGCATATAAAATCCAGCAAACTCAACAATCTTCCCACCCATTTTTATGTGCTCATCATACAGAGAAGTTTTTCTTGCCATAATTCCTCCTTCACATATTCGCTAAAAATTTAAACAAATATATTTCTTTTATCCTAAAAAGTCAAGTAAAAACTTAAACCATCTTAGCCATGGTTACGCGCGCTTAAACACCTACCGATGTAACCTAATCACCACAATAAAAATATTACCCACGGATTTACACTGTAGGAAAGTAATTGTGTCCTTCTGAGAAATCAAATCTTACCAACTATGGAAGAATCTATGTTATTGAAACTGGGAATACCCTCCGCATTTAACATATCTCACCTATCAAATCATATTCACTAACATCGCTAATCTTTACTGGGACTATGTCACCAACCGATACCGTTCCTTTTGTTACCAGGACACCGTTATCGATTTCAGGAGCGTCGAATTCCGTCCGTCCATCGAACAGATACTTCCCTCCTACTTTTTCATCAATCATAACCGGCATTGTTTTCCCAATGAATTTTCTATTATTTTCCAAACTGACCTTGCTCTGCATTTCCATAATTACTTTTTTTCTCTCCTCCTTAACGGTTTGAGGAATCTGATCCTTCATCTTCGATGCATATGTCCCGGTTTCCCTGGAATATGAGAAAACACCTAATCTCTCGAATTTCACTTCCTGAATAAATTTGCACAATTCAGCAAACTGTTTTTCTGTTTCACCTGGAAAACCAACAATAACGGTGGTTCTAAGAAATATCTCGGAATACATTTCTCTTATATTCATAATGCGTCTTCTTATTCTCGAACCCGACACTTCTCTTCTCATAGCCTTCAGTATGTTGTTTGAAATATGCTGGATTGGAATATCAATATATCTGCATATTTTTGGTTCTTCGGCAACCATTTCGAGTATTCTCTTATTAAGTCCACCGGGATAATTATACAGAAGTCTTAGCCAGGTCAAATTCTTGATCTTGATAAGACGCTTTAGAAGTTCAGTTAGTCGCTTCTTCGCATAGATATCAATCCCATAATCCGTTGTATCCTGCGAAATCAGAATAATCTCTTTCACCCCTTTCCCCACAAGCGTTTCTACTTCCTTAACAATGGAATCTATTTGTCTACTTCTGAGTAATCCCTTAACTTCAGGAATTATACAGAAGCTACATTTACGGTTGCATCCATCCGATATTTTTACGAAAGCATAATGTGATGGTCCGCTAAGTAACCTTTTTGAATAATCAACGGTAGCCCATCGAGGGGGTTTCATTACTAAACTCACCCTTTCAGATTTGACCACTCTCCTGATAGCATCTTCGATGTCTCCGAAAGCATAAGTTCCAAGAACCGCATCTACCTCCTCGATTTCCTCCATAATTTCCTTACCATATCTCTGCCCAAGGCACCCAAAAACAATGACTTTCTTATCTTCTAACTTGCACAATCGCAGAATTTCTCCAATTGACTCTTTCCTGGCATCCTCAACAAATGTACAGGTGTTTATCAAAATGATATCTGCGTTTTCTGGACACTTCGACAACCTATGATTTTTACTCAGTAAACCTGCAATCATTTCGCTATCCACTGTGTTCTTGAAACACCCAAGAGTTTTAATATAAAATTTCATTTTGCAAAATGCGAATAATTGTAAAACATTTTACTCATTATTTTCCTACTATTTTACTATATTTTTCAAAACTGTAAAAATCTTTCGACTATTCATTTGTAAAATACTACATCATAAGCACTTACTCGATAGCAATCCTTTTCCTGCATCCAGCCTTCTTGGCACAAATTTTGCATATAATAATAGCAATGAAGATGCCGAGAGAGAAACTATGAAAAGAGATGCAATATTGCTATCCGATGATCCGAATTTCATTTTTAAGATGACCACAATAATAGACCAGATGGAAATAGACCTTCTTAAACTTGGGAAGAAAGACGAAATCTGGCAGCAAATAAGCAAACAAGAACCTTGTATCGTAATCTGGGATTTTGGAAATTCTAATCATATCCAAAGTTTTCTCGAAAAAGTGAAAGAACATTGTTCTAATAATTGTCATTTTCTATTATTTTCCAATTCGGTTAGCGGACTGAGCCATTTTAACAATGGTAGAATACATATTTTTGAGAAACCTTTCAGTCCAAATGAAATATCCCACTTTATTAGAGAAATAGTAAGCTAACTAAAATTATATATATATTTAACTATACACAATTACAAAGAATATAATCTATTAATCCATTTTTGCATAGTGGTTATTGTAGCATTTCTATTCAACATCTGTATCAAACTTTGCAATTCTCTCACCTTTCTTTCTTAACACTCGAAGCAGCATTTTATTGAACATAATGGGAGTATCATAGCCGTATATTTTAAGTAAGTGCTCAAGAGCCACCATTTCAGATATCATCGATACATTCTTACCTGGAACAAGCGGAATAACTCTTAAAGGTATTTCAACTCCGAGAATTGTCTTTGTCTTACCCTGCAGTCCAGTTCTTTCATAATCACTTTTTTCATCCCATTTCACCAAGTTTACCTCTACTTCGACCCTCTTTTGTACTCTGGTTGCTCGAACGCCAAAAATTTTCGTAAGATCAACGATACCCAAACCTCTTATTTCCAGGTGAGAATGGAAAAAATCAACTGGTTCTTTACCCTCACCCATAAGAATTTCTCGCCTTCTCTTTGTAATTTTTATGACATCATCGGCAACAAGCCTATGACCCCTTGCAACAAGGTCCAGGGCAGTCTCACTTTTACCGATACCACTTTTGCCGGTAAACAGAATCCCAATACCGTATACATCAACAAGGGTTGCATGTTTGTAAACATATGGTGCAGTCTTCATCTCCACATAGTCGAATATTTGATGAACGATGTCACACTTTCTTAGCCTGCTTTCCAACAACGGAACCTGACATTTTCTGCACAACTTTATGAGATAGGCAGGAGTTTTGATTTCATTACACACAATAATACACGGAATTTTATAACTCAAGAGAAGCTCCAGTGACTTCTTAAAGCTTCCGGCATTCAATTGAGATAAAAATGACATTTCCTGTTCTCCGAGAATCTGTACAGCGTCTGCATTGAAGTGCTTTTTATATCCACTTAATAATAACCCCGGGCAGGAAAGAAAATTGGATGTGATTTCTCTCTTGATACCTTTCTTACCAGCTAAAAGCGTAAACATTAATTCTTCTTTCTTTTCCTTGATGAGTTCACTAACCGTAAGTGTATTCTTTCTGAATTTCATCCTTTCCTTCTCCTGTGATATTTTCCAATATGCTTTTTTACTCTACTCTCTATCTTGGAAATCCCTCCTTCGATTGCCTTTGTCAAGTCATAATCCTCCTCTTTTGCAGTAATAACTGATTTGTCAACCTTCAGTTTTATCTCCACCGATTTTCTCTTTCTGTTTTCCTCGAGGATTACATTAGCATCGATTATCCTATCTGTATATTTGGTGAGTTTTTCAAATTCTGCTTCTATCACTGCTTTTAGCTTATCGGATATCTTAAAATGCCTGGATGTAATCGAAATTTCCATTTCTTCCTCCCTTTTTTGTTTTCCCTTATACTACCTTGTTCTTACATTAGCATTTCGCACTTGACAATCCTGACTTTCACCTAAAGCTTGATGAAGCCAAAATTGTGTCTTTTTTCCACTTTTTGTCATCCTTCTCCGGATAATCGAGAATATAATGTAGTCCTCTTGACTCTTTCCTCATAAGCGCTGAGTAAGTGATAAGTTCAGCTACCTGTACAATATTTCTCAATTCAATAATCTCCGAAGAGACTTTTGAATTCTCAAAAATATAATTCACCTCCTGCTTGATTATTCTGATTCTTTTCAAGGCTTCAATCAGTCTCCCTTCTTTTCTCACTATTCCAACATAGTCGCGCATTGTACTTTTTAATACATCACTATTATGATACACTATATTTTTCTCTATTCTCCTCTTTCCGTTCTTACCGAATGTTGCGATTTCTGTCGAAACAAACTTGAATTTCTTCAAATCCCTTTTTGCACTTCTAAACGCTCGCTCAGAAAAAACAAGGGCTTCAAGAAGAGAATTACTTGCAAGTCTGTTTGCTCCATGAAGCCCCGTAAAGGAAGCCTCACCGGCAGTATACAACCCGCTAAGTGGGGTCCTACCATTTATGTCCGAAACGATACCGCCACATAAATAGTGTGCAGCAGGAACAACCGGAATCAACTTGCTTTCAGGAAATATCCCTTTTTCGCAGAGTGTAGCATAAATATTTGGAAAACGCATCTTGAATTTTTTCATTCCGATTGGTCCGGTATCCAGCACTACATAGTCGTCACCACGCTTTTTTAATTCCGAATCCATCGCTCGCGCAACGACGTCCCGCGGTGCAAGTGACTTCATTGGATGGTAGTTGTTCATAAACGAATCACCACTTATTGTCTTAAGGACTGCTCCCTCCCCTCTAACGCTTTCAGAGATAAGGAATGCCCTTTCAGGTATTTCCTTTTCATAAAGTGAAGTAGGATGAAACTGGATAAATTCCATATTGGCTATAGGGACACCGATCCTGAAAGACATTGCAATACCATCCCCTGTTGCAATAGAGGGGTTCGTTGTATGTATATACAACTGTCCTCCTCCGCCGGTTGCAACGAAAGTTATACGTGAATGTATCTTTTGGATTTTTTCAGTTTTATTCTCGAAAATATAAGCACCAATACATCTTCTCCGATTGCCTGATGTATCAAGGATTAAATCCACCGCAGTGTGATTCTCAAGCAATCTTACTTCACGGTCCGTCTTTACTGCTTCCAGGAGTGCATTCTCTATGGTTTTACCCGTCAAATCATCTGAGTGAACAATCCTTCTTCTTGAATGCCCTCCTTCCATTCCAAGGTCGAAAACCTTCTTCCCTTTCTGAGATAAGGTTGTAGTAAATTTCACACCCCAATCTATCAATTCTTCAACAAGAGTGGGACCTTCTTTAACGACTATTTCAACTACATTCCTGTGGCACAATCCGGCTCCTGCATTCAAGGTATCTTCAATGTGCAACTCAAAACTATCCTTTGGAGAAAAAACGCTTGCTATCCCCCCCTGAGCATAGTTTGTATTAGCATCGCTCTTTTCCTTCTTTGTGACAATAACGACACTACCTTCCTTGGCAGCCTTATGTGCAAATGTTAATCCTGCAATACCTGTACCAATTACAAGAAAATCACACTTTATCATCTATACAAAATTAAACCTGTTCGGCTTATGAAAACCGAAAGCAGGCATTTTTCAGCATTCTCCTTTTTTATGCATTCTTAATTAAACATAATGGATTGATACGAAAAAGTCAAGGAAAATGTGCAAAAATAAATTCCAATTTCCAGGCTAAAGCCAAATTTTCACACTTAACTATTTCATTTTTCCTTGACGATTCAATATTTATATGTTATATACCAAAACATATTATGAATATATGCATTTTTGAGGATGAAAAATATAAAAACTTTTTTCCCCTGACACTTTCAAGACCTGTGTTCGAACTAATAACAGGAACCACCACAATAAAACAAAAAATTCTTCATTTTTTCCCAACCGAGAATCCTTTTATCAAAACAAGGTCATACATCGAGAAGATATTCTCGGATAAGACAATTAGAACCTGCCACGAAATTTCCACCGAATCTGCCCTTTTTATCAATGGGAGATTGGTCCCAGATGAATCCGTTAAATCCTCGATATCCTCAAGTGAAGAGAAATTGTTCTTCTCAAATGAAACGCTCGTTGCAGCAAAGGTTGGAAATGGTGCCGAATTCTTGAAAAGACTCGAAGCAAGAGATTTCGATGGTTTGGCTAAAGAGGAAATTTCTGCAAAAACCGTTGAATATCCCTGGGACCTTTTGAGCTCCAATGCCAGTGAAATAGAAGGCGAGTTTGCTCTGTTCGGTCAAAAAATTCCGCGTATAAGTAACTTCAAATCGCTTGGAAAACAGGGAATACATATAGATGATAAAGCAATCGTAATGGCCGGAACGGTCCTCGATGCAACTGACGGACCAATTGTTATCGACAAAGCTGCAATTGTAATGGCTAACAGTTTCTTAAAGGGCCCTCTTTATATCGGAAAACAATCCCTAATAAAGGCAGGCGCAAGAATATACGGGCCAACATCTATTGGAGATGTATGCAAGATAGGTGGTGAAATCTCATCGTCCATATTTCAGGGTTTTTCCAATAAACAGCACGACGGATTCATGGGGCATTCCTACATTGGAGAGTGGGTAAATATCGGCGCAGATACGAACAATAGCGACCTTAAGAACAATTACAAAGAAGTTACCGTTTATATTCGCAATAAACCGGTTAAGACCGGTTTAACATTTGTCGGAACGTTTATTGGTGATCATTCAAAAACAGCAATAAATACCGTAATAAACACAGGTGCTATTGTTGGCTTTTCTGCCAATATATTCGGTGAAGGATTCCCTCCAAAGTTTGTTCCATCCTTCTGCTGGGGAGGAAAACGAAAATTCAGTACATACAAACTCGAAGATTCGATAGAAACGGCTGCAAGGGTTATGCAGAGAAGAAACGTGCGAATAAGTGACGATTATAAGCAGATGATGAAGGAAATTTTTGCACTCACAGAACCCGAGAGAGTATGGGAAAAAGTGTAGCAATTGTTGGTGCCACCGGGCTTGTGGGCGAGAAAATCCTTACAGTTCTCGAGGAAAGAAATTTTCCCGTTCGAAAACTTTACCTTTTTGCAACAGGTAAGGGAAAAAAAACAGAGTATTTCAGAAAAAGGAAATTGTCTGTTAATACCCTAACGCCTTCTCTAATTCCGCATACCGATATTACTTTTTTCTCAGCAGGTACCGTTATACCAAAAAAGTTTGCACAACTTTTCGTCAAAAACGGAGCAACGGTAATAGACAATAGTCCTGCATTCAGAGAGGATAAGTGCATCCCCCTGATTATTCCGGAGATAAATCCAGGGGCAATAAAAAAGAACAAAGGCATTATTGCAAATCCTAATTGTTCTACCATCATTATGCTCTTACCCTTATTCCCTATCTATAGAAAATGGGGTATAAAGAGAATTATCGCTTCCACATACCAATCAGTCTCTGGAGCAGGAAGAGAAGCACTCGCTGACCTTGATAGAAAAAGAACAAAACCTTCGTCTTTCCCGTTCCAAATCCATAGAAACGTCATTCCACATATTGGAAGAGCGCTTAAAACGGGATACTCGAGCGAAGAAAGAAAAATGTTAATGGAAACACAAAAAATACTTTCCGACAAAAGTATCAATGTTACCGCAACCTGTGCAAGAGTTCCCGTCAGATTTGCTCACTCTGTCTCCGCTACAATTCAAACTCGGAAAAGCTTCACATTGAAAAATATCAGAAAAGCGTTAAACAAATTCAGTGGAGTTAAGCTTTACGATAATCCTTCAAGAGCCGAATTTCCCCACCCCCTACTCTCGGAAGACAAAGACGACATATTCGTGGGACGAATCAGAAAAGACCCTATTTTCACCAATGGAATCTCTATGTGGATTACCGGAGACAACATTCGTAAGGGTGCGGCAACCAATGCAGTTCAGATAGCGGAACTTCTACTGTAACCGCAGAAAATGATATGGCCAAATTTCTTCAGCTTTATCATCCTTTTCCTCTAAATGTAAGAGACGGTAAGGGTATCTATCTTACCCTTGAAGATGGAAAGAAATATGTCGACCTTTTTTCGGGGCTTGGTGTCAATCTTTTAGGTCACAATCATCCTGATATTCTCTCTGCACTTTCCGAACCCTTTCCATTACACCTTTCCTCTCTGTTGGAAAATCCATTAAAAGAGGAGGTTGCTGGCGAGTTAACAAGAATAACGGGATTCAATAAGGTTTTCTTTACAAATAGCGGAACTGAATCCGTTGAAGGTGCAATTAAGTTTATGTGGTTATGGCTAAAAAGCAAAGGCAGTGTTGGGAACAGGATAATATCCTTTGAAAATTCATTCCACGGGAGAACACTTGGTTCTATGACTGTAACAGAACTTTTCTCCCATCAGGGATTCCCAACGCTTAACTTTGAGACACTATTTTTACCTTTTGGTGATGTAGATAGTCTATCCAAGCAAATAGAACAGGGTTGTGATTTCCTTATAATTGAACCTATTCAGGGAGCATCTGGTGTTCAAATAGCAAGCCAGGAATTCTATGATACATTGAGTGAACTACACAGCGAATTTAAATTTGGCTTAATTGCTGATGAAATTCAATCAGGTCTTGGCAGAACAGGCGAATTTCTTGCTTCATCCATGTTTGGATTGAAACCTGATATTGTTACTCTTGCAAAAGGTCTTGGCGGTGGTATACCGCTTGGCGCAATCCTGCTCAAGAACAAGATTGCCGATGTTATAAAATATGGTGAACATGGAACGACGATGGGAGGAAATTATCTTGCTCTGCGATTGTCTCAAGTCATTATCAAAAAAATAGAAGAAGAACTAATCGACCATGTAAAAAATCTGGATAAATTCTTGAAAGATGTGCTTATCCCGAAATTACTCACTAATCCAAAGATAAAAGAGGTTAGACAAAAAGGACTCTTTATTGGAATCGAGCTAAAAAAAGAAAGAGCTAACGATGTAAAGGAAATTCTTTTTAAAAAAGGATACCTTGTAAACAGCATCAGAAAAAATATTATCAGGCTTCTCCCACCATTGATAATCACATTGGACGAACTAAGCGATGCGATAGAGCAGATAAATGTGATTGTGGGTGAGTTTTAAGGATAAAATCGTTTTCGTTTTTGGTTTTTCATCCTTTCAAGTAAATATTGCTCCGACCCAATCACCAACATAATGTGTTATTACTATAACCACTAATGCGATAACTAAGTGTTCCATAATTACTTTCCAATATGTTGCTTTCTGCCCTCTGGCAATGTAGTAGCTAAAAATTCCTAATATGGATAGCCCCCAAACAACACTCACGACGATGGCTGTTGTTAGTGGAAGCAACAGAATAGGAATAACAAATGTCATTGCAAAAACAAATTTGGTTACAAAAGTGGAGATTGTCGATTCCCATATCTCCCTTGTAGTGTGTTTATTCTCGGATTCTTCAGAAATATGGATTCCCAATGCGTCCGAAAATGCATCCGCTATCGCTATTGTCAATATTCCTCCCACAATCACAAGTTTCGAGTGTGTGCCTGAATGTAAGCCTACCATTAGTCCGAGTGTTGTGATTATTCCCGAAGTTAATCCAAAGCTAACTCCTGTTCTTAACGAACTGCTCATCATCATATTTAACCTCCCTTCAATTTAGAAAATTATTCGGCGTCAGCACACGGGCAGATAGTCGCCTGTTATATGCCACTGACTCATTCTCCAAACAATATTTTCTCATCATGTCACCTCATTAATGAATGCATTATATATTGAAAAAGAATCCAATTTTATCACAACCGCGGGGTTATCTTACCCAAAAATGTACTCGCTCCAATGCAAAGCAAAATCCAGAATGCCAGGTATTTCTCGAAAACGGATAGCTTTCTTTTATCAACCATCTTTATCTTCCTCTTTGAATTATTTCTTTCTACTCCTCAACAGACTTACGATACCTATTAAGAAATTCATTCCTGGCACCTTCTGCATATAGCGTTTGTAATCGTCTCCAAACTGCTGAATAAGGCGTTCCTCTTCCTCCTTGGTGGACATGTAGATAATCACTGCACCTAAGACACCAAGTACCCCGAATAACCAGTGCGGGTACCATAATAGTGTGGTGATAAATATTGCGAAAATTCCACCCAAATATTGCGGGTGTCTGATTACACCATAAATTCCTGTATCAACCAGGCGGGTAGTTTGCACAAAGGATTTCCCCTTTTTAACACCACCCCTGCGTGGGAATACAATAATTGGGGTCATTACCAGTATCATGCCAAACGCCCAGGTCACCCACCCTACAATATATGCCCCCTGATAATGTTTAGTTACAAGGACGCCTGACAAAACGAGAGGATTGACCGGAAAACACAGGATACCCACGATAGTTATGATGGTACTCCAGAAAATGTTCTTTTTCGTCCATTTCTTAACTTCCAATTTCTTATTCTCCTTTGTCATTCTGAGTGATTCGTTTCATATTGGCCCCGTGTAATAGGAAGATGTCCTGTGCATAATGGTATTACACTCGGTTGACTATGGAAGAATCCGATGCCACCTCCATTGTTTCATATTTAAGGAAACTCCTTACTGAAAAATCTGATAAGAAGAATCCTCACTATTGTATTAATCATAACTACTGGTATGAAGAGAAAAAGAAGAAATCTATCACTAAAAGAACTTCTGTGCTTGATAAAGTATCTTATGAGCCCTTTCGAATGCATAGGTATCATCCTCTCTCTTACTTTTTTAGTGCTTACTCCTCTTTTGTGAACAACAGAAGCCTCGGGAAAAAAGAAAATCCTGCCGCCTCTCTTTTTAACCCTTACACATATATCAACATCATTGAAAAATATCTCGAACCTTTCATCCATAAATTGATTCTTAAAGAATGACTTCCGTAATAGGAGCGCTGATGCCATCGGCTGTTCAACATTTTGAATCTCCGAGTAATCGAAATCAGGTATTTTCCATTTGTTAAAAATCGTCGACGAAGGAAACATTCTTGATAATCCGGTGAGTTCAAGAAAGAGAATTCTATAATCCGGGAATCTTCTTACAGAAGACTGGATCGAACCATCTGGATTCAAAACCAATGGTGCAAGGACAATAATCTCTTTATTCCTTTCCATAAAATCAAACATCTTTTCAAGGGCACTGCACTTCACAATTGCATCAGGATTTAGAAGAAAGATATACTTGCCGTTTGCTTTTTTGAAACCTACATTATTTGCCTTTGCATAGCCAAGATTTCTCTTGCCGAATATTATCTTAATCCTACGGTTGTATTGATGAAGAATCTTAACAGTCTTATCAGAAGAATCATTATCAACCACTATGACTTCATTCGCTATTCCTGTTTCACCGAGAGCGGAATCAAGACACGCCTTGATATCTTCTTCGCTGTTATACGTTACGATGATAATCGAAATATCAATCATATTTTATCCTGTAGGAAGCGTTTCCTAACGCCGATATTCGGGACTGGGATGTCCCTCCCGCAGATTTCTCTTTGCATCATCATACATCTTCTTTGCTTCCTTCATCATATCCTCTGTTCTATCGTCCTTCCCGCTAACTTCAAAAATATCCTTACAAAACTCGATACATTTCTCATAATCCTTAATATTGTAATAGCAGGTGGCAAGTGCCAATTCTGCCTGCACAATATTATATACATTACCTGGCTGACCACTCAAGATGTTCTCCAGAAGACTTTCATAAACTTCAATTGCCTTATTCCAATTCTCTTTTCCCAAATACGCTTTACTGAGTGTCCATAAGAATGTTCTACTTCCTGGATACCTTTCTGTCAGTTTTTTTGCCTCCTCTATTGCATCATCAAATTTCCTCTCCCGCTGCAGTAAAATACAAAGTACGTTTTCTGCCATCGTATGGAAATATTTGCCATTACGCGATGCGATTTTCACATTCTCTATGCCTTTATTCTTATATCTACTCCAAAGGGGAAAAGAACCTTTTAGATATTCGTAACTCCCCTTCAGTAGATAAGCATCGTAAAGCTCAGGTTGTAAATTCAAGCAAATGCCAATTTCTTTTACTGACTTTTCAGCAAATCCCAGGGATTTTAGAAAATTGCCTTTCTCAATGTACAAAGAAGAGAAATACATATTTATTCCAGCGATAAAAAAATGCGCCCAACCATCCTTCTTTTTCTTCTTTATCTGACAATTCGCTTTCTCAATTGTGCGTTCCGCATACAGAAAAAAACTGTCAATAAGTGAATCCGTAACGAAGTCAGAGGAGTATAGCCTGAAGATTGCAGTGTAAGCGAAATATCCTAATGGATTTGTCGTGTCCAGTTCAATAGCTTTCTGCACATAGCATTTTGCACTACCGTAGTCTTCGACATATAGAGCATTCATACCTTTGTTAATGTAGAAATCAATGCTATCTTGCTCTGAGAACGAAGTTACTACCAAAAGTAAAATCGAAATAATCAATTCAATTCTCCTTTTCCAAAAGCTCCGGATAGTTTATATCAAATCTATATTTGTAGTAATACTTTGAGATGAAAAATATAAAAAGCAATATAAGAAAATACCAGGGAAAAAGTATTCCTACAAGAAAAATAAGTACATATGAACCACCCCGCATATACAGGGTTATGAATTTTCTTTGCTTGCTAACAAGTGCCTTGATAAGCAAAGGCAAGGAAATTACTGATGTTACGATGATAAGTAAGTCACTGAGCAATATGGCTGAAATCAAAGCAAACAGAAGCATAACAACGCCTATAAACAAAGAGGTTGAATCTCCAAACTTTACTGCAGTTGTACTTGCTCCATCATTCCTGTCTCCCTCCATATCCAGTATTGTAGATACAACGAACACGGATGCAGTAGCAAAAAAATAGGGTATACAAAGAATGAAAATCTTCCAATTAAAACTCACAGCTGTAAGCCATCCGATTCCAAAAGCAAGTATTCCGTATCCTGCAGCATTAGACAAAATATCAAGCACAGGTCTCCCTTTAACTCTAAATGGGGGAAGAGAGTAAAATAGTCCAATTACAAAGGAAATAAGAAGGAAAACAACATACAGAATTCCAAACCGATATGTCATTCCAAACGAAATAATTACAAGAATAATTGAAATAAACACTGCAAGTTTTACAGAAATAATTTCAAAAGGTATCAGGAAAAGCTTCTTATTTTTCTTATCGGATTCCCTGTCAACTATCTGATTAACAATATAGATAGAACCCAGTAATAGAGAGTACGCAACAAAAGAAATCCAAAAATTACCCTCAAGGAATATCGAACCTTTTATGAATCCCGGAATTTCTCTTACCGAAACACCCATTGCCCTCCAGTATCCCGCAAGGAAAAAGGTCCACACAGGAATTAGCATAGGAGGTCTTATCAGAAAAAACAGATCGAGCGCCCGTAGCTTCAAATTAAGCTTTGTTTTTGCTTCCTTCATTTTGTCCGCAGCTGGTACAATAAAAATTTATCAAACATTGTTTTTCCTGAAACTGTACTGCATTCTTTTTATTGGATATGTTATGCCTGCAAAAAAATTTACAGCCCTCCCTTTGATCTGTTCCAAAACATAGAATGCTTTCCCACTTTTCGAAAGCTTCGCTCTAAAATTGTAAATCGTATCAAATATGTAAACTCCCTGCCTGTCAAGCTCGAAAATATCATCTTTTCTTCTGAATGGATGTGAGAGACATACTGCTCCATCATAACCACAATCCATTGCAATGTGCTTAACTCTATCCGAATATCTTCCAAAAGGATAAGACAGAAAACTAACTTTAATGCCCAATTTGCTTTCGATAATTTGCTTTGACCGAAATAATTCATTCTTAACTTCAACATCGGAAACTCTCGTAAGATCCGGATGTCTATGTGTATGAGACCCTATTTCAAAACCAGCATTACTCAGGTATTTCAAATCCTGCCAGCTCATATGATAAAACTCTCTCCCAAGATTCACATCCCACGAATTCTTTTTCCCCACAAAATCCGTGACAACAAAGACCGTTGCTTTAAGGTGATATTTCTGTAGAACGGACAATGCATTATCCATGAAATCCTTGTAAGCATCATCGAAAGTGATGCATAATTTACTATCACTGGAACCATTGCTTAAGATGTCACTCAAAGTGCAGACTCTGTAACCCTTTTTATAAACGAATTTCATCTGCTCAAAGAACTGCGAAGGTAACACTCTCGTTACACCCCATTCGAAACGTCTGTTGACTTTGTGGTATGCAAGAACTGGTATGTTATCAAACATATTCACTGTTTTATGTTTTTATGTTCAGTTTTTCTATCCATTGTTTCATAATAGAAGCTTTCGACCATTCGAGATACGCTTTGCCATGAATACTTCTTGACCCAATTCAAACCATGCTTTATTAGCATTTTTCTAAACTTTTCATCCCTTATAATCTTTAGAACTCCCTCTGTTATTTCTTCCGGGTGTTTGGGAGATACAAGAATCCCGTTGTAACCATTTCTGATTACGGTTTTGTATCCTGGAATATTAGATGCAACGGTTGGTTTTCCAGATGCCAGTGCTTCAAGAAGAATAATTCCAAAAGATTCTCCCGTATATGCAGGGGAACAGAAAATATCGCAGGTTGAGAAATACTTAGGTAATTTTCCCATAGATACCTTACCTTCGAAAAAAACATTATTGAGTACATTCTTATCAAGGAAACTCTTATAGTAGTTTTTTAACCTACCTTCCCCAACTACTATGAGCCCTGCTTTAGGTAATGCTTTTATTATCTCATTAAATGATAGGAAAAGATACTTCAACCCTTTTCGAGGTTCAAACCTACCAACAAAGAGGATTAAGGGAGAAAAATTCTTGAATTTAGTCAACTTGTTATTTGTAGGTGAAAATCTTTGTGTATCGATGCCGTTAGGAATAATGGTGTAATTTCCTGGAAGATACTTCGTTATACTTCTTTTTGCGGTTTCTGAAACAGCTACCATGCCATCTATTCTTTCCATAATCTTAATCAGAAGTTTCTTAAACATATCATATCCCAAACTACTCTCAAAAGCTGCATGAAAAGTGTGAATATTCGTTCCATCGAATAAGACATGGGAGTAAATTGGAAGAAAAGGTACGAGTGCCCCATGAACGTGCACAATATCAAACCTCTCTTTTTCAAGTACCCTTCTTATCTTACGTACTATACCAAACCCAATTGTAGCCTTTGAAAATGATTTATTTGCAGGAAACTGAAAAACTTTCCCAATTCTAATTACATCGAGCTTTTCTGGTGCACTATTATCTCCTGACGAACCTGTAATCACCTTTACATAGTGACCCCTTTTCTTAAGCTCAATCCCAAGATGATATATATGTTCCTGAATGCCACCCACATGAGGATAGTAGGCATCACTTACAAGTGCTATCCGCAGTTTTTTCCTTTCCATAACCCTACCAACACTACCACAAATGCAAGTTGAAGTCAAGCGAAATTCATTTTGAGGTATTGGGGTCTATAATCAAAAAATGAGATATATTAGTTACCTTTTTTATGATATAATGAGGAGGAATATGGCATGGTCGCAGATGTGGCTTATGGGGTCCGTCAGGACTAAGGTTGGT
>Ga0315538_1000080_pt1 | contig 60652 bp, 61 predicted proteins | sample SalMarSW160230MG_2_FD_203834 | JGI IMG/M metagenome (GOLD analysis project Ga0315538, IMG submission 203834) | Salt marsh sediment microbial communities from the Plum Island Ecosystem LTER, Massachusetts, United States - Salt Marsh Sediment SW1601-230 ...
AAATAAAAGTGCAAAATGACAGAGCAACAGCAAATATGCAAAGAAAGGTATTTAAAAGTTTTATTTTTGATTTGTAATTTTGATTTTTAACCTTTAACTTTTGACTTTTTTGATTCGTGGGAGGTTAAGCATGAAATCTATTACTAAACAAAAAACTTTTGAGGAAATCGAGCAGCAGTTAGACGGGTTTGACCGGGTGTATATTGCCGGTTGTGGCACATGCGCCACAATGACTAAAACTGGTGGGAAGGAAGAGGTCCTGGAGATGAAGGAACGTCTGCAAGAACTGGGCAAGCTGGTCACCGGCTGGACAGTTATCCCTACCGCCTGTGATGAGATGACCGAAGTAGCTATTAAAGAAAATAATGGAGCCATTCAGAATGCCAAATGTATTCTGGTCATGGCCTGTGCTTTAGGAGTGCATAAGCTGAGTACCTATATTGACAAGCCGGTCATTCCGGCCCTGGATACTCTTTTCATAGGTGTCGAGGATAGTCCGGGCTGTTTTCAAGAGGTTTGTGCCCAGTGTGGTCAGTGTGTCCTGGGGCAAACTGCTGGCATCTGTCCCCTGACGGCATGTCACAAAGGTTTGCTGAACGGTCCATGTGGTGGCACCGACAACGGTAAGTGCGAGGTGGATAAGGAAAAGGATTGCGCCTGGACTCTCATATATCAACGACTGGAAGCACAGGGCCGGCTGGATTTGATGCGTAAGTATCATTCCCCCAGAGATTACAACGCGGTCCTCAGGCCGCGAACGATCAGGATTACGTGAAGGAGGAGCTATGGCGCAGAGTTTTAGGGAAGTTCTCAAATCTGATAAATTTGTGATAACCAGCGAAATCGGTCCACCGAAGGGGACGAACATTGAGAAGATGCTCCACCATATTGACCTTCTCAAGGATAAGGTAGATGCGCTGAACGTTACCGACCACCAGAGTTCCGTGATGCGCTTTCCCTCCATTGGCGGCTGTCTGGCCATCAAGGAGCGAGGTGGCGAGCCTATATTACAGGTGACTTGCCGCGACCGTAATCGTCTTGCCCTTCAAGCCGAGCTTCTCTTCGCATACACCAGAGGCATAAGAAATGTCCTCTGTCTAACTGGAGATGCTGTTGTAGTGGGCGACCACAAGGCGGCCAAGGGCGTTTTCGACCTGGATTCAGCACAGTTGCTGATGACAATTCGGCAGATGGAAGCGGGCAAAGACTTGGGAGGGAATGAGCTCGACGGGGCTGTTGAGTTCTGTGCCGGAGCCATAGTCACACCTGAGGCAAACCCGATTGAGCCTCAGTTAATCAAGTTTGAAAAGAAGATTGAAGCCGGTGCTGAATTCTTCCAGACTCAAGCCATCTATGACCTGGACAAATTTACTAAGTTTATGGAATATGCCCGCCAGTTCCCGGTCAAGATACTGGCTGGCATCATTCTGCTTGTTTCAGCCAGGATGGCAACGTATATGACCGAAAATGTCCCGGGCGTCCTTGTGCCCCAAAACTTGATTGATGAATTAGCGGCTGCCCCCAAAGGCGAGGCAATCAATAAGGGTATAGAAATCGCGGGGCAGATGATTGCCACTCTGGAAAAAGAATCCATATGCGATGGAGTCCACGTCATGGCCATAGGCCGGGAAGAGGTGGTTCCAGATATCCTGAAAGCGGCGGGACTTGCTACCTAGTACCCCATGTAGCTTGTGAAAAAGGCAGAGACCGCTTGCCTCCTTTCAAAGTACTATCATATGTCAATCATTTTTGTACTAACAAGGGGAAGACTTACCTCTTGCCACCCGTGCGTTCCCACTTGAGTGCTGCGTCACGGGTTGTCCTATTACCTACTTGGCTGATGTGGGAACCAGGCCATTTTTGCCGGTGCCCACTTTCTCTCCTTGATAAGTCGCTGGTTATTCCCCTATGCAGTATTCTATTTCCCAGCTTCTGATGGTATTTATATGTATCTCTCATGTTTCCTACGCCCTATTGCATAATATGACTTACTTTACACCTATACGAGTTCTTATAGGCTCTCCGCCGTCCTTTGGCTTGAGTATAATCTCCATATCAGCCCCCATAGCCTTGACTAATCTTGCAAGATAAGGCACAGATATTTCAACATGACCACGCTCAATCCGCGATACATATTCCTGCTTGGTGTTTATCATTTCAGCCAACTCTTGCTGGGTGATATTCATACCTCGCCTTAGGTACAGTAAAGCTCGCCTGAGTTCAAACTCCGGTTCCAGTGCTTCGTATTCACGTCGTATTTTCTTTTCTGCAAGCGCTCTTTCTAAAACCTCCTTATGTGTTTTGCCCATGTTCACCTCTCTCTGCTTTTATGGTTTTTTATTTCTTAGATATGTTTTCTGGTTTCACACCTCCTACTCAAATAATTCCTGCCGAATCCTATCACCTATCACCCAAATCTACTTGTGTATTCATTCAACCTGCTTTTAGCTATTTTAATCTCTTGTCTAGGAGTTTTATTCGTTTTCTTCATAAAAACGCGTAATAGTACAAACTGCTTATTGTGGAACGTAAAGTATAATATTCTATACTTGCTTACACGCAACTCCCAAATTTTCCCTTCAATGTGTTCTACGTAACCTCCATCAAGTTCAATTCCAAATTCTTCTAATAGGTTAATTGTCCGCAGGATACGTGCAAAGTCTTTCTCCCCGAAAGCCCTCATTTCATTCTCTACGACTGCTTCTCCATCGTTTGTCTCGTAGTACACTACGCGCCACCGCACATCGCTCATTGCATAGTAGACCTCCCTTTAATATAACATATATGTTATATTATAACGCATAAGTTATATGTTGTCAATACCACATGTAAACTCTTATATCCTTACATACTAATGAGGGGGAGCCAAATCAGCTCCCCCCACACTTTATTATCTTTATTTTACCAGCCGTCAAGAATAGAGGCTTTGCCCGCCTTTCAGCCGTTCTTGACTGCTTACTAAGTTGTTATTTGCTAACACAATCTCATACCTCATCATAATGTACTGTCTTTAGATTTCTTTAACCACTTAAAAAATTCTTCCTTAGAGAATTGCCTTATTCCTTCACGCTCTATTATAGCAACATCGTGATCAGCTAAGAATGTAGCGAGTATTTCGCCATCCATAGCTACGATTCCGCTTCTTCTAACAAGTTGCCATCCATCAATACTTATTTTACCAGTTGTGAAAAATAGCATAAATACAGGGTCTGCAACTTTTATCTGTAGATCAGGATACTTGTTACTGTCTAAATCAGCAAAAGCCCTAGCAGATGCCAATTTGATTGAACCTACTAGTTCTCTTAAATCTGGTGTTGCTACTTTGATAGCCTTGTAGTGTTTTGCCTGGCCTACTAGCCATATTTCTAAGAATTGCTCGAAAGGTCTAAATCTGAATACAGATGACTGTTGAATAAGATCCACAATTGAAAGCTTACTATAGAAATCTATACCTTCATCCTTAGTCTCTCTAGTTACTTTAACGTTTCTTGCCCCTATTAATTTCAATATTTCTCTACAAAGCTGTTCAAATTCTCTTGGAGAAAGATTTTGCAATGTTTCATAGTATTCTCTCCATCTTAAACGCCGTTTCTTTTGCTCTACTATTTCTTCAGTATCTGTACCTTCTATGAAGCAAGCACCCTGTATCATATAACCTGAGGAGGAATTAAACGCTATCTGCGGTTGTATACCCTTCTCCTCTGTTGTTCTTATATGTTTAACTAATCTTAACCTTATTGATTCTTCCCATTCAGCAGCTTTCTCAATGGGATCTACTTCAGGAAATCTGTCTTGAAGAATTTTCTCAATTAACCTAGAAAGTTTAATCGGCCCATTGTCTAAAGGAAGCTCTTCGCATATTGCTTCAGCAATTGACGCCGGTCCGACCTTCATTTTTTGCCTTTTCAGGTAAGCTTTTTCCTATCTTCAATTCTTTCAATAAGTATATCCCTTAGTTTTTCCATTAGCCCCAAATCTTCATCGGTAATTAACTTAATTTCCTTAAGTTTAATTCCCTCAACGGCACTTATGGCACTTTTAACTTGCGATACCCAACCCCCGCTTTCAGTAGCCATAGCTATAGATAATGCCTCATTAAATGTCCTTGACGGATCTAATAACGCATCTTTTGCATTATCATCTTTTAAAATACGTTTCAAATTTCTTACATCTTCACGAGTTTGCAATTTTGCCGGAAGCGAATGGCCGCTTTCCTCGTCGTACCTAGGTGTGATTAGTTCATAAAATATTGAACGCGTCTCTTCATTAGTGAAAATCAAATCTGTCTCTGACCATCCCAACCAACTTCTTGCCTCAGGTATACCAACTACTTCGTGAAATTTGTAATATAATTCTGGATCAGCCTGCTCACTAAAGCTCTCATCCATTTGCATCTGTTCCAAAGCTTTATATGCACGCCTCCTTCGGTTAGCTTCTTGTGCGCTCATAGCTAATCTCTCTGCCGCTTCCTGTAAGCTTAAGCCAAACTCATCTATTAATTGAGAAATTAGTTTTGCTTGTTGATATGCGCCCCATGGTCTTATTCCTGATACATGTCGGATCCCCATCAATACTGGCACAGCATCCTTATTTTCTGGTTCGTTTATGTCGATGATCGCAATGGGTAGGTGTTTAAAAGACTCTACCAAATCACCATTTATTTCAACTCCGCTATCTTTGTCTTCCAATATCCATCTTATTGCGGCAACTCGCCTGTTTCCCTCAATCACCACGTAAAGTTCCTCTTTATTTTCATAACGTCTTACTATTAGCTGTTCCAGTGGGACATATCCATTTGTCATTATAGAATCTTTCAGTGCCCTCAATTCCTCATATCGCTTCCCCTTTAAAAAAGTATATGCCCTATCCTGAACCGTTTTTTCGTGGTATCTCTTATTACTTACTAGTTGATATTCTTCCAAATCAAGGAATCTATAATTGTTCGGGTCAAGAAGCAAGTAATCAATACTACACTCATTCAGTTCGTATTTCATTTTTGCACCCCACTTTGTTACTCACAATGTAATTCCTAGCCTACTAGTGAAATATTAAATATTTCAGTCTATCCGTACTCCTTCCATTAATTTCAGGAAAGCCTCTCCAATCTCCTCGTCAGTTTTGGTTAAGTCCAATCCTCTGATTATCCCACCGATTTCTTTCGGCTCCACCATCGCACCCATATATCTCCAATCCTTCGTTAATATGTTTACAAATATTTCCTCTAGTTCATTTGTGCTATCTACCCTCAAAAATCCGAAGGTCTCCTTTGGATTTCTTTTATTTGGTGACAACTCCGGCTTTACAACTAATGGCTTAGAGGTTAAAGATACCCACCTCTGAATAAGTCCTGACCTCACAGTCCCATCAACTTTATCACGATACTCAACAGGTGGTGGTGTATTGCCTACTACAACAAAAGGAATCCGTTCACTACCTTTACACGCCCTAGTAATTGCTGCTTTACCAATCGCTTTTAGTATACTATCTGTCCGATATATACTAGGTCTTCCGGCATGACTGTCATAATCTGCGAGCGGTTGCCCTCTATCCCTTTCACTCCAATTCCAGATAATTGACATCTTTACTTCAAAAATGCATTTTATCCTTTCCGAAATTACAGGGCCTTCTAGGTTTTTGTCCAAAATAGCAAGGTCAGCTTTGGTTTTGCCGCGTAATTCTAACTGCGGACACATTACATTCCGCTTAACAAAGAATTTGCCCTTCAAAGTATTTGAATTGTTCACCACGGACTGGAATAGTTGTAAAGCAAACCTTTCAGTGGCGTCTGCAACAATTGCATTCCTCTGATTAAATTCAGAGACAGCCAGTGGCTTAAATCCGCAGTTAGGGCATTTATTAGAAGAACCGCGGAAAACAAATTTCTCCACATATCCACACTGTTTACAGCTAATCGTAGCAAACATAGAATCAACCAACATGTCTCTTTCTTTATCCTCAGACCACAAATATCCCATCTTTATACACTCTCAAATATTAGCCTTAATGAGAGGCAACCGCATTGTTTGCTGCTTTTGCCTCAAAATCCCTTATCCTTTTTTCGGCAAGTTTAACGTATTCCTCGTTTATATCATAAGCTACGTAATATCTTTTACTCTGCAATGCTGCTAAACAAGTAGCGCCACTTCCCACAAATGGGTCTAACACAACCTCATCCTCAAATGTATATAACTGAATCAACCTGTATGGTAATTCAACCGGGAAAGGTGCGGGGTGGTTAACTCTCCTAGCCGATTCAGCATTAAATGTCCATACGCTTTTAGTAAACTCAAGGAACTCTTCCCTAGAAATTGTGCTTCTCCTTTCTTTAGGTTTTTTTCTACTAAATGTATCTTTGCAGAAGACTAATATATATTCGTGAGTATCTCTAAGTATAGGATTTGCCGCGGACAGCCAAGTTCCCCAAGCTGTCGAGGGACTAGCACTTTTAGCCTTATCCCAAATTAATTCGCCTCTCATCAAAAATCCCAGTTTTAGTGCATCTTCTATAATGTATCTATGCAATGGGATATACGGTTTTCTGCCCAAATTGGCCACATTCACACAGGCTCGACCACCAGGGACAAGAACCCTCTTTACTTCCGATAGTACCCTAGTCAACAATCCTCTGTACTCGTCTAACGAAAGGTCTTGGTCATATTCCTTCCCAACATTATATGGTGGTGATGTTACCATTAGATGAATACAGTTATCAGGCAGATCATCCATTTTTTCACTAGTCTTACAAAATATGTGATTCAACACAGAAGAATCTATCGGATTTTCAATATATTCAACCTTCTTCCCATCCAGCAAACCTTCATACAACTTACCACTGTAGAATTTTGAGCTATCATGTCCAATTCTGCCAGGCACGCCAAAAGCACTTGTCTTCGTGCCTTGCCTATTCCAGCGCCTAGTATTGTTGTTTTTAGCTCGCATTACGATAAATCCACCTCCGTAATATTATAGCAGTTTAATTTCTCCCTCTACTATCTTTCTTCTTCCATAAATACAACCCAAACCACGTATAGTCTTCACGCGCCGGATTCCGGTGACACCATCCTTCACAAGGTGAAGGATTAGGCCTACTACAAGTTGGGATTATGTACCCCGAATACCAAAGGATATGTTAAGATGGGCGAAGTGGACCTCCCACTGTGGCGTGATTTCAGCGGCATCTTGCTCGAGGAATGAGCATGTCTCTAACAAGATTCATCAAGGATTTACTGAGGAGGCCTGAAGCAATCCCAACCCCTGGTGCCATATTCTACAATGCGACAGTGGCAAAAGTTCTTCGAAAGCCTGAAACAAAGATAGCGAATGACATAGTGGAAAAGATGGGAAACGGGACTATTCTTGATTTAGGTTCGGGAACAGGCTATTTGTCAATAGAGATTGCCAAGAGGTCACCCGGCCTACAGGTCTATGGCATAGACCTCAGCAGGCAAATGGTCAAGATTGCAAGACGCCATGCCAAAGGCGTTGATAATGCTCGATTTGTGTTTGGCAATGTGGCCAAACTCCCTTTCAAGGATAATTCGATAGACCTTGTGGTTAGTACGGGCGCTTCGCACCATTGGAAGACACCACGCATGGTGTTCGATGAATGCTATCGTGTTCTAAAAACCGGCAAGGAAGCCTGGATATACGATGGGTGTCCCGAGGTTTTCAACAACCGGGCTGATAGAAGAAAAATGAACGAGAAATATGGGTCCCTGGTTAGCCGACTTGGATACAGAGTCTCTACACTACATGGTTTCAGCGGGGAAGAATACCAGACCGTAATTAAGGGTATGCTAGAACAAACGGCATTCAAAGGCAGCTACCAGATGGCGCTAACAGATATTTGGATGAAGATTACGCTTAAGAAACGCAAGTGAGCACGTTTGCTGTTTCACGACTTTTTGGTTGCTCGGTGGCTACGCTACATCCGACACAGGTCGCGAATTGCAAGCAACCGGCAATTATATTGTGTCCTCTACTGAAACGCTGGCGTCTAAGAAAGGAGTGATAGCAAAAATGGACAAACTGCAAATTAGTCCAAAAGATATCGATGCCGTGGTTTTCGACATGGATGGTGTGATAACCGACACTGCTACTATTCATGCCGCTGCCTGGAAGCAGATGTTTGATGAATACCTCAGGAAACGTGCTGAACGACAGGGAGAGCAGTTTCAGCCGTTTGATGCTGATTTGGATTACCGCCGCCACGTTGATGGCAAGCCCCGATATGATGGGGTTAAGGGTTTTCTGGAGTCTCGTGGCATCTCGCTTCCATACGGAAACCCAGGGGATAAGCCGGATAAGGAGACCATATGCGGACTCGGAAACCGGAAGAACCGGTATTTTCTCCAGCGTCTAAAAAAGCAGGGCGTAAATCTCTACGAATCCTCCATTGCATTCATAAAGCAGCTAAGGTCAAGCAGTATCCGTACAGCTGTTATATCGGCAAGCCGCAACGCTGAAGCCATGCTGGCTGCTGCAGGTATCCAGGACCTATTTAGCGTCAAAGTGGACGGCGTTGATTCCGTTAAACTTCAACTTAAAGGTAAGCCCGACCCGGCAATTTTTCTTGAAGCGGCAAAACAGCTTAAGGTAAAGCCTGAAAAGACAGCCATTGTCGAAGATTCACTCGCCGGTGTCGAGGCTGGGCGCCGGGGAAAATTCAAGCTTGTTATCGGTTTGGACCGAGCTAACCAGGGGAAAGACCTGAAGAAACGAGGCGCCGACATTGTAGTGCAGGATTTGTCCCAGATTGAAATTCGCCAAACCAGTTCTCGTCGATCAGCAAGAACACGTCAAACCGTGGACAGCTTGCCTTCTGCCCTTGAGAGGAAGGATGAGATCTTTGAGCAGCTGCACGAAAGAATACCCGCTATTTCCCTCGATTATGATGGTACGCTAACACCTATTGTTGAAGACCCGAAGGATGCAACCCTTTCTGATAAAGCTAAGAAGGTGATCAAACGGCTGACAGAGCATTATTCAGTAGCCATCATCAGTGGCCGCGACCTGGGTGACGTGCAAAATATGGTTGGCATTGGCGACATCGCATATGCCGGCAGTCACGGCTTTGATATTGTTGGACCAGGCGGGAAATACCGGAACCAGAAGATGGGCAAACGTTTCTTGCCTATGCTTAAGCGTGCTGGAGGGGAATTGCGTAAAGCCGTACGAGACATACCGGGATCCAGGATCGAACACAAGCGATTTGCCATCGCGGTCCACTACCGTCAAGTTGATAGTGCTGACATCAATACGCTGAAGCAGAGATTCGATGATATATCGTCACATTATCCAGAACTGCGAAAGTCAACTGGGAAGAAGGTCATTGAGCTAAGGCCGAATATCGACTGGGACAAAGGCAAAGCCTTATTTTATTTACTTGAGACGCTCTATACTAACAGTGGCAGGATTCTCCCCTTGTACATTGGAGATGATATTACCGACGAAGATGCATTTCGAGCCATTGGCGAACAGGGCATTGCCATAGCTGTGGGCAGCGAAAACCGCCAAACCGCAGCTCACTACATGCTACGAGACCCCGAAGAGGTGATGAAGTTTCTCCAAGAGCTGGCAGAACGCGCCGAAAGAGAGGTTTCAGAAGGCATCTGGATGATGGCTTACGACGATTTCAACCCAGAACAGGAGGGGCTGCGTGAGGCACTGTGTACACTGGGCAATGGCTACTTTGCCACGAGAGGTGCTGCTCCTGAATCGACCGCTGATGGCATTCATTACCCAGGAACTTATGCAACCGGCTGCTATAACCGCCTAAATAGTAAAATTGCCGGCCAGACTGTCGAGAATGAAAGCCTGGTAAACCTTCCCAACTGGCTGCCCGTTAAATTCCGATTCCAGAATGGAGATTGGTTTGATGCAGAGAAGGTAAATCTCCTGGAATATCACCAGGAGCTAAACATGCGCCAGGGTGTGCTGAGCCGTCTGGTCCGTTTTGCTGACGAGAAGGGTCGCCAAACACGGGTATTCCAGCGACGTTTTGTCAGTATGGCTAACCCGCACCTGGCCGGGCTTGAGACGACTATCGTAGCTGAGAACTGGTCGGGCCCCATTCACGTCCATTCCGCGCTTGATGGGCGGGTGACCAACAGCGGTGTAAAGCGTTACCAGCAGCTAAATAGCCAACATCTCACTCCGGTAGAAACTCAATCAATTGATAATGAAACGATTTACCTCCAAGTGGAGACGAACCAATCGCATATCCGCATCGCTGAGGCGGCTAGAACAAAGCTATTCCGTGGTGATGAACAGATTCCAGTAAAGCCTGATGTCTTAGAAGAACCAGCCTACATTGCTCACGAGTTCTCAATTGGGCTGGAGGAGGGTAAGGCAATAACAATTGAGAAAGTTGTGGCCTTGTACACCTCCAGAGACCACGCTATCTCCGAAAGCGGTATCGAGGCATGTAAGCAGGTTGAGCGGGCCTCCAGCTTTGACGAATTGCTGGAGCGTCATATCCTCAGGTGGGACCATCTGTGGAGGCGCTGTCGCATTGCTATCAAGGATAGTGAACGTGTGGCATTGGTTCTTCACCTGCATATTTTTCACCTCCTACAAACAGTATCGCCGAACACTATTGACCGTGATGCTGGCGTGCCCCCCCGGGGGCTGCATGGAGAGGCATATCGGGGGCATATTCTCTGGGATGAACTCTTTATCTTTCCCTTCTTGAACTTTAGTATCCCGGATATCACCCTGGCCTTGCTGATGTACCGGTACCGTCGGCTTCCCGAAGCTCGCTGGGCAGCCAAGCAGGCAGGCTTCGAGGGAGCAGTGTATCCCTGGCAGAGCGGCAGTGATGGGCGGGAGGAGAGCCAGGAACTGCACCTGAATCCACACTCCGGACGCTGGATACCGGACAACTCGCAACTGCAGCGGCATATCAATATTGCCATTGCCTATAATGTGTGGCACTACTATCAGGTTAGCGGTGATATTGAATTCCTTTCCTTCTATGGAGCGGAGATGCTTGTCGAGATTGCTCGTTTTTGGGCAAGTATTGCCCGGTACAACCGCTCTCTGGGACGGTATGAGATCCACAAAGTTATGGGACCTGATGAGTTCCATGATGCCTATCCCGAGGCCGATGAGCCGGGCATTAACAATAATGCCTACACGAATATCATGGTGGTATGGGTATTGTGTCGCGCCCTGGAGGCAATTGACCTTCCAGATATACGGCGTCAAGCCCTGATGGAAAAGTTGGCGTTGAAGCCGGAGGAACTGAAGCGGTGGGAGGACATCAGCCGCAAGATGCGTGTGGTTTTCCATGACGATGGCATCATCAGCCAGTTTGAGGGCTATGGCGAACTTGAGGAGTTTGACTGGGAAGGCTACCAGAAAAAATACGGTAATATCCACCGCCTGGACCGCATTCTTGACGCCGAAGGGGATACTCCTAATCGTTACAAGTTATCCAAACAGGCTGACGTGCTCATGTTATTCTACCTGCTTTCAGCTGATGAGCTGGGGGAGCTATTTCACCGTCTCAATTATCCGTTCGAGTATGAAACTATTCCTAGAAATATTGAGTATTATCTCAAACGTACTTCTCACGGCTCCACCCTGAGCCGGGTGGTGCATGCCTGGGTTCTGGCTCGCTCCAAGCGTGAGCTGTCGTGGCATCTCTTCAAGGAGGCCCTTGAGAGCGATGTTTCCGATATCCAGGGTGGTACTACTCCAGAGGGTATTCACCTCGGCGCTATGGCAGGCACAGTTGACCTCGTCCAACGATGCTACTCGGGCATTGAAACTCGCCAGAACAAGCTGCAGCTTAATCCATATTTGCCAAACGATCTGAAAGAGATACAGTTCGATATTATGTATCGCCAGCACTGGGTTAACCTTCTTATGACGTCTAACCGGCTGGTGGTAAGCACGCGACCCCACGCTGCAGCGCCAATCACGATAGGCTTTCGAGAGGATACCTTTGAACTGAAACCGGGGGATAAGCTGCAGTTTAAATTGTAGGAGAGGATGAACAAAAATCTAGCGGGGTGTTGAGAAAAGGTCACTATGAGTAACCAAATTGCTTATGCCTATAGCAGCGCTATGGTGTTTGGACTTAGCGGTAAGGTCCTTTTCTGGGAGTTGGCTACCCTTATCGATGTGATGTTGCTGGGGCACTGGTTTGAGATGAAATCGATCATGGCTGCCTCGTCTGCTCTGGAAGAGATGGCTAAGCTTACAATTCAAAAGTCGGGGTGAGAGGATTTGAACCTCCGACCACCTGAACCCCATTCAGGTGCGCTACCAGGCTGCGCTACACCCCGTCGCCATGACTTCCCTTAATATGTTATCATAGTCACCGCAGCAAAGAAAATATAGATTAGCAGGTTGTGATTCTTGGCTAAGAAACAGAAAAAGGCTACATCTGAGCGAGTCCCCACTAAGCACCAACTCTCCAAATGGCAGCGCCAGATGAGAATACGCCGAATTGTGATAATCGCTGCCGTTGTCTTCCTGGCTGGCATTTTGAGCTGGGTGGGCTATGAGTACTATAAGGACTATAAGAGCGATCCCTTGCGTGAGGTTATGATTGAGGTAAACGGCGTCCCCTTTACCATGGAATACTTCGTAAAGACGCTTGACATTTACGTTGACAATTACATTGATTATAACGTTAATACTCTGGTCGATTTTTATATGCAGGCTTACAATACTACCCGTGAAGACGCCATACAGTGGCTGACCTCCAATGCCATCTCCGATTTGTCCAGTAATACCGATAATATTGCTGATATGCTCATTGGTACGGTCGCCGATGATATTATCAATGCAGAATTACTGAGACAAGGAGCTAAAAATCTGGGCATTGAAGTTACTCCTGCGGAGATAGACGCGAGGCTGGAAGAATACGGGTTGCCCGATGATAGTGTATATCGAGATATGGTCAGGGCCGATTTGTTGCAGGAAAAGCTTAAGGAGGAATACTTTGGGCCCAAGCTGCCTGACACAATGGAGCAATCTCATGTGCAAGTAATGTTTGTAGAGAGTCAAGAGGTAGCTACTGAGCTAATATCCGAAATCGAGGCTGGTGGCAACTTCACCGCTTTAGCTGAGGAGTTTTCCTGTAACTCCTCGGTTGAAGGCGATTTGGGGTGGCTGCCCGAGGAGTTAATGCCGAATACCTTGATTGCCAATGCCGCCTTTAACCTTACCCCCGGCGAGACAATCCACCGTATCTACGATGAAACAGCGACCAAAAGCGTCGGCTACTGGCTTATAGAGGTTACTGACAAGCAAGATGAGGAGGTAGAAGCCAGAGCCATGCTGCTGGGCAGCGAGGCGGAGGCAGAGCACGTTAAAGCCGAATTGGTTAGCGGAAACTTCAGCTCTCTAGCTACGGAATATTCCCAGGATAAAAGCAAAACTGCAGGTGGTGAGCTTGTTCGGCTGAAACAAGGGGATATGGGCAGCGAGGCTTTCGACGAAGTTGCCTTCAACATTACTCTTAATGAGGTAAGTGAGCCAGTTAAAGATGAATCGGTCCAAACCACCGGTGGCTATTGGCTCGTAAAGGTCGTAGATAGGGGTGACCATGAGCTTGAAGAGAACGTCAAGGAAGAGCTGGTAAACAATCACTATAACGACTGGTTGGAAAAGTGGTCAGAGGAAAGCACAATTGAAACTTACCTGGATGCAGCCAAGAAATCGTGGGCTATAAACAAGGTTTTGGCGGGAAGGTAACACCTCAATGAAGAAGGCTATTGGCATCGGCTTATTGGGCTTGGGAACTGTAGGCAACGGTGTGGCTGAAGTTCTAGTCACCAAGGCAGACAGCCTGGCTGAGCAAGCAGGACTTCCCTTAATTTTGAAAAAAGTGCTGGTGCGCGATGTGAATAAACGACGCCCGGTAAAAGTTAGTCCCAACCTGTTAACCAGCCACCCTGAAGAAGTCCTCTCTCATCCTGATGTAAATATAGTAATCGAACTCATGGGCGGCGAACGTCCTGCCAAAGAATATATGGAGCAAGCCATCACTAGCGGAAAGCACGTAGTTACGGCCAACAAGGAGGTGATGGCTAAATATGGATATGAGCTATTCTCTCTGGCCGGGAAACACAATACTGACCTCCGCTATGAGGCAAGCGTAGGTAGCGGCATACCACTCATCTCCTCTTTCCAACAAGACTTAGCAGCTAATAAAATTTCGGCTATCCAGGCCATCCTTAACGGCACTACTAATTATATTCTGACCCGAATGGCACAAGAGGGACTGGATTTTGCTTCGACCTTAAAACAAGCCCAAAAATTAGGTTATGCCGAAGCCGATCCCGCTAATGATATAGAGGGAATGGATGCTGCTTATAAACTGGTCATCTTATCCAACCTGGCCTTTCGGACTAAATTTGTCCCTCAAGATGTATACCGCGAAGGAATATCAAATATTGCCGCTCGCGATTTTCTGTATGCCAAAGAATTCGGCTATGCTATAAAACTTCTCGCCATTGCCAAGAGAGATGATGACAAAGTGGAGATGAGAGTTCATCCTGTTTTTATTCCCCAGGATTCCCAGTTAGCTAAAGTAGATGGTGTTTATAATGCCGTCGAGGTGGAAACTGACTTAGCTGGCAAACTAGTCTTTTATGGGGAAGGGGCTGGAGCCCTCAGAGCTTCTAGCGCTGTTATGGCTGATGTGTTGACGATAGCCAGAAATATCTATCGCGGCGTAAATAATGTCCCTGGACTAAGATTAGACCAGCGGGTAACTGTTAAGCCCATGTCCGAGTTAAAGACACGGTATTATCTCAGGCTGAATGCGCCTGACCGCCCCGGCGTTTTATCCCAAATCTCCAAAGTTCTGGGGGACAATTCCATAAGCATTTCGTCCGTAATCCAGAAAGAAATCGACCTGGTAGCACAGACCGCCATAATCGTCATTATGACCTATCCGGCAGAAGAACAAGGAATACAAAAGGCTCTTAAGCAATTAAGGCAGCTATCAGTGGTTAACGAGGTTAGCAACTTTATCAGGGTTGAGGGATGAAGCAAGGTGTCTTAAATAGATATCGTGATTTCTTGCCAGTTACCCCGGCTACGCCTTTGATTACGCTGGGGGAAGGCGATACCCCTTTAGTGAGGTCACGGATTTTAGAGAAGGAGCTTGGCTGTGGTGAACTTTATTTTAAGCTCGAAGGCTGTAATCCCACCGGCTCCTTCAAGGACCGGGGCATGGTGGCGGCGGTGGCTAAGGCTGTGGAAAACGGCAGCCAGAGCATCATTTGTGCCTCCACAGGCAACACCAGCGCTTCAGCGGCCGCTTACGGCGCTAGATTCGGACTCAAAACCATCGTCATCATCCCCAAAGGGAAGATAGCCAGGGGTAAGCTAGCCCAGGCCATTGTTTACGACGCCCAGATTATAGGCATAAAAGGTAATTTCGACCAGGCGCTTCACATAGTACGTGCCCTGACCCAAAAATACCCCGTTACCCTGGTAAACTCACTAAATCCTAATCGCATCGAAGGTCAGAAAACGGCAGCTTTTGAGATTATAGACGACTTAGGGGATGCTCCCGACTATCTCTTCATCCCTGTGGGCAATGCCGGCAATATCACCGCTTACTGGAAGGGATTCGTGGAATACCACCGCGCGGGCAAGGCCAGCCACACTCCCAGGATGATGGGCTTCCAGGCCGCCGGCGCTGCCCCCATAGTGCTGGACAAGATTGTCAAACAACCCAAGACCATTGCCACAGCCATTCGCATTGGCAATCCTGCTAGCTGGCAGAAAGCAGTAGCTGCCCGGGATGAGTCGGGAGGCATCATTGACCGTGTTACTGATGACGAAATTATGAATGCTTATAGACTGGCGGCAGTTAAAGAAGGCATCTTCGGCGAGCCGGCTTCAGCAGCTTCCTTAGCCGGGCTTATTAAGCTGGCTAAAAAGAAAGACTTCTCCGGCAAGCGCGTAGTTTGCATCGTCACCGGCACCGGGCTAAAGGACCCCGGTGCGCCAGCAAGATATGCCCGGGCACCGATAGAGCTTCCTGCCGAGCTGGCAGCCGTTGAGGAAGCTTTGAAATTCCCGACCTCAGCGATTCCTGACTACGCCCGGAAATGACAAGGGGAGGAGAGCCAGAGTGGTATTGTAGAGAGAATGACGCTGGATTGAAGAGGTGAAAATTATGCCAAAAATTGTTACCGAAGCTATAGGGAAATTCAGCCAGCACTATCCCAAGGTGGCAGTTATAGTTACCGCCAGTGCCCGGGGCAGAGATGATGCCATGACCGCCGCCTGGCATAGCTCGATTTCTCTTAAGCCTCCCCTCTACGGCATCGCCATTGCATCTAAGAGATTCACCTACCAGCTTATCACGGAAAGCCGGGAGTTTGGCATTAATTTCATTCCTTCCGAGAAAGCCTCTCTCGCCGCTGCCATCGGTGACACTTCCGGACAGCAGATAGATAAATTTGAGAGATTTAATATCAAGAAAGAGAAGCCTCTGAAGACCACGGCCCCTGTCTTAAAAGATTCTTATGCTGCCTATGAATGCAAGCTGGTGGATAGTAAGCCTTATGGTGACCACATCTGGATAGTCGGTGAGATTGTAGCTGTGCACTTCCTCGAGGAAGCATTTACCCCGGCGGAGGTCCTTGACCTGGATAAGATAAAGCCGCTCCTCTATCTCGGTTCAGATTTCTATGCTAGCACAGATAAAAACAGCGTAAGCTTTGTAAAGAAGGGGATTTAAATGGTTAATCAGGATAAAATCAAACTGGCAATGGCCTCCATAATAGAGGCTATTGGTGAGAATCCCCTCAGGGAGAGCATAAAGGACACGCCACGGAGGGTGGCTGAAATGTATGTCGAGCTCTTTTCCGGTTTAGATGTCGACCCTAAAGCTGAACTAGTGGTGGACTTTGAGGAAGGATATGAAGAGATGGTGATTCTAAAGGACATTCCCTTCTATTCCATGTGTGAACACCATCTCCTGCCCTTCTATGGCATAGCTCATGTCGGTTATATCCCTAGCCCTGGTGGCAGAGTGGTAGGTGTAAGCAAGCTGGCCAGGGTGGTAGAAATCTGTGCCAGGCGCCCTCAGCTTCAGGAAAGGATGACCCAGCAAATTGCTGACGCCATCTTTGAAGCACTTCAACCCGATGGGGTGGCCGTGGTTATTCAAGCCGAGCACTTATGCATGGTTATGCGCGGGATAAAAAAGCCGGGAACAACTGTGATAACCTCGTCGGTGAGGGGGAATTTCCGCAGCAAGGTAGCAACTCGCAGTGAATTTTTGTCCTTGATTCAAGGAAGGTAGTTTATTCGTGACGCAAGGACTCGATGGGGTCGAGTCGTGCCGCCCGGATGGCTGGATACAACCCAGAAATAAGTCCGATAAAAATCGCTACACCTACCGCCAGGGCAATAGCATCGCCGGAAAGCGTAGCAGCAAAGGAGAAACCAAGATTTGTCGCTATCTTAGACATGATTTTAACTATAATCCACCCCAGTCCTATCCCCAGAGCACCGCCACAGAGCCCCAGTGTGGCAGCTTCAATGAGGAATTGAATCAGAATATCTCGACGCTTGGCTCCTACCGCCTTGCGCAGACCGATTTCCCTGATACGCTCGGTCACCGAAACCAGCATGATATTCATAATCCCGATGCCGCCGACAAGCAAGGATATACCAGCTATGCCGGCAAGGACGAGCTGGAGTATTCCCAGCACCTGGGTGACCTGGCCTGCCACAGACGCCACGTTGAGAACTCTGAAGTCATCGTCTTCTCCCTCCCTGATGTTGTGGGTGTCCCGCAAAATAGCAGTGATCTCCTGCTCGGCAGATTCCAGCTCGTCGCTGCTCTCTACCTGGACGCTAATCATGTTAACACTGTTTCCGCGGCTGCCCACCTGTGAGGTTGCCAAAGTGGCATAGAAGGTGGATAAAGGAATATAGACCCTCATGTCTTCAACTCCAAATCCAGTCCCCCGGCTTTCCAGTACACCGCTGACCTGGAATTGACGCCCACCAATCCTTATGCTCTGACCGGTAGGGTCCATCTCACCAAAAAAGGTCTTGGCTACCTCGCTCCCCAGGACGGCTACCCTTGACCTCGCTCCATAATCGAATTTGGTTATGAAGCTGCCCTGTGCCACGGCATAGTTGTCCACCCATTCGGCTTCTGGAGCCACCCCGGCAATAATTGTGTTGCTAAGGCTCTCTCCACCAGCTACAACCTGAGCGTAAGTCTGCGCCATTGGCGCTACATCTTTTACAGAAGGGGCGTTTTGGGCAATCGCCTGTGCATCTTCCAAAGTCAGCGTTGACTGAGCTCCCACTCCACTCATGCCGAGTTCTGGAGGTGTGACGTATATCAGGTTAGACCCCAAGGTGGCAAAAGACTCCTCTACTATAGCCGCCTGCGCACTTCCCAGAGATAGCACAGAAATAACTGCAGCCACGCCAATCAGGATACCCAGCATGGTCAAAATTGACCTTAGCTTGTTACTAAGCAAAGCCCGCAGCGCAGTAGAGAAACAATCCCAGAGTTTCATTCCGATGCCTCTATTTGAAATTCAAGTGTCACCCTGACCCTCAACGAACACTTCCTTCAATCTGGCCATCGCGAATTTTAATGGTGCGCTGGGTATAAGCGGCAATATCTGGTTCATGAGTAACCAAAACGATGGTCATGCCCTGCTCATTCAATTGCTTAAAAATCGCCATGATTTCCTGGCTAGTCTGGGTGTCAAGGTTGCCTGTGGGCTCATCAGCTAAAATAAGAGAGGGATTATTTACCAAGGCTCGAGCGATAGCCACCCTTTGTTGTTCCCCTCCAGCCAGCTCGCTCGGTCTGTGAGTGACCCGATGAGCTAGTCCCACGGCCTCCAGGACCTGTAATGCTCTTTGTCGTCGGTTGCTGGCGCTGCCGTAAATAAGTGGTAGTTCCACATTGGCTAAAGCCGTGGTCCGGGACAATAAGTTGAAGCTTTGGAAGACAAAGCCTATCTTTTTATTTCTTATCTCGGCTAATTGATTATCGTTAAGCTCGCTTACCTCGGTCCCATCCAGTAGGTATCGTCCTGAAGTAGGCTTATCCAGGCAGCCGATGATATTCATCAGGGTAGACTTCCCCGAGCCTGAAGGCCCTATGATAGATACCATCTCCCCTGACTCAATGCGGCAGCTAATCCCCCGCAGAGCAGGAACTTCGGTCTGTCCCGCTTTATACACTTTAGTTATGTTTTCGAGTTCAAGCATTGGCTACATCGTGAAGAAGCCGCCTGATTGCCCCCCAGAAGTGGGTAATACCACTTCCTCTCCCTCCTCCAATCCCGACAGAACTTCGGTATTAATCCCATCGCTCAGCCCCAGGGTAATTTGCCGTTCTTCCTGCTGCCCATCTACGAGCACTAAAACCGTCGGGTTTTCCAGGGCCCGGATAGCTCTGTTCGGTATCGACAATACATCATCACGGCGCTCGATAATAATTTCCGCAGTGGCACTCATGCCATCCCTGAACTCTTCGACGGGATTTTTCAAAGTTATGGTGGTGTCGTAAGATACCACCCCGGCTAGAATTGTGCCTACCGGGGAGATAAAAACAACACTGCCATTTACTTCCTCGTCGGGCAGGGCATCCAAAGTAATATTCGCTGCCTGTCCTACCTTGACCATGGCGATATCTATTTCATCAATGAAGCCGCGCATCTCTATCTCACTGGTGTCAACCAGGGATATTGCCGGAGTGGCTAATGTCGCTGTCGAGATTTCTTTTCCTTCGGTTATGGTGATGTCCGCTACCACGCCATCGAAGGGAGCCGTTATTACGGCCTTTTCCAGGTTAAGCTTTGCCGATTCTAAATTCGCTCTGGCTATATCCGATTGCAGCTCGAGTAGCTTGACCGACCAGGGCAACTGAAACGTTCTAGATAGAGATTTTTCTTCAGCCTTGCTTAGATTTCCCTCGATTAAGTCCAGCAAGACTTGTGCCTCCTCGACCCTCCCCTCATTCAGAAGCTCCTGAGCCTGTTTTAAATTATCCTGGGCTTCGTCCAGAGCTAACCATACTCCAGGCATATCAGTACCCCATGTTTTGGTGTAGTAAGGATAGATTGTTTTCATCAAATTGATCTGAGCAGTTTCGTATTGTGCCTGTACTATTTCTACACTTAATTCCAGGGAACGTGCATCGAGCCTGGCTAATACCTGGCCTTTTGTCACGTTATTCCCTTCGCCAACCAGCACCTCTTCCACTGTACCCGTGGCACCAAATGATAAATATGCTTTATCAGGCATTTCTAAACTGCCATCCGCCAAAACGGTTTTCACTATATCGCCTCGGGTAACCAGAACAGTCTTCAGCGTATCTTCGGAGCCGGCGCCTCTGGTAAGTACGATACCGAGTACTATACCGATAACAACCACGCATATTGTTATTATTAGTGCTATCTTTTTTTTCATTTTCCTTAGCCTCTTTTCATTTTCCAAAAATTTGCTTGTTGTAACACAGCAAGTATTTGCTTCAACACAGAGCCAAGATGCCTAAAAGTTTAGCAGCAGGATTGTTAATCTCGATTGGCCTCATTTTCTAAATTTTCAGTTCCAATTTCCCTTACTAACTTAGTAAATTCATTCACGTGTTGACTCATAATATTGACTAACTCCTCAACCGCCTCCACTTTAACAAAGAGCAGCCCCCTGCCCTGAAGTATCTTAAAAGTTAGCAGCCTGGTACCAGCATCTATACCTAATTCCCTTCTGGCTTCCACGGGTATAACTATCTGCCCTCGTGGGCCAACAACCGTTGAGCCAAAACACTTACCGACTACCTGCATGTCCTCGTATTCCATTTTTCCTCCTAGAATAAATTCGGCGCCCAACTTAATATCGTATGATATGTCCTACTATTCGGAATTATATGATTTTTCTTATTATTGTGTCAAACAGTATGTTGGATGTTGTCCATTAACCGCTTGTAGCGAGTGTGCCGGACTATGAGCGGCAGTCGTGATAAAATTAGGTTGCCCTTCGCCAGCTTAAGGCGAACGGGTTGCTAAACAACCTCCGAATTTTAAGCGTGGCTCGCGATGAAAAAACTTATTGAAGGAGCCGGTAAGCTGGGGATAGAGTTCAATGCCAGGCAGGTAAAGCAATTCGAGCTTTACTACCAGGAGCTAATTGAATGGAATAAAAAAATTAACCTCACAGCCATAACAGATTACTCCTCGGTACAGGTAAAGCATTTCCTTGATTCTCTGACCATTACCCTGGCTTTGCCTGAGGAAGAGATGGAAAGCCCCGATTTCAATATTATGGACATAGGCACAGGTGCCGGCTTCCCCGGAGTGCCGCTCAAAATTCTTTTCCCCCAGCCCAGGCTGGTGCTCATTGAACCCACGGCAAAAAAGACAGCTTTCCTTCACCATATTATCCGCAGACTGGAGCTGGAAAATGTAGAAGTACTGAATAGTAGAGCCGAGGAAGCGGCTCATTTACTACTCTATCGTGAGCAATTTGCCCTGGTTCTCTCTCGTGCTGTAGCCTTGCTGCCTACCCTGGTGGAATTAACTCTGCCCTTTTGCCGGATCGGAGGAAGATTTATCGCTCAAAAGAAAGGGGAAATCGACCAGGAGATAAACAGGGCGAAAAAAGCCATTGCCGCCCTGGGAGGCAAATTAGACCAGATAAAGAAAATAGAATTGGACGAATTCAATGGTGTGCGTTATTTGGTAATTATTGATAAAATCTACCCGACACCGAGTAAATATCCCCGTCGTCCTGGACTGCCAAGGCGACGGCCAATTCAGGAGGTGAATAAAGATGTGGAGTAGGAGATCCCGGAGGTTCTACTTTGGCCTTCCTCCCTTCGGTTTCTACTTCCAGGGATTCAAGCCCTTTCCTGACAGGAAGGAATATCTGGACATGCTCGAGGAGTATAAGAAAGACCTGGAAGAGGAGCTAAAGGAAGTAGAAAAGGAGATTGAGGAAACAAAAAAGAGCCTCTAGCCAAGAAGCGCAAGCCAGGTAAAGTTTAATTTGAAGGAATGCTGGAAGATATTCAAAGGCTGATTCAAAGCCAGGCAGACTTTATCATTAGTCAACAGCTTCCTTCTGGGGCTATCCCCTGGTACCGAGGCGGTATAACAGACCCCTGGGACCATGTGGAATGCGCCATAGCCTTAGATTTTAGCGGCCGGTTCAGTGAGGCCAGCCTGGCCTATAAGTGGATGCGTGATACCCAGAATCCTGACGGAAGTTGGTATTCAAGTTATCTCAATGATAAACCTCAGGACCTGACCAAAGATACAAATTTCAGTACCTACATAGCAACAGGAATGTGGTTTCACTACCTCACTACCCAGGACCTGGACTTTCTTCGCTACATGTGGCCTACGGTGGAGAAGGGCATAAAGTTCGCCTTAAGTTTACAGCAGCCCGGCGGCGAGATTTATTGGGGACTAAGCGAGAATAATGAAGCCTGGCCAGGAGCAATTTTAACTGCCTCAAGCAGCACCTGGCTCAGTATTAAATACGGCATAAGGATTGCTAAAACCTTGGGGGTAGATAAGCCTGACTGGAATAAGGCATGCCAGAAGCTGGCTAGAGCAATTAAAGAGCACCCCGAACGTTTCGACAGGTTAGGCGAGGATAAGAGCGGACATGCCATGACCTGGTATTACCCCATCCTCGTGGGACTACTCAAGGGGAAGCAAGCGGAAGAGCGCATCTCAAGAGGGTGGCCGGATTTCATTATAGATGGTTGGGGGTGTAAATGCTTTGCCGACAGACAGTCAGTATGCGTAGCTGAGACCTTTGAACTGGTCCTGGCCTTAGCAAGGATAGGCGCCCAAGATAAGGCAAAGATGGTGCTGGACTGGGTATTGCAATTCCGGGATAGCGACGACGTGTTTTATCGGGAGGTATATTGGCCGCAAAGGGAGATAAGACGGTCAGAACTGGAACCACAAGCCCATGAAAGGAATACCTGGACATCGGCAGCAGCGATACTGGCTATGGTGGCTTTAGATGGGATTAAAATACTATAGCCAAAACATTGGCCTGTAAGATGAGTTTAGAGCCTGGTGTTAAAAGAGTCTCCCGGAAGGTTCCATTATTAGAAGACGACCCTGATGATTTCGTGGGTTACGAAGTCCTCATAGACTTTATAAAACAGCGGGCATTACACAAGCTAGAAGGAGATATCATCGAAATCGGGGCCTATATGGGCAGAGGTACTGCCAAACTGGCAAAGTTTGCCCAAAGATACGGTAAGAAGGTATACGCCATCGATGTTTTCGACCCCAGTCTGGACAAAACTATGAGTAAAAGTGGAATCAAGGCGGGTGACGTTTATGAAGCATTTCTCCAGGGCCGCTCAATGTTAGAAGCTTACCAAAAGTCAACTCGAGGTTTTGATAACATCGTAACTATAAGGGAAGATTCTAAAAAAATTAGCTTCCCCCAAGAACAAAGATTCATCTTTGGATTCATTGATGGCTGTCACCAGCAAGCATATGTAGAAAATGACTTCTCTGTCATTTGGCCCCATCTTGTCTCCGGAGGCGCTCTCGGTTTCCACGATTATAAATTTGATGACTGGCCAGAAGTCACTAAGGCTGCCGATAAGCTAATACACGCGCACAAAAAAGAGATAAGCGAAGCGTATGAGATAGAAGGGAGGTACAATATCCTGTCTCTTCTGCTGGTCAAAAAATAGAATTCATCCCCAGCCCTCCGAGGCTGGATATATCTGACTGAATTGAAAGCAAGGCAGCAATGCCCTGACATTGACCTAATTTAATGACTTCTTGACAGTCCGCCGAAATTCTTGAAAATTTCGGAAAAAGCGGGTTAGCAAAAATCTGGAAAGATTCCGAAGCTGGTTTTTCGACCTCAAAGTTAAGAATCCTTTATGTTATTTGCTTTTTGTTTGAATATTCACTTATGCATTCATATTCTTTTCTCTGTTTTACAGTGAGATTAGCCTTCTAGTTAACATCCCCTTAACATTTTAGTTATAAAATAGGGACATGTCTAAAGAAGGCTACTTTGATTAAGCGGACTAAACACAATACCCACAAAGGGCGAAATATCGTGAAATCAACCACGATTATACTTAACCCAAAAAACCTTGACAGTACAGGGATTTGATATTAGAATAAAATGGGGTACTACTGCAATGGTAGTATTAACTAAGCTTTCCAAAATATTCAAAAGGAGGTGAATGGGTATTAGAATATTGATAGGATTAATTAAGATTTTAGAAAGCTAAATTATTTCAAAGGGAGGTGAACGTGAAGAAGAAGATTTTCTCTATTTGGTCGGTTTTATTAATTTTAATTGTTTCAATTGCGGTTGTGGTCCCGGGCTGTGATGGAACAGGAGGTACTATTACGGTTAAAGCTACCCTTTGTGGCGATGACTGGCCGGCACAAGGGACAGGAGCAGTGAACTACACGCTAACACCAACATCAGGGACACCCATTACCGGTAATAATGTTTCTGCCAGCTTTAGCGTGGACGCCGGTACCTGGACCTGTGGCAACGTCATCGGCGGTCCCCCTAATGCATTCTTGGAGAGTATCACACCACCAAGTGTGACTGTGGCCGCTGGCGAAACAAAGACCATTACTTTAAACTTCGAGGAAAACCAGGATGCCGGCATTGAGTTCCTAACCTGGACCATAGACACGGAGCCTATTGAGTATGTCGAGTATGAAGTGGTCCCGTGTCAGATCATCGATGTCCACTTCGAACAGTGGGTGAAAGGGTGCGAAGGATACAACGTCACGGTAAAAGAGACGTCCTGGCTCAAGATTACTCAGACCGTAGGACCTGGTCCAGTTCAGATCTTTGTTTTTAACGACGACTGTGCGCTGAACAAGACGGCTGAGCCTCCAGCTGAGAATGCAGAGAAAGTGTCCCAGAATACTACCCTTGAGGGGGAAATTGTCAATCCAGGCGGCGAGCCCATTCCTCTCACTCTCGATGTCCCGGTGAATCTGGATGTAGAAACAATCTGGAAGATGGTGAAAGAAATTGACTACACAAAGTCAATCAACTGGTTCGGTATCTCTAAAAGTCCATTTGATCCGGGGATGAAGCACCCATGTGTCCTATTCGAGCTTATTCTGCCGGACCCGGGGGTCTACACATTCACATTGGTTGCCGAAGCCAATGTTGCACTGGTGGGTGATACGGACGTAAACGACGGAAATAACAAAGCCACGAGCACTCCACTGATCTTAACAGTGAATGTGCCGTAGGTTAGTTGGCGTAACTAACTTTCAGAGGTGGCTAGGTTAGTCACAGGTGTGGGGATTGTTACTGCCGGGCGAAAAGATAGGGTCGAGGTTAACCCCTCGACCCTATTTGATTTGAGGGTAACGCGGAGGCAATATAAGAATTCAAAAATTAAAGGTCAAAAATCAAAATGACAACTCAAAACGCAAAACTTCTAGAAAGAGGCGGGTGTATTGTTTACCAGTTCAATCGTGAAGGAAGGGATTCCTTCACGCCTCGAATTGTAAGGATAAGAGGCCTTTCAAAATCCCCCCTCTTAGAATAAGAGGGGTCAGGGGAGTTACAAATGAGAAAACATCAATTCCTCCTCTTAGGACGTGCCCTTGAACGAAGTGAAGGAGAGAAATATTCATAACCCCCTCTTATCCCCCTTATCTTACAGGGGGATAAAAAATACCACCGGCATTGACCCTTAAGGGTGATATAAAACACTACCAACATTGACCTACCCCACCGAGGTTTTTGACTCGATTCCCTTCTGTAGTGGCGAGGTTCATCCCCATATCGTTGTTTTGTCATTTGGACTTTGAGCTTTATTTGGCCTTTTGACATTTGTGATTTGACTGGCATGGCGTTATAATGGAAATTGATGGAAAAGGGTACCTGGAAAGTTAAGTCAGGACTGGCCCAGGCGCTGAAGGGCGGGGTGATTATGGACGTGGTCACCCCGGAGCAGGCTAAAATTGCCGAGGAAGCCGGTGCCTGTGCTGTCATGGCACTGGAACGAGTGCCGGCGGATATCCGCGCCGACGGCGGAGTGGCTCGCATGGCCGACCCCACTGTAATTAAGGCCATAATGGCGGCGGTGAGCATTCCTGTAATGGCCAAATGCCGCATCGGTCATTTTGCTGAGGCTCAGGTGCTGGAAGCATTGGGCATTGATTTTATTGATGAGTCTGAAGTGCTTACTCCCGCCGACGAAAGCCATCATATTTGGAAACATGATTTTAAGGTTCCTTTCGTCTGTGGCTGCCGTGACTTGGGCGAAGCATTACGTCGTATTGCCGAAGGGGCAGCGATGATTCGCACCAAGGGCGAGGCTGGGACAGGCAACATCGTTGAAGCCGTAAGGCACATGCGGGCAGTCCAGGACGGGATTCGCAGACTCCAGGTTTTACCTGAGGAGGAATTAGTAGCTGAGGCAAAAGCCCTGGGTGCTCCTCTGGAGTTAGTAATGGAGGTGCACAAAACAGGGAAGTTACCTGTTGTGAACTTTGCCGCCGGTGGTGTGGCGACACCCGCCGATGCTGCTTTGATGATGCAACTAGGGGCCGAGGGGGTGTTTGTGGGCTCGGGGATTTTTAAGTCCAGCGACCCCGCAACCAGAGCGCAGGCCATCGTTAAAGCTACCACCCATTATCAGGACCCAGCTATCGTCGCTGAGGTATCCAAGGGTTTGGGAGCCGCTATGCCTGGTCTGGACATAAAAGCTATACCCCAACAAGAATTGTTGTCCCCCCGGGGTTGGTAAAGTGAAGACAGGTATTTCACAGAATGCGAAGGGTAGTTACTGACGATTTAGACGCACTGCTTGATATCCTGCCACTCCATATTCGTGAGCCGCTCTACCAGCAGCCCGACCACAGCGAACTGTTGGAGGTAATCTTAGATTTAGGGCGTCTCCCCGAAGCCCGTTTTCCCCATAGGGAGCTGGTCCTTAACTCCAGGGAGGTGAGCCATCCTGATATTGATTATGTGGTATCCCGCATTGGCGAGTTCACCGGAGATAACCGCGCCGGCATCAACCACACCCTTCACCGCATCTCAGCCATACGCAATAGAAATGGCTACATAATTGGCTTGACCTGCCGTGTGGGCAGAGCTGTGTTCGGCACCGTAAAGATGATTCAAGACCTTATCGAATCAGGCAACAACGTTCTGCTTCTAGGGCGGCCCGGCATAGGCAAGACCACCATGTTGCGAGAAGTGGCTCGCGTGCTGGCTGATGACTTCAAAAAACGGGTTATCGTAATTGACACCTCCAACGAAATTGCCGGGGATGGAGACATTCCTCATCCTGCTATCGGACATGCCCGGCGGATGCAAGTAGCTGCTCCCGCCGAACAACATGCGGTAATGATTGAAGCGGTGGAAAATCACATGCCTGAGGTCATCATTATCGACGAAATAGGCACTGAACTCGAAGCTCAAGCGGCTCGTACTATCGCTGAACGCGGAGTGCAATTGGTGGGCACGGCACATGGCAACACTCTGGAAAACTTGATAATGAATCCTACTTTGTCTGACCTCATCGGCGGCATCCAGACGGTTACCTTGGGAGACGAAGAAGCCAGGCGGCGGCACACGCAAAAATCTATCCTGGAGCGCAAGGCTCCGCCCACCTTTGATACAGTGGTGGAAATTGTCGATTACTACAGGGTAACCGTACATCCTGACGTGACCGAGGCTGTTGATGCTCTCTTACATGGGCGACCCCCAAAGGCCGAAGTGCGCTGGATGGATGAAGATGGTGAGGTAAAAAGGGAGGCGATAACATCCCCTCTTATATGGGAAAGCAAGGAAGAGCAGCAGCCGGAAAAAGCACTGCGATTCTACCTCTTCGGCGCTAACCGGTCTAGATTGGAACAAATTGCCAAGGAGGGGCGAAAGGAGGTGAAAATCGTCGCTGACCTTAAGCAAACTGATATTTTCCTCACCACACGAAGTTATTACCGCCGCAAGCCACAGAAGATACGGGATGCCGAAGCACTGGGTATACCAATTTATGTCCTCAAAAGCAACAATGCCACTCAAATGAAGCAATGCCTGAATGCCCTCTATCCCCGTGACACTCAATATACCTATGTTCATAATCTACAGCGGATCTTAGCTGGACGCCGCGGTTTCAACTCCGGTAACCGGAGCCTGGAACCTGGCGGCAAAAGGAAGTCGAGGTAATCCTTGGGACTATTCATTACCTTTGAGGGTGGCGAAGGCTGTGGCAAAAGCACCCAATCCAGGCTCTTGCTGAAAAGGCTTGAGCAGCAAAACATCCCCGTGGTATTAACCCATGAGCCTGGAGGCACGGCTCTGGGTAACGAATTAAGAAAAGCGCTTAAGAGGAAACGGGGCTCCTCTATTTCGCCCCAGGCCGAGCTTTTTCTAGTGGCTGCTTCCCGTGCCCAATTGGTAGCTGAGCTAATTCGTCCTGCTTTAGAAGCAGGCAAGGTAGTCATCTGCGACCGCTTCACTCACTCCACCCTGGTCTATCAGGGCTATGGGCGGGGACTCGATTTGACCGCCATAGAGATGGTCAATAATATGGCGACACAAGGCCTCAAGCCAGACCTTGTCATCTTTTTGGATATTTCGCCTGAGCAGGGACTAGCGCGAAAGCGAAGTTTAAAAGACCGCTTTGAGCTAGAGGATTTATCGTTCCACCGGCGGGTGAGGGAGGGTTACCTCAAGATGGCCGCCGCCGAGCCTGACCGCTGGCTGGTGATAGATGCCTCTCTACCTAAAGGGAAAATTACTGAGATTATCTGGGATAGGGTGAGCCGGTTATTGCCCTCCCGCTCATCATTGCGAGGGTGAGCCGAAGCTCTGAGCGAAGCGAAGAGGCCAGCGACGAAGCAATCTCGTCACCCTTCATTTTGTGCGATATACTTATACAATGCCTATGCCCAAAGGAAAAGTCGCTGTGGCATTGAGTGGGGGGGTGGATTCCTCCGTCGCTGCTTTGTTGCTCAAAGAAGCCGCCTATGAAGTGCTAGGCATACATATGCGCCTCTGGGAATCTCCCCGCTCCGACTACCAGGCACATCGAGCGGAGAATATCTGCCGCATTTTAGACATTCCCTACCATCAGGTTGACCTGCAAAAGGAATTTGAGCTCTGTGTAGTGGACTATTTCTGCCGGGAATACCAGCAAGGGCGGACTCCCAACCCCTGCGTTGCCTGCAACCAGCACATGAAGTTCGGCCTCCTCCTCGATAAAGCACTCTCCCTGGGCGCTGACTATCTGGCTACAGGCCATTACGCCAGAGTAGAGCCTTCCAGAGACAGGCATCGCTTGCTTAAGGCAGCAGACACAGGTAGAGACCAATCTTATTTTCTTTATACTCTAACCCAGGAAAAGCTCGGGCATGTCCTGTTTCCTTTAGGCGAGCATAGCAAAGACGAAGTTAAACAGATGGCAAAGCAGGCGAGATTGCCAACAGCAACCAAACCCAGCCAGGATGTTTGCTTTATCTCCCAGAAGAACTATGGCACCTTCCTCAGTCAGAGATTTTCCAGCACGCCTGGCGATATCGTAGATACCCGGGGAACGAAATTAGGCCAGCACCGGGGAATAGCCTTTTATACCATCGGGCAGAGGCATGGACTGGGATTAGCCTCTGGCAAGCCACTCTACGTCATAAGGATAGAGCCTGAACACAATAGAATTGTGCTTGGCCATGAGAAAGAGCTCTACAGCCGGAAGCTCGCCGCTCAAAAGCTGAACTGGATATCGGGCAAGGCACCACGGGAGCCTATTACAGCCAGGGCCAAGATACGCTATAAGTCCAAAGAAGCAGAGGCTGTCCTCTTTTTCAGGAACGACTCCGTGGATGTTCATTTCGCTCGGCCGCAAAAGGCGGTAACCCCGGGACAGGCCATCGTGTTCTACAATCTCGATGAGGTACTGGGGGGCGGGATTATTGAAAGTTCTCAGCCCACAACTGAAGACGATGAAAGGGAGAGTTGTGTCTCAGTTTCCAAACCTTGATGAGGAAGATAAGCTTAAATCGCAGGGCTATGAGCTTATCGCTGGCATCGATGAAGTCGGGCGGGGAGCTCTCGCCGGCCCGGTAGTGGCCAGCGCCGTTATCCTGCCTCATCCAGCCAATTTGCCCTGGTTTGGGCTGGTCCGGGATAGCAAGGAATTAGACTCCAGGAAACGTGAAGCCCTCTTTGACCTGATTAACAAGGAGGCTGTGGCTGTGGGCATCGGTATCGTTCCTCCTCAAGTTATTGATTCCATAAACATCCTCAAGGCAACCAGACTGGCTATGATACAGGCGGTGGAAAAATTGCCCAAACAACCGAACTTCCTCATTATCGATAGAGTAACCTTGTCTCAATGTCCCATTCCTCAAAGAGGAATAACCAGAGGCGACAAATTGTGTCTCTCCATCGCTTGTGCTTCTATCATAGCCAAGGTCACCAGAGACCGTATGATGGAGGAATTTGACCAAATCTATCCCGGCTATGGGTTTGCCCAGCATAAAGGCTATGGAACAGAAAAACACATGTCCTGTCTGCGAAAGCTCGGGCCTTCGCCAATTCACCGTCTATACTTTGCCCCTGTCAGAAATCTCATCGCAAGCCGAAGCTCTGGCCCTTTAGCTTCGGGGCAGCCAGTCCCGCCCGCCAGCCTATTCAATTTGACCTGTGTGGATACAGATGAGCCGACACACTAAATAAAGCTTGGTTAATAATCGGTGGCTTGGTACGGCTATTCACTAAGGTGAAAACTAAAGTGTGCCACTGAATACAATTTCTTGTGGGAAAATCCCCCACTCATACATGTCTTCCATTAGCAGTTAGCTGGTGGTACAATTGAACCAAAGGAGGGAACCTTATGGGTTTGTTTGGGAGTCCCAAAATTGACGGTAAAGAGCTTCAAGAATGCTTAGCCTATTTTGAAGCACAAACTAGGGTCGTAACCTTTCAGACGAAGGAGGCCGACCTTTACAATAATGCGATGGTCAAGTATGGCAACTCTATTACGGAGAACCCTTTGGCTGCTAGAGAGGCGTGCAAGGCTGCAAATCGACTTGCTCAGTCAGCAACTGAGGTTCTAAGGCGTCATCAAGGGATAAAAAACGTACCTGCGGCAGCCTCAGCGATGCACTACGCATGGTATGTGGCATTTGATGCTAACAGAACTTGGGCACTCGCAACCTCTAAGGCAATTGAAGCGATGGCGGAAGGTATGGATCCCCATACAATGTATGTGCAGCAGCTTGTCGGACAATACCAAAAGGCTTGGCGTAAGGCAGATGATGAAGACAAGAAGTTCTTGAAGCGATTGAAAGTCAGTGGAGAGGAAATAGCGAAAATAGTGGCTCGTGCTACTTCAATAGATGCAACAGATGACGATTGGGAACCCCAAGTGTGAGGCTAAGTATCAAGCGGCCTTGTGGCAAAAAGTAGCCCAGCCGGTGGATTTGGAGAGGGCAAAGGAGGTGTTAATATGGACTCAAAACAGGTAAGTCAAATATGTAAAGGAATTTCCGAGTGGCATCCTTTTAATAAGGAGACCGTGAAAAGTGCGCCTGGACAACATGGCATCTACATATTTCGCATGGCTCGAGGTGAGTGTTTTAGCCGCTTAAAAGGCGAAACAGACATCCTCTACATAGGCAGTGGAGAAGGTAAGCAGGGGCTAAAAGGGAGACTTCAGCAGTATTTACGCCCAGGGCGTACGCAATGGACGAACAAACGAATCCATGCGATGGCCAAGAAATATGCTATGGAAATTGCTTGGTGCTTGTGGAAGGAAGCAGGTAACCTTGAACTCCAATTGCTTCGTCAATACTTTGATGACCACGATGAACTTCCCCCTCTGAACCATGCAAGCAAGAGGCAACTAGAGAAAGCCTTAACAGGAACTCTGGGATTTAAAGGCACGCTGATACTCGAACATAGAGACAAAGATGGAAACCTTATAGAGAGAAGAATAGAAGGCTAGGGGATAGGAGGGCACATATCCTGTCTGCAAAAGCTCGGCCCTTCGCCCATTCACCGTCTATACTTCGCCCCGGTCAGGAAGATAATTACAAGTCGCAGCTCTAGCCCTTTAGCTTCGGGTCAGCCAGTCCCGACCGCCAGCCTATTCGATTTGACCTGTGTGGATACAGATGAGCCGACACACTAAATAAAACTTGGTTAATAATTGGTGGCTTGGTCTGGCCACTCAGCATGGTCAAAACTAAAGTGTGCCACTGAATGCAATTTCTGGTAAGAAAATCCCCCATTCGTACATGTCTTCCATTAGCGGTTGGTTAAGGGTATAATTGAATTAAAAGGAGGGGAAAATGCAGCCAGACCAAAATGTACCTAGACCGTTCCCTGTACTAATGCAAGCACTTACATATGAGTTAGGAGGAATGTTCCTTTTTGATGCTGGTGTTAGGTTCTGTGTAGGGGCAGGTGCTCGAATAGTGGAGTCTTTCGGTGCGCTTTTTATGGTAGTCGGTTTTCTCTTGGCTATATCGTTATTGGTGGGAAGACGACTTGCTGCTTTGGCTAATAGGATAAATTTCCAGTTATATTTGGGGCTGTTTTTTGTTACTGTAGCTGACCTTATTGCAGTGGCGGTGTTAGCCAAGTATCGGGCTCCTTTCGTAGTGATGGCTTTGGTATTTTTACTGATTGTAATTGCAGCTATGTTATTTCACTTGATTAGGCGGCGAAGAGCTTTACGGTGAGACCATGAGGAAGTTCATTGGTGCTATCTTTGTCATAATCGGAATTCCTCTGTTCCTTGTTGGATTGCTAGTTCTCATTTCACCGATGTCGTTCTTTTGGATAGTATCTCACTTACCAGAGAACATTCAGTTAATGTTGTTTGGTGACATGTTTTGGGGGGCAACGCCGCGCTCTTGGGCTTACCTAATAGGGGGCGGCTTGCTAGTGTGGGCAGGCTTCTGGTTAAGGGGCAGATAGCCGGTCGTGGCGTTGTCAATGAGTACGTCGATAGATTGAGGTAGCCAATGAAATGCGAATGGTGTGTTTATCGTGATAAGAAAAACCCCGAGATCTGCAAAAATTGTTCCCTTAATGAGGAGATTAGACCACGACAGGATTTGGAAAAACTAGACATATTCAAGATGGCGAGGAAATTGCACGACAAAGAGACACAGGAAGGGATACGGGCAGTGAAGGGCAAAATACCTAGCCTTTCCGATTGTCCTAAATGTGAGGAGCACTCTCTACACTTTAACTCCATTCATAATCAATTTGAGTGCCTCAATAAGAAATGTATTTTGTTCAGAAAGCCTATACCAAATACTTCCGAGCTATTTAGACAAATAGTAATCGAACTACTCAAAAGCAGAACACCATAGGTCAGCGACGGGTATTTGGACATCAAGAAGGGAGTGTGCCCTTTGGATTGGGCGATGGACTTGCTGTAACCCGCATTTATATCCAAGTAAAGCCTCAAGCTATCCTCCAATTTCACTTAGCTAGCAAGTAGTATAATTAAGATAACTTCAAAATGGAGGTGAGTTATGGCAGATTACAAAAAAGAGAAATACTGGAGCAAATTCGCCAACACTTTTGATGAGGACCAGACATATATTGTTGGGGAGCCTGTTCAGCAAGCAGTCTTGGAGAGGTTATCTGGTGAAAGCGACCTGGGAGAACTCTTAGAGCTTGGATGTGGTGCAGGCTTTTACACTAAGGTTTTAGCGGCAAATGCCAGCCGTGTTATGGCTACTGACCTCTCCGACGAGATGCTGGCGGTGGCAAGAACACAGGTAAAAGACCTGCAAAATGTCACCGTGGCAAAAGCCGATTGTGAAAAAACAGCCTTTCCCGATGGGAAATTTAGCAGTGTATTTATGGCTAACCTGGTTCACGTGATAGAAAACCCCTCAATAACTCTTAAAGAGGCTTATCGGATTTTAAAGGATGGGGGATTATTGCTTATCGTGAATTATACAGGATACGGTATGAAGTGGTTTGAAGTAATGAAAATGGGTATCCGATTTTTCAGGAGGTGGGGTAAACCACCGGCCTATTCGCAAGGTAAGCTCTCGCCCGACGAGCTTCGTTCTCTGGTAGAAAGTGCCGGCTTCAAAGTAGAAGAAGTTCAACTTATGGGGGATAAAACAAAAGCCTTATATTTGAGGGGCAGAAAGGGATGAACCGTCAAGAAGTTGGTAAGCTGGGGGAGAAAGCAGCACAGAAGTTCCTCAAAAAGCGGGGCTACCGCATTCGCGAGACGGGTTTCCGTTGCCCTCGTGGGGAGATTGATATCATTGCCCAGCGGAAGGACTATCTTGTCTTTGTCGAGGTCCGTACCAAGAGCAATCTGGACTTCGGCACTCCTGAGGAATCAATAACAGCTGCCAAAAAGAAAAAGCTCGTCGCCTTAGCCCTGACCTATACCAGTACTCACCAAGACCTCCCCTCTTTATGGCGTATAGACGTAGTAGCCATAGAACTCGATGACAAAGGCAAGCCCAAGCGCATCGAACTCATCGAAAACGCCATCGAGCAGAGCTCGAAATTTACAGGCTAGTTGCTCTATACTTTATGAATAATGATCACGCCAATTTACGCCTTTGGCTCTTCTTGCTCTTTACTGCTCTTTGAGATACTTTTTCTCTTCCGCTGCTTTTTCTCGGGCAGAGATATTTTAACCTTCTCCATTTCAGCAAGCGCCGCTTCATTTAATAGGTGACGGATAGCTCCAACAATCTCTTCTGGAGAAACTACAACATCTGTTAATTGCTTTAGCCCACGCCGCATCAATATTAGCGACTTTTCTGATAGGATAACCTTAAGAGTGTTCTGTGCGCTCAAGACATTAGCCTTTTCCCATAGCTGTGCCAACTTATCCCTTTTGATGTTTTTATAGCTGATTAGATTGAACTTCTCAGCTAATATTGTGGGGGCATCATTCATAAGATTCCAAGAATCTATGAGTTTTGTCTGAGGAGGTTTAGTAAAAGAGATATGGTAGAGCTTCCACTCCTTGCTGTTGGTTAGCAACACCCATTCACACCCAATATCAATGGCATAGGACGCAGCTTGCCTGAGATGCTTTGGGGCAAGGTCAATGTTTACCCTTTTTATTTCAACGAGAAAGTCAGGTTTTGATGACTCTTTACGGTCAATTTGAACGGCAAAATCACAATGCACCGTGTCTCCTACACTATGAATTGCATACTCTTGTGTAATATGCTTGAAAGTGTCATACCCCATAAGTATTTCAAAGAGACGGTCTATACGTTTACGTGTTTCAGCCTCATTCATATCTGCTTTAGCAATCGCTTCTATCATACTTCGAGCCTCTAATATAGCTCTCCGAGTCTCTTTATCCAGCTTCTGCTTAGCCATGACTACCTCCTTGTGCCTTAATATCTTTATAGATTATAGCACGCCGTCGAACAGAGCTCCCTATTTAATTGTTAGCTAATCTTAAATTACTAACCCTGCCGTTACCACCAGAGGAATGGCTATACTGCAGTACACAAGGTCAGTGAAGTTTGAGGGTAGCTTGAGGCTTTGCTGTAACATAAACAACGGCTAGCCCGTTTTATTCATTTCAACCCGGAAGCTGTTGCTATCACATATGCACCGGAACTTGACGATCTCTTGAAACGGGTACCATTCACATAAATCGAGACTGCTACAGTTCCGGAGTCACCCTGATTCTGTGCAGATACGTATACGAAACTCTCAGGAAATGACGTGAATATATATCTATGCGGAAGATATACATTGTCATATTGCTCTGTTCCCCCTGTAGGATTGCTCAGTGTTACGAATACTCGTTCAGCTGTACCTGTTATGTCATAGATGACTTCTGGTACTTCGTCACCGGTCAATTCATAGTCAGATATCTCTACGGTCACCACTTCCTTGCTTTCGCCTTTAATTATTGTATGAGTCGACCACTGCTCTCCTGGCAACAAGTAAGTACCATTAGTCCAGTCTTCTTGCTGGGTTCCGTCATCGTATGTAACGGTAAACCAGACTTCGTAATAACGAATGTACACATCTCCGTCATTCTTAACGTCATAATAGACATAAACATGCTCAGACCAAGATTCTTCCTCGACTGGCTCTTGCGGTGCTCCACCAATGCACCACTGATAGACCCAACGGGAGAGCGGATAGCCTATTCCTGCTGGCTCTGATTTGCCATAGCCTAGCTCTGGTATCGCTTTTGACTGAGACCTGTCATCGTAGAGTTTGAACCACAATTCACCATCACTACCATATAGAGGGTCGCCCTCGTCATATCCTAGGACTTCAGGTGCGAAGGACATCAACGGCGTATCATCATCTACGGCTACTTGCAGGATGAACCATCCTGTCGAAGATTCACCGAGCTCCAAATCGTCTATTGCTTCGTATTCATGCTGGAAAAACGGAAGATATGCATCGGGCCTTTCATATCGCTCACCGTCACTCGAAAAGGAATGAACATGTAGTCCGCTCACATAGAAGGAATCATCATCCGATGGGAAACTTTGTAGAACCTCAACTTCGACATTCGCTAAAACATATTCAAACCCAGATTCAGGGGGCTCATTACCAGTTCTTTCTTGCAGGACTGCCCAAGCCTCTTCTCCTCTCAAGAAGTCGAGCAATGTTATTCGCAATTTATATAACTGCCGAATTCCGTATGAGCTTTGCTCGAAATCGGTAATCGTAAACTCGGCTGAAGGGAGAATCTCTGTGTCTGGCTGTGACGTAGCAGGGCTCTCCGGGATGGATATGGCTATTTTAACGATGATGGCTGTAACTACAATACAAACTGCGATGATTCCTGCTAGCTTTTTCTTACTCAATCTATCCTCCCATCTATTCGCTAGCTTAGTTCTCCTAATTTAACAGCTGGGCTACTCATAAGGCAAAGTACACATCTTATTATATCACTAGTTCAGTGAATTTTGAGGATAGCCTCACTTTCTGCACTTAGGACATATAGGTTGCGGCGCTTATGTTACTTTCAAGTAAGGCTCTAATACTTCGGGGATTAATACTGTGCCATCGGCCTGCTGATAGTTTTCCAGCACAGCGATAAGGACTCGTGGTAGAGCCAACCCAGAGCCATTAAGCGTGTGAACAAGCTGTGGTTTGGCGCCAGGCTCAGGGCGATAGCGGATATTTGCTCGCCTCGCCTGGAAGTCACCGCAATTGCTGCAAGAACTGACCTCGAGCCATTCGGCACAGCCGGAAGCCCACATTTCAATATCATATGTTTTGCAGGCGGCAAAGCCGAGGTCTCCGGTACATAATTGCACCACGCGGTGAGGTATATCCAGCCTCCGGCATATGTCCTCGGCATCAGCTACCAATTTCTCCAGTGCTTCGTCAGAACTCTCGGGGTCGGTAATCTTGTAGAGCTCCACCTTATCGAACTGGTGCCCCCGCTTAATGCCCCTGGTGTCCGTGCCGGCAGCCATCTTCTCTCGACGGAAGCAAGGAGTATAGGCGACATAATGAAGAGGCAGGCTATCGGCACTTAATATCTCGTCACGGTGAAGGTTGGTCAACGGCACCTCCGCCGTGGGTATAAACCAGAAGTCATCTTCTTCGTCGTGATATAAATTATCGCCGAACTTGGGTAAATTTCCTGAGCCGACCATACACTCTCGCTTTACCATAAAAGGAGGATAGATTTCTTTATAGCCATGCTCGTTTACATGGGTATCGAGCATAAATGAAATAAGCGCTCGTTGGAGGCGTGCCCCCAGCCCTTTGAGAACGTAAAACCTGGTCCCTGAGAGCTTCACCCCCCGATGAAAATCTATTATGCCCAGTTTTTCCCCCAACTCCCAGTGAGGCAAGGGCTTGAAGGGTAACTCCCCTGGTTTGCCCCAGGTACGCACTACCACATTATCACTCTCACCACTCCCCAATGGCACGCTGGGGTGGGGGATGTTGGGTAACTCCAGCAGCAAGGAATCCAGGTCAGCCTTAGCTTCTTTGGTCTGCTGCTGCAAGGAAGATACCTGCTCTCCTAATTGACGCATCTGGGCGATGAGCTGAGGCGGTTTTTCCTGGCTTTGGCCCAGTTGTTTGCTTGCCTCGTTATGTTTGGCGCGGAGTTCCTCGGTTTGGCGGAGCAAGCTGCGATAAAGCCCGTCAATCTCAAGGATGCTATCGAGAGCAAAGCTATCGCCTCTTTTCTCCAGAGCCTGGCGAACAAGTTCAGGGTTTTCACGAATAAGCTTAATATCAAGCATCTTCAAGCTTTAAAGTAGTCAGTAGTCAGAATCCAGAATCCACCCCTTCCCTACTGACTACTGGCTACTGACTTCTGAATTCTTCCCCATCTTAGGATTTGTCATACTTTGCCTTGCCATTTTGTATTTTTACTCTTTTGTCTTCAGCTGGGGGAAAAGTATCACTTCTCGAACAGATTGCTGATTTGCAAGCAGCATCACCAGGCGGTCGATGCCTATCCCCAGACCACCGGTAGGCGGCATCCCATACTCCAGAGCCTGAAGAAAATCTTCATCGGCGATTTCCACCTCCTCATCGGCAGCCTGTTCTTTTAGCTGCTGGCGGAATCTCTCCCTTTGCTCCACGGGGTCATTAAGCTCGGTGAAGGCATTAGCAATCTCCATGCCAGCCACAAAGCCCTCGAATCTCTCTACCAACCGGTCATCACCCCGCTTCCTCTTGGCCAGGGGTGACATTTCCACGGGGTAATCCAGCAGGAAAGTCGGCTGAATAAGCTTTGGCTCAACAAAAGTGGAAATCAATTCGTCTATCAGCCTGCCCCTCCCTTTGCCTGGATCGACTTCCATTCCCGTCTCTGTCATCCGTGTCCTCAGTGAAGCAGCATCGGGATAATCTTCAAAATCAATGCTGCAATGATTTTTTATTGCCTCACGCAGGTAAAGTCTTTGCCAGGGGAGACCGAGGTCAATGGTTTTGCCGTTACAATCAAGCTTGGTATTACCCAGAACCTCCTGAGCTATATGAGCGAGCATCTCCTCGACCAATCTCATCATGTCATTGTAATCGCTATAAGCTTGATAGCACTCGAGCAAGGTGAATTCCGGGTTATGCCTAACAGAAATGCCTTCATTGCGAAAGGTACGCCCCATCTCGTAAACTTTGTCAAAGCCACCTACCACCAGTCTCTTGAGATGGAGCTCCAGGGCAATTCGCAGATAGAGGTCTTCATCGAGGGCATGATGATGAGTGACAAAGGGGCGTGCCAGTGCTCCGCCGGCATGGGGCTGAAGCACAGGAGTTTCTACCTCCATAAACCCCTGCTTATCGAGAAAACTTCTTATGGCAGTGATAATCTTGCTGCGCAAAGTAAAAATGCTTTTACTCTCTTCGTTGGAAATGAGGTCGAGATATCTCTGTCGATAGCGTTTTTCTACGTCAGCCAGCCCATGCCACTTCTCTGGCAGCGGGCGAAGGGATTTACAGAGCATGGCGAAATCGGATACCTCCAGAGTGAGCTCTCCGGCTTTTGTCCGGAAGAGCTTCCCCTTTGCTCCGATAATGTCGCCAATATCAATATCCTGAAGAAATTCGTATCTCTCCCGACCCAGAAGGTCGTAGCGCAAAGAAAGCTGTATCTTCCCCGAGCTATCGCGAATGTCAAGAAAGGACAACTTACCTATAGAGCGCTTGGACATAATGCGGCCAGCCAGCGATATGTCCTGAGAATTCTCTCCCTGCTGCTCAAAAAGAGTTATCGCCCCTCGAATAGTGTGACTGGGATGATAAGAATGGGGATAAGGGTCTATGCCGCGAGCCCGAATTCTGCTCAGGCTATCCAGCCGCTGTTCAGTTATGTGTTCTAATCTTGAGGCCATCAGAAATAAAAAGCCAAAAATACAACTCTAAGCTGTAAGTCCAATGTCCCAAATTTAAGTACCAAAACTGCCCTTCGGGCAAAATCGATGGAACTTATTTAATTACCCTCTCCCTCTCCACCTTTGGCAAATTCACCTGCTCCCAGAATCTCCTTAGCTTCCTCTGCCAGGCGCTTGGGCACCATTACCTTCACCTCACCTAACCCATCAATTGTAATCCCATAAACCAGACCAGCGCTCTCGTAGCTCAGGAGAACTGGTATACCTTCGCTCTCCAGCCGTCCCTTGATTATTTGCGCCTCCATGTATCTGGCAGTGCACACAGTAACCAATTGTTCTCTTGCCGACATAGTTCCTGCCTTCGTTTATTTTAGCAGAAACTCCTTGAGTATTGCTAAAAGGGTTGACATTGTATAAAATTTGCCCTGTTGCCCAAAAGTCTCCATCACAAATCTAAAATTCTAAAGGAGGGAAGATGATTTGAACGCGCTTGGAAGACATCTGCTACTAGAACTAAAAATGTGCAATGAGGAGGTGCTGGATGACTTAAATTTTCTCAAAGGTTGTCTTAACGAAGCTGCCATTCAAAGTGGCGCTACCGTAGTGGGCGAGTCCTTTTATCATTTCTCCCCTTGTGGAGTGAGCGGAGTGGTCAACATCGCTGAATCACATATTGCCATTCATACCTGGCCGGAATACAGGTACGCTGCCGTAGACGTTTTCACCTGTGGGAACGATGTAGACCCGGAAAAGGCTGCCATGTGGATAACAGAGAAGCTAGAGGCCAAGAATCACTCCTTAATCGAGCTTCGCAGGGGGATTATGGAGGATAGTAAGGTCGGGTGTGCAAAATGAAAGATAGCGACCCTGATAAACATAGGTGGTTTTCTGACTACATAAGTCCTGACCTCACTATGCTGCATAGCATTAGGGAGAGGATATATTCAGGGCGAAGTAAGTTTCAGTCCATCGATATTGTCAACACGGGCAGCTTCGGTATCTGTCTCGTCCTCGATGGCAAGATTCAATCCAGCGAGGCGGATGAATTTATTTACCATGAAGCTCTGGTACATCCAGCTATGCTTACCCATCCCCAGCCAGAGAAGGTATTTATTGCTGGGGGAGGTGAGGGTGCGACCTTAAGGGAAGTCCTGGCGCATAAGACGGTAAAAAGGGCTGTCATGGCGGATATTGATGAAGAGGTTGTAAGCCTTTGTCGCCGCTTCTTGCCCTCCTGGCACCAGAATGCCTTCGATGACCCCAGGGCAGAACTTCATTTCGTCGACGCCAGAAAATACCTGGATGAAAGTAGCGACAAATTCGATGTCATCATTATTGACCTGGTTGACCCATTAGAGCAAGGGCCGGCACGCTTGCTATACACCCGGGAATTCTACCAAATAGTCGAACAAAAGCTAGGGCCCGATGGCATTATGTCAGTGCAGGCTGAATCTGCCGAATGGAGGAACTTAGATAATTTCATCGCTATTGCCAGTACCTTAAGAAACGTCTTCCCGATAGCCCGCCCCTACCAGGTCCATGTACCTTCTTTTCTGGGCTTATGGGGCTTTGCCGCGGCTTCCCAAAGTCTTGACCCCTCTGAACTGACTCCCGAGGAAATTGACACCAGAATTTCAACAAGAATATCAAAGAAGCTAGAATCCTACGATGGCCTCACTCATCAAGCCATGTTTACTATCCCCAAGCATATTCGCCAGCAGTTAGCTGCCAGCAAAAGAATCATCACTGACAAACAACCTATCTCTGCCTATTGACCTGCCCGCACAAATTACTTCCCAGCCGTTTCTAACATCTTTTTCCTAATTCCACCCGAAAAGTAACTGCTCACCCTAATGTCATGAGCAGGTCTTTGCTTCCTGTGCCCCTCAATCCTCCGGACCTTTTGCCTCTTCCTCGGCGGAATCCACCACTATCTCCTCTCCTTTTGTAAGATACAGCTGGCTTGTGCTTGATTTCACCCGTGGCGCTATTTTCCCGCCACAATGAGGACAATGCAGCTCATCAGTTTGTCTCGCAGTAAAGGCGATGCTGACAAGTCCTACTACCGCCAGCGCTATTCCTACGCCCATTACCACCCACCAAACTCTTTCCCCGAAGTCAGGTCTCCTTAGAAAAACGCCAAGGATTATTAGCGCAGCACCCAGCACCACCCACACCAGCACCGTTAGGATATCGTACTTTTTATAAGTCATTCTCCACCTCCTGTTCTAGACTATAAATAGAGTAGCATCCATCGCCGACCTTGTCTAGCCCCTATCAGCTTCTCCAAATACTTAGGCGCAGGACCACGATTGGCATATAATCAAGTATTCCTCCTTGGGACCGATAGGTAAAAGTCCCCTCACCAGAGGTGGTTAACGAACCTCCAGCGGTGCTGGAGATGGTGAGGTCATACTACGGCGGTTACTCGATCAGATCCCAGTCAGACAGCTCGCACTGCTCGTCGGTGTTGTCTCCCACGGCGACCACGGTGCCGTCGGACTTAACCCCGACCGTGTGCTCAAAGCCTGCGGCGACCAGGGTGATGTCCGTCCAGTCGCCGACATCGCACTGCCCTTCTTCATTCCGTCCCACGGCGACCACGATGCCGTCGGACTTAAGCCCCACCGTGTAATCGCCGCCTGCGGCGACCTGGATGATGTCCGTCCAGTCGCCGACATCGCACTGCCCGTAGTCATTCTGTCCCACGGCGACCACGGTGCCGTCGGACTCGAGCCCCACTGTGTGCATCACACCTGCGGCGACCTGGGTAATGTTTGTCCAGCCGCCGACATCGCACTGGCCGCCGGTGTTGTCTCCCACGGCAACTGCGGTGCCGTTGGTCCTAAGCCTCACCGTGTGAAACCAGCCTGCGGCGACCATGGTGATACCCCTCCAGCCGCCGACATCGCACTGCTCGCTGGTGTTGTCTCCCACGGCGACTGCGGTGCCATCGGACTTAACCCCCACTGTGTGACTCAAGCCTGCGGCGACCTGGATGATGTCCGTCCAGTCGCCGACATCGCACTGCCCGTCAGTGTTGTCTCCCACGGCGACCACGGTGCCGTCGGACTTAAGCCCCACTGTGTAATCGCCGCCTGCGGCGACCATGGGGGTGATTTGAGCAAAGTTGGCGATGAGAGAGTACTGGTCGTTTATGGTGATGGTGGTTGTGGCATCTTTAATATTGTTAATGGTGCCCACATGGCCGGTCCAGCTGACAAAGCGGTAGCCCTCCTCAGCCTCGGCCGTCAGGTTGACCACTGTTCCCTCGTAGTAGATAAAAGTGTTCTCGCCAGGTCTGGTTACCGATCCTCCAGCGGTACTGGTGATATAGAGGTTATGATAAGGCCGGCCACCACCACAACCAGCCATCCCGGAAATTAAGGCTATTATCATCAAAAGGATGCGAACTCTTGCCAAGTATATGGATTCCCTCATGCTTGTTCTCCTTGGTGGCATCTTAGTTTCATACTATATCACCCCCCCCCGCACAGTCAAGATTACGATGGTACCATTACTAAAGAAATTGTCGATTGTTCAGTCGGGACTACCTATGAAGGCTCGGATAACCCGCGACTGATGACATCATTTTACTTTCTTCTGATGCCTGTCGTGCATCATGTCCTTTATTACGCCTTTAGCCAGGACTTGTTTAATACCGGACAGATTGCGGACCAGCATGAAAAAGTCAATAGCTAGTGCATAACGTACTAGCCACAGCGAGCCTTCAAACAACCAGACAAACAGGGGCAACAGGGCAAATCCAATAATTATAGCCCCCGTAAATTTACGGCTAGTAAAGAATGGAATAGCTATTATTGCCAGCGTAACAAGTATTGCCTTGGGGGCTAGCACGAGAAAAATACCTATAATGGTGGCTGAACCTCTGCCACCCCTGAAACCTGCGAACACAGGGAAATTATGCCCTGCCAGAGCCGCAAAACCAGTTCCGAAGACCCACAATTCCGAAATGTTTAGAGTCTGGGCAATGAGTATGGCAACCGCCCCCTTTGCGATATCAAAGAGACCGACAAAAACGCCTTCATGGGCACCGATTTCGCGCATAACATTAGCGCCACCCATGTTACCTGAACCGATGTTCCGAATATCTATGCCTTTTCTCACGCGAGACACGATGTAGGCTGTAGGAATGGAGCCTAAAAGATACCCGATGATTATGCTTAGAATACCTAGTGGCATGTCTTCACCCAGCTAGGTGGCGGATTATCTGTTTCCAATCACGCTAACAACAATGAGACCAGGCCCTGTGTGTGTGCCGATAACAGGGCTTGTACGCGAGAGGTAAATAGGAACTTGAGGATACCTTGAGTGAAACCTCTGGACCAAGCTGTTGGCCTCATCTAAGTCAGCGGCATACTCTACAGCTAACCCTTCAATTTTGCCAAAGCTTGCGGCAAAGTTGTACAGGTAGTCTATCGCCTTAGCTCGGGAGCGTTCCCGAGCACAGGGATACACCTCACCGTCCTTAATGCCGATGACCGGGTTTACCTTGAGTAATGAACCAAGAAAGGCTTGCGCTTTGCCGATGCGCCCGCCGCGTTCCAGGTATTCAAGGGTATCAAAGGCAGCACGCATATCTACCCGGTGCATGGTATGACGGGCCACATCCAGCACTTCATCAAGGCTAGCCCCAGCTCGGGCTGCTTTGGCAGCAGCAATTGTTATGAAACCCTGGGCCATAACCGCCCATTGCGAGTCCAGGACCTCTACACGACATTGCTTCTTCATCAACCCAATGGCTTGTAACGCCACCTGATAGGTGGCACTGAGCTTGGAAGTTACACTGGTAACCACGATCTCGTTTGTTTTTTCGGCAAGCTTATCATATGCATCGGCAAAAGCCGCTGGTGGCGGTACGGATGTCGCAGGCAAAGTCTTGTTGGTCCTTAGCTTTTCGTAGAACTGGTCAGAGCTCAGGTCGAGACCATCGCGGTAGAGGTCCGTGCCAAAGCGGACAACGAGCGGAACCACTGTAATCCCGAACTCCCCAGCTACCTGAGGGGGCAGGTCAGCCACACTATCAGTCACAATAGCTACATTAGGCATGGATATTATCCCCTTCCCCACCAAACAATCCAGATAATATCATTTTATGGCCACATGGGACTAGAATAGTCCGGGTCGTCTATAGATATGATACTGCTTGCTCATAGACTGCGCGAGGAAACGACACCACACCGGGGCGGGCTACCAGGGCGAAAGGAGCCATTAGTCCAGCTACGATATTATCTCCAGTCAGTTAGTTCGGCCTTTGCCAGCATAGTTCCCAGTGCCACCAACCATAGCGACGAAGTGATCGCCAGGCCTAAAATCCACCAGTTTAACGTATCCTCCTGCTGGATGTCCCCTATGACCATTTTGGACAATAAATAAAGAAGACCAATCCCAGCTGCTGCCAGCATGGAGTGTGCCACTACACGCCATCCTTTTCGTGTTAAAAGCTTCTTTATAATCATCGCTCCCTCCTTGCCCTTCTATTAATATTATAATCCTTGGAGAACATCCTGAAAAGTGGGGGGAAGTTGGCTCACTTTGAAATTGACAGGTCGTGGTTCGAGGGATAGGATTCAATAGACAGAGAAAATCAAGATAGAAATGAGAATCCAATGCAGGCTGAGGTGATATACAACCCTTCTGGTGGACAGGTGGTCATCAGGCACGAACTTGACAATGTGCTTGGGTTTTTAAATCGCTACGGGTGGTCAGTCACCTTACGGGAAACCAGCAAGCCGTTGGAAGCGACCGAACTAGCCCGCCATGCTGCCAATAGAGGTGCCAGGGTAGTCATTGCCGCCGGTGGCGATGGCACCGTCAACGAGGTAGCAAATGGACTAGTGAACACTGATGTAGCGCTGGGGGTGCTTCCCGTGGGAACGACCAACTCATGGGCATTACAGATGGGCATCCCGGCCCTAAACCCCATGCTTCCAGGCACACAAGCGGTCAAGCTAATTGCTGCTCTGGAGGAAAGAATTGCACGCCCATTACCTGCTAACTACTATCGAAAGGTGCTGTTGGACGCTGCTCGAGTGCTCGTAGAGGGACACACTGTTGCCGTCGATATGGGCGAGCTCTCCGGTCGCCACTTTTTAATGTGGGCAGGTATCGGATTTGATGCCGCTATCGCCCAAAGCATACCGCTGAAAGAAAAAAGGGCATTAGGTTCCTGGGCGTACGTGCTCCCGACAATCGAGTCAGCTTATCGGTACTCCGGCACTGATGTTTGTCTGAATCTGGACGGAAAGGTCGTAAATGTAAGCACGCCATTAATCGTCATTAGCAATATTCAACTCTATGGAGGTGTGATGGCGATTGGGGCTAAGGCCTGTGTGAACGACGCCAGGTTGGATGTGTGCATTTTCAAGGGAGGCGGTTTCCTTACCTTTGTGCAGCATGCCATGAAGGTGCTCTCGCATAGACATCTCCGGGACCCGAAGGTAGAGTACTACCAATGTCGTGAAATAGTTGTCGAGTCAGCGCGCTCATTGCCAGTTCATGTAGACGGTGAGCCTTTTACCAGGACCCCGGTCGCCATCCATACCTTGCCCTCATCGCTGAAGGTGATAGTGCCGAAGATTGTGCCGGCTAACTTATTTAGCCCACTAACCTGCTCTTAACGTCGGTAAAAGTTTTAGAGCAGAGGAATTGGAGAGAACGGATATAAAAAGCGCCGGCCGCGAAAAGCTGGCGCTTCTAAATTTCTTGGTGGAGGCGGGGGAGGGTTGAACTCCCCGTCCAAAAGAAGGTTGCCAGAATATCCTACAAGCTTAGTCAGCTCCTTTCGTCTCGTCCAACTTTCATCTGCTGACCGAATCCAGCCAGACCAGCCAATATTTCTTAGCCAACCCCTATCGGCATCAGGATTGGAGCGCCTCGATTTTTTCTGACACCTAATCCCAAGCTTCGAGGAGAGCTCAGGTTAGATGTGAACCATTAAGCGTAAACAGGTTCGCCAGTTATTTTTTGCCACTTGTTTTATGAGGTTAGTGGCACCTCAGCCTGCAATTCTGTAGGCCTCCCCCTGTCGAACCCACGCGCCCCCATACTCCAGCCTGCTTTTTCCCATCACCTCCTTCTATACTTCATCGCCCGCTCTACTTCCCTTTCTGCATCCCGACGGGCGATAGCCTCCCTTTTATCGTAAACTTTCTTCCCTTTGGCCACACCCAGCTCTAGTTTAGCCACCCCATGTTTAATATACAGCTTAAGGGGCACTAAAGTCAAACTCTTCTGCATTACCTTGCCGGCAAGAATATCAATCTCTTTTCTATGCAGAAGAAGCTTGCGAGGCCTGACTGGCTCATGTGTGTTATAGCTGGCAGCATCGTAGGAGGCAATGTGGCTATTATAGAGCCACAGCTCACCGTTTTCTGGTTTGGCATAGGCATCACTCAGATTTACCTTGCCTGCCCTGATGGATTTAATCTCAGAACCTTTGAGAACAATTCCTGCCTCAAAGCTCTCTTGGATATGATAGTCGTGGTAAGCTTTGCGATTAACGGTTATCACGCCGGAACCTTTCGCCATATGGCAATTTTAGCACCGGGACATAGGGCGAGCAATTTATAGTACAGTTCCTGATAAACTCGGTGCTGTCCGTGAGATTGCCCCGCACCTTTCAGGTGCTCACAATGACAAAAGGCGAAAGGCTCGCAATAACGATTCGAGTTGCTAAGCGACCGCAGTTATTCCTTTTTCTTCTCCAGTCCTTTTTCCTTAGCAAATGCCTTTGTGCGCTTACTTATCTCGTCAGCTTTACTGAGTAGGTAGACCATGGCACCTATGCACACAAGGAAAAAGCCAATCCCAAAAGGTGAGCCCCAGTCCATTTGTCCTCCTTTAATTGAACATTTAGTTTTATTACCAGATTGTATGTGCAGGTTTATAATGAAGTCAAGAGGGGCACTGTCGTTACTGGGAACAATTAAATACATTGCGTAGCTTGAGAAATCGTGTAGTTCATGAACCTGGCAAAGTAGGAACACAAGAAATCGATAAAGGAATACGCCAAATTGAGCACTTAATAAAGCTGAGATGATAAGAACCAGGTTGTTTTGTATCGATACTTCTGGGGACAAAACGGTTTGGACATTGATATCAACTGCTCGTGGTGTTTAAGGCGTATAAGCTTAAGTCGTTGACCTTTCAAACATGCGCTTTGCCAGGTAGGCTACGAAGTCAGGGTCATAGGGGCCGGCTTCTATGTTCTCCCTGGCTTCAGCCATAATTCTGCCGGCATCGGCATACCGGTAAAATTTCCTTATCTTGTCCTCATAGTTAATGCCCATGGCTTCGCCAATGAGTGTGAGTAAGTGCTCAACCTGGAACGGGTACTTCGACTCTTCCGGAAGGAACTGAAAATGACAACCCTGACAGACATCCAGCATCACTTCAGCGCCGGTTTTGGCCGCCTCTTCCAGGCACCGCCTGACCATTGTCTGGTTGACATTCAGCTTGCGGCTGGCAACTGTACCGCAGCAAATAGATTGCTCCTTATTCTTGCTCATCTCTATCAACTCGAGACCCGGGATTGCTTTCAATATGGTACGCAAAGACGTGTTGTCACCCAGCACCCTGGAAAAAGAACAGGGGTCGTGCAGTGTAACCTTTTTGTTAACCGGTTGAGTAAATTCTAATTCGTTAATATGCTGGCTCAGGAAATGGAAAAATTCTTCGTACTGGAAGCCCGCCGGGCTGATTTTTTTGTCGAACTGAGCCACCTGATAAAAACACTCTGCGCAGGAGAGTAAAACTTTTTTGGGTTTGAAAGCACTCAGGGCACGCAATAAAGCCTTGCCGTGGGCATCAGCTTTATCTAAATCCATACCCAAATAGCGGACACCGCAACAAAGCTCGCCGCCGGCGACTATTACGAAATCAAGCCCCAGTCTCTCCAATATCTCGGAGATTATAAAAATCTTTTCCGGCGTCATGACCAGCGCACAGCCAGTAAAGACCACGACATCCTTCTGCCGAGGATTATCAGGCACATGGGTTATCCAGCGTTTCTCTTCCGGTTTGATTTGCATGCTGGCCAGGATGTCCGGTACAAAATAAGTGCTATCTCCGAGCTTTATCTCCAGTAGCGGATAGGCTTTCTTGCCCAGTTTTACAAGCTCGAGCCGGAGCAGCTCATGCAGGACCACTGGATTGATGTCCATAGGGCACACATCCTGACATATCCCGCAGTGCGTGCAGCTGGCAATTTTTAAAGAGGCTTCTTCAGACGTAACTCCGTCTTTAAGTAAGTCAATGATCTTCTCTTGTATGTCCGACGCAGGCATAGAACTGAGGGAGGTCAGCGGGACTGCCGGACACACATCCACGCAGATGCCGCAAAGAGTGCAGTCCTCTATAATCTGTTTCTTCCTCTGACTGTATAGTTCGCTGAGTGAGGCAGCTTCCATGTTTCTCCTTTTATTTGCCATCTACCATATCAAGTTAAGATATTTTACTCAACCGGACTTGTGCAGCAGACCATATTGTTTTACCATGCAATATTTAGATAGTTGCTAATGAAAAGAGAGGGAAATGGCGAGCGAATCTTATATCGACGCGTTCGACCCTGAAGGAAAGAGCAGCAGTATATGTGCAAACTGCGGCATATGCCTGCAAAAATGTCCCGTTATGCAAATGGACAAAGATGAGTCTAAATCCGAAATGGCAAATCTTTTAAACGGCACGGAACCCAAACGGGTGCTGAATGAGTGTACGTTCTGCTTTAATTGTAATAACTATTGCCCGCATGGTCTAAAACCATATGCGCTTATCATGGAGCGCCTGGCAGAGAAAATAGGCAAACTGGACACAGGTATCCCGCCTTACATAGATTATTATATGACCGGCAAGGGCGATTCGAATGTGTTCTGGGATGTCTATGACAGTCTTTCAAAGAATGAGAAGGAAATATTAGATAAATGGGAGGGTATCCCCCATAAAAGCAAAGAGGTCCTCTTTATAGGTTGCACAGGACGACAGATTCCCAATGAAATCGAAAATTCCAAAGTGCTGGCTGAGCTGCCAAAATACGGGCCGCGCGCGGCTTGTTGCGGAGAGTTGTCCTATCGCTTCGGGGATTACAAAACCTTCTCTGAAACTGTTGAGCGTACCCGTCAATTGCTGGCCGGACTCGATACCGAGCGCCTGGTGTGTTATTACGGCTCCTGCGCTAATTATCTGGGGAATATCTGGCCGAATTACCACGGCGTTAAGCTGCCTTTTGAGGTCGTGTCTGTATGGGAATGGCTCTGGGAAAAGGTGCAAAAGGGAGAGATAAAAGCCAAACGAAAGATATCTAAAAAGATGGCTATCACCGACTCATGTTATAGCAGCGAACTGGGGGATAAATTCTATGAAGCGATTAGAGGGTTGCATGAGGCGGCAGGCATAGAGGTGATTGAGCTCAAGAACAACCGGTATTATAATTTGACCTGCGGGGCAATTAGTATAGTACGGAACAATTTCGACTATATGGAAGGCGTGAAGGAAGCCAGGAAAAAAATCGCACAGGTGCGGGAAAGCGGAGCCAGCGATATAGCCTGTTACTGCCCAGGGTGCTTCGGGCAACTTCGCATCGGAGCTCAGAGGGCAGGGCTAAAGCTTCACTATTCACTGGAGGAAATTCTGTGGGCTTTCGGGGATGAATACACAGTCCCGCTCGAAACCAGGGTTGCGCAACAGGCAGAACTTGTTACGCAGCAGGTTAAGTCTTATTTCGAAAGTTTGAGCCCGGGGCAATAACCAAACCCTCATGAATTTCAAAGGCAATCATTGCTTTAGCTTCTGGGCTTTGAAGGCTGGCGGCCTTGGCTTTAACTTGACCTGTGCTAACTATGTCCTACATTATGACCGCTGGTGGAATCCTGCTGTAGAGAGACAAGCTGAGGACCGGACACACCGTATAGGGCAACTACGAAACAAGGGTACCGGAAACGGAGGCAGTACCAAGCCAGAGAGTAATGGTAGTGAAACCCAAAGAACCACATTCAAACGTTCTAAAACTCAGGCAACTTTTGAGGCAGAGTGAAGAATACATCAGGTGGGTTAACTCACGCTTCCCGGCAAGAGGACTTCGCAATTTGGAAGATACTATAGTCAATTGCAGGACTCCTTATAATTCTCCCTCCCCTGGCGGGAGGGAGTTAGAGGGAGGGGGAATTCATTATAGAATATTATGTAGAACGCTATTTATTGAGAAAGGAGCTATGCCATGAGCCGTGCCGATAGATTTTACCTACTCATAACTGTTTTTCTGGTTGTCGCCGCAATAGCTGGCGGCGTCACGCTGGTGGTGCAGCACAGCCGAAGCCAGCCTGTGGAAATCGTTCTATCTCAAACCGTGCCTCCAGCTCAAAGCGGGGAGCTTTACATCAGCGGTGCTGTGGCTAACCCGGGCATCTATCCTCTGAGAGATGATGACACCATTGAGGCTTTTCTTCTGGATGCTGGAGTCGAACCCGATGCCGACCTCAGCCATATTGAGCTTTATATTCCACGGGAAGGCGAAGACCAATCTCCCCAGAAGATAGACATCAACCGGGCCGAACCCTGGCTTCTCGAAGCCCTGCCCGGGATAGGTGAGGTACTGGCTCAAAGAATTGTAGATTACCGCGATGACAACGGCTCCTTCAAGCGCATCGAGGACTTGCTTAAGGTCAGCGGCATCGGCGAAGCGACATTTGAAAAGATAAAGGACTACATAACCGTGTCGGACTAGGAAGCCTTCGAAATTCGCTGGCTGGGCTTGCTGCTATTCGCCTTTAGGCTGAGCAAGCCTCACCCTGATTGCGTGGAGGCGACCGTTGGGATCCCGTGTAACCTCAAATTCCACTTTTTGCCCTTCTCTAAGGGAACCATAGTCCACCCCTTGAAGCTGGTTGCGGCCAAAGAAGAGCTCTTCTTCCCGCTCTGTCTTGATGAACCCAAAACCACGGTCTGCAATTAGCCGTTTTATTGTGCCCTTTTGCATGACCCGTTCCAAATCTGCTGGCCGGGCTACGTTCATTTTATTCCCTTGCTATCTGTAGAGCAAGAATGAAACAGAATCCGCTCAAGATTGCAAATAAATCGACTCTTATCTCATCGCTTCTTCGGGCCCTTCCGAAGATATTCGGAGGCGTTCTTCTGCGCTTTCTTTCCTGTCTTTTTGGCTGCTTTCTTCTGAGCCATCCGTCTCCTAGTAAACGCAATTCCCTTTGCGACATTATAGCAGCCTGGTAGACGACACACAAGAAACACAAGGTTTGAGGATAACTCGAGGCTTTGTCTCCAAATCCCCTGGCTGGACTGGTGATCGAGTAGAGATGAAGCTCACCAAGTGAGTGTGCTTGTAACAAGCTGCAGAGCTCACAGACTCTTAAAAACAGACGTTCTTTTCTCTTTAGAAGTTTCTAGCCGCTTCCTTGCAAATTTCGCTGGCTTGAGATCACCTTGAGCCCCTCTCGCAAGCGATCCTTATAATCAGTGCTAAAGAAATCTTGTCTTAACATGCGTTTGCTGTATTTCAGCAACAATGGTGTAACTTTCGCAATTTGCTCTGCTATTTCCACTGCCGCTGGCATGAGTTGTTCACGAGGCGCCACTTTATTTACCAAGCCTATTTTATAAGCCTCCTCAGCACTTATTTGGCTACAAGTAAAAAGTAATTCATTGGCTTTGCCTCTACCCACTACTTGGGGAAGAATTGAGAAGGCACTATAACATAGCCCACCAATTAAAGGCCCAATAAAGCCAAGAACAGTGTCATCTGCAGCCACCCTGATATCACACAGCAATGCCTGCTGAAGCCCATCCCCCAAGGTATAGCCATGTATCGCTGCTATTGTAGGTTTATCAAGGTTCAACAACTCCTCCTCCTCCTTGAGACTCATAAACTCCTCCAGTTCAGACTCGGGAGCGGTGATGTCATAGCCACTTGAGAAGGCACGTCCGACTCCAGTAATGATGACAACTCTCACATCTTCGTCAGCTTCCAATTCGATTAGAGCTTGAGATACCTCTCGCTTTACCTGTACATTTATAGCATTGAGTTTCTCTGGCCTATTAAAACTGAGAATGGCTAAATGGTTTTTCTTTTCGACCAGAATAGTTTTGTACATTTGTCATCTCCTCCTATTATATTTCGGGACTCTTTAATTGATGATTTGGCGATAGCTTGCGGGAACATCATATTTTCGCGATAGGCTGAACCATAGTTGAAGGCTAGTTTGAGGTTATTAATTTAAGATAAATTTTATTCCATGTTCCAAAGCGAAAGGCCAGTAACTTCATCGTATTTTCGCTCAAGCTTTGGCCCTTCTAATTGACGCAAGTGGACTTCAGCAGCAAAAACGATTCCCTCCAACAAATGGCCAGCCTTAGTATTTCCCGTTTCATCGGCAAGTACCACATGCGCATGAATGAAGGGCTCTCCATCCTTTAACGAGACGTTCCCTATACAACTTGCCATTTCATGAGGTGAATCAATTCTTATCTCTCGATATTCTTGACTTCTCTGGTCATAATAGCCAAGCTTGGCACGCTTCAAGGCACCGATTGCCGTAATGATTCCCGCCTCAATTCCCTTATTCTTAGCAAGTTCTGTTATGGACTGGACTACGTCTGCATCATGCTTCAGTCGCACAATCAACTCTTTACTGGCATCATACTCAAAAAGACCCGTTGGGTCAGAACCAACCTTCACAACTTCTCACTCTCCTTTCTATATCAGGCAATGGTTCGTAAAGAATCTCACCTTCTATAACAATTCTGCAGCCGTTATCATTCCTATCAACTACAGCATTTGCTGCATTGTCAATGTACTTCTATTTTACCACAGGGATGAGTTCATTATGCCTACCCTTCATGCAAGGCAAACTGGTAAACTAGGTCACAACTTAGTCATACAGGATTGGCGGTCTCTTTCATGTGGCTTCTCTATGTTAGCTGTGCCTGGGTAGCTGGAATATTTTTGGGTTCAAAGATTAGCCCGCCTCTGTTTGCCCTCGCCTTCGGACTTATCCCCTTCGCGCTAATACCTTTCCTGCCCAGCAGCAAGAAGACCTTAATAGTAGCCGGGTTATGCCTCTTTGCCCTCTTCGGCGGCGGGCTTCACTTCCCGTCAAGCTTGCCTCCAGCAGATGAGCATTCCCTTCGCTTCTACAACGACACGGGAATTGTAGAGATTCAAGGCATGGTGGCAGAGGAGCCTGACATTCGGGATAGATATTGTCTGCTGACATTCTCCGCTAGCGAAATAATTATAAACGGCGAAAAAGAAGAGGTATCAGGAACTGCCTTAATTCGAGTACCTCGATACCCCACCTACCATTATGGGGATGTGCTCAAGGTAAGTGGCGAACTGGAGACGCCTCTCCAGTTTGAAGATTTTGACTACAAAAGCTACCTGGCTCGCCAGGGAATTTATTCAGTCATTTATTATCCCGGGGTGGAAGTTCTAGACCGTGGCCAAGGCTCCAAGCCTTTACAGTGGATTTACTCTTTGAGAGAGCGTCTTTCTGCTTCCTTAGCCAGAGCCTTGCCTGAGCCACAAGGTTCATTAGCTCAAGCTATTTTGCTAGGCTTGAGAGGCAACATACCTGATTCCCTGTACGAAGCCTTTTCCAGGACGGGAACAGCACACCTGCTAGCTATCTCCGGCTTACATATCAGCATCATTATTGCCATGCTTCTCAGCTTTGGCATCCTAGTCTTTGGCAGGCGGCGTTCCATATATATCTGGCTGACTCTCGCGATTACGTGGCTCTATGCCCTGCTCGCCGGGATGCATCCGCCGATAATCCGGGCGGCAATCATGGGAAGCCTGTTTTTAATAGCTGAATATCTGGGGAGACAGCGAAGCGCCATTATTGCCCTGGCGTTCGCTGCTGCGGTGATGGTGGGAGTCCAACCTCATGTCTTGTGGAGCATCTCCTTTCAACTCAGCTTTTTGGCCATGGCCGGGCTTGTTCTCCTCTATCCTTACTTCCAGGCTTGGGGAAGAAAGGGTGTTGCTTCCTTGTTTGGAGCCAGGGAAAGGATTGCGGCCGCAGGCGGTATGATAACTGACGGCTTTGCCGCAACCCTGGCAGCTATCGTGGCAGTCGGGCCACTTATAGCTTATAACTTCGGCGTAGTCTCCTTGGTTGCCTTACCAGCAACCTTCTTCTCCTTGCCTGCTTTGCCCTTTATCATAGTCACGGCAGCGTTAGTCGCCTTCGTTGGACTTCTCGCTTCACTTGCGGCTCAAATACTCGGCTGGCTGGCATGGCTTTTTCTCAGCTATCTCGTTTTTCTAGTTCAAGGCTTTGATGCCTTGCCCTATTCTTCATTAGAGGTACCCACTGTTTCTGCCTGGCACATCTTGGGGTACTATGCTATATTGGCCGGAGTTATAGCATCCCTTAACCGTCGAAAACAGTTGGCCGATTTTTCCTTCAGGTTGACTTCAGGAATAAAGAAGGTCGTGGAAGGCATTCCCAAACCTCGTCTCGGCTTTTCTATGAAATGGCTTATCCTCCCCCTTTTGGTAGTAGCTATCCTGATATGGTCTGTGGCTCTGACCACGCCTGATGACAAGCTTCATGTGAGTTTTCTTGATGTGGGACAAGGAGATGCCATCTTAATTCAGACGCCCGGTGGCCAGGACATACTCATTGATGGCGGTCCTGACCCCCAGAAAATTAATTTGGAGTTGAGCAAGAAGCTCCCCTTCTGGGATAGGACGATAGACCTCGTGGTCTGCACTCAACCTCACGCCGACCATGTCACAGGTCTGGTAGAGGTCCTTCAGAGGTATAAAGTGAAGCAGGTGCTTGAGCCTGGGGTACCCTATGATTCAGCTATCTATCAGGAATGGTGTAATCTTGTTGAAGACAAAGGAATCGAATATAACATAGCCCGGGCTGGACAGGAGATTGACGTGGGCAGCGGAATCGAGATAGAGGTGTTAAATCCGCCAGAAGGCTTATTTGAAGAGACGAGCCATGATGTAGATAACAATGGAGTGGTGCTGAGGCTAAGTTGGGGCAACGTTAGTTTTCTGTTTACTGCCGACATCAGAGAAGAAGCTGAATTCGAGCTTATCGGGCAACGAGCCAATTTGAAAAGCACTGTGCTTAAGGTAGCCCATCACGGCAGCGAGACCTCTACCACCTCGCAGTTTCTGGCCGCGGTTGACCCTGAAGTGGCGGTGATTTCGGTTGGGGCGGATAACTCCTTTGGACATCCCAGCCCTGAGGTGGTGGAGAGACTGATTGAGAGGCTGGGCGAGGACAATGTTTATCGCACAGATGAGGATGGCACTATAGAGTTTATTACCGATGGGGAAAAGCTGTGGCTAAGATTTTACCGGGAGTGAAGAGTTGTAACCCTCCCTGACCGCGCCCGCTACTCACTCCAGGTGAGCCGTATTGCGATGGTAGAAGTAGGCAGGAATCCACCCACAAACGGCACCTAGCTTTCTCCTGAATTCCGTTGGCAGCCCGAGATATGAGATAAATATCCATAGATAATAGACTCGCCGCAGCAGCCCGGCAGCAAAGCCATCGAAAACACGATTCCCTAACTGAGCCACCACCAGATTCCTGCCCATATATATTACCTGCCCCTTAAACTTGTAACGGAAGGGAAGCTGGTACTCACCTCGCATGGCGCGGACGATATTCCTGGCACAGGCCGGGCCCTGTCGCCCAGCTACTTGCTGGGTCGGGGGATAGGGTACCGAGCCATTCTCCTGTAATGAATAAGCGCAATCCCCGAGTACATAGACCCCGGGTGACTCAGGGACTTCCAGATACTGATTCACCATGATGCGCCCACCCTTCGCCTTCTCGAAAGGCAGCGATTCCACAACAGCCACCGGCTTCACCCCCGCTACCCAAATAACAGTGTTGGTTGCTATAGTCTGCCCGTCAGCAGTCTGGATACCACCTGGCAAGACCTTGGTAATACGAGTTTTCAATAACACCTCGATTCCTCGAGAGCGCAGCCGGCTGATAGCCAGTCCCGACATTTTAGCCTTCATGCCAGATAAGAGAGCGTCTTGTGCCTCGACCAGGAGCACCCGAGTCTGGGACATCAGGGAAGGGTAATCCCGTATCAGCGCCTTGCGCACGAAGTCCTGAATAGCCGCCGCCAGTTCTATCCCGGTGGGCCCGCCTCCCACCACCACAAAAGTGAGCAGCTCACGCCGGCGTTGGGCATCTCCTTCCCCCAATGCCGCCTCGTAGTTGTCCAAAATGTGATTGTGGCTGCTGACGGCATCACTCAGAGATTTCAGGATTAGCGAATTTTCCTCGACATCAGCCATCCCAAAGAAATTGGTAGTGCTGCCCAGGGCTACCACCAAATAGTCCCACTCCAGCTCTCCATCATCGGTGCTGACTACCTTCCTCTCCACATTTATGCCCTGCACCCGGCTCTGCTTGAACTTAACCGGTCCCTCAGCACTCCTTCGTCTCAGCAGGGCATGCAAGGGGAAAGATATATGACTGGGCTCAACGCTCCCGCTGACTACTTGCCATATAAAGGGCAGCGGGTGATGATAATTCCGCTGGTCCACCAGTGTTACCTCCAGCCCCGGTGCATCAGCAGAGGCTTTCTTCAACTCCAGTGCCGCGCTAATCCCCGCCGCGCCCGCGCCCAGGATAAGCACTCTCTTCTTGTCTCCAGCCACAGCCATCTCGCACTAAAGAAACTTTTGCTTATTTTAATAAGGTTAACCCTAGTTTATCCAGATGTCAATGACAATATCAGGAGATTGTTTACTAGTTACCGCGTGTCATTGCGAGGCGTCCCGAGCACAAGCGAGGGAACTCGCCAAAGCAACCGTAGCACAGCTTAGCAGCTTGCCTGAATCACTTAATTGGAGTATTCTTTTAAACGAGAACCATAGCTCAGCCGATTAGGGCACAGGTAGCAAGATATCGAGGGTTAACCATGGTTGATTTAGATAATGCCTCAGTTTACCGGCAATTTGATAAGTCAGGAATGCTGAATCACCTGCACGGGTTTCCCGAGCAATGCCAGAAGGCCTGGGAAAAGGTGCTGAAGTTTGAGCTACCTCGCGAATATACCAAAATATCTAATGTCGTTATCGTGGGGATGGGTGGCTCTGCTATCGGCGGCGATATCGTGCGCCGGCTTGCTCTGACTGAAAGCAAATTGCCTGTTCGGGTACACCGGGACTATGGTCTGCCAGCATTTGTTGACGAGAATACCCTGGTCATCGCCTCAAGCTATTCAGGGAACACCGAAGAAACCCTCTCTGCGTTCACCGAATCACTAAGGACCCCGGCCAGAAAGCTGGTCATCACCTCAGGCGGCAAACTTAAAAGCTTAGCCGAAAATAAAGGCATTCCGGCTTTTGTGGTGGACTACCAGGCGCCTCCCAGGGCTGCCTTCTCCCACAGTTTTGTTCCTCTGATGGGCATTTTTCAGAAGCTTGGTTTGCTTGGAGATAAGTCGGCAGATTTGCGAGAGGCAGTGGGCACTCTGAACAAACTGTCAACAGACTTCATTGAAACCAGGCCCCTTGCTTCCAATCCCGCAAAGCAACTGGCAGCCAAGCTGTGGGGGCATGTAGCAGTCATTTATGGAGCAGAGATGCTCTCAGAGGTAGCGCGGCGCTGGAAGACGCAATTTAACGAGAACAGCAAGGCCTGGGCCTTCTTTGAAAGTCTCCCTGAACTCAACCATAATGCCGTAGCCGGCTACGAATTACCCCCCGAGGCGAAGGAAAGGATATTCGTGCTTTTGCTGCATTCCGCTTCGCTCCGACCCCGGAGCCTGCTTCGCTACGAGGCTACCGCTAAATTGTTGGCCAAAGCGGGAATTGCTTATGAATTTGCGGAGGCCAGAGGGGAAAGCGCCTTAGCTCAAGTGATGAGCTTGGTTCTCTTAGGCGATTATTCTAGTTTCTATCTGGCAATGTTAAACAAGGTTGACCCAACCTCCATAGATGCGATAAACTTTATAAAGCAGTACCTTGCGCAGTCTGCTATTTCGAGTAATTTAGATTTCTTGAAAGGGTCTAAAACTAAATAAAAGGGACCTTATCCCCGGTTGTCGGCTTGGCGACGAGAGCTTCGTTGCCGGGCTGCTGCGGCGATTCTTTTATAAATGGGTAATGCTAAACAGGGTTGACCCGACCCCTATAGATGCGATAAACTCTATAAAGAAGTACCTTGCGCGTTCCACTATTTGAGTGATTAGTCTAGAGCTGAAAGGTCATAGTTGGTCGGGAAGATGTGTGGGCAAGCCAATAAGCACAACAGTGGGGTGGCTGGGTGAAAGCTTTAATCTTAGCTGCCGGCAAAGGCACAAGACTTAAGCCGCTAACTAACACTGTCCCGAAGCACCTCCTGCCAGTGGGCAATGAGCCGATTTTATTTCATGTGCTGGACTATATAAAAGAAGCTGGCATCAAAGATATCGGCATCGTTGTATCCCCAGACTCCAGCCCTTACATAGAGGAAGCCATCGGTACTGGCTCAGAGTGGGGAGGGCAGATTACATTCATCGTCCAGCCTGAACCCCTGGGGCTGGCGCACGCTGTCAAGGTAGCCCAGAGCTTCCTCGGCGATTCGCCTTTTCTCATGCTCCTGGGCGACAACCTCATCCAGGAAGGCGTCAAAGATTTCCTGGACGAGTTCCACGCTTCCAACTCCGATGCTAGCATTCTCCTCAAGGAAGTGCCCGACTCCAGGGCTTTTGGCGTAGCTGAGCTCGACTCTTCAGGAAGAGTGGTACATCTGGTAGAAAAGCCCAAGAAACCACGGAGTAACCTGGCCATAACCGGAGTTTATCTTTTCACCGCCGAGATTCACAAAGCTATAGCTCAGACAAAGCCTTCCTGGCGGGGGGAGCTGGAGATAACCGACGCCATCCAGAAGCTTCTGGAGATGGGAAAGAGAATTAGAAGCCACCTTCTACGGGGTTGGTGGCTTGACATCGGCAGCAATGAGGGACTCATTGAGGCTAATCGCGTTGTTCTCAATGCCTTCTTGAAGCGGGACGTTAAAGGGGAAGTGGATTCACAAAGCCAAATCGTCGGCAGAGTCCAAATCGGGGAGGGAACAAAATTAGAAAGCAGCCGTGTGCAAGGTCCAGTATTTATCGCGGCAAATTGCCGGATAAAAAATTCCCTTATCCAACCTTTCACCAACATCAGGGCGGGGACGGTGGTCGAGGATTCATCCCTGGAGCATTCGGTAATACTGGAGAATTGCCAAATTTTGAAAATAAAGCGCCTGGCTGACAGCATCATCGGTAGAAATACGGTATTAGCTGGACAAGGGAAAAGCCCTGAGAAGATACGGCTGTTCATAGGTGATGATTGTAAAGTGGAATTGGAGTAGAAAATCATGCAGAGGTTGTTGATTGTTTCAAATAGGCTGCCTCTCACTATTCAGGAGAGGAAAGGCGATTTGCACATTGAGCCCAGTGCTGGTGGCCTGGCTACAGGTCTAAGTTCGTGGTACAAATCCTGCAACAGCATCTGGATAGGATGGGCAGGCATAGGCCGGAAAAAAATAAAAGAGGAAACAGATATCGTGGCGAGATTGCTATCTGAAAACTGCTACCCGGTTTCTCTCCCCCAGTACGATGTCGAAGCCTACTATCACGGGTTCTGTAACAGAACTATCTGGCCGCTTTTTCACTACTTCCCCCTCTATGCGGAATACAGCGAAAATTTCTGGCAGGCTTATGAACGAGTCAACACAGCTTTCGCCAACGTAGTTGCTGAAATTGCCAAACCTAATGATATTATCTGGATACACGATTATCACTTAATGCTCCTCCCCAAGCTCCTGAGAGAAAGGTTGCCAAAGGCAACAGTAGGTTTCTTCCTCCACATCCCCTTT
>Ga0315538_1000082_pt1 | contig 59892 bp, 77 predicted proteins | sample SalMarSW160230MG_2_FD_203834 | JGI IMG/M metagenome (GOLD analysis project Ga0315538, IMG submission 203834) | Salt marsh sediment microbial communities from the Plum Island Ecosystem LTER, Massachusetts, United States - Salt Marsh Sediment SW1601-230 ...
ATTCCTCACAAACAGACCATAAAAAAGAAAGGCCCATGATTAAAATTATCGTTAGTATTCCTTGTCTAATTGTTTCTTCTTTGTGACCTCTTTTTCATAGAGGCTTGTTGCCCAATTATGAGCATTGGAAAAGTATGCCTGTATTTCCTCAATAAATTCCGCGACACCCTGAGCCTTGAAAATCTCTTCAGATTTATTGGTTGACCTCAATTTCTTATTGACAATGGGGTTCGCATTATCAATGAGCTTTTCAATCGCCTCAAAATCCCCCCTGGCAATAGCCAGCATTTCAGCGGCATCCTCTATTTTCGGTAACCATTTCATACCCGTAGTCCTCGACCTTGGATTGTTTGACCGGGTGATTGGCCTTTTGGATTGCCTGCGGCATCAATGGCCGCTGCGGGTGGAATTTCACCGCCTTGCTCGATATTTAATTCTTCCATGGCGGCAGCCTGCATGGCGTCGAGTTCATCATTGCTAAAAAGGATCTTACCCGAATCCATTTTCATGGAATCGAAAGCCTCCCTCAACATATGGGCCCGTCCTTTATCGGAGATTACTTTCCGATCCCAATCATTATTCGTCCTATCCAGCATCTCAGATCGTCTTAACTGGAGCTGTTCAGCAATAAATAATTGTTCGCTCGCCCGCGCTATCACATTGATATCACCTATTTTGTCTATATCCTGGTCGTACAACATCACATGATTCCAATGCTCTTTAATGCTTGGGCTTATGACCTTTTCGTCAATATGGGCTATTACGCCCTTGAGGGTCTTGCTGGCAGCGTTCATCAGCATACTCAAACCGCTGGCCGTCTTGCCCGCGCCTCCGATCTCCTGGGAGCCGTACACATAAGCCGGTATTCCGCTCTGTTCGGAGGCTTGCTTAAAGAAATACTCATAGACCTTTAACAATATATCAACGATTGGGTCAGGTTGGAAAAAATTCAGAGCCCGATTATCGGCTCCTGTTCCATCATCTACTGTTTTCCAAATCTTCCATGGGTACATTTCTTCAACGTTTTCAGATGGGTCCATTCGATTCATATAGGCTTCTACCTGTGGTCCAGAAGCTATACCCATGTTATTGACAATTGCCCGGGCCGTTGCGTTACAAATATCTTGGCAATCGTCCATTAATTCAGGTGGAGACTTACCCCAAATGGAATCATTGACGCTTTCAAAACTTGCCGCATAATACGGGCGATGCCCAAGGGGATGCGGATTGAGCCGGGACATAATCACATAATTGCCTATCAACCAGGCTGTGATCTGATAATCAATATCTGTGTCCGGCACCTGTTTTCCCGACATACCCCATTCAAGAAGTTTTCTACCCTGGACACTTCCCCAAAATACAAGCACATCAATAGGCGGATCTGGATCATTTTGTTCTTGTGGCCGATCAAGGGCTGTTGCCATTTGTTGATCTATGGATAGCCATTCACGGAGACCGCCTTCCCCGTATTCGTTCAATACTGCCCTAATAGCTGATTCCTTGAATCCCGGAACACCGATAAAGGTATTTAATTCAGATCGTCTTACCCGGATGCGTTCAATCAAATATCCATCCTGAATATTCTTTGCGCCAGGGCTCGGGAAAAGATTAATGCCGGCTACCCTTTGGTATTCTCTGACGGGCTTTATTTCGATTGCAGGCACGTAATTCCCGTTCTGGTCCTCTGTCCAGACCATCTTTTTCTTGCGCCTGATTACCGGTCCCTTTAGAAAAGCAGTAGGATAAGTAACCAGATCATTTATAAATTCACTTAAAGCCTTGTAATAATTGCCTTCTACCAATTGATCATTGATATGCTCCTCAAATCTATCGGCAGCCTTTTTGGCCTTCTCTTTTTTCTCTTCCAGGACTTTATCCTGTATTTCCAGCAATCTGTCTTGAATCTTCTCCGCGCTGACCGATTCAACGCCCTTCATCATCATTAATTGGACGACTTCTTCCTTGACCTGGGTCTGTATTTCAACTTCTTTCCCTTCCGGAAGGGTTGGAACAGGAGTAGGAGACAAGGCCCATGGCTTCTCGCCAGGGGGCAAGAGAATATCCCGAATCCATGATTCGGCGGCCCTGCATTTAACATTCGTCAGCTTCATGTAAATTGCTGAACCACCTTGTTTATGGATCTTGGCCAGCTTTTCGGCGGTATACTCTCCGTTGCGCCTATTCAGGCACTCAACAAATCGTTGCTGAATATTGTTGCCCTGTTTTGCCCGTTTTGCGGCGGACCACGCGCTCTGGATATGATCAGCCAAGGATAACAATTCCGGCTTTTGCTGTTCCTCTATGGCCTTCTGCCGGTTCTGTTCAGACTTTTCAATATCCTGTAGCTTTGATTCTGGAGTTCGAACCAATAATCCATAACCATGGGCAGGCGTATTTTCTGTTGGTGAGGCTGTTGGGTTCATATTATGTCCATCCCTCAGCGTTTGTTAGCTTGTTTTCAGAGCTTTTGATTATAACCTCGTCACCAGCAAAACCCGTAACAGCTTGTATACGCACTGGATTTTTCACTAAGCCGGCTAGTAAATATCGGAGAGCATGAAACGGATAAAATTGATTCGAGGTTATATCGCTCTCTTTGTTCATTTCATCAAATATCACCCTATCCATCGCGGTAGGGGTCACAAAAGATGATCTGGTTAGGGCTTTTTTAAGGTTCCAATCCTTTATAAGGGAATCCCCGTAAGCATAATCCTTTACCGAAGGTGCCCCTTTTAATCGCATGGAAGTCCTGTTGTCTGTAAAATATCTCCACAGGTCCCGATAGAACCCTTGAATCTGTCGCTTATCTTTTGACTGGTCGGCATATACCGTCGTCGCCTTCATCCGGGTACCGTCCTCCAAGACTTTTTTAAATAATTCCTCTTGAGAATGGCTTTCTCCTTCGACCAGAAACAGAAGGGGGTTTTTTTCAAAAATATTAGGCTCCCTTTGTATGCCTATAAACAGATAATATCCGGGATTATTATCTACCGGCTTTACGATTGCCCCTCTAGCCTCATAAATGGCTATTTGCTGTTTGACGCCCGTATCATTAATGCAGTGCGCCAAAAATCCATCTGCAAAAGGCATTACGTAAAGAACTTCTTTCATTCTTATCCCTGAAATCTTGGTTGTGGGGTGCTCATCCTGGCCATAGCCTCATAACATTGAGCCAGCCTGAAATGATCCGGGCCCCCTAGTTTCGGTACATAGATATATCTCAACTGCCCTGTCTGTTCATCCTCCACTAATTTCTTGGCCGTGGCATGACAATGAGCAGCAAATTGTTCTATCAATCCCGTTCTGCGCGGGATCTCCACTAAACCGTCAGATAATTCCTTGTGTGAGGCGTCCATGGCCTCTGTCCGGTAAGAGGTTACGGTGTAATCCTTTTCATTCCACGCATACGAGCCTTTCTGGTGTTCTGAAAAATAAGAGAGAAAGACTTTCCCGGGGAACCTATGAGCAAACTTTCGGGCATCGTTTTGGTTTGGCAGCCCATCAATAACGCATCGTGCCACATGAAACCTTTGCATCAAGGCATCCAGCTCTGACCAGCCCTTTTCAATGGTGATATGGACTATCTTTCCGTCTTTATCCGCTGCAGGGTGCTTTTTGCCAATTACGATATGGAATAAATCCTGCTCGCCTCCGCCCTGGTCAATACCCATAAAGCAAGGTCCGGGATCCGAAGAGGCGATCCCGTCCAGGCCACAGCAATCATAAATGTCTTGCTCTGACAATCGATTTTCCGCTTCGATATATGCCCGGCCAAGCCGTAGCCGGATAAAATTCGCCCGGTCAATATTTGGATTTTCCCATTGGTTCAAGAGTGATTTAACATCAATCCAACCATAAGACGGGTGGCCAATAGTAAAACCGATAATGTCTTTCTCCATGGGTCTGGCTGACACCCATTCACCGAACCGGGGATCCAGCTCCCGGCCACAATGCCGACATGCACGGATAACAGAGCCGTCTTTCTGTCGCTTTAATACGGCACACTCCTTATTTGGATCCCAATATTCCTCCAAGTCCAGACAGGTATACCAGCCGCAATGCTGGCACTTGACATGCCAATATTCCTGGTCTGAGTCCTGAAATTTTCGGTCAATCCCGTAATCCGGTAAGGTCGGATTCGCTAAGTAGGATCTAGTATGGATAGGAGATTTCGAAAGCCGGCCGGCGACAAACTCATCAATCCCAGGGTGCATTTCATCGTATTCGTCATGCACAGCATGGTCTGCTGGATCGCCTTTAAGAGCCGAGCTGGTCTTCATCTCCTTTTTCAGATCCTGACCTAGCCGGCCAGACCTGAAATAAAGAAACCCGGAGCCGATCCGTTTGAGGGTAGCGGAGTCGGTATCTCGAACGAATCGGCCTATTGTCTCCGGATTTTCCTGGATGAGAGGTCTAAAGCGGGACTTGGAAAACTCTGAAACCTTCTCGCGGTTAGGGAAAAGATAATATACTCCACTAGGATAATAGCCATAAATCATACCGTTAAGCGTATTGAGGACCTCGCCTTCGGTGAAGGTTCCCTGGGTTCCTTTCTTGATCACTTTAATCGGAGGCCTGATACTCATTGGCCGGACCTGAAATTCGTGTTGATTCAAGATAAAGGGCCCGGGCACCAATTTAATCCCTCTTGTATAAGCCCAATACCAGGGATTACAGGCGCAAAGAGCCTCTTCAGCTCCCGGACTTAATATCTCTGCGGTGTTCGTTAAGGATTGCATCTACCACCTTGTTGGCTGTATTGGTTAATAACTCCCGATCTGCCTCGCCTAATTTTGGTATGACTTGAAGAGCGCCGGATATGTCATGTTTCTCAGCAGGATAATCCCCGCGGAGCTTATGAACATCCATCCTGGCTTTCTGGCTGGTCCCGATTAGATGAACTTTGTACTGGACGATAGTTTCGCCATCACTGTAAAAACTAACGTCTTCATCCCCTTCTTTCCGGTGCTGTATTACTCCGGTGGACGCGATCACTTTAAAACCAGCCGGGAGGTCCTCAGGGTTAATCGCACCTTTGACTTTTATGATCTTCGGTTCCTTAGCCCTGAATTCCCTCTTTAACTGCCTGATCAAAAAATCATCATCTATTCCACCTTTGATGAGAGTATCCTTGAAAGGATTCAGTAAATCTTCAGCGAGCTCTTCTGATGTCACTGTTTCCATATTGGTAACTATTATAAATCATTAAATAAATAGAGAGCAACATCTGGTTAAGAAGGTATGGCTAAAAGGGGTATGATTAAGAAGGTATGATTAAGAAGGTATGATTTTCACAAAAATTAACTTTTTTTACTTTTTTCAAATCTTAGTTTAAATGAGAGCAGAAGGTGTTTATAGGTATAATATCTGTCTACTTTTTCACCACCTTTAGGCACCTTACGTCTATTCACATACTTTCTTTCAAATAGAATTGGGTCAAGGTATGGTCTCACGTTTCGATAAAAACAATCCTTTGTCATATGTGGATCCCAAAACGCCATTATCTCTGGAATTCCGTTTAATATTTCTAAATCCTGGTTCATACATTGCTCTCTATATAATAATATATATAATACTACTACTCAGTAGATACTATGTTAGTATGTGAGAGAAAATCCTCCGGTTTATATTCTTTTATCCGTGGGCTCCACCTCATAGCTTTACCGCCTCTTTTCAATTTTACTTTACGCCAGCCGATCAGTAACAGCCGGCCGCCGTTTTGAATCCATTGCAGGGCTTTGGGCGCCACCTCGGGATCCTCGGTTATTTTTTTATTGTGCTCACTGAAGGCCTGGCCGCAGGATTGTATGGCGATAATTGAGTTTTCACCCATGGCCACGATGTCACCGAAACCGAACATGTCTTTTCGTTTTCCGAATTTCCCCGCGTATGGATTGAACTGTTCGACCTTGTCGGCTACCCAGCCTTGAGACCTGATATATTCAAAAGTCCGTGATGTATTGCTTATGCCTTTAGCCATTTATATTTCCCCCCTAGAATTGCTAAAAACTTACTCTCAGTTATTAAAAAATCAAAATCAGCCTGCCAGTTGCGATCATTCTCGCCCATCAAAAAAGGCCGTTCTTTTATTATTTCAAAATAATCCCTCCACCATTCAAGGGACTGTGTCTTTTCCGATTCAAGCCATCGAGCCTTTAAATGCTTTTTTCGGGTTTCTGATATTTTAACTACCCTCGGTAGTTCGGGTAGGATCTCATGGTATAAATCTACAATCTCCTGATAGGGAACTTTCACTATATTCTTTCTTTCTTTTGTAATACTTTCTTTTGTGGGTGACTGTTTAGATGACACCTCTATCGTCTGTTTAGATGACACTTTTGGGCTTGTCGTCTGTTTAGATGACACCCTCCATTGCTCATAATTCTTATTAAATCCATATCTTATCCGACCTCTGTCATCTGTTTGGATGACTGTCATCTGTTTAGATGACAGTTTCTTTAATGTTCTATGTACAGCCCGACGATCCATTCCTGTCATTTTTGCGAACTGAGAAAGGGCTATCCAATCCGTTTTTTTCTGGAATCCGTATGTTTTTCTGAATATCGCCCATATTACCTGTATCTCTGCCCCTGATAGGTTCACCCTCATAAGTGCGTCAACAATTTCATTCGCAATCGGCGTGTATCCATCTTCAACCTGGGGGTTTGCCATATCATAAACTCACATCTTTTTTTAAGGATTTTTCGGGCCTCTCACCCTCGCTAAACCTCTGAAAATTCCCGTTAAACTCTAACCACTGGCTGAATCGCTCCTGGTCCTTGCCCTTCGCCAGGAAAGCCTCAACCGGATAAATCGTTTTGTCATCGTTCGGTGCGTAGAGAAATAAGATGTTGTCCGATAGGGTCCTGATATCTCCGGATTCCTTTAAATCGTCTAAATTGGGGCGACCGACCACATCCTTCCGTAGCTGGCAGGCATAGATCACGGGGACATCGAGGTCCTTGGCCAGTTGCTTAAATAGGTTGACTATATAACTAATTTCGTGGTGGCGTGTGTTATGCTTTTTCCTTGATGACATAAGCTGAAGGAAATCAATCATAATCGCTGAAACATCGTGCTGTAAGGCGTAGCTCTCCGCATGGGCGCACAGACGTTCAACCTCCTGAAAAGCGCTGTTGTCTATTAGTATCAACCGGCTATTAACCAGCTCATTAATTCCATCAAGGATTTTTTCTTCTTGATCAGGACCGGTAAAACTGGACTTATTGAGCCGCGTAAGGGCAACCGCAGAATATCTGGCAATCTGTCGCGTGGCCAGCCTCTCCCGGGTGGATTCCATAGAGTAGAATAAAACCGGACCGTATTGCCGGGAGATATTATCCCCTACCTGTAAGAGAAAGGCGCTTTTCCCCGTACCGGACTTCGCGGCTACCGCGTGAATATACCCCTTTTCGAAATATATCTTATCCTTCAGGCAGGAAATACCGGAGTACAGCCCGGGCTCCTGTTTTTCATAGATTTTATGATATACCACATCATATAGACGCTGATTATCATCAACTTCAGTGTAATTGTGTCGCTCAATCAGGCGTATATTTTCTTTGAGTTTTTGCAGTAGGTTATCGGGTATTTCGGTATATCCTTCTTGTGCTACGTCCATACCCAGAATAATTATCTTGCGTTGATCGGACCTTTCCTTGATTATGTGGACATGCGCCTGCCAGCCGGCAGAGGTACTGGTAACATCACTTAAAGACGTGATGTAATCATCCCCGCCGACTCTCTGATAGTTCTCAGCGAGCGCATCTTTCAATGTAACAAAATCTATCCGGATCTTTTTGTTATACAGGGCTATCATGGCTTCAAATATGAGCTGGTGGGCTTCCCGGTAGAAATCCTCCGGGCCTATGTCCTGCAGGACCTGGATAATTATCTGAGGCTTAATCAGGCAGGAGCATAAGAGGGCTTGTTCACCTTCGATTGAGTGGGGTAGGATTTTAATTTGATTCATTCTCTATTTCCTTATCCATTCGATTACTTTTTCGGGTGCATTAAGATTATTTAATATTTCTTTCTGAATATCAGAGGCCGGGATTTGGTCTTTAATCTCAAAATTAAAAATTATATCAAAACCCGGATAATATTTTTTGAAAAAGCTATTTACTATGAATTTTGTTGCGTAACTAATTTCTACCCTCAAATCAAATCTACCGTTTCGGATTACAGCACTATCTAGTTTTTCTATATGGTTTGTTGTGGCAAATAAAATCCTCCCATGGACGGTTATTATGCCGTCAAGAGCATTTAGAACATCACTAATATTGGATAGAGTAAAATAATGATGATGCTCTTCTGGTTTGGCTTGATTTGAGGTCGTTTTTTTTGGTTTTTCTTTAGATTCTCTTGGTTCTTTCTCTCTTTTATAAACCACGGGGTCTGAATCAATGTCTTCAATGAGCAAAATAGAATTATCTGGTAATTCCATTAAGGCCGTGTCTATCTCATGTAAATCACTTGCGCTTAATATATATAGACTTTTATTATATTCAGATGCTATTGCCTTTATTAAGCTGGTCTTGCCGCAACCGGGATAACCATATAATAAAATTCCAGTCTGGTAAGGAATTCCGTGCTCAAGACACCAAAGCTCATTCTGTAAAAATTGGTCTATATGAGAAATTATTTTATCTTTAACACGGGTATCTAAAAAGACGGTTTCTAAATTCCGTTTCGTTTGGTCTGTTACTTTTCTCCAATAATCTTTATTGAATTTATAAACCCTAATCTTATTCTTGGGGGCTCTCGCCTCTTTTTTTATTTCTTCAAACAAAGAGTCAAAGAATTTGTGTGATCTGCCTAAGATAGTTAGGGTAATTTCGTCGCGCTCCATTGTAGAAATGGTATTATCTATCTTTCGCATATCTACTTTCATGGGCACCCAACGATAAAAGAAAAAATGATTACCGTATCCTATCATTTTAACGGCCTCATCATCGCCCCACCTGCCCGATGAAACCTTTAATTTCCGTGCTTTGTTTACATAACCTTGTTTATAAAACCATATAGCAAAATTATGGTAAGCCTGGCTTGAGCTTATTAGTATCATAGAGGTAGTGCTTTGTTTGGCTACAATAGCCCAAATTTTCCCCGGAACATTTCTTCCAAAATAAGACAAAACACCAAGGCCCCACAGGCTGATCGCACCGGCAATAACTTGATTGCTTTGGGCGTAAGTGTTGAAATTGCTTATCAATGTATTTACTATGTTTATTAGCCAATCTATCATGTGCTTATTTCCTTTATCGCCTCCATAATCGGCTTTGCTGAATTCGCAATTTCATCCATTTCTAAATATCGCTGATAAAGTTTAGGAAAATCAGACTTAAGTATTTCAATTCTTTTCTTGCCTGCATTTGGGCAGCAAAAACAAGATACACGATTAAATACGTCATAAAGACCGCCCCAATTATAACCAAGGGATTTACAATAAGAGAGGGCATCGGACTCTGAAAATCCGTATTCTATGAGAGGGAAACGAACGCGCCACTTTTTCTTATTAAATGATGGCCTTTTTGCCCTCTTAATTTCGTTAGTAGTATAACCAATACATTCTACCGTGCCATAAGTATATCGAATATATTTATTACAATTATCTCTCTTAGCACCATTACACCATCCTGGGAGCCCTGGTTTTTTGTCTCCGGGCCAGCCCATCTTAGAAAGCATTTCATCAAAATACCTGTAATGCCGGATCCGTATTATTTTTAATCCTGTCTTTTTTTGGACTTGTTTTATGTGATCTTCCATCTGTGGAAAATCCCACCCGGTCTCAAAAAACAAAATTTCATCTATCTGCTCACCCTTTTCGAGCATTAAATGAATCATAGCGGTTGAATCTTTTCCAAACGAAGATGAGATAATTACTTTTTTATTCATGTTCTTCTTCCCATTATCCATTTCCTTTATCGCCTTTCTCTAGCAACCTTAATCCGTATCTACAAATTTTTATTTGTAATTTTGTTCTGTCGGCGGCCCGGGCGGCATAGGCGGCATCGGCGGCGGCATAGGTGGCGGCATCGGCATAGGCGGCATAGGCGGCATGGGCGGCATAGGCCGCCCGTGCCGCCCGTGCGACATAGGCGGCGGCACAGGCGGCATAGGCGGCCCGGGCGGCATAGGCGGCGGCATAGGCGGCATGGGCGGCATCGGCGGCGGCATAGGCGGCCTCTTTATTCTTCTTGGTTGGGTTTTTAATATATTTTTCAACCGCCTTTATCGCTTTTCGTGGTCTATCATCATTAGGATATTCCTCTTCAAATAAACCCAATACCTGCTTTGCTGCATAAACCGCATAGCGCACCTTATCAATTCTCTTTAACTTTCGTGATAAAAACCAATTACCCCATTCTAATGGTTGATTTTCTTTTATAAGAGCCCTTAATAAGGCTCGTGGCTCTCTATTTTTCTGCGTGAGAAACCAGTCTATACCTTCCCAGCATGCTTGTTGCCCTATTAACCATCGTTTTGTAATAATCATTTTATATCCCCTGTTTTTGATTTCCTTCCTTTGAAGCATTGATCTCCTTAAAGGGTAAAACCGTCTGATCCAACCCTTTCGTTGACATTTCACAATATTCAGAGTTTAAATCTATCAATATCGCTTTCCGGTTGAGCCTTTTCGCTACCCTTGCAGTCGTCCCACTTCCGCCAAAAGGGTCTAAAACAGTATCCCCTATCCGTGAACCTGCTTTGATACATGGTTCTATTAGCTTCTCAGGAAAGACGGCAAAGTGGGCGCCTGGGAATTGCTGTGTAGCGATTGTCCAGACGGAGCGTTTGTTGCGACCTTTTTCTGGATTTACAAAAGTTTTTGACCTATACCACGATGGTTTGTCCGCTTTTATTTTTTCTGGTGATTCATTATTAAAATATTTACTATGATTTTTGCCTTGAGTATGCCTGCCTGTTGCATTTCTTCCGTCATTTAATGTGCTTTCAGCTAATTCCTCCCTTATCGCATCCGCATCGTAATAATATTTCTGAGATTTAGTGAGCAGGAATAGATACTCATGGCTTCGGGTGGGCCTATCTGTTACACTTTCAGGCATGGGATTAGGCTTTGACCAGATAATATCAGAACGCAACCACCAGCCATCGGCTTGAAGGGATAGGGCTACACGCCAAGGGATGCCTACAAGGTCTTTGGGTTTGAGGCCATTCACCGCCGGCATATTACCCCCGCCCCAACGGCCGCTTCCTCTTGGTATCCTTTTCCCTTTGGGTAGAACTTCAGCCCTATCTCTACGAAAAGATACGCTGCCCGGATTACTTGCATAACTATCCCCCAAATTCAAAAAGCATACCCCATCCTTTTTCAGAACCCGCCGGACCTCCCTGAAAATATCGGTTAAATGTTTGATAAATAATTCCGGTGTGGGCTCAAGGCCCAGCGATCCACGCCATGCCCCACATAGTTGGCAGAATTGGCCTTGAGAAATATCTGTTTTATGAGGTCCATTGCCTTGATAGTTTCCTTTTCTTCCGCCTATGTCACGGCCTCCATCATTTCTACCGGCTTCGGATATTGTTTCATCTCCCCACTCATGCACACATCCATCAACCGAATCCCAAATCTGAGGCGGTAATCCATAATCCCTTAATCCCCAGTATGGAGGGCTAGTTACGCACATCTGGACGGATTCGGGTTCTAAATAAGGTAATTCATTCAGCACGTGGCCTTGAATAATTGTAATTCCGTTATGATCATAGTAAGGCTTAATCATGTGCTTATTATCCTCAACTGCCCACAGCCGAGGCACTCGAACGCATTGCCCTTAATGCGCCAATACATCCGCTCTCTCCGGCATATCCGGCAGTAAAGCCGCACAAAGCGCTGTGGTTTATTTGGGAGTACGGCCGCCATTTATCCTCTTGCTATATTTACTCGTCCTTACAGTTTTGCAAGAAACCATCAATATCCCCTTGGATTTGATCACGATACCCCAAGATTATAAGTACCCGAGCCAGTGCCTTCGCTTCCTTTAATGTCTCCCGAAAGATTTCAATAACCGATCTTCCTTTATATGTAAGGTCGTATACGTTTTGCGAGTGTCTTGGGGCTCGCGGCCCTTCTTCGGTTTTCTTGCGCGGCCGCCCCCTTTTTTTCTTCGGGTTTTCAGTTTTTCTTACAGTTATTTTAGATTTATTGCATATTGAACACTGATCTCTTATAAGTCCGTGCTCACAGCGCTCTTCCTCACCCTTCTTTTTATACCGTCTACAATTTATGTTACAGCCAGACATTGAGGTGTTTGCCCTTGCCGCACTGTCTAAGCATTCTTGATAATGTTCACAGTCCGTCATTCTCATGTTGTTCTTGTGCTCCCAATAGCCACCGATCCTTTTCGGTGGTAGGGCTCCTTTTGATTCAAGATCTTTATAAATTCGTCGTACGGTCTCATTTGCAATTCCGACTATTTTTGATGTCTCTCTCTGGCTTTTTCCTTCCTTTAAGAGATTGACCGCTTGAAGATATTTCGGCTTTGATATAAAATTCGCCATTTATTGACTTCCTGCATTTTTGCTCGTTTCTCTTATAAAACCCACGCCAATCACTTCCTTTAATGTGGGAGCGATGATTTTTGACCTTGGGCATCCTGTTATTTTTCCTCTTGGGCTTCACGCTGATTCCTTAAAAAATAAACCCTCGTGGATAAGGATCTTTATCTTCCGTGATATAATGAATCGGCTTACCCAGTGAGGCCGCCGTAATAATTTCCATTTCCACACCCTTTGATTCTTCCCATCCGTCTAATTGTAAGACCCAGAGCTCATCACAATCCCTTAAAAACGCGAGGTCTTGAATAAGCCAAAACTTATAATTTGTTTTATTGTCTGGTCTGGTATATAGCGATATAGGGTGACTGTGGCTTATAGGACTGAAGACTGCATATCCTTGTTGCATAAGTTCGGCAGCCTTTTTGTTTGCCTCTTCAAACCTCTTTACCCTTATGGCCGGATCTTTATGTTTGTATGGACAAGCCAGATATATTTTTGTCATTCCCCACCCTCCCCAACATCCCATCCATCATTGGTTGTAGTCATGCAGTTGGATTATTCGGAGCCTGTTATCCATTGTCTTTTCCTTGATTAAGGGCTTTTTCTGTAACATTAAAACCCTCCTCCAAATTATCAGCGATAACTTGGAGTAAACTACTTAATGATCTTTTTCCTTCCTGAAATTCGTAAAAGGCATTGTTGTCAGCCCTTAAATGGCCTTTAATCTTGATTTTGAGTAGATCGTTCATTTTCTTGTGGTTTCATAAAATGATACATTTTCATTAATTCATGGTTTATCCAGGCATCCCTTGCCTTTTGTAAACAAGTTGCCAACCCATCTTCCCTGTTATGCCAAAACTGACAAAGTTCTTTTTCGTTTATCCTAAGAGAATATCTACACCTGCCAGTAGGCTTGGGATTCTTAGTTATGTTGACTATTGCTATCATTCCATTTACGCTGTAATATCGTTCTGTATTATAACGGCAACAAAGCATTCGGGATTTTCAGCAAATGTTGAAATAGGTGAATTTGCCATTATTCCTCCAGCTCAAATATAATTTCCTCTTCTGGATATTCTTCTTCTATCCTCCGATAATACTCTTCTTCCTCTCTGATATACTTTTCCCAAAATTCAGCATCATCCTCTTTTTCAGGGAGTAGGGCTTTTAAAATGGCGGATTTAATAAAACTGGAACGACTAAGAGAAAGGCTTTTATTGACCCTTTCATCAACAAGCTGGACTATCCAGCCAGGGAGAGAAACCGGTACATTTTCAGATTTGTCGTTGTTCATTTTTGGTATTGACTTTATGTCCCAAAACAATGATATTGGGCAGGACAGGTTCAGGTTGCCGTCTGATTTAACTGTCCTGCCCTGTGGGGCACGGTGGCCCCGTGTTATTTCTTGTAAAGCAGTTCCATGCGAGAAACTTCTCCATCTGTCGCCCTTTCAATTCGTTCTGCATTTTCTGGGGACAAACGCCGACCAGCAAGATAACGGCTGATAACAGAGGGTGAAATGGAGTGTTTTAAGGCCCAAGGTGTGGGCTTAAATTCGTTTTTGGCTAAATAAGTTTTGAGATTCATGGGGGTATAATTGCACAGATGAAAGAAAATGTCAAGAGGGAAAATGCACTTTTGCAATTAGTGGAAAGACGTATGTTTCAGTTAGAAGTAAACACTAATTCAGAACCAGAAAAGCCTTATCTATCTACCCACATATGAAGGCTGTCTGTGAAAGGGCAAATGAATTAGCTGAAAAGCAAATCCCACCGATAGAGTGTTTACAAATAATGATTAACCTCTTAAATGGATTTCTTATCGAGTTTAAGGCAATCCCACCGCAAAAAGACAAGTCCTAATATCCTGAAATTCCCATAAAAGTATTTTTTTTGAAAAAATAATTGCATTTCTGCATTTTGGGGGTTGACTTTTAATTTCGCTTATGCAATACTGTCCCCGAACAATCAAAGGATCGCACCTTATCTGCCCAGCTTGTCGCACTAAATAAGAAGGAAACAACTTTTTCCTTAAAAAATTTAACCTTCAGCGACGGCCAGGGCGGAGGGTGCGTGAAGCCAAACCTCGAAGCCGCGAGTCCTTAATGCCATAAAGAGCATAGGCCGGATCTGATAGGGGAGGCGAGGAAGAGAAAGAGACTTATCGAATTTCCCGGGGATCTCCCGGGTGGTAGCGGGGCGCAATTCAGAATCATCAAATCTTAGAGCAACCTTTCTGCTCCCTCCGGGGCAATCGGAAACCTGTGAGTAAAGGAGGGGAGATGACAGAACATACGAAATTACCGTGGAAAATAGATGAAGAATTGGAAGGGGAAGTAATTCTTGGTCCTGATGATTGCATGGTAGCTGATTGTGCAATAGTTGACATGTCTTCTCGCATGACTTCTCGGCGACCTCAAGAAGTTAACAAAGCCAATGTTAAATTTATCGTAAAGGCTTGTAATTCCCATCACATCTTATTAGGGGCCTGTGAAAGAGTATTAAGAGCATGTAAAAATTCTGTGCTTCCACGGGACATAATACGTGCGGATATGGAGAATGTTATTGCTAAGGTCACAGGAAACAGTAAGTAGCGGTGTCGCGGCGTAGAGCAGCAGTAGCTCGCCAGGCCCATAACCTGGAGGTCCCCGGTGCAATTCCGGGCGCCGCTACCAAGTTCTTTGAAATGCTTGCGGGTGCATCGAGGGCATTCTTTCGGTGAGAACATTGTTCAAGAATCCCTGCCGTAACCATAAGAACACGGTGTGTAGAATGAGCGACCTGGACACCCGCAAGAACAATCGTGTGCTGATAGTAGAAAACCAGAGAAAAGACTCTCGCATGTAGTCGCAGGATTGGTCGTCAGTTAATCATGCCAACAGAGACGTGCTACCAGCACACACTCCCGGCGAACGGCCTCCGTGACCAGAGAGGGTTATACGGGCTAATAGGGAACTTATTATGAATTTACAACTAAAAAGGAGAAGAAGAAATGCCAGAAGAAAAATTGTACATTGGAGCAAAGCTTATTCTTGCTTATCCCCTTGATGAGTGTTCGTTTCTGAAAGAGTTCAAGGGACAAAATGTAACAAACCGTGAAACAAGACCTGGATATTTTGTAAAATACCCAGATGGATATACATCCTGGTCACCAAAAGAAACATTTGAAATTGCGTACCGAGAGGTAACGGAGTCCGAAAAGAGGATGATTTAAAAGGCTCCCCCAGCGATTTTGAAACAGAAATTGAAGACCCAAAACATTTTTTTATTCAAAATGAAATTGAGAATCAAAACCATGTCTACGTCGGCACTCCACCGTTTTAGGAGGGGTTTTATGACAACCGAAATCCTCAAAGCCTTATGCGTCCTCTGGCTTCTGGCCGTGGGAATCTTAATCCTGGGGGTCTTATGAGAGATATTTGTATCTTTATATCCGATCACATTACATGGATTGGGCCAGCGGCAATATTGGTTATCATATATTTCCTGGCCCTGTTAATCGAAGAGATCAAAAAGGGGTAGCCATGAAATCAAAAAAAGTCAGGGTATGCGTTTATATCTTTGGGGTACTCGCAAAAGACGAAACATGGGAAATCTGCCGTAAGTCTTTTAATAAATTACTGAACAAAATTCCACGGGATAGGCTGAAAAAGAGAGCGCAGGGACTTCAAATATCTTCCTGGGGCTCCAAGCAGGACGTTATTGACCGCATATATAGGGATCCGCGAACGTGTACGATAATAGCAAGGATATGAAATGTCCGACTTTATCCATTTAATGGGGGCAGAAGATGTGTCAAGGGCTGGATCGGCTATGCGACAAGCCGCTGAAGAGATGCGATCTACCGCCTCTATGATTGAGGATTCGCTACAAAGGCATAGAATATTTTTAGATGAATGGCTTTTTAGGTTTGAGGAAGCCATGAAGGAGGATCGAAATGGAAGGGACAATAAAAATCAGCAAAGAGGAAGTTAGGGAAATGGTAACGGATTGGGTAAAGAACAAGGCTTTAACCACGGGCAATATAATAATTAATCAGATTAAAATCGATGGATATGCCAACAGAGAACCCGCACTGGAAATTGAATTTACAAACCAACCATTAACACCACCCATAGAACCCAAGGAGGTTCAAGATGGAAATCAAACTTAAATCATTAAGGTTAGAGAACTTCAAGGGGGTCCGGGATTTCATCCTTCAAGCCCATGGAGAGAATTGCGTCATTAAAGGCATCAATGGCGCCGGTAAAACAAGCATCATGGATGCGTTCCTCTGGCTCCTGTTTGACAAGGACTCCCGGGGAAACGCTCAATTCTCCATAAAGACCCTTGATGCCAAGGGTGAAGCCCTGCACGACCTTGAACACAGCGTTGAGGGTGTCCTCAATATTGATGGCGAGGATCTCGTACTTAAAAAGGTCTATAAAGAGATTTGGCGGACGAAACGGGGAAGCCGGAAATCGGAGTTTTCAGGCCATACCACAGATTACTACATTGATGAAGTCCCGGTCCAGAAAAAGGAATGGGATAAGCGGATATCCGAGATTATTGATGAGGAAACCTTTAAACTGCTTACCTCTCCCACTTCCTTTAATTCCCTACGCTGGCAAAAACGCCGCGAGATCCTGCTTGATGTGTGTGGGGATATCTCTATGACCGAGGTCATCGATTCAAACAATGAGCTTTCTGGCTTAGTGACTATCTTGAATGGCCATAAAGTTGATGAGCAGAAAGCCATTATCACCGGCAAAAAGAAGAAAATCAACGATAGGCTCAAGGAAATACCGGCTAGGATAGACGAACTGGATAAAAGCCTTGCCGATGTATCAGGTTATGACAAACAGGCTATTGAGGGGCGGATTTCGGAGCTCAATAAGGAGATCCGGGCCATTCAGGACAATGCCGAGGTAGCAAATCTCCGAAAGAAGAAGGCCGAATTACAGGCAAACTTAGCTGAATTCAACATGAACCAAGCAGGGACGCATAACCGCAATGTGATGGTATATAACGAAAAGAAGGGGGACCTAGAAACAGAGATCAATAAAAAGAAAGCCAGCCTTAAGGAAATAGACGAACGAATCTGGGAGCTTAAAGCTAGAATCACAAAGAATGAAACGAAAATGGTGAGGCTCCGAGAGGACTTTGAAAATATTGATAAAATGAAGGCGCCTTTTCCTGACAAACCACCAGATAGAAGTGAGATTACAAATAAATGTTATGCCTGCGGTCAGGATTTACCGGAAGAACAAGTCCACGAATCCTTTGATAAGGCATTGGCCAAATATAATAAAGACGTTGCTGAATTCAACCAGCAGCAGGCCGAAAAGCTGGCCGAGATTAACGCGGAAGGCAAAAAACTGAAAACTGAAAATGAGGAAAAAGCAGAGACCATCAAGGGCATGGAAAAGACCCTGAAAGAAACAGGGGTCGAGATCCAGAACCTTGAAAAAGAACTATCCGAGGTACATGAACCCGTTAAACCGGAAGATACTCAATTAATAAAGGATGCCAAGGCTCAAATAAAAGACGTTGAAGAGGCTATTGAATTCAAAACAGAGAATTTGCCTGATACCGGTATCCTTGAAGCCCAAAAGAAAGCGGAACAAACCAAGCTCGCGGAGATTGAGGCCGCCAAGAAGACTAAGGACCGGGTAAAGGAACTCGGGGCTGAGGAAAAGAAGCTGGCCGAGGAATATGAGGAACTGGAAAGACAGACATATTTGATTGAGCAATTCATCGTGTCAAAGGTCAACCTCTTAGAGGAAAAGATAAACAGCAAGTTTGAGCTCGCACGGTTCAGACTTTTCAATATCCTGGTCAATGGTGGCGTCGAGGAAACCTGTGTGACCACCTATAACGGCGTGAGCTATGGGGATGCACTAAATACCGGTGCAGAAATCAATGTCGGTCTGGATATTATCAAAACCCTTTCAGAACACTATGGGATAAAGGCTCCGGTATTTATCGATCACGCGGAATCAATATCAGAGATCCTTGACCCCGGGATGCAGACAATTAAGCTGTTTCAAGATGAAAACTTTAAGGAATTGGAGGTAGTTTCAGAATAAATTTTAATTAAAAGGAGGATCTGATGGAAGTAAAAGAAACCAAAAAACATTTACCGTGTGAATTGACAGAAGAAGAAATCGGTGTATTGGCTCGGAAGATTCAAAATGGCTATGAATTCCGCGATGTAGATTGCGAAATTCAATTTTTAGAAAACGAAAAAGCCGTACAGATCGTTCGACTCGATACGGGGCAAGTTATTGAGAAAAGAGCAATGACGCCCGATGAATTACAGAAGAATCTTTTTGAAGAAGAACCCCCCGAAGAAGGGTTTGAAGAAGAAAAGGAGGCAAACCATGAGTAAACCACAAGAAAAATTACCAGCAACACAGCAAGGAGAGAGGGGCTTACCCGTAAAGAATGAGACCATTGACGCGGTAAGCAACCGTATCAAGGTCTTGCAAAACTCCGGAGAGCTACACTTCCCACCGGATTATAGCCCACAGAACGCCTTGAAATCAGCGTGGCTGATTCTGCAAAACGTAGTGGATAGGAATCAGAAGCCAGCATTACAGGTATGCACAACGGCCAGCATATATAACGCGCTCCTGGACATGGTAATCACCGGCCTCAATCCGGCGAAGGCTCAAGGTTATTTTATCGTGTACGGCAATCAGCTCGTATTCCAGCGATCTTATTTTGGAACGCAGGCACTAGCCAAGAGGGTGAATTCCGATATTGAGGATATTACAGCCGTGGTCGTGTATAAAGGCGATGAATTCGAGTACAGGCTCAGTAAGGGAAAAAGGATTGTGTCAAGGCATACACAGAAACTTGAAAACATTAATTCCAAGAATATCGTTGCCGCTTATTGCGAGGTCTATAATCACGAAGGGGAAATAATAGCTTCTGATATTATGACCATGGATGAAATCAAGAAGGCTTGGGCAATGAGCAAAATAAAACCGATTACTGAGAAGGGCGATATCAAGAAAGGTTCTACCCACGATGAATTCACCGAGGAAATGTGCAAGAGGACAATCATAAACCGAACCTGTAAACCGATTATCAACAGTTCGGATGATAAGCACCTTAAGCTGGCCGCCAGTCGTTCCGAGGTTGTCCGCACGGAAAATGCAATAGAGGAAGAAATTGAGGAACACGCCAATCAAGACTTTATAGACGTTGATGAGGTAAAAGAGACATCCGGCCAGGAAGAACCCCGGGAAGAACAGGCAAAAGAAGACGCGCCGGACAATGAAGAAAAAGCCTCAGATAATAACGGCTCTGGTCGCGTGTATGTTCATTGCGAAAATCCAGATGCCAAAAGCTATTTCAAAAAAAGAATCGCCATAGAGGTCTGTGAGAATAATTGCAGATTTTTCCCTAAGTGTGAGACGGCCCAGGATGCGCTTAAAAAGGCCATGCCAGGGACAGAGACGGGGGAAGGCGAGGATGGTCAGAAGAAGCTAGGACCGGATTTTTAATAAATCTTTTAGTGGGTTTAATGAAAGGATATAAGATGGATCAAATTAAAATAAGTGCAAAAAATCTTGGGCAAATAGCCCTTGATGATTTCTGTCCAAGGTGTTTCTGGATCAAGCTCAAGGTTAATAATAAACTTCCTTGGCAGATTTTTCCCGGCATCTTTAGCTCTATTGATTCTTATACTAAGAAATGTACCCATATTCTCATTGATAAGGGATTACAGGATTTGCCGTGGCTATCAACTTTGGGTGAGATAACGAAATATCATAAAACACCTCATTGGTCTAAATTTACAACCGATTTCCCGGAGCTTGCTATCACGCTCAATGGTTCAATGGATGATATTTTTGAACTTCAATCAGAGGCCTTTGTGATTGCGGATTACAAAACATCAAGATATACGCCCAACCAAGATAAACTTTTGCCATTATATAGAATCCAGCTTAACGGCTATAAAATAATTGCGGAAAGATGTGGGTTTAAAGATGTTTCAGGTCTTTGGCTTATATATTTTGAACCAGCCACGGAAGAAGGGGATGCAGAGCAGAGGGCTTATCCGAACGGGTTTGATATGAGATTTAATGCAAAACCTATTCAAATAGAAATCGATGATTCCTTAATCATAGCAGCCCTAGAAAAAACAAGAGAAATATACGAATTGCCATTGGCTCCAAGGGGCGTAGAGGGGTGCAAGGATTGTCAAAACCTTAATCCAATAATTGATATGTTTTCATAACAGACCAATGAACATCAACATTTACCATAGTTCGAGCGCCAGCAATGTATATAGGATAGATGACGGCAACACGCCTATCTTATTAGAAGCTGGCGCTCCTATTAAAAAGATTAAAGAAGCACTCAATTACAAACTATCCAATATCGCAGGGTGTCTTATATCACACTCTCACATGGACCACGCCAAAGGATTAAAGGACCTCCTGCAATGCGGGGTAGATTGTTACGTGAGCCCTGAAACGGCCCAGGCTTTGGATTTATCAGGCCACAGGCTACATATTATCAAACCCATGGAGCAGTTCAAGATCGGAACCTGGACGATAAAGGCATTTTATCAGGCTATTACCGATGAAAAGGGAGAAATTAAACATTTACACGATGCCCCCTGTCTCGGTTTTCTCATGGTATCAGGAGAGAATAAGGTGCTTTTTGCGATTGACACCAATTATATCCCCTATAGGTTCCGGGGACTGACCCACATAATGCTCGGTGTAAATTATGACAATGAGATCCTTATGGACAACGTCACGCTCGGTCATATTCACCCTGAACTGACAAAAAGAATACTTAAAAACCACATGAGCCTGAGAACGGCTAAAAACTTTTTTAGGGCAAATGATATGAGTAAGGTCCGGGAGATATACTTACTGCATTTATCAGATGGTAACAGTAACGCGGAAAGATTCAAAACGGAGATACAACAGATCACAGGGAGGCCGGTATATGTATAACCTTATGAGATATATTGAGAGCCGTAGATGAAAGGAGAGAAGGATGAAAAAGATAAGGATATTATGGCGATATAGGGAAGATAAAAATACTTCATTTATGGAGGGTTATGTAGAAGAATCAAATGATGATTTTTTGTATATTTCCCCAATATCTACGTGGCAAAGTGGGGCATGGTATAAACGAGACGAGATTGAATATTGGGTTATGGGGGAAAAATGAAAGAAATAAACTGGGAAAGTAGATTGTGGAAGGTGAGTGATGCTAAAACAGACAAAGCATTTTTAAACCGTCTATCTAAATGGGTCTTTGACCTGACGGGAAATGTCAATGTTACAATGAGATTAAAAACATTATCAATTAAGGAAAAATGATTTACCTAACCTGCAAACATAGAAGAAATCACCCTAGAGTAAGCATTAGAGTGTGTGAGAAGTGCCGATACCGAAAGAAGTGTAAAGAGTATCAGGGGTATTTGAGAGAGAGAGAAAATGATTCAGGAAGATGAAATCACAACCTGTGATATATGCGGGAAACAGATATGGTTTAGTGAGGGACTTATTTTTTACATAAACGGTGAACCCCGGCTGTTGTGTAAAAACTGTCAAAAGAAACATGAAAGCAATATCATTCAGGAGAAGCCATGACAAAATTAGACCAACAGAAAAAAGAAAACTTTTGGAAAGAAAACTTTTGGTACTGTGCCCTTGAAGATGCTATTTTTTGGATAGGGGAAAACTTAAAACCGGAAGACGTATTTAGCTTCGATAAATTGAAACTATGGGCAAAAAATCATGGATATAAGGAGAAGCCATGAAAATGCCTTTTGGAAAATATAAGGGCCATGATATTTGTTTTATCAATTCAGGTTATCTTAGGTGGCTCTTAGATCAGGATTGGTTTTTGCGAAGGGATGAAAACGAGATCCTAGCCATAGAAAAGGAGCTTGAATTGAGGGATATGGATAGCTCACATTTTTATGAGGATAAAATAAATGTATAAACGAGGCTGGATATTTCAAGGCTGGGGAATACGGGCTATTCTTGCGGGTCAAAAGACCATGACGAGAAGGATTCAGGGGTTAGAGTATATCAATAAAGAGCCCGATAATTGGGAACTAATATCACCTGAAACGATTCCTTATGTTATGGGTGCTACATTCCGAAGCAAGCAAGACGCCTCTATAGTGAACATGAAATGCCCCTACCAAGTCGGTGACATACTTTGGTTGAGGGAGACATTTTGTTATGCTAAACCATTTGGCTATGATGCCCGTGATGACGGGGGAGAAATTTGGTATCGGAGTACAGATCAAAATGTATGTGAGGGTCCCTGGAAACCTTCTATCTTCATGCCTCAACGAGCCTCCCGGATTGATGTCGAGATAACAGGCATTAAAGCACCCGAAAGGGTGCAGAGTATACCGGAAGACGATGCGATTAGGGAAGGGTTTGAACCAGATGCTAAAGAGATATGGTGGCAAGGATATAGAGAAATGGATTATAAAAATGGACAAACCGACCTTGTTCATCAGGAATATATTGGAGATGAACCTCCTTCGTGGATGATAGAACCACATAAAATGTTAGATAAACCTTGGCCAAGGTTTTCTGCAAAACTGAAATTTGAAAATAAATGGATCGAAATCCACGGCCCCGGAGCATGGAGGCGGAACGACTGGGTATGGCCGTATGAGTTCAGCTTGATCACTTTAATCGGAGGATAAAGCCATGACAAACGAACAACTTGACCGATGGTTGGCTGAGGCTGAGAATGTGATGGGATGGATTTTATCATCGTATAGTAAACTGTTTTGGCATGTCAAAACGGGTCTAACAACAGGTTTTAGTAATAGTAAGGTTGGGGGAATGGATAATCTTTGGCATCCCACGACCTCAATCGAACAGGCGATGATGTGTGCTGAAAAATTAAGGCTAACAGGATATAAGATTACTTTATGGGGAAACCCACCAGAGGCAGTAAAGACAGATTCGGGTGGTAAGGCCGGATATCATTGTAGAATTATTCCTTATGGGCAGGGTATGGAAAAGTCAATCCATGCCAAAACCCCTGAACTAGCAATATGCAAGGCAATCTATGAAGCACTAAATGACACAAAAGAGTAAAGCCATGACCGCCCTATACGAAGAAATAGACAGGTTGAAAAGGGAAAACGGAGACCTGAAATATCACTTACGGACAATAGAACAGAAAGCCATTAGCCTATTAAGCGGTGGGCCTATTGGGCAAATTGTTGACATACGAGATATAGCAAGAGAAGCCCCGAAAAGAGGGAAGGATGAATAATCCAGATGCAATAATAGCCAATGCTACATGGGGTGCTTGTTGGTATTGCAAGTTTTTTGATAGCAAGGGTGGTTGTGGGGTGGCTAGTAGTCCAGAAGATTTTGAATATGACCCCCTTTTAGAATCTTTTGTTTGTAAATTATATGAACAAGAGGAAAAATAATTGACCCATCTCCCCCAAATAGATAATATCCCCCAAAAGGGGGTGATAGAATTGAGCAATAGATGTCGGATTGTCTATCTCAAGGACAGGAAAGAGTATGCACTCAGGCTTTACTGGAAGGGGAAGGAGTATCACAGGGGACACTATGACAACCGATTAAGGCTTATTTATAAGAAGCTCGCTGAACGCCTGCAATCAGCCATTAATCAGGACATAGACGACAAGGGAGAGGATTTCGACCCCCGGATGTGGTTTGTGTCAGACCGGGAGCTACAATTCTCATACGCTGTGGACGAATGGTATAAGACAAAGGAATACGCCCCGGGGACTATTAGAAACGTGGAATCAGCCATAGCAAGGGCAAAAGAGTATTTTGGGGATACCAATATCAAAACCATCCGCAAGGCTCATATCAAAAAATTCGTGGACACCCTGCCTCAATCCCCGAATACCAAGAGGGCAATCTTAAGCTACCTGAAATCGGCCTTAAATGATATATGCGATGACTGGCACTTGATGAGGATACCCTTTCCCTTTATTACCATACCCTACAGCGAACAGAAGTGGCTAAAAAGAGAACAGCAGGATAAGCTAATAAACCTTATCCCTGATTATAATTACCCGATATTCAGGCTAATGCAAGCCTATGGTTGCCGAACCTCTGAGGCGTGTGCCTTGATGTGGGATTGTGTGGATTGGGAAGAAAGGACAGTCTTTTTCAAGAGAACATTCTCAGCCCAGACTATTTTAAGGGAAACGACTAAAACGGGATATTATAGGAAGGTTCCACTGACAGACAATATCATAATCCTGCTTAGACCCTTACGCTTGGATATTAGCAATCAGTTTGTTTTTAAGAACCTCTTGGGTGAGCCGTACAGACAGCAAACAGTATGGCAGATATGGAATAGGATATTAAAGAGAAACGACATAGAGCATATATCAGTTAAGAACGCCTTTAGGCATAGCAAGGTAAGCCAATTAGAGGAGGCGGGGTATTCCCTAGAAGAACGTCAGAGATTTATGGGACATAGGAATCCGAACACGACACAGATTTATTCACATAAAGATGTGCAAGAATTGAAAGGAATGGTGGGATGATGTTCGTTGTTAGAAAATATTTAGCATACCTTGTTTTTGATGAATCTGAGGGGACTGATAGTCCAACAATCGCCATCGAACCATTAAATAATTTAGTAACACCTGCTATTTTTGAAGAGCAACGCTATGGAAAAAATCCATTAGATGCTTATAGAATGGCGAGAAAAATAGCGAAAGATCTTAATAATAAAGAATGAAAAAGTACGAAAGTGATACGAGAGGGAGAAAAAATGGCACATTCTGAAGTATGTCCGGTTTGTCGTGGTAGGGGTATAGTTGAGGCTCACCCTGAATGGCAAACAGACATAAACGCCTCAACACCAAAGCCCTGTCATGGATGTGGTGGATTAGGTTGGGTAAGTGTTCAAGATGAATCTATTACAAAATTAATTCATGGTCATATTCCAACAGCAACAGATGGGCAGAGATAAATAACCCTCCCCGCCGGAAATGGCAATAGACATATGTGAAGATTTTATAAAATATACATTTGGAAAGGAAAACAATGCGGGTTTGTAGTTTTTGTGGCAATACTGAAGCAGAGGTCGAAGTTATAATTGCGGGGCCGTCTGGACTTTTTATCTGTGAGACCTGCGTTGAGTTATGTTGGGAAATAGTTAAAGATCGAAAAGGAGCTCGTCTTATAAAAGAAATTGAACAAGAGAAGTTTAATGAATTATGGGGCACAGACTAACAACCCTCCCCGCCGGAAGGGGAAAGGAGAGAGTGATATGGAAAGACCTAAAGAAAAATACAATGAAGAGTATGACCTTCATTATTATGATGATTATGAAGCAGACCAATATATGGACGACCTCGAATCCCGCCTCAAGAAAGTGGAGGCGAGAATGGAGGAAGCAAGGGAATCTTTAGAAACCGACCCCGATTATGATACAGGACTCATTAATGACTATGGTGGTGGCAATATCGGGTGGTGGCAGGATTACATACGGTCAGAGATTGAAAGATGCAATGAATATTGGAAGGAAAGAATAGAACAAGCCCTCAAGGAATAGGGCAATAAAAGGAGAGAAGATGGAGAGACCAAATATATACAGTGAAAAATACCAAGGAATGCCGTCTGCCGTTATAGAAGATCAAGAAGAATATATCAATTACCTCGAATCCCGCCTCAAGAAAGCAGAGGCGAAGGTGGAGAAAGCCATTACCATTACCGTTGAAGATTGCGAAAATTGGGTCTGTTTTTCAAAAGTAAGAGGTCATAATTGTTATGCTTGCTCCATGAGAAAGGGTTATCCATTCAGGGGACAACCGGACAATAAGCGTGAAAGATTTAAATTAAAACAAACCCTTAAGGAGGACGACCATGAAAAAGAAGAAGGTCATTAGATTTTTAAAAGATGTCATAGTTAATCATGAGTATTGGGCATGGCGATTTAAAAAATACCCGAAACTTGAAAAGAAATATGTCGCCACAGGTGAGTGGGATGATGCAAAAATGCAAAGGAAGCATGTTAAGCGATATAAGCAAATCATAAGTTACATAAAAAAATTATAGGGCAACAACCCCTTCACTCGGCTAGGTGGGGTTGGGGTGAGGAAAGGAGGAAGCACGAGAGTGTGTAGAGAAAATCAAAGTTTATGGAAAGGAATAGCCTTGTGTTTTAATGGCTTTGATAAATGGTATTATCTTAAAAGATTGTTTCGGCTTGTCTTTTATGGTAATGGATATTTCTGGCATGACACGCTAGGAAGGTATATTAATCGATGGTTCATTTGTCCTTTAATCGGACATAGAAATATTCGCTATCTTGATAATGGTGGTTGTCGTGGGGAGCAACCTTATTATCATTGTTTTGATTGTGAACAGAGAATTAACTTAAAGAAAATTTAACCCCTAGACAGTAGGGCAACAACCCCTTCACTCGGCTAGGTGGGGTTGGGGAGAAAGGAAAAATTATGGATAGAAGAAAAGCAATAAAACATATAATAAGTATAATAGGGGGCGTACCTATAATATCAAAATTAGGTATTTGTGGAAACAAAGATGATGAACCATTAATTTGTAAACAAAAGTTTTTTAGAGGTCAAACCGTCAAAATAATAAGAGCCCTTCCTGCCGATATGAATCATTTTGAACCTGGTGTAAGGGCCATTATTGAGTATAGCTATTCGGATCGTTATGGCGGAAACGACACTGGAAGTTATTCCTTATTGCTTTTAGAGCCTTATCCTCATTCTGTAGCATGGTATGAAGAAAATCAACTTATACTTATTAATTCAGATCGGGGTATAGGAGAAAAAATATTACAAAATTATAAAGAGAATAATTTACGGCGGTATATTCAATATGTTTATCGTATGACGGCACAGTGAGTCTAGTTTCACGCCTGCAAGATGAAAGGAGACGGAGATGAAAAAGATAATATTTGTTTTGGTAATGTTAATGATAGCAAGTTTTTCTTTCGGAAAAGCATATAACTGGAAATTACCAGATAATTCGATTCCCAAAGAATACCCCGATTACCTTTTGGTAATTAGATATTGGGGCTCAAAGCTTCAACAAGAAGGGGATATAGCATATTCTATACAGACATGGATATATTCTTATGAAGTCTATGATAGCCTTGATGAAGTGATAAATCGCTTAAATACTTATTGTGGACAAGGGATGACGGCAGAAGACAAAGAAACAGATTTAGTTGGTTTATGGAGACTAGGCGGGCAAGAGCAGAATATATTAGATAAGGTTATCCAAATAGACGAAATCCCTCATGAAAAAGAAGTTAAAATTGAAACCCGTGAATGGATAGAGTATCAATGGAAAAAGAAATAGTGCAGGCCCCCTAGAGGCGGTATATTCAACTAGGTTTTACGCCTGCAAGATTATCCCTTTAATGATTTGCCTACCGCAACACCGAATAACCCTGTCAATGCACTTTGAACGAGTCCCAATGCTTCAACGCTTGGATTCGCAAATATAGCACATAGACAGATAATAACAGTTGCCCCAATAACGAGATCTTTATCATCCAAATCTGGCATTTTTATTCCTCCTCATAGGTATCCGGATGAGGAACCCTGTCTGCCAAGGCCCGGATATCCTCCGCAGTAGGATTATCGGTTTCAAGGGCCGCTAAGATTTTTAAGGTTGCTGGAACACCATATTTTAAAACAAGTTCCAGTATTGTCATGCCGACAGTTATTCTCTCTTCTATTTTTCCCATGACTAATCTCCCTTCAAAAACGGCTGAATATATTTTGTAAGAGTATTAAGGCATTTAATAGCTTCATTAATAGCTACATTTACCTTTTCTCTGTTCTCAGCCGAATTAAATGAATCGTAAGCCTCTAATGCCCTTTCTGCTGAATGATAAGCAGCCCAATATTTCACGGCTAAATCATAACCCTTTTCTTTATCCGCGTCAGATATCAAACCTTTCTTATGTAATTCAAGAAAAGCTGGATAACCTTCTTCATAGCCTGTTGCGGCTATATCTAAAGTTTGGTACGATGCAGCCCGGAAATTTGATGCGCAGGCCATTAAGAAAAATACGAAAAATAAAAACATTGTATAAAATTTCAATTTCCTCATGGTTCTTTTCCTCCTATGTTAAAAGATTAATTTGTCTTCGATATCATTGTCTAAACGGATCAATAAAACCCTTGATTCCGGTTCTGGTACGAAAAGGCCGGATCTTGATATATGCGTTCTGGTCAATAGCCTCTTTTTCCGACTTCGTCCCGCTACCTCCGCCAGAAGCACCTATTGAAAGTTCATTGTTAATGCAAATCTCAACATGAATCGCCTTATTAGAATCGTTTTGCCAAAACACGAGGCAACCAGACCGGGGCTTTTGCACTTCTTTATCTTTTAATAATTCCCATAAGCCCTGTGCTGTCCAGTCTCCCCCTCTAGGCAAAACATCAACGCTTTTAAGTAGCTCAATAGCATAGCCTGAACAATCAAAGCCCTGCATAGGATCATCACCACCCCAATAATAGGGCTTGCCTAAATAAGCCCATGCTATTTTAATGGCTATATCTCTTTTTTCTTCCATTGTTATCATGTATCTCTTTAGCCTCCTTATTGTTTTCAGCATTGCATTGGCATGCTCTTCGGCTTTGTCCGATGCTCCATTTTCCAAGCAAAGCAGAATTAACTTGATCGAATACTCAAAATGAGAAATTAGATTGCTGTATTGTCGAACAGCCATTATCATTCTTTTTCTAATTGGGTTTTAATCACTGCAATATCGGTCTTCATCTCTCCGAATTCCGACAAGATCTCCTTATTGGAACCATAGAGAAGGGTGAATAATGTACCCATCAAGCCGAACATAATAACAATTACCGTAACCATTACAGCCCAGGAAGCCTTCTTGCTTATTGCGGACCATAAATGTTCAAGGGTGCCATTAGGATCAGTCATCTTTGTTTTCCAATTACACAATTCAACCACCTTTTGTTTGATCCCACCCCATTGTTGGACGATCTCTTGGTTATCCATTTCACTTTCCTCCAGCTAATTGGGCTTTAAGGTTGTCAATTTCTGCCTGCTGGTCTTGGATTAATTGATATAGTTGCTGTATCGCCACGACATTCATACTTATTGAAGCCCCCAGGTCCCTTCTCTCTTCCGTTTCTGTTCCTAAATAGATTTCCTGATAGACCACGCCATCTTCCTTGCGGAGCATCCCATCACCGGCCTTTTGATAGAGCTTTCCAGTATCTCGGTCAAAATAAACATCTTTTTTTAATTGCGTCTCAGGAACCATTTCTGTCTGATAAACAGGTTCTCGCCTGGTTCTCTCGATAACCTCACCGTCCTCTATCGTATAACCTTCGGAGATTTCGTCATAGCCTAATAATACTGGCTCTCTTTCGATTCTTCTCTCACCACTTTCCTCATTAATAACCTCTTTTTCTTCTAATACATTCCTTTCCACATAAGCGGTCTCAAAAGCCTCATTACTTGATATTTCTTGAAGTTCTACGTCCTCAAAAATTGGTTTCACTCCTGAATGTCTTACAAACTCAGGTAAGGTCGAATGATCTATTTGTCTGCCCTTACCTCTTATCTTAGCAATCTCACTGAGGGCATCACCTTCAAAATAAGGTGTTCTATCAGTGATTGGATCTCCTGATATTTCTCCAGTGCCATATACAAGTCCTTGAAAATAGCCTGCATAATTGGTAGTTGCCCCTTGCGCCACTGCGTATACACCATAATTGGTAGTGCCAGCCCCTGTCGCCGTTCCATATAATGCAGTATTGTTTGAACCCGCTCCCAACTGTTGGGCATATATTGCAGTTGAACCATTGCTAGAAGTAGAGCCCATAATAGCCCCTGTGCCGTCCGCTATAACATCAAGAGCATACTCGGGTGTAGTATCGCCGATGCCGACGTTACCTAATGTGCTTCCACCTTCAATTGTTAATACTGGGGTATTAGCAGAGCCGTGTGCGATAGTAAAGTCTCTTGCTCCGGTTTGGTCACGAGTATTATAATGAATCGTTGTCTGTTTTCCACCTTCAAAATGGCTAAACCCGTTAGTATCTGTTCTCATTCCTGTAATATCCGAGTGGGATTCTGATAACAATTGATCTGAATTTGTATTGAACCCGACATATTTCGCACTTTCAGGAGATTTAATCACAAGCCCAAGCCCCGGACTCGTCGTCCCGATGCCGACCCTGCCACCGTTGAAATATGAATCACCAGAACCAAGTAAACGTATTGTTTCTGTTTCGGAAGAATCATAAATACTAACTCTTCCGTGATTTGAGTTAGTTGAAACTACAAAAATTTGTCTATTTGAATTATCAGAATTTTTAATCTGAATCATTCCCGATGATACTGGAGCAATAACTCTAAGCAAACCGCCAATTACATCCAACTTTGCCCCCGGACTCGTCGTCCCGATGCCGACGTTGCTCGTTGTACTAATATCTCCATTAGTCGAATCAAATGTCCATCCATCAGCACCAGAGACACCCATGAAGCCGCCGTCGGGAATGTAGAGGTTGGCAAAAGTAGGGCTTGCATCAGTCGTCAAATCCTGATTAAGCAAAGAGGCACTTTCGACTGTCAACCCACCAGACAAGGAAATGGTTTGTCCCTGAACACTTGTTAAATTGGCAAGCGTGTCTATCGCCGGTTCAATTTCAGCTTCCGTATCAAGAGTACCAGCACCACTCAGAGAATCATGATCTATTTCACCATCTTGCACAACTCCAGAGATTAAAGGAGTTCCATCATCATAAGTGAAAACGATCTCCCCTACTGTGCCATCATCAAGATTAAGGCCTACCGCATCCTGGGCCTCTTCATCTGTATATGCTCCTGGTCCGGCATCAAACACAAATTCTCCTGCTATATCATCCCACATGAGATATTCGTCAGCGTCAGGATCGGCAGGGAAGATAGTATCAGAGCCACCTACTTCCAGGATGGATTCATCTATATCGAAAGTGCCATCACTTGCTATAGAGCCATCTCCTGCAAATAAAACAGGGTTGAAATTAGCGCCATCAGCAACAAGAATGTTTCCGTCATAATTAGTGTGCATAGTGAGATCGTTACCATCTATTGTCAAATCTCCACCAAGCCAAGTGTTGCCTGTCCCTCCATCTACCACCAGAGCATCTGTATGTGTATTGGATTCCACCCGGAAATCTATGTCCCTTCCCTGCCCATTGATGGTTACTTCACCTTCACCCACAGAACCATTATAGCCTGATATCTCAAACAAATTGGCTTCAGTGTCGTCAATGGCCACCATGAAAGTAAAACCACCGGCCCTGTCCCCGTTTGTGACATCCTTTGTTTCGCCCAGGAGATATCCATACCGTTCTTTGACGCTTGTGGAGGTTTCACCATAAATATCTATGGCCATAACATCATCATCGTCTGCCGGACTGGCTGAATTCTTATAAAACTGGATAGAGGTAAGATTCGGGTCCGCATTAGTGTTTTCGAGTTTTATTATAGGCTCATTCGGGTCGCTGCTGAATAGAGATAATTCAGTCCCCATTATGACATCACCGGAAACAGTGAGGTCCCCTTCTATATATCCGTCTCCATCAACTTCCAGATCATCTTTTATTAAAAGGTCATCTGTGCCGTCTATGCTTGTAACTGTGCCACCACCCACATCAAGGGTTGCAGCCGGCGTAGCATCTCCAATTCCAACGTTACCCGTAGCACCGTCAATAACAAAGGCATTAGCAGAACCGGATGCTTCTATTCTGAAATCCCTATCGGCTCCGCTTTCATTTAATACTATTTCTCTTGCAGACATTTTGATGGCAGTTTCAAGTTCACCATTTCTTGCAACCTCATAAAGAACAGCCCCCTCTTCTTCCCCATCAGTAATGTCCTCCGCTATAATGGTAGTACGCGCATATTCGTAAGAATCATTATTATCGTTATTCATCCGATACCAAATATACATCGTGTCATTATTTGTAGGCGTGTCTCTTTTTCCTTCTAAATTAAGGATAGAAACATTCGCATTATCTTCTATATTTAATATATGAAGGGTAGCTGTGGGAAGCTCTGTTCCTATACCAATATTGTTTGTTAGTTGGAATATTAAACTATCAGCCAAAGCCCCTATACCGACATAAGGTAAATATCCATCTGTTAAACCGGTTAGATCCAGGCCTGCAAATGTAGGAGAAGCATCTGTAGTGTAATCCTGATCTAATGTGCTTATTGACTCAACAGTCAACCCGTCAAGTAAGGATATAGTTTGACCTTGAATACTGGTAAGATTAAGAAGGGTATCAATAGCGGGTTCTATCTCTGCTTCGGTGTCTAATGTTCCTGCACCCGTAATATCGTCGTGATCTAAGGCAGATTCCAGAGTATTCTCTGTAGTGCCGTCAATATTATCCAAACCGTTTAGGTGGCTATCCCCCTGCATATCTAAGCTAATAACATCTATTGCTTTAGCTGTTGCCCCTTCGACGACTAATTGTCCATCATCACAAAAGGCTGGAGTAGAAAAGAGAAGCAAAAACAGTAAAATTATAAATGATTTAAATTTATCCATAATAACCCCCTATTGATTTGATGATCGTGATTCTTCCGAGCACGAATTCACACCATCACAGATTAAACGTAGTTTGCTTTTTCCCGTAAGAACAAAATCGAGTCCCCTCAACAGATCAAATTTAGCTCCGTCCTTCACAGTTATAGTATCTCCTGCGTCAGCCTCCAGGGTCACTTCCTCCCCTTCAGATAAGCCAACTATCTGGTCGAGATCGTCTTCTACGCCTGCTTCCGCACATAACGTTATTTTGCCCGGGCCTGTTACCGTCGCCACATCATCTGAAATCGTTACAATTTGGTTGTCCGACGTATAAGCCAGCTTTTTCCATGTAACAGCCATATCTGTTATTTCCCCTTGCCAAAATATCCTTCCTTTATTTGCTCTAATGCTTCGGTTTTTAACAAATCTAAGACTGTTACTACATGGACTAAGGGAAGCTGAGAAGTCGCAATAAATACCTCAATCCTGCGGTATAAAAGCTGCATTTGCTTCTCCAGCACATCTTCATATGCCTTGGTTAGATCCCTTATCTTGATTATCTGTTCATCAGCTTGCTTAATCGGATCAGGCTCAACAGGTGCCTTCTTGCCTTTTTGAGCAGGGACTTTTCGCGCCGCTTTTTGTACCATTATAGTTCCCTTACGCTGCCACAGTACAGATATACACCGCTAATTCATCTACCTGAAAAACAGCCTTTCCAACAACGGGATCTTCAGCGTCTCGGGCGTCTGAATCCGCAACATTATGGATCACAAAATCTGTAAGTTGCTGATCATTGAGATTAAAAGCCGCCGCCGCTTGGCCGCTAAGGTCAGCGAGAACCTCGGAATATGATTTGCCCTCAAGACCATTAGCTGTCCATTTAGCATAGTCATCATCCGCTACGGAATCTGAATCAACCTGGACAATATTGTCGTCCGAGATACCAATAGCAATACCATCTATATTACCGCCGGTCAGACGGCCCACAACTTCCTGTTCAGCAATCGTAAGAGCTAAAGGCGTATTATCGTCATTAGCCGCCAAGATGGTATTGGCATCGAAATCAGCCTCAAGGACAACATCATCCTCATATGCCAACTTTTTCCATGTTACTGCCATTTTCGTTCTCCTTTCTTAGTTTTTTTAAAGCATGGTAATTTCTCATATACTTATCAAAAGTGTTTTTCATTAGGACCTCAACGCTATTAAAACCTCTTTCCAGAGCCATATTAGACGCATCTTCATAAGTCTCGGGCAGAATAGAGAAGGATACGGAATCCTTTTCTTGCTCTTCTGTCTCTTCCGGCTCATTTTCCGGTTCGTCTAAATCCCACATTTTTAACACCTCCTATGAATCATCAGTACAGACATATACGGATTTATCAAGTCCACAGTAATACATGCCCCCCTCTTCATCATTCAAGGCTGCGTCTCTCGGCTCAAGGACAATTTGAGGGACCTTTGTTTGTCCGTCATTCCCAAGAACTACGTTATCTATCCATTCGGACAATTCCGCATATTCGTTTTCTGTCAAATGATAAAATTCATCTACAGCCCCACCCTGGAGCCCTGATAATTCGTTATGATCAACTGCCTCAGAAAGCGCATTATAAATTGTTTTACTGTTAAGAATTAGGTCTTCAAGGTTTTCTTCCGTCAGCCATTTATTTGGATATCTTCCTGTGCTATTTTTAGGTCCTCGCTGACCTATCCCAATTTCTGCGATTTCCTTCAAGGCCCTCAAACACGCCTGAATGTTCTTTGGGTCTGGTATAGATGGGTGCTTGATTTCCATAAATTATGCCTTAAGATTGTCTTCGATAAATCAGCTCAATCCCCCAGGTTTTGCTATTAGTGTTTGCATAGCTGAAGGTGATAATATCCCCACCATTGAAATAACGACGTTCTGTCCAGGCTTTCCAAATAGAATATTGCACAGCCGTCATATTAGCCTCGGTATCAAGCTGGACATCCCAGGCAGCACCCTGCGCACTATCAAGATCAATGCTATATGCTTCGGCTGCCCCACCTACCGCAGACAATGTAAGCCTGATTTCCAGAATTTGGTAATCCTGTATATTTGGATTGATCTGGAAACAGTTTTTATAAGTCTCAGTACCCGCAAGGTTCTCTACAGCGTAAGTCGCGGTGATATTTATATAATCCGTATCTAGCGATACAATTTCGTGAACGCCATTATAATTGGTTGTACCAGCAAGGATTATAAAATTTCCTTCTGACATGCCGTGGGCCGTGATAGGGATCTGGACAGTGCCATCTCCATTATCAACCACAGCGGCATTATCAACCGTGCCGTTGATCTTTTTAGTGCCGCTCCAATACTGTTTTTCCACCACAAATTTGCTTTCATCCCACACATTTGCTCCCATGATATTTTTCTCCTTTAATTGAATTAATAAAAAAGCCTCTTCAGACAAACTCACTTCATCCAAAGAGGCTCTCGCGTTTTTGGCCTACCTTGTATCGCATCCTTACGGAGTGGATACAGGAGTTATGTAGTAATGGTCGTTATTGATTTACAGTCATAAACAGTTTATTAATCCGCATCATTTCATTGTTTATTTTTTGTTGTTCATCTCGTATCTTATTATTTTTTAACCGAATAGGCAACTTGGAACCTTTTATTTGATCGATTTTTTCATCAAACCGCTTGATTTTCCTCTTAGCAATATCAACCTTGGTGTCCAGATTTAGTAAATACTTCTTTTTCTGTTCCACCTCTTTGGCTTCTTCGTCCTTGCCCTGATCTCTTAGGTTTTTGATATCCCGTTCGGCGTATCTGATCTTGGCTAGGTTATTATAATAAGTCATCTCATCGTAATATTCGCTTGTTTCCCCGTAAACACGCCTGACAATAGGTATTTCGCTTGGTTTTATGTCCTCACCCACGATCAATTTCCACGGATCGGCAACAGTCTGGCTTATTGTGCGGCCAAGACTGCCTGTAAAAGTGTCCCATACTAAGTCAAGGGCTTCTGGTGATACATTAATGCCCCCGGGTTCTTCACCTGGCTCATTGAAAACATCATATAGCTTCTTGGATATCCACTTTGAAGGCTCCCGGCAACTGCTCCAATATAGCTGATATTCAGGTTTCGGGACATCAAAAGGCTGTTGCTCAGGTTTCAACGGTTGGCCTGCAAAGTTCTCGTTGGTCTTCCATTGGATATAAGGATCTATTACCGTGGGAGATATTATTTGAGCTATCGATCCTTCACCACCAAGCGGGTTAAAGGCTGATATTGCGGCACTTACCATCCTCATTATATATTTTGTTGGTTCATAAGGTTTATCTATTATACCTATGCGATAAGAAAGCGATTCCCCGGCTATCTGGCCTGCCACATGGAATACGTTGTACCCCCAAGGCATGGGTATTTTGAAATAATCCCCTTCGTTTAACAGGTTAGGAATAATAATATTCCTCTCCTTAACCCATTCGGGGATTTTGTCATATTTCCATTCATCATCGTCGTCCTGCCCCATCATTAGCCTGCAAGCGATATCCCATAATCCTGCAAATGCCATTGTTCCTAAAGCCAGCCTTCTGACACTCGGACTTCGATAAAGCGCTGTTATCATCCTGGCCGATCCCTGGATCCCTGCATTATAGAATAGATATAGAGCATTAATTGTGGGTCCGGCCATACCTTTCCGATTAAAATTCACCGTGATATTCTTGGCAACACTCATGGCGTTTTGTTCCGTTACACCAATATCTTCTATGAGATGCCTGAAGAGAGATAGCCTGACAGCGTTTTCAACCGCTGTATTTTCTTTTGATATTAAATCAAGAATATAGCGCATCCCCCTCATGCTTCTATGGAACGGATCACCACCCCGAGCTCTCAGTTCCCTTTCCAGTCTTCGGCGTCTGGTCTCTATATCCTTATAATGGCTTGTCCAACCGGTTTGAGCCCCTGATTTCCGGTATCTTTCATACCATTGCACCCATTCATTGCCTTCGTCTTTGCCCGCGATGCCTTTACGAATTCCCTGCAAAGCCTTGAATATATCTTTATACATGGCTTTTCTCAGGTTCTTGCCAACAGTATCGGATATATTATATCCGGCTGTCTGAACGTCTCGTATAAAGTTCGAGAGTATAAATTCTGGACTTCCGCTTGTATTGACAAAAGCCAAGAAACGGTTAAAGGTTGCGGCCATTCTTATTAATGCCATAGAATTTGGAGCACCTAAGTTTCTCATGGCCTTCACTGTTCTCATTGCATGGACATTTTCGGGATTAAACCAGATAGTATGTTCTTCAGCGTTTTCATCCTTTACAAGAAGCACATTATCGGCAAACCTGAACATCGGATCACGGCCAAACGTGACTTCGTTTAATATTACCGATTGCCCGGTAAGGGGGTCTATCTCTTTCCTTTTTTTCAGATACGCCTTGTGTTCCTCTCTATCCACCTCCCAAACGGCTTTATTCGGGTTTTCAGTAGCCAGTTTTAAAAGGGCCCGGCCAACCTTCACCTTTTCTGTTCTGATCAGCGTCGCTTCATGCTGTGCAACAATATTTGTCAAGACATTAACAGCCGGCGCATGACTGCCAGAAAGACGCGGGTGGACCTCTTTTCCTCTTATATCTAAACCCCTCCCGCGTTTCGGGGTCCCGGCCTTTCTTTTTAGAGGAATATAGTATTTATAAGCCTTTTCCCAATTAGCAATCTCTTCCGCTGATACCAAGCCAGACTTTTTTAACGTATTTCTGGTAGCCTTAGTTATAGTATCGACCATTTCGGCAATCTCTTTTATGTCTGAATTGCCTTTATATTTTTGCAGGATCTTGAGGGCATCTTCATTTTTCATGCCAGATAGCCACTCATTCTCTTCCCTATCAGGATTCAATCTCTGAAAGCGGGTGTTGGCTTCTGGTGCATGCCGGGCATATAAATATTCTTCAACTTCTTCCAGGGATAAACCTGATTCGTGTATTTGATCAAGAAGGGGTTCAACCATGTCCCGATTAAAGTCTTGAATATTGGCCCAAGCCGCCCCGTGCATGGCTTCCTCTACCTGATATGCGTTGGCCTCGTCTTCTGTTTCCTCACCCCGGGTCATTTCAATAGCTTTTTGGATCCTTGACAAGGAATTCAATCTATCCTGAACCTGCCATTGGACATAATCAAAGGCCTGGCGTAACGTACTATCATCGCCTATGGTAAATCCATCTGAAAACATGGGTGTTTCGCCGGTCTGTTTATGTGTGGCCATATTTTTTACGACTTGATCCCGGATGTCTTTATTGGCTCTTGATTTATCCAGAATATCCGCTATCCAGCCCTCCGCCCATTCCTTTGACTTTTCTTTAGGAGCTGCTCGCTTTTTGCCAAGGGTGATCTCAATGGCTCCGGTTTCACTTTTTAATCTGGTTTTTACATCATTCCAGATATATTTGATAAGATTCCGGATTTTCTCCCATACCTCGGAAAAGGAACTTTTCATCTGTCTTGCAAAATCGGAGTATTTTTGATGGCCTTGGTTATAATAATGTGTGCCGACTGTAATGAGATCGTCATAAAAAGGAGACTCACTTTTGACTTTTGCCCAGGAGATTGAGCCGCGCTCGTCTTTGAGGCGGGAGGTTACGCGGGATTTGGCTTGGTCTAATAATTCCTTGTAATCAGGTTGAGCAAGGGCGTATTTGGCTCCAAATCTTACGATTACTTCTTTGTTGGGAATCCCTTGGGTGGCATAGGGAGTTACCATCATTCGGGCTTGTTCATCAAATTCGGCCCTTGTGGCTACATCCCGAGCCTCAATTTCGCCCGCAAGGTGGAGGTATTGCTTAAATGCCTTATCGGGCAACACCCCCATATCACACCTTCGTAAAGCATCTCTTGTTTGACTATTATTAATATCAAACCCCCGTTGCTTTAAATCATCCATTGCCTGATAAAATTCTTTGTGCATGGGGCTATTGTTTCTTGTTTCTAAATCTTTATGTGTCATTTTAGATGCTACATATCGTGCCTGTTCATCTTGGAATTCTTTAGAATTTCTTATTTTTTCTGCCTGCTCAAACCTTATTGACGCTGATACAAAATGTTGCTGTAATATTTCCTTCTCACTTTTGGGTGATCCCCCCCTTGCAAATCCCTCTATTCCCTGAATACTATGCTGAATTTCATGGATAAGGTGTTCTTTGGCTTCTTTTATATTTTTACCTCTAATATCTATCTGTGGCTCAAGGTCAAATAATCCTGGCGTAAAAGACCCTCCGGGATTTTGCATATTTTTATCAATCATTATATTGATGAGGGTATTTTTAAGCTCAGGGTATGCTTTAAATAGTTCTTTATGTTCAAATATTTCACTAAGCGTTGTGTGTCTTTCACCAATGCCCAATGAATCAACCTTTATATTCTTAATTTTTGCTTTTGAATCATCTATCTCATATCGCCATTTATCATCGGGACCCAAAAACCAACCCGTGTCCCTACGGATCTCTCCAGCAGATTTACCCCTTTGATTCATTTGTGAGGCAATATCAAGGGCTGTAAGGTCTGCTGTGCGTGATTCGGGGCCAGCATAGGCGTGTTTTACCAGCCCTTTTGCTCCCCTCGCCCCTCTCTCCCAAACCTCTCCTGTCCTGACCTTCTCAAAGCTCGTCTGCCAGTTCGGGAAGAAGTTATTTAGTATCTTGTTAAAAAACCTCTTTATTTTCTGAAAGATGGTGTTTTTCTCCTGCTCCGCCTTCCATTTACCATAGGCATCGGCGGCATTTTCTTCCTTCCCGTGTTTCTTTAAAACACTGGCTCGCTCTTTATTGTTAAGAACCAGGTCCATTGCCGCGTGAAAGGCTTCATGGTCTGTCTTTTCCTGACCGGCATATTTTGACAGCCACATAAGGCCGTCGGTTCCCACCTGCTTCCATGCCGCTACCGCCACCTCTCCCCTTTTAGCCTTGCGTCCATACCCTATCCTTATCTGCTCAGGATCAGGCCGTATCACGCCCGTATTAGCCATTACGACTATCTGTGACCGGTTGGGCAGGGTAAGATTAAAGATGTCCCCAGCTTGCTTTATTTTGGCCGTAGGGAAGGCATTTTGAATGATGTCAGGGGTTATCGGTGCTGGCTTAAAGGCTCCCTTACTAAGAGCAAATTCGGGAAACAAATTTCCAAGCCTGCCCTCACCAGCAGTTATGATATTCCTGAGAATAGTATTGCTGTTTGCTCCATTTCTTATAAAATGCTCTAAGGTCTTCATTGCTCTATCAAATAAAGCAGGGGATTCCGAAAAACTTTTCCTAAGTAACGGGGGGGCAAAATGAATTATAGCATCTTTGTATTGTTTTGATGTGCCTATCCATCCCCTGATAAAATCATCGTAATCCCCCCTTGCCCCTGATTTTTCAAGTTCCTCGGCGTGTGAACTAACATCAATATTGCCGGTACCCAAAACCATTTCGGCTGTTTTGGGATTATACATGAAACGCTGATTACGAATATTATGAATATCGTAGGGTTGGTTTTTGATAAGCTGAACTTGTCCTGTTATTTTAACAGGTTTAATCTCTTTAATTTCAGCAAGGCCATATTTAACCTCTTCTGTGGCTTTCTTGATCTCTATCCCCTTAGCCTCAACCTTTCCCTTGGCTTCCTCGGGGGTCTTGGTAGGGGCTTGCCCCCCACTCTCCGGGGGGCGGGATGGTTTAGGGAGTTCAAATGTCGATTTTATTTGAGATGGTTCAAAAACAATATATGAATCACCCCCCAATTCAACAGTGTTGTGATATACTATACCATCATAACCTTTTTCTCTCATTTTGCCCACAATCCATTGATCTAATTCATTGCCCAATTCATGGATTTTTTCTGAATGATATTTCACCTTTTTTTTATATGCAGTTTCTCCTATTTTATCTCTCAGGCGATCCCACCTTAATTGATTTCCTTCACCCGGTAATCTTAAGGCTATAGAATTCGTAAAATCTTTTACATCTTTGAAATATTGTGAATATCTTTTATTCCATTCGGATGCTTTTAATATTCTTTTCTTGATCAATTTCTCTGGTAATGTAGTGAAATCCCATGATCCTAAATCATTGAGTCTTAATGGTTTTTTTAAATTTATATATGCAGATTTTATCTGGACATTTTTTGTAATACTAGGTAATTGATTTTGTAAGTCATTAATTCTACTTCGCGCACTTTTAATAGTGCCAAAATGTATTCCTATGCCCCTTATATCATTTATGCTAGGTGCTTTTGATTCAAAATCACTAAATTCTCTAAAAGTTCCATGATAAACTTTATCCCGTACAACACTTTTCTTAAAAGGATTCCCACCCTCGGGCTTCGGGGTTTCTGCGGTGGGTATTTTGGCCTTACCCCGTTCTTTTTCCACGGGTTCTACTTTAGCAGATTCAGCTTCCTCTTTCAACTCAGGATATTCGGCTAGCACTTCTTCGGGAACGGGTTTGCCTTCGGAGAGGGCTTGTTGGATGAGTGCTTTATGGTTTTTAGCAGAATCAGAAGGAAATCTTTCAATGCCTTTTGCAAAATATTCGGCTTTTGTCATTTCCCATGGTTCCTTGGCCTTCGCCTTTTCCTCGGGGGTCTTGGGTGCCTTTACTAAAAAACTTTTTTCTATATCTGAATATAGGTTTTTCGCTTTCTGAAAATCCCCCTTCATTAAACTAAGTATGGCATCCTTCGCCCTTTTTTGATTATCTGTGTTGGTAGGCTGTGATTCATATTGAGATATAAGTCGAAACAACTTTTCAGGCTCGTATTTTCTAGCAGCTTCCAAGCTATCATCTGGATGATTTATTCCTTCCATATCATCCATGTTTTTCAAAACACGATTTATTTTCTCGCTTATATATCCTGGATCTGGATGCTCTTTTTGGATTTCCCTTAAAACATCACCAGCAGATTCTAATATATACCGTGGTGAATTAGCCTTATCCCAATCTTCATGCACCGTTTTTTCGGGATAGGTTTCTTGGTATGTCCTCGGCTCTAATTTAGTATTAGTTTTCCAAGGTTCTTCCTCAACCTCCCCTAATATCTTCTTTTTCTCAAACTCTTCCGGCTTTTCCTCAGCAATTTCCTTTGTCTGATCCCCTTCTTTCAGCCAGGTCTTAAATTCATCCATGGTCATGGCCTGAATGGAGCCCAGACCTTTCCAGCCACGTTCATAATTGGCCAAATACCCTACCCGAGCCTGTTTCTCCGTGGGAAATCCAAGCATCACTTTATGCTCATCAAAGTCTCCAGTAGCCGGATCTATCTGATTTATTACGTACACGTTCTCACTTTCCATGTCTGGACCGACAAATACATCAACCTGGTCCCCATCTTTGTCCTCTGTTCTCCTGATATAGCCATAGTGATGTTTTAAGACACTCTCCCATCTCTTCCTTTTTCTTGAGATTCCGGTTCGAGTAGATCCCTTGGGGTTCTCTATGGAAATATCAAGTCCTTGAACATTGATATGGGCCTTTTTGTAGTTTCCGGCTTCAATCTGGGCCTCGGTAGGTTCTGTTTCGGCTTCCCCAGCTATTGCTTCATCAAGGGCAGTTTCTTCTTCTAGTCTTTGCCCGGGCCTACCGGGTTCTCCGGGTTTTTGCTGTTGTGGATACGCGCCGCCTTTCGCTGGGCGTTGTCGTATAATCTGTCCCTCGTAGCCTTCGACATATTGTCCCTCGGGTGCTTGTCCTCCCAATTCCCCTTCTTTTCCTCGAAGAATTTGTCTCTCATGCGTTCGTATGCTCTCGGCATCGGTTATATCCTCCCATCCTTCTTCTAATAATGTTTCATTATTGACCAATAGATTGAGTTGCTCGGTTTCCTGGGGGCTCAACCCCTTTAAATCAACCGCTTCTCCTAACAGGATCTTGCCTGCCAAGTCTTTTAGTTTCTCGTTTTTTAATGCTTGGGTAGTAAAGTCTTTTTGTTTCTGCCTTTCCTCTACTCTTTCACCCACTTCCGCGATTCCACTAGGAGCAGTTTCTTTTTCAGATATTTCAGCAGTAAGTTCTTTTAATTGCTTTTTCTCTTTCTCTGTTAAGCCCTTGGTGCTAATCTTCTGACCCATCAGCTTTTTGGCCGCTAAGTCAGACACTCGGTCAGTCGCCTCTACTGCCAACCCTTCTTCCCTTAATCCTTTGCCTTCCCCCCTGATTAGATTATCCAAGGCCCGTTTCGCTTTTGCGCGGGCCGTCATTATCGGCCTAGATACCGGTTCCCCTAAGTCTATAGGTTCCGTGGTAGCCTTTACCTCGGCCAAGAGCTTATCGATTTCTTTTATTAAGGGATGGCCTGCAGGAGCGTTACTTTTTAAATCCTCTAAATCTGTGATGGATAATTGCCCATTATTGTAAGCGTAAAGGACTTGGGCCGTGGCTTCTTTCTGCTGTTTCTTTTCTTCTTCAAGGAGATCTGTTTCTTCCTGGAGTCCTTGTTTGGGACGACGGATATTGGCACCACCACTTAAACCAAGCGTAAATAGAGTTAATACAGTAGTCGGGCCAAGAACCTGAAAAGCCTCTTTAATTGGACTAGCTTCAGGCCGAATCCCTGACACCTTTTCCGTAATGGCTTGCCCAAATTGCTGACCGAATTCCGTTGCGTTTTCCACGACCCATGTTTTAAAGAAGTCTTTTACTAACTGCCATAAGCCTCTTCTTGCAGCGGCGACTTCATCAAGTCCCATTAATTTGCCTAAATATTTAGTGCCAAAATATTCCCCGACAGCTTCAATAATGCCATCAAAAAGAGGACCAAATGTTGCATTTCGTAGTTTTTCTGCTTCTTCCCCTTTTCCCTCTAATTCTAATTGTTCCGCTCTTTGAGCGGCCATATCAACCGCCTCTTGCGCTTGAGAACCACCATACATCGCGGCTATCGCTCCACTCACCGCCTTATTCACTTGGCTCGCTGTCTTTTTAGCCTGTGATAAAAGTTTTGTGGCTTCTGCTGTTTTCCCAGCAGCCTGAGCAGCCTTGGCAGCCTTTACCGTTTTATTTACACCACCAAGCAGTTGAAAACCTTTAGTAAATGCTATTTGAGGTACAATAGAAGGACCTGTCATTTTTAAGCCTTCATAAATTGCCCATTCAGGTGTCCAGGCTTTAAGCTCTGGCTCTGGTCCATACATTTTTTCGCCGATTTGCTCAGCTTTCTCTTTTACGGCTTTTCCTGTGGCTGCTAATACTTTCCCTGCAATTTGCTGTGGATAATGCACGGCCTTCTGTAAAGGGTAGAAGATATCAGCCATTTCTTCTTTTTCGGCTTTCTTAACAGGCTTAGCGGCGGTTTCACCTACATATTGAGCCATACCACCTAACATAGACGGGAATTCCTTTGTGACTCCTTCCGCTAAACCACGCAAGCCATATTTGACCAGGTTAGCGGATTCCTTTTTCTCTTCAGTCTCTATATCTTCCCATTCATCCTCTTCTTGTCCAATCGAAGATAATGTCAGTCCCGCCGTATTCAGACCATATTGGCCTGCCTGATATCCCTGGCTACTAGGAATATCTTCCCAATCACTATCGTTATATGTGTAAGCATTTAAAGGCATTATTCCTCTTTTAACCCTTTTGTAACAAGCACCCATTGGCCTGTCTGTTCATCTTTTCTATACTCAATAACCTGGCCATTCTGAATAGCTTTCCTTCGTAACTCTCCGGTTTTAGCATCTTTATACTCGACGTAATTTTTATTGGGTATATTACCAATAGTTCCTTTAGGACTTTCCTGCCTGTTAATAGATTGTCGGACATGCTGTCGTTTTATGTTACCCTGGTGGTCATATTCGATTATGGTGCCGTCGCTATATATCTCCCGGATATCCCCGGTCTTTTTATTGCGTTGGGTCTTTATGACTGTTTTTTGTGGTCCTGTCTGTCGAGCCACTTCGCCTCCTTGTGGTGCAGGAATTCCTTTTTCAGGTAATCCAAAACCCCCAGGGGCCGCCTGATCACCGGAAACAAGGTTGATATAGTTCCTTATATATTCCTCTTTAGCTATATATTCAGGCATATCAGGATCATCACTTATAACCCCGTTTTTAATGTCGGCGCTGTATTGCTTGGTTGCATCTTCCCTGATACCGCTCATTTCTTTCGTTGTGAGGCGTTCTTCCTGCTGTCTTAAAATAGTCTCGGCAGGCAATAGTAATTTTTCAATCGCATCCTGCGCGGATTCAAAAGTCTCTGATTGATTTTCCCCAAAATTGACGATTATTTTACCTTCCGGAGTCCTCTCAATCTCTTGAATACTCACGCCTGCGGTTCCGTATCTATCAAAATACTGCTTTACGGATTCAGTATCGCCCAAGTAAAATCCCCTCATGGCATCATTTAAGGCATCCTTACGTGTTGCCACGCTCTGGGTAGCAGCTAAACCTGTTGCTTTCTCAGCCCGTTCCTCGGCTAATCCAATTCTTGTATCATACCCTTCCATACGTTGCTGGTAGGTATCTTCTTCTATTCCCTTAGTTTGAGCCCTTGTAAGGTCACGATTAACGGCATTGGTCAGGACTGCTTCCCTTAAATCTTGTTCTTGCTTCTGGATATCCAATTCCGCCGCCTTTCGATTAAGGGCTTCCTCAACAGCCTTTGCCCTGATATCTTCGGCACTCTGATAATTACCAAGTTTAGTTGATCCGCCTATTGGTCTACGATTTCTTAAAGATTCAAGTTGCTCGAATCGCGCTTCTTTTTGTCTGAGTCCTAGACCATATCCAGACGCATAATCACTTCCCATAGACATTTTTAAGTTCCTCCATAAGTATTTGATCTTAATTTGGTATCATCATCATCTTTCAAACCTATCCCCGAATAAGTCGGTAAGGTTATATCGCTAACATCTTGGCCAGCCGCTTCTTTTAATCCCAACATGGTCATTCCTGCGGATCCATAATCCCTGCCGACATCCGTTATTTGTCCCGCAATATCCGCTTTAGTTTTAGCGATTTGGGTCCGGGCCGCAATATCCGCTTCAGCCAGCCCAGCCCGTGTTTGGGTTAATCCGGTTCTTAATCCCTGAATATTTGAGGCAATTTGGGCTGATTGTGTAGGATCTATAAGCTGTAATCCCCTTTCAGTGATGTCGGTTATTCTTTCCTTTTCCCCGCGCCTTGCCAGATTCATAGCAATAGCTTCATTTCGGGCCTGGGTTAAATAATCAGGCTTGGTTAATGCCCCGAATTTTCCAGAGGTCGGATCTACTCCATAGGACATCATTTCTCTAGCGCCTGCCTGTCGTGCCCGTTCGCTCGCACCTCTCACGTCTGTGGCAGCCCTTCCGGTTACACCCTCATAATCAGGTGTCGCAAGCCCCATATATTGACCGGTCAATTTTCTACGAGCCTGTAAATCCGCCAAAGCCGACTTTATTGCCCCTGATTCAAGCCCTCCATATTGCTTGTTAAATTGTTTAGATTGGGCTTTTACATCGCTTATCAGGTCAGCTATTTGTTCACTACCGGCATAGGCTTGCCCACTATCCAGGCTTTTCAAGGTATCTGTGAGGCTGGAAAGTGTAGCCTCATTAATGTCTCCCCATTGCTGGAGAAATTGCTGGGTTATTCGCGAAGTTGCCTGACTTGATTTTATGGCTGCCTTGCTGGTTCCATACGTAGCATCCCATGCATCATCTGCTGCCCTCGCCGCTTCTAGGGTTGGATATGACTTACCATCTTTCCCGTAATAGGTATATCTGGGAAGATTACCACTACCTTTATTTTCGAGAACTTTTGTTGCCATTTATCTTTCTCCCTTAATCTTTATCCTTTTCCTTTATGATTTGTTTTAATTCATCCATGGAGTCTGCCATAACAAATTTTTTAACCCTGACATTGCCTTCAATTTGCACCTCAAATAGCGTGCCCCTTACCCCTCCGGGTATTCTAAAAGGCTTATTCAGGGCGTATATTTCCTTAGTAAAATGAAGGACACCGTCTATATAAAACTTAACTTGAAGGTTAAAATCTCCTGAATATTCAGATACAGTCGGAACTTCTTCGAGCTCATCCCCGTCGATCTCGATATCCTCTCCTATAGAACCTTCTCCTATGGCTCCCTCGACGGCATTAGCCGAGATCCTAGCGTTATTCCGTCTAATAATCCTTTTGCGCTCCTCTAAGTCATTGTAATATTCTTCCCTGTCGTCCGTTACTGCTATAACAACAGCACAATTAAAGGTTTTTTCATAAGGAATCAGGTATTTACGGCTTCTCCATATAAAATTAACGGGATAAGGCTGTGTATCATCGCCTTCCCATTCGTAAACTGTATTTCGAAATCGTGACATTCATTAATCCGTTGCATACCATATTTGATAATCATGGGCCGCATCAGGGTCCGTTTCAAACTGGATAGTGTCATATGTTGTACTGATTGTCTGAGAGGATACATCGCTATCATCTTCATCAATATTTACCTTTATAACGTCGCTCTCATCATCAATCGCATTGCCAAAGCCGAACTTTTTGCCCCATCCTACGTCAAGTTTATCGGCGGCAGCCCCGCCAGATACGGAATCAACGGTTATCGAATCAATATGCGCCCACGCTTTATTCAGGTCATAACTACCAGCAGCAATTTCAGTGCAAACCTCTGTCTGCTCCGTTTCGCCCGTTGCCAAAATCCCGGTGATTGTTACCTGTAGGGCTGTCAATGAAGCATTGGCATCGGTTATGGTTAATACCAGATTTCGCGGATAATCAGGTTGTGATATTCCTTCTAGGGCCCCCGTCGCGTCTAAATCAAATTGCGTAGCCTTTCCGGAAGTGCTTCTTGCGTCAGGATTCAATAATCTTTCATTAAAAAGAGACATTTCATTACTCCTCAAAAAATATAATGTATCTGTTTTTGGATCGACAAATATAGCTGAACTATAAAAATTCAAAGTGGTTATAACTCCTGTAATCAAATCAATGACAATACCTCCCTCATTGCCGCCGGAGCTATAAAACCCGAAATACTTATTGCCATGGACAACGCCATGTATGGTGGATGGATAAAGATCTTTCCATTCCTTTGTTGAATAATACTCCTGTGTAAGCAAAAGGTTTTCTTCAAGATTGACCATCCTAAGCCCGTCGGCGGCTGGATATACACAACCTCCTTTATAAGCTATGGCCCCCCGTTTTGATAAACAGGCCCTGGATTCAGGGAAAGGTTCTATTGTTATAGATCCTGGCGCTGTCCCCACAAGCATATAAGGTTCGTTCTCCGTCGTAATAATGGCTTGATTTGCTCCGATAGGCGTAATTGCAACTATGCTGGAGGATAAAGATTGCATATACGCCGTCGGCCAGGCCCAAGGTCGGTAAGCAATAGATGCGTATAAATCTTTGCCATTAAAGGCCAATAAAATACCGTTTCCCAAATAACAAAGCCCCTGTAATTCGTCTATCGGCGGATCCCAATCCTGATCAGCGCTTCCCCCTGAATTTTCACTCAAGGAAGGACATGCAGAACTTAATTCGCTGTCTGTTTTGGTATCATCATAACTGGTAGCGGCTATTGCTATTTCATCAACATATTCATAATTGGCATATTCATTGCCTGTGTTAAGCCTGTATATTCTTTTTACTGAAAGAATGTTTTTATAACATCTCCATATTACTGTATTATCAATGGTATTGCCATCCACGGTTTGTATCCATGTCGGCTCAGCGGCTCCTGATGTGCCAGGCTGCACGCACTTATAAACATAGGTTCCCCCCTCGTCAGCTACTTCAAACACGAAATTTCCTACGGTATAAGCCTTCCCAGCCTGCCATTCCATAGTCATATTGGAAAGACTGACCTTTTCGCCGTTTTTGGCCGTCACCACGGCTGAAGCATTACTTGGATAGCCTTCTTCTCCCCAATCGGTTACGATTGTCCAAATATAGGTTATTTCCCGATCATCCCCTGATCCTGCTGGAGGAGGGTTCGCTGCGGCTGTGGGTGCCACGGCAGGGATAGGGACCATTAAGGGATAAAAATTGATCGGCATAGCTCCAGAACCTGTTATGATTTCGTCAAGGTCGCTTTTTTTAGGAATTCCATCACCGGTATAATAAATCTTGGATTCCGTATCTCCTGAAACCGGGGCAGGAACTATGTCAACATCGGCTTCCCATTCCAGCCAATATTCGTCTTCATAGAGATAGACAGTTTTTACAGTACCTTTATATTCGAGCAATTCAGTTAAAAGGTAATTATCCCAGGGATTCAAATGTCCCTTGTCCAGATAACAATTTTCAGCTGTTTGAGCTTCGTTTTCTCCTATAAGCTCAGCTTCTAGCAATGGCCGTATGCCTTTGAATATAGGGATAGAAACAATCATTAGTTTATGCTCCACCATTAGAGGACAGCATACAATGTGGAAGCCCACTCGCTCCATATGGCACGGCACAAAACTTTGAAATAGAGGGAGCCCAACAAATGCCTTGCCACCGTTCATCGGCTGAATGCGGTGTCTCTCTTAATGTCCAAGTTATACCATCGGGAGAAGTCATACACGCGAAGTCTTGGCTTTCGGCAGCGACTGCAACAAATAGATTTTTCTCTGGTGACCAACAAACAGATTTCCACAGATAAGCGGCCGCAGGTATCCTTGGTGTCCAGGTTACAGCATCGGGAGAGGTAGCAACATCATTATCTCCCACGGCAACAAATAGATCGAGCTCCGGAGACCAGCAAACGCTATAACCCTTAAATCCAAGGGTCCGTAAAGTCCAATTAGCCCCGTCGGGACTTGTCATACAGCCTTTTCCGTCAACTAACAAGCCAACCGCACAAAGCAGAGAAAGATCCGGGGACCAGCATATAGATTCCCAATTATACTGATTCTCTGGAGAGTCCCCCAGTTCCCAATTTACTCCGTCTGCAGAAAGAGTAATAACATTTGCTTTATTGACATTGTTGTCTGATACAGCTACAAACTTCGTTAAGCTCGCTGCCCAACACACAGAAGACCATGAATGTGAAAAAGTTATTCCCGCTCCACTGCCTGTCCATGTTTCTCCATCGGGGCTTGAATAGAACTTATCATCCCCTGCTCCACCTACAATTTGTATGGCAACAAATAGATCGAGCTCCGGAGACCAGCAGACACATTGAAAAGAAAGGCCTGGCATAGGGACCGGGGTCCAATCAATTCCATTATCAGAACAAACTATCCCTTGGCTGCCAACAGCACAAAATAATTCCAGAGCCGGGGACCAGCATATACCTCGTAAACTAATAGATGCGTAGGATATCGGGTCATAAGGATATGCTAGCCATCCAGCTAAAGAGCCGGCTATCGCCTGCCAAATAGTTCCTGTCTTATTTTTCCACCATATTCTTTGGTTCAACGATTGATACACTTTCTCTCCCGGGTAATCCGCAGTAAGTATGCTATTCGGATTATAATAAACTTCTCTGAAAGCCTCTCTCTGAATAAACCCCTCAAGGTTTGCGGCAACAAGCCTTTGGGTTATAATTGCACCAGATTTCCATTCTTGAGCAACGCTTCCATCTTGCCCACGTTGAACAGTTAGAGTATCTCCAGAAATACCCGTAACCTTTACAATCTCAATGTCCGCTTCCGCATTGGTGATCGTGGCATAAAACTCTTTCCCTGATACCCACCCAGCTAAAAATATCTGTGCGTGCCCGGGATAGAGCTCTATTGATGTCGCGGCATCCGAGATTCCGGCTTTTATTCTGGCATAGGCTTCATTATTGAATATATGTTCGGTATTGGCTGCCATTAAACCACTAAATACTTCTTTCTATTAGTTAATTGATCCATTAATTGAGTCGATACATCAAAGGCCATTGTTCCGATTATTTCATAATGACAGGCCCTTTTTTCTTCCATGTCGCTTCTTTTATGTTGTGGGCCTATTAAATGAACAACCTCATGTGATATAAATGCTAAAAGATCTCTAAAGGCTATTCTTTTATCCATCCAGATATAAAGCGACTGAGGCTCGCGCCGCGTAAATCCCCATATTTTGTTTCGTTTCATAAAGTTGACCAATTTCTTAGGGGATATTTTCCATTGTTTGCCACCGTCTCCCCAGCCTTGAATTTTGTCAATGCCAGATAAATCACTTACTTGTATAAGCTCTTTTATAAGATCTTCTGGCTTACTATATATATACAATGGTATTTTTGTTTTTTTACGGCCATCTTTTAAAACTATCTGTTTTTCAATCATTTTTCCCCTTTATTCATCAAACTCTTGTATCTCAGCATCTAGCTCAAAAAGGCCGAGCATATCGTGTTCTAATCTGACAAGGGTCATAAACATATGAGGATCATTGGCACCGATAAAATATGTTCGAGTGGTCTTTTCATTTTTCCTTCTAAAAGCAAGCATACAGCATTGAATATTCCCATTTCGATATTCACTCATAAGCTCGGAGATATTTTTCAAAAACCCATCCGGGCTATCAGGAATTAACTGTTTTATCTTATTGTTCTCTGCCATTTTATGAACTCATCAATTTCCAAGTTGTTCCAGTACAGTGCTTATACCAAAGATCATTGGTCGAATCGTAGACCTCTTCTCCAGTATAATTGGCTACCAATAATCCATCCGGGCTTCCGTCATATTCCCGATACACCCCTTTTTGTAAGAAGGTTCCAAGGATCGTTGCGTTCAAAACTAACTTAACCGAGCTTCCGTCCGGGAAGCTATATGAATCAGTGCGTGTAACTGTCAGCGTATCAGTAGCCCGGCTGGTGCAAGTCATATATGCCTGGTTTCCGCCGCCAACAACCAATATAATAAAGGCTTCCCCTGCTCCCGGGTTTGGATATAGGGACCCGTCACCAGATTGAACAGACAATGTTGCGTCTCCTCCACCTATGGCCTCGTTTAATGTCGATTCCGCATTGTTTTCAAATAGATATTCTGTCATTATACCCACTCCCTCATTTTAACCCGAAGGGGTCTCTTGGTTGCCCCGGTTATCTTCTTAGTCTTTGTATTATTACAAGCAGTTATGAATTTTAGAAAATAATCCTTCGCCTGATTAGGGTCATACCAATCCATAGCCTTGCGTCCGAATAAATCAGCCAGGGCTCCATAACCTATTTCCTGGACATAATCATCATAGAGAAAGTCTGGAACAGTATCGCAGGTATTGGTAGGCTTTAGGTTCACTTTTATAAGTAAACCCTCGTCGCTATCTTCTGTGGGGATAGGAAGCAGATGAAGGTTTTTATCAACGATATCTACCCAAAATTCAGAAGGCATTGGACCAGTTGTATATCTCCATGCGCCAGAGGGATCTTCTAGGTCCTTCTGATTTTCCGAGATAGGATCAATGAAAGCGAATTGATCATCGTCTTTGCCGTCCTGCTTATATTTAACGCTGTCAACGGAGATAATTCTCCCATACTGGTCTGCCGGCACTGTTAAGGCATAGCTCTGTTCTGTTGCAACTACGTCAATTCGCTCTAGGTCATAGGTCCAGAGAAGGGTCTTCCTGCAAAAATCTATCGCAGCGCGCCTAATTGCTATTTTTATAGCCGGGACAGGCGCAGAAGGGATATCGGGTAAAATCTCTGGAGACCAATCTGTTAAATCTGTTGCCATTTAAAGCCTCCATAGCTTTAACCCTTTAAAAATAGCGTCTCGTAATCCGTCTCTCTTTGCTTGCTACCTGGAAAATCAGAGTCCTTTTTATAGGCCAGAGCTAATATACCGTTTACCAATCGATCTATGGCATGATCAGCAACCCCTACCAGGGCAGTTTCCCAATGTCCGTCCTCATCCCAGCTTATCTCCGTAGGTGCTTTAGAGTATTCCTCTAATACATACCCTGTACCATCTGAGGGAGGATACGTATAAAAAACAGCGGGATTTACCCTGTCCGGCATAACATTTAATATATTTTGAGCTGCCGTGGCATTGCTCCAATTCCTATCAAAGCTCTGAATGGCCTCAAGTGAACAAGAATTAATGCCTTCACCAGGGGTCTCCCCATCTAGGCCCATATTTTTCAGAAGGGTGACAAAGGCTATTCCACCGCTTGGGATATAATGCTTTGATCCTTCAGCCAGTTTGACAGATTCTATAACCGCGTTAGTCGTGGGGTCCAAAACAACAATTCTTCTGGTCGTGAGGTTATAATAATCTACCAGCTCGGATTCAGTCCAATGGCGGTCATCCTCCTCCGTAGCCTCATCCTGCAGGATCCCGGCTACGATATCTAGTATATGCTTGACGGTTACGTTCGCCATCGGGTTTAAGCCTCAAAAAGTCGCTCGGTTCTCAGGTGAATTGCCCTATCTTTTAGATCGTCCAGGTCGTGCCGCCTGTCGATGTCCTCGCCAAATTCCTGGAGAACATAATCCTCTACATCTTTTTTATCGACCATGGCCTTGATCTTGATTATATCCGGATCTTTATCAATTATCTCCTGACGTCTCTCGGCTTCAATTTGTTCCGGAGTTTTTGGTTTCTCTTTTTCCTTCGCGCCAGCACTCTTTGCAGCCTGTTTCGTCTCGGTTTCCTTGATCTTCTTCTCCACTTCTGCCAATTCAGCCGATTCATCCAATGCCTTTTTATCCACAGAAGGAATCACGGGGGCATCTTCCAGCTCTTCCAATCGTTTTTTCGCTGCTTCCAGCCTTTTTTTGGCTATATCCGGATCGTACTCTGTCATATCCTTTCGTGCGGCCAAAATCTTAGTCCAAGCATATATTCTACCGGTGATTAATTGCCTCAGTAGTTTCATGGCGTTATCTCCTTTTTAAGGGCCCCGGGGATGTATAATGTCCCCGGGGTGGGTTTATCAATTTACACTGGAAATCTAAGCATCAATGGCACTGGCCATATATCCTTCAACCCAAAAATCCACGACGGCCGTTTCTGTGTCCGCGCTATTAAACAGGACATTTATATTGCCGTCGGTGATGAAAAGCTGGCCCATCATATTGTCCGAGCCAAATTCATCGGCATCAAGGGTATAAAGCATGACACCTGCTGTCTGAATCGATCCGGCCGCCTCCCATCCATCATCATTCGCAGCTAGGCTATGGGTTGATGTTGCTGAATTAACGCCTATATCGATTGTGCATGCCGCACCCTCGCCGGTCACCACATATAACCCTACCCTCTTTATCAAAGCGCCTTTCGGCACCTGAAAGAGCTCCAGGGTATCGGTTGCGGCAAATCCGGTAGACGGCAAGTTTACTGGCGTACCCGGCGCCGACGTGAGGGCCAGTTTGGCATTAGCTACCAGGTCCGGGATATCAAGCCGCCTTTTCATAAAAGGATTTCCTCCTGAAGTATAGGGAACCCCAGCGCCTTCTTTATAGAATTCATAATCGGCCATAACAAAATTCCTCCTTTGATTGTTGTGTGGGCCTGTTTGTTCACAGGCCCGGGTTTTTATTAGCCGCCGTTGCGGACATACAGGTCAATAAGCGCTTCACCCTTCAGCACCTTATCCCCGTACACATTAAGGCCCCTTACCAGATTCCCGAAGGTCCTGGACGTTCTAAGGGTCTCCATCTTGGTCATTTGGGCCGCGAAACACAGGGCGCTTATCTGGCCAAAAATCGAGTGATAACAGGTATTGCCCGTGTCCGTGACAGAGGTTAAAAGGTTGGATTCATAGAGCGTTATATCGGCTATTTTGCCGATACGGCCATTGCGGAGAATGGATGTCCCATCTCCAGCAAGAGAGGCATCCTTGAGATCCGATTTAAGAATCATGCCGCTCATCCATTCCGGGATAACGCCCCAGCGATTATTCTTGGGGACGCTCTGTTCACCTAAAACAGTGCGGCAATCTACAATCTTATCAAGGATATTGGCCTTGGTAACGGCCACCGGGGTTCCGGTAGTCCCCAATGCGATATCGCCCGAAACCTTACCAGCGCTATTCCCGGCGTTGTGGGTGTCGGCATCTGCGTAAATATCGCCCAATATTCCGGTATCTATCTTGATTGACATCTGCTCACCGGCATCATCTGACCAGCTATCCATCAGCTTGACATCGGTCTGATATGCGTCAATATCATCACAAATAAAATTGAAGTATTTGGCCTTATCAATAAGAAGCTCTATGTTCGCAGATTCCGGCCTCTCGATTTCAAGGTCTTGCCCTTTGACGTAATCGTTAATGGTGATATCAGGAACGGTCCGGATTATGACCTTATCGCCCTTGTTTTTGATCTCTCCCGCATACTCTGTATTGGAAATAGCGGCAATTACTGTGGCATCATAAAACTTAACCAACAGATTGCCCGACCAGATCTCCGGGATAAAAGTTCCACTATACTGCGGTATTCCCGCTGCTACTTCGACTGCCATAGCGTTTCCTCCTCTAAGTTAAATAAAAAGGGAGAGATCAAGGGCCTAAACGTCCCTAAACCTTTCCCTTTTTGATTGATCGTTGAAAAGCCAAGGAGATTTTATCGAACTCCTCTTTGGTAATTCTTTTATCGATATAATCTTTGCTGGCTTTTTGAAATTGAGCCCTAGTTACGGTTTCGTCTTCCGGTTGAATCGCTCCACCACCACCTGTTTCATCAGGGGTTATTTCATCCTCTAATGAAGGTGTGATTTCATCGCCACCGCCTTCGGGCTGGTACCCTGTTTCTTTGATAAACGAATTAAACCAATGCGCTACCCGGGCCACATCACCTTTTTGATGAGCATCATCAAGTAAACGCTGTCTCTGTATGCCGGTCCCTGCGTCTATTTGAGCCAGATAATTATGCCAACGTGGGTCTTTATTTATCGACCTCCACTTCTTGACCTTTTTGGTGAGCACATCATAAAACCGCTCACTGGCATCTTTTTCAACGGTCTCGCCAATGCTCTTAACCTGGGTACCCACTTCGCCATATTTGGCTTTTAATTCTTGGTTTTCCTTAAGTAAGGCATTAACGGTATCCACCATATCGGTCATTTCTTCGCCATAAGCCTGAAAATCCTCTTTCTTTAATTCTTTCGTGGGTATGACTTTTGGTTTAGCTCCCTCGTCTTCTTCGGTATCAACATCAACTCCAGAAGGCTGCTTTTGCTGAGCAACGATTATATCGTTGAGGTTCGATATGGTAGCGTTGGCCTGGCTTAACAGAGACCTGGCCTCTTCCAACTCACTTCTAAGATCCCCCACCTCTTTATTATATTTACCCCGCAGGACCTTAAAACTATGCTCATAGTCCTTTGGTTTCTGTGGAGGTTGGGGTTCCTTTCCTTGTTCGAGAGTCTGCGCCGGTGTTTCAATTACTTGGTCTTTCGGCTGATCTTTGCCTTCGGCCTCATCATCGATCACGGTTACAGGTATTCCCTCGGCAATTTTGCCTTGAAGATCCTTTGCAGCATCACCTTGTTTTTGAACTGCTGTTGGTATTCCTGCCATTTTGGATTCCTCCTTTCGAGCCGCCTTAAACGGTCTTCGGGTTTACTGTTATGCTTGAGAGCTCGGCATTTGCCGGTATTCCCAAGCGCCTATAAATAAAAAAGCCCCGTTGGATGAAACATTTCCGAATCATCCAACGAGGCTTTGATACGCTGTTGGCTTACCCTAATGCGTTTCCGCGTGGGAGAGACAAAAGGGCGTTATGTGATTTATTCAAATTTTAGTCTTTCAATTATATCCTTTATCCTGTTATTCCAATAATTTACATTAAAAAGCTCTCTTGTTTCAAATGAAGCGTGGTTCATATAAATCACAAATATAATCGTGTTCTACTTCTTTCCTCTCTGCTGAATCAGGAGAAATTTTTTTATTCTCACATTCAAAATCTTCTTCATTTATCCCACAATCAAAAGAAAATCTGCAATTCGCACAAGTTCTTACCTGCCTATAATTATGCTTTTTAAGAGGATCCATTACTTTTCAAACAACTCCCGGATAGTATTCCTTCTTCTCTTAGCGTAGGAGCTAATCGTTTTCTTGGCCCCCGATACGCTTACTACATCCTTTTTCTTTTTGGGACAGGGTTCTCCTGCCTGCTGCCTTTTGCCTTCCTTGGCCGTTTTATTCTGGTAACTGCCTGCATACGTCCCTGTGCCATCTCGGTCTCCCGGTGTCTTTTTGCCCATTTTTTAAACCTTTAAACCGGAATATTCGTAATAACCAGCCATTGTATCCGGCTCATTACAATGATTCTGGAATCCCGTGATTTCCCCGTCTTTTGGGCTATTGCATCACTTAAAAAATATGAGATCTCATTTCCGTGCCTGAAATAAAACCCGGAAACAAGCTGCATATTGGTACCCTTATACTCCCTGTGCTCAATCCAGATATCGTGGTCTTTATAAATCTTATCTATGCGCTCCTTCTTTGTTTCCTTAGTAAGTCCTGCATTTTGAGCTATTTCCATGACCTTATCAGCATTAACGCCTAATTTCCTGAGAGCTATGTTATGGGCATGACGTAGGAAATTATTGGCCTCTTTTTGAGTATCAAACCGATATGGCTTACATTCGTCCATTACAAGCTGGAAATTATCCACATTCCGGGATCTGATTTCTCCCAGCGTCAGATTAGCTGTTGCATCTCTGATTTCAGCCATGTTCACCCGTATAAATCCCAAAAAGCAAAATTTTATTCTTATAAATTTTTGTCTTCAACAATCTAACCACAAAATAATCCCAGCTAGCCTTGTTTTTTATAAGATGATCAGCGACTATATTCCCTAATTTATTTGAGATTCCCCATAGTCTTGATTCCCTGATAATACCTTTCTCAATAAGATCAAGGTCGTTGTTGAGATCCATTAATACAGTGAGGGCTTTATTTAAAATGATGGCCTCACCATGAAAATCAACTTCATCTCCTATCTCCGTGGGATTACCTGTATAGTCTAATTCCGTTTTATGTTTCTCAAAAATTGGAGCAAGGGCATCATATGTTCTATTAAGAGTATAATACAGCAATAATTCTGGTATAAACGGCATACTATAATCCTTTTTTTTAATCTCCGGCATACTCGGCTACCCCCAAAAACCTAATCCCCCTACGGCCTCGGTTCCTGACATCATATACCCTATAAGCACACCCGTTTATTAAGAAAACAAAGTCCCTGCGTGAGAGCGGATCAATAAACCCTTTGGCTGGCTTCCGTATTCTCACGACTTCCGTTTTACCGGCCTCTTCTTTTTCCTGGTCTTGTTCAGGTATGGGCTCTTCGACAACTTCAGGTTCAAGATTTTCCACGCCTTCCTCGTTAATATCCTCGGCTGGTTTATCCTGTCCTTCGGCCAAACCCTTGAAAGAGCTTTCCTGTTGCATTATATTGTCCCCCTTTTATGCTTTCATCCGCCATTCCCTTTTTTAGGCTTAAACTTACCGCACCAATCATATTCTTTTACGATAGGCCAAGTACCATTCCGGCTCCCTTTTATTATAGGCGAGTTTTTTCTGCAAATCCCTGAATAATACCCGTCAATATTTTTAGTTTTAGGCCATATCTCAAAAAATCTACAGTGTTCACATTTTCTTTCAATCATATTGGGGTATTTATACATTATATTTCCCCCCCTCGAAGTACCTTCTCCAATAAGGAGATGGTAAACCTCAGGCCCCTGATAAGGGCACGGATTATTTGACTGTTAGATATGTTATCAGATTTAGGCATTTATTATGTCAATATGTTCCAAAAGGAACCTTAAAGGGTTCCTGGGAAGGCCGACCGGGAGACCAGCCTTGTCGCTCGGGGAAACAAGCTATCCCATGAAGATTAAATTGTTTAAGTAATAACGCCAAGTCCACCAGCTATTACAGCTTGCGGGACATGCACGCTGACGTTTGCCGCCCTATCTGACCAACTCGTAAATCCATAATTCATCGAGCAGTTTCCTTTAATAACGATCTGATGCGTTGAGGTACACGCATCCCTGAAAACATAAGTAGGCCCAGTCCCAAGGTTCTCGGTGAAATTATAGAACGAGCAATCCTCGAACTCCAGTTCACGGTCAACGGCATAATCAGCAAGAAGTTGAATAAGGCCAACGCTGTTATTTGTGGCTACCTCAATCCTGGTTGAAAAACGGGTATTCTTGAACTTCATTCCGAAACCCGCTGCCGCCCCGCCGATAAATTGAACGCATCCAGGGCCATAAGTCCTTTTGGTGTTTCCAGAACTTCCGATAACGCTCTCCTCGATCAGCATCCCGTTACCGGCACCTGCCACGCTGGTATCAACGATAAGTGGAACTCCAGCTCCTACTGTGGATAATTGCAAGGCGCCATCACCACCGCGCAAAGATATCCGCTTTCCGTAAAAGTTTTTACCAGATATCCTTATATCACAATAGTTATCCACGGCACTAAAGACATTCCGCGTCCCGATACCATACATCGTTACAGAATGACCAGTAAAGTTAATGATCTCGCCTATACTGGTAGTCGCACAAGATATACGCACTTGGCCGCCAGGGAGTGTTCCAGGCTGATATGCCTGATTAATACTTCCTGCCCCGATAATTGAGGTATCATGTTTTGCCCATGTAAGGGATTCTGTCTGGATATGATCCCCAGGCCATACATAAACCCTGTCACCCTGATCGCTCGCCATATTTGTGTAGGCACTGGCAAGAGTGGCAAAAATCCTCTGATCATTCACACCGTTTTTTCTAAGCATCTCATAATACAGGTTAGTTCCAACTTTGCTTGTAACCAGATGAAATACCTCGCCTCCGACCCCTTGGTTTACCCCAAAACCTTGCAATGAACACTTGTTTACCGTTAACTCGTTAATCGTCATTTGTTCTCTACGCATGATAATTCTCCTTTATGTTAAATTATTTTTCGCCCAACGCTTCCATTCTCTCCCTATGAGAGATAGCGGAGCGGTATTATAATATCATCCTCGTTATCTCTTTAAATTCAG
>Ga0315538_1000083_pt1 | contig 59653 bp, 51 predicted proteins | sample SalMarSW160230MG_2_FD_203834 | JGI IMG/M metagenome (GOLD analysis project Ga0315538, IMG submission 203834) | Salt marsh sediment microbial communities from the Plum Island Ecosystem LTER, Massachusetts, United States - Salt Marsh Sediment SW1601-230 ...
TCAGTCAAGTGGTACCAAGCATACATCCCACGATAGCCATAGCTTCGCCTGAGGTGTTCATACATACACAGGAGTTTGCCTCCGCAGCCGCCTCTGAAGCAGGACACGAAGGCTTAATGGATGCAGCTAAGGCAATGGCCATGACTGTGTCTGATATCCTCCAACCAGGAATGCTTGATAGGATTAAGCAGGAATTCCAAAGTGGTTAGGGTAGGCATTCCCAACCTAGAGGCAAAAGTCGATGGTATAATTAGTGTAAAGCCTGTCCCAACTTATGCGAGATTGCTCAAATCTCCGTGGAGGGCAAGGTTCTGGCTAGGTGGGGAGGGCGCTGTGATTTGTGGGAGGAAGCAGCTACAGGTTAAAATTTCGAGCTATGGGCAAAACTTATCATGTAGTCATAATTGGTGGTGGACCGGCGGGACTCGCTGCCGGGCTATATTGCGCCCGCTCGAGGCTTAATACTTTGCTTATCGAAAAGGGAATAATGGGCGGGCAAATAACCAATGCTGAGCGAGTGGAGAATTACCCTGGCTTTCCCAAGGGTATCTCAGGTATTGAGTTAGGACAACTTATCCATGAGCAAGCCATTAGCTATGGATTGGAAACCTTGCTTGCCGAGGTTACCAAAGTAGTGCCCAGCCAGAGGCATAATCTGGTCGGCACCAGTGAAGGTGATTTTGTATCTGAGTCGATAATCATTGCCTCTGGCTCGCAATATCGCAAACTGGGCGTGCCCGGGGAAGATAAATTTGTGGGTAAGGGAGTTTCCTATTGTGCTACCTGTGACGGCCCTTTATTCAATGGTAAAACAGTGGCTGTAATAGGTGGCGGCGATGCTGCCATCACTGAGGCTCTCTACTTGAGTAAGTTTGCTTCCTCGGTTAAGGTCATTCACCGTCGCAGCCAGCTTCGAGCCAGCAAGATATTTCAGGAAAGAGCTATAGGTGAACCAAAGATAGAGTTTATTTTGGATACTGTGGTAACCCAAATTGAAGGTGAAGGGATAGTTAAACAGCTCATGCTAAAAAACAACAAAAATGCTAAAATATCAATATTAGAGCTAACGGGTGTTTTTGTGGCTATCGGCTCGGAGCCCAGTAGTGCTGAGTGGCGGGGATTGTTGCCTTTGGACGAAGGGGGCTACATAATCACCAATGAACTCATGGAAACGAAGATTCCAGGAATATTTGCTGCTGGAGATATCCGCCATAATTCAGCCAGGCAGACGATAACTGCTGCTGGAGACGGCGCTACTGCTGCCATATCGGCAGAGAGATTTCTGTCATTCTGAGCGAAGTGAGGAATTTTATGAAAGTTGTTTTGCTAGAAGACCTCCCTGGAAAGGGAAGGGCTGGAGAGATAAAGGAGGTAAGCAAAGGTTATGCCAGGAATTTCCTTTTGCCTCGGGGTTTAGCTTTGCTAGCCACACCCACGGTCATGAAGCAAGTAGAGTCCAGGCTAGAGAAGGAGAAGCTTGAGGAAAGTATTGACCGGGATAAACTAGTTGAACTGGCTCAGCAAATTGAGGGAAAGGAAATTCGTTTTAAAGCTCGCATGGGTACCGGAGAACGCCTGTTTGGCTCTATTACTGCTGCCGATGTAGCTGAAGAATTAAGTCGGGCCATAGGTTCTGTTATTGATAAAAAGAAGATAGACATAGAGAAATCTTTACGCAAAACAGGCAGCTATGAAGTAGCCGTTAAGTTAGCCAGCGACCTTAATCCGCAAATTACGGTGGTTATCGAGGAGGAGGAGAAGGAGAAGGAGAAAGGGAAAGAGAAAAAGGCAGAGAAGAAGGCAGAGCAAAAGACAGAGAAGAAGAAAGGTAAAGAGAAAGAGGAGGAGAAAGATTAGGCATGGCAGAGGAAAAATTACCACCCCATGATATTGAAGCTGAGGAGGCAGTAATTGGGTCTCTGCTTATTGACCCTGATGCCATATTGAAAGTTGCCGTTTCCCTCAAGGCCGAGGACTTTTTTTCAGAAACAAATCGGGTGATTTACCAGGCGTGCCTCTCTCTTTATCAACGCAACGAAGCTATAAACCAGATTACAGTGGCTCATGAGCTAATGCGTCAGGACAAGCTGGAGCAAATCGGTGGTGCTGCCTTCTTGAGCCATTTAATAAGTAATGTGCCCACATCCCTCCATGTTGAATATTATGCTCAAATAGTATCCAATGCAGCAATAATGCGGCGGCTGATCGCTGCCGCTGGGCAAATCAAAGCTCTTGGCTACGAAGCCAGCCCAGAGGTTGAGGCTAGCCTAAATAAAGCTGAAGATATTCTGTTTCAAGTACGGATGAGGCGGGAACCCCGGGACTTCATCCCAATTCGGGATGCTTTAGGCCAATACTTTGAGGAGGCTGGGCCACCTACTGCACTGCGGGAAGGGGAAATACTTCATATTCTGACTGGTTTTACTGCCTTAGATGATTTTTTAGGAGGATTACAGAGGTCTGACTTGATTGTTTTGGCTGCCAGGCCTAGCTTGGGCAAAACGAGCTTGGCCTTGAATATTGCCAGAAATGCCGCTATTAACCAAAAGGCTTGCGTTGCTTTATGCAGCTTAGAGATGTCCCGAGAAGCGGTGGTACAGAGGCTTCTGGCCAGCGAATCTGGGGTGGATTCTAGAAAGGTTCGTCTTGGGCGCTTTGGTGAGAAAGATGAGATAAAAATTATGGAAGCCAGCGGCGTTTTATCCGAGGCGCCGATTTATATTGATGATTCGCCTCAACTTCGCGCTTTGGATATAAGAAGTAAGGCACGACGCCTTCACTTCGAACGCAACATTGACCTGATTATCGTGGATTATCTGCAACTGATACAAGGCAATGGCAAGAATGAAACCCGGGTCCAGGAAATTAGCAAGATAACCCGTGCCTTAAAAACCCTGGCCAGGGAGCTAAATGTGCCCGTACTAGCGGTGTCCCAACTCAGTCGAGCTGTAGAGTGGCGAGCCTCCCATGTACCTCAGCTTGCTGACTTGCGCGAAAGTGGCAGTATCGAGCAGGATGCTGATGTCGTTCTTTTCATCTATCGAGATGACATGTATTTTTCTGCCGAAGACTGGAGTAAGGTGCATGATATTGAAAAGGAACCTTATCCCCGCGGCATCGCCGATATTAACATAGCCAAACACCGTAATGGTCCCCTAGGACAAATTAAGTTGCGCTTCCTGAGCAGGGTTGCCAAATTTGATAATTTAGAGGCTGAGCTGATTTCCGCCTCTTAAGGGTGATAAAGATGTCTGATCGGCAATTATCAAGCTCTCAAAGGAAAACAGATTTTATCTCCTTGCCTGACTCTTTCTTTACCCGGACGATACCTAAAATTCAAGACTTGGCTGAACTTAAGATAGTGTTATACGTGGCTTATCTTATCCTGCGAAAACAAGAGCGTCCCTATTTTGTCACTTATAAGGAATTGCTATCCCATGAACTAATGGCTACGCTGGGCGAGGAGACACTCCGCCAGGCTTTGAACTCGGCTGTAGAGCACGGTGCTCTATTACACTCGACCCTAAATATAAATGGAGTGCTCGAGGATGTTTACTCTCTGACCGATGATAGCCGTCAGCCGCCGGCTGTCAACATCTTTGCTCTCTACGAGCAGAATATCGGCATGATAACGCCCCTGATTGCTGAAGAACTTAAGGAAGCAGAGGAGCTTTATCCACCCCAGTGGATTGAAGAAGCCTTTAAGGAAGCAGTTACGCTGAATAAACGCATTTGGAGATATATCGCCCGCATCCTGGAAAGATGGGCTAGCGAAGGTAAGGACAGTGGAGAGTATAAGAGAGACATTAAAAAGGATGACCCAGACAAATATATCAAGGGCAAATACGGACACCTCGTCAAAAGATAACGTTCCCCTTCCCTCGATAGAAGAAGACGCAGGTGAAATCTGCCCTGTTTGCAAGGGGGCGGGCTTTGTTCATCCTGCTCTGGATTCGGGGCAAGTTGATTTCAGCCGGGTGGTACCCTGCCAATGCAGTAAAGGGAAGCTGAGAAAGAAAAAAACAGAATATCTTGAGAAATACAGCAATCTGGGTTCCCTGTCGCAGCTTACCTTTGACAATTTATCTCCCGAAGGAAAGGCGGCGGATGCCATTTCCCAGGAGCGCTTTGCTCAGGTTTACCAGGCTGCCAAAGCCTTTGCTGATAATCCCGAGGGTTGGCTGGTATTTTCAGGTCCCAGCGGCTCTGGTAAAACACACCTGGCTTGTGCTATCGCCAATCACCGTATCAGCTTAGGGGAGCCTGTATTTTACATCGGTGCTGCCGACCTCCTAGACCACCTCCGCTCCGCTTTCAGCCCCACAAGCGACACCACTTATGACGAGCTGTTTGAGCGAGTAAAGAATGTGCCTCTATTAGTGCTTGACGACCTTACTCTGGGAAGCGCTACTGCCTGGGCTAAAGAGAAGCTGGAGCAACTCCTTCATCATCGCTTCAATGCCAGGCTGGCCACGGTAATCATCACCGATATACCGCTGGAAAGAATAGATGAACGCTTACGCGGCCATCTTGCCGATAATGAATTCTGCCAGGTATGGACGATTGAGCAAAAATCGCCCCTGGAATCCCAAAGTGGCTTAGAGTTAGAGCTATTACGAAATATGACCTTTGATAGTTTTGACCACAAGAGGCTGGACCTTCCCCCGGAACTGCGCGAAAATTTGCGTACAGCTTTCGATCAAGCAGTAGAATTCGCTCACTCACCGGAAGGCTGGTTGATATTCCATGGTCTCAATGGGTGTGGGAAGACCCACCTGGCGGCAGCTATCGCTAATTATCGGCTGGCGCAGGGAAAGCCGGTCTTATTTGTAGTTGTCCCCGACCTTCTCGACCATTTACGCTCTACATTCAGTCCGAATAGCAAAATATCCTATGATGAATTTTCTGAGAAAATCAAAGAGGTTCCACTGCTGATACTCGATGACTTCGGGGAGCAATCGGCCACGCCCTGGGCTCAGGAGAAGCTATATCAATTGATAAACTACCGTTATAATGCCCGGTTGCCCATGGTGGTCACTACATGTCTCTCTTTAGACGAGATTGAAACACGAATCAGTTCACGAATGGTGGACCCGAGGATAAGCTGGGTATTCAACATTAGGGCTCCCGATTATCGGGGCAATGTAAAGTCTACACGGCAAGCTAAACGCTACTGAGTTGCGTGTTCGCCCATCAGTGTCAGTCACCCCTCCTCCATCTTTGCGAGGCATCGCCCTTTGTCTTTGCGAGGAGCGATAGCGACGAAGCAATCTCGGTGAGGTTGTGGAGTCGAGGATTGCCACGCTTCGCCCGCAATGACAGGAAGGGGGAAAGTTTAATTTAGCGTCCTTTGGTCCGGGCAACTCTCCTTCTACTCACGAAGAAAATCACCACTCCCACCGCTGCCACCGCAACTATTATCCAGGGCCACCACGGCATCCGGACAGTAGCCTCCCACATGTTCGTCTCCGTTGCCTTATCGGTGGATGTAATGTCGGCATAAGTCATGGATGCCTCCACCATCACCCCAGTCAGTTTATCCCAGTAGTAAGTAAACTGGACTTCACCCTGATATGGTATCGACTGCGAAACGCTGGCATAGACTACTGTTCTGCGTGCTCCCGCACAGGTTCTTGTAGTTTCGCCTTCTATTGCTACGTCGCCAAATCCACTCATGTAAATGGAGTCTCCTGTTGTCAGGTTGGTGGAAATGACAAATCCGGAAAATCCAAAAGCTTCGCCGCCGCCTGCCGCAATGTCCACAGGCACGGTTTCGCTTGGTTCGGTTCCGTCAGACATGTGGAGCGTCACCTGCACAGTAGCGCTTGTTCCCGCAACGCTTAGAAACTCCAACTTCATCCACTCAGCATATGGCTGATCAGAAGGCCAACCGCTAATCGTATACTCATACTTTATCCAGTCGCCAGCCTTAATGCCCACATTGCCAGCCGTAACACCCACAAAGTTAGCCGTTAGGGAATAGTTGTCGTCCATGGTGATGTTGGTTGCGGCAGCGTAGACATCGGCGATGTTATTCAGATCGCCAGTCCAGTTGACAAAGAGGTAGCCCTCCTCGGGCTCGGCCACCAGGTCGATCACCGTTCCCTCGTCATAGATAAAAGTCCCCTCGCCAGGGCTAGTTACCGAACCTCCAGCAGTGCTGGAAATGGTCAGGACACGCTGCGATGGTGGCAACGCAAGTACCAGATTCCACGTGGCAACCGAGCCCACGGCGACCACGGTGCCGTCGTCCTTAAGCCCCACCGTGTGATAGCTGCCTGCGGCGATCTGGACGATGTCCGTCCAGCCGCCGACATCGCACTGCCCGTATTCGTTATCTCCCACGGCGACCACGGTGCCGTCGTCCTTAACCCCCACCGTGTGATAGCTGCCTGCGGCGATCTGGACGATGTCCGTCCAGCCGCCGACATCGCACTGTCCATCGTAGTTGTCTCCCACGGCGACCACGGTGCTGTCGGACTTAAGCCCCACCGTGTGATAGCCGCCTGCGGCGACCATGGGCGTTACTTTCCCTTGAGGCGTATTCAGAGCCATTGCCGAAGCAAGCCTCGAGCCATCTATCGCCAAATGATTAATAGAACGGTCGTCTGGCAGAGGCACGGCTGCTGAAGCTCCCACTATCGACGCAGGAAGAATCAGGCTGAAGACCAGAGCGATAGAGAGGAGAGCTGGTAAGAGGATTTTTCTGTTTTTCATTGCCACCTCCGATTATCCTTCATCCGAAAACTGAAACACCTTTCGTGCGTATAAAATGTTCACCTTTTGTAAGAGTTTAGTTTCCCCGCTTCCTCAATCAGCTTCCATCTTTGAGAAAAAGTAAGAGCCTAATGTTGCTAAAGCTAAACACAATATAAGAAGAACCGTGAAATCGAGCCAGAGTGGAAAAGCGGCAACGTCAGCGCCAATAAGAGTGCCCCTCAACCCATCCACTCCATAGGTCAAAGGGTCAATGTACATTATGTATCTCAGCCAGGGCGGCATAGACTGCATAGGGAACAAGGCACCTGAGAGGAAAAATATGGGAAAGACTATTAGGTTCATTATAGCCATGAAGCCTTCCAGATTGCCTAACTTGGTGGCAATAATTAAGCCAAATCCCGTGAATGTGGCGCAGGTAAGAATCATGATTACTAGAGCCAAAAGGAATCCTGATACACTGGATAATGTGACTCCCATGGCTACGGATATTCCCACTATTACGAGGGCTTGAATTATGGCTGTGGTCATGCCGCCGAGGCTTCTGCCTAATATGACGGAAAAACGATTAACCGGAGCCACTAAGACCTCTTTTAGAAAGCCAAATTCCTTGTCCCAGATAACCGATGCCCCGGACATGGTACCAGCAAATAATAAGGTCATGCCCACTATTCCAGGAGCGAGAAAGTCAAGGTAACCTGTGCCTTCCAGCCCCGGTATTTGCCGGGCAGGCATGAAGCTCATGGGCAATCCCAGAAAAGCAAGAAAAAAGAGAGGCATCAATAGTGAACCAACTACCCTTGCCTTTACTCTCAAAAATCTTTTCATCTCCCGCAGCCACATGGTATAAATCGGCAGCGGGTCTATGAGTCGCCGGGCCCCAATTACTTGCATGCTATCGCTTACCTCCGCTCCTTCTCATCCATGCTTTCCATATTTCCAGCACACTTCCTTCCTCCTCCCTTATAGTCTTCCCAGTATAATGTAGAAAGGTATCCTCCAAACTTGGCTTATACAGCTTGATAGATGATATAACAAGTCCATGATTATCGGCAAAATCAATAAGCTCAGGTATTTTTTCTTCGCCGCCATCGGTACTTAGCTCCAGTGAGCCATCACGTGCTTCAATCTTTTTTATCCAGCTAAGCTGCTTTAGGGAATCAACCAAGCTGCCACTGCTATCCTGAGCTATCTGCAGTGAAATCAAATTTAAACCTACTGCTTGCTTGAGCTTTTCCGGCGTATCCATGGCCACTATGCGACCCCGGTCTATAATGGCCACACGGTGACAGAGATAATCCGCCTCTTCCATATAGTGAGTAGTCAGGATTATGGTTATACCTTCTTTTTCATTTAGTATATTGATGTAATCCCAGAGATTTCTTCTTGCCTGGACATCCAGACCCAAAGTCGGCTCGTCCAAAAACAAGACTCTGGGATGGTTCAGAAATCCTCGGGCAACCTCAAACCTGCGCTGGGTGCCGCCGGAGCACTCACTAATCCTCATATTCTCCTTCCCCCTCAAATCCATCAGGTCCAGCACCTCTGCGACCCTCTCCTGCCTGGTTTTCCTATCCAAATGATACATTCGGGCATGAAAATCCAGGTTCTCCTTACCAGTTAAGAATGTGTCAATGGCTCGGTCTTGAAACACAATTCCTATGTACTCTCTGACCTTATCTCTTTGCCTCAAGATATCATATCCGCAAACCTTGGCCGAGCCTGAAGTGGGGTTCAGTATGGTGCAGAGCATCTTTACGGCTGTTGTCTTCCCGGCTCCATTAGGGCCAAGGAATCCAAATATCTCCCCCTCCCCAACATTCAAGGTAATATGATTTACGGCTACCAAGCCATCGAATTCTTTGGCCAGGTTTTCAATTTCTATTACGCTATTCATGCTCCTCACCCTGCAACTTTTTCCCAACATAGTGTAGAAAAACATCCTCCAGGCTTGGCTTGTGTTCTCCAATCGAGGAAATAACGAATCCGTGCTTCCGTGCCAGTCTCACCACCTCGGGTATCTTCATCCCCTCGTCTCCTACGCTTAACTCTAGTTGAGCGTCATGCTGCTGAATCTTTTTGACCCAACTCATTCCGTTTAGCAAACCTGCAAACTCATTGGCCAGAGCCCCCTGAGGAAACCTGATAGAAAGCACGCTGCTGCCCAACGAATCTTTTAATACTTTGGGGGTATCCACCATCACAATCTTCCCATGCTCTAAGATAGCTATTCTATTGCAGAGGTAGTCTGCTTCCTCAACATAATGAGTGTTTAGCAATATAGTGGTACCTGATTCCTTGTTCAACTTCTTAGCATAATCCCACAATAGCCTTCTCGTCTGTACGTCCAAACCCAAAGTTGGCTCATCTAAGAATAGGACTCTGGGAGAATTCAGCATTCCCCTAGCTATCTCCAGCCTGCGCTGCATGCCGCCGGAGTAGTATTTCACCAATATATTTTGTCTATCCTTTAACTCTACCAGGTCCAGGGCCTGAGATATCCGCTCATCCCTCATTTTTTTGGGAAGGTGATACAATCTGGCATGGAAGTCCAGATTTTCTTTAGCCGTGAGATTGGTATCCAAGCTCAGATCTTCAAAGACGATGCCTATTGATTCTCTGACTTTATCCCGCTCTCTGATGATATCGTACCCGCACACAGTAGCTGTCCCGGAGCTGGGATTCAGTGCCGTAGCCAGCATCATGATGGTGCTGGTCTTGCCGGCCCCGTTAGCGCCAAGAAAACCAAAAACCTCCCCCTCTTCGACTTCAAATGAGATATGGTCTACCGCAACAAGATGACCAAACATCTTGGTTAGATTGTCAGCTATTATTGCCTTCATTCGTCGTGTCTATTTCCCACGAACAAGCTCTTGACCAAGGCGAAATGCGTCCTCGAGAGCCGCAGGATGCTCCTCAATCTGGCCTTTGGTATCAATTCCCCTGACTAATAAATCACCAGAATATTTCACGCCTATAGCATCAAAGAAATACTTCACCGTGAGCACTGCGCCATCAAAGAGCTTTTTGCCCTGAGTGGCGCCAACTGAAATGAACACCCCTCTGCGCGCCCGATTGTCTTCCTTACCCATGCCCAGCACATGTCTTCTTACCCAAAGCGCCTGACATCTATCTATTATGGCTTTCGCCTGGCTGGTAACACCATAGAAGAAGATCGGCGAAGCAAAAACAATGTGGTCTGCTTCCAGAAGCTTCTTATAGAGCAATTGCATATCATCCTTAATGGCACAGTTGCCATCCTTGAGACAGGCATATATTTCCAGGCATGGCGAGATTTTGAGTTTTGAGACCAGTACCTTTTCGACCTCGGCTCCTGCTTCCCTGGCACCTTCCAGCGCCTTAGCAAGAAGGATTTCGGTATTGCTTTGCCTTCTGGGGCTGCCCATAATGCCTAATACTTTCATATTGCTATCCTTCTCATAATTATAGCGTCTCGAATAGAATTGGGCATAAGCCCTTCGGGCTGAGACCCGGGACAGAGCCCTGAGCAAGAATTGAATCCTGTTCTTTATACACCATACTTGTCTCTAAGTATCCGCGAGAGCTCAGGCAAGAAGGCAAATGCTTTCTCAACAAGCCCTTCCTCAATGCCTGAGACCTGGCATTCGCTTACTGTCTTACCATCTGTGTTGACTTGGCCTAAATCGCTAAGGCAGCATCTGGCTGGAGCCACCAATGCCTGCTTTGCAATTTGATTCAAGGTCAAACCTGCACTCTCCGAGATTACCTCCCAGTATTTTGAGAGAATTGCAGCCAGTGTTTCTGGTGTCTGCGTCGCCAGAGCTGTGGATTCAGTGGGGATAATGCCCCAGGATATAATCCCGCCACTCTTGATAAATTCAGCCACGCTACCAGCATATTCCCTGGGCATAAACTCAATTTGATAGGCGTCGAAGGAGAGAATTTCTACCCCCAACTCTAACAGATAGGGTAAATTCACCTCAGCACAGAGGTGCAGCCCCTTGGGACCTTCTAAGCCTTCAACGAACTTATGATAGTCTTCCCTAGCATGTTGCTCGTTGTACCCGGAAAAACCGCTGAACACGTAGCCCAGCCCCGGTTCATCCACCCAGACAAAGGCGTTAGTGTTCTTCTTACTGAGTTCTTGATACTGGATGTTGACCTTTCTCTGAATGAAATCAAACAAAATAGTCCTCGCCTCTTCGTTATAGATGATGGGCTTCAGATCTTCATCCAATACTTTCAAGCCAAAACTCACAGGGCCCGTCACTTGTCCCCTGATAGCTTTATAACCTTGAAGTTCCCTGGAGAGAAACTCGTGGAATACCCTGGAATACTCGGCGGTAAGAGCAAAAGTGTCAGCGATATCCATTTTCACGAAATACTCGTCGAGTTCTTGTTCAAATCGTGCAGTGTCGAAGGCGAGCCTCTCTTTGTCAAAGTCAATAGCTATGCCAGGGAAATTCTGCGATGCTTGAACATACATATCCTCATACAAGCTCACTTTAGGAAGCTGGGGCCAGAAGGGGATATCCAGGCTTAAGGCAAGCTCCAGCGCCCGGTCAACATCCCTGTGAGGCATTATCCCCATAGCGGTGGTGCTACATCGCGCCTCAAATGCTACCATGAATTTCCGGTCTCTCTTCCTACAAATATCCCTTAAATCATAGCACGGAGGCAGAAATTTTTTTGGATGTCCTTTATCGTTTCATTTGCTTTTTATATTATGCTCACCACCTGCCACAGATTATGGGCCAATATGCCCTGTCCAATCCATATCTCAGTACCCTGGTTTCTTGTTTTACCAGTTTCACTCATACGCGGCTAGCTTCGAGCTTTTCAGGGAGAACTAATTAAGGAATTTCCTGACACCGATGAGGGTTGGTTTCAATTCCCTTTCGAAGATCAGGTCTTTTCCGATCTGATTGGTTTGCTACCTTCAGCGAAAGACACGTGCGTTTTTTACTTCTTTTCTTGCGCCGTTGTGTTCTCCGAGAGGCTTATGCGGACTTTCCTTGGTTCTTTCCCTGATTCGCCGTTGGTAGCAGCTTTGTCAATTGTGACTTCTTCAACATGAGTCACTGCGGGGATTGTTTGTAGCACATCAACAAGGTTCATGGAGTCACGCAGGAAGACCAGAATTGAAGGCGTATCAATCTGAGGTACAATCATCTCAGTATTTGCAACTTCGGGTAATTGATCAAGATAGGATACGACTTCCATGATTTTGGCTATACCAAACGGAGGTAAGATTTCCACTTCCCATTGCGGCTTGCCCAACTCTAGATTGTCGTCACTCTCAAATAGTTTCGAGAGTTCGAAGCTCTTTTCAATTTGGTCCGTAGCCTGGCCTGGCTCTGGGTGTTCGCCAGGTGCCTTGCTCTCTTCTGCGATTTTCGCGGCTGCGTCGCTGTCCTCCTCACTGGGCTTAGACAACTTATTGTCAAAATCTGCCTGTACCGCTGCTGCCTGCTTCTTAAGGCTTTGCAGTTCTTCCAGCATATAGCCGAATTGTTGATTTACAAGGTTGTGTAGTTCACCCCTGATTTTATTTCTCTCGTCCTCTAGCAGCAGTGCTGCTTCCTCTTCGGTTTTGGCCTTGATTGCGTTAGCCTTTTCATTAGCAATCTCCACAGCTTCAGTTATTTTCTGTTCCGCCATCCGTCGAGCTTGCTCCTTGGCTTTATCTATAATGGCAGTACTCTCAGCTTTAGCTTGTTCTACGGCTTCTGCCTTGATCTGTGTGGCTAGCCTGTCGGCTTCGACAACGGTCATCTCTGCAAGTCTGTTAAGAGACGCGATATGATCCTGGGACTGGGCCAGTTTATCCCGCTCTTCGATAAGTTCGTCAATGAAAGACGCTACCTGAGCCTCATCTAACCCGTTTTTTACTCGATTGAATTCACGCCCCCCTAGCACAATGACACCATCTTTTTTAGGGTTATTACTCATAATATAATCCACCTTTCTCACAGGACTCAATAACGGCAAGACTACCCATGTGACACGTCAGTCCCGTCACATTTCTATTTCTCAATTTCACCCTGAAAGACCTTCCAGATTCTCTCTGAATTTCTTTTAGTTTCTTCCCAGGCTTGCTCGATGGTCTCCTTGCGTACTCTCAGTGCTTCATTCACACTGTCCTGGTAAACCTGCTTAGCTTCCATTTTCGCCTTCTTATACGCTTCCTCGGCTTCTTGTTCAGCCTTTTCCAGGGCGCGCGCGGCTTTTTCTAGGGCTTCTGTACAAATTTTAGCGGCGTGTTCTTCGATTTCTTTATAGGAAGTCTCCCCTTGGCGTTGGCGTTCCTGATATGCCTCCGCTACCTTTATCTGAGCTTGCAGGTAGGAAGTGTAGGCAGCCTGGGCCTGGCTCATTAACTTAGCAAGAGGATCTCTAGCCTCCTCGGTGACCTCGGAGGGAAGCTCGACCATTTGTTTCACATCTTTGCTTACCACCTTTCTGGATTGCTGACTATTACTCATCGTAGTCACCATGATACACCTCCTTGGATTTGTTCCTTAAAATCGATAGTATTTCTCACACTTCGACCACACGGTTCTTCTGAATTTTGTTAGTCTCCGACTTAAGATTGAGTAGTTCATCCTCTGCGAACAGCCTCCACCCCTTCCTGTCTCTATATTCGGCATCCTTTACGATGTTCTGCCTGATCCAGCGGAACAGAGTGCTCTTACCTATGCCAACCATCTGGCAAACTTCAGCAGTTCTATAATAAATTCGTCCATTTATTTTTACAGGCATACGCAACACCCCCTAAAACTAACTGAATATAGTCTAAAACTCGTTCACTTACTCGTCAATCACCCATTGGTAGCCCTACTTTCGTAGGGTATTAAGATCGTCTTACGCTCTACTAGCTTTCGTAGAGGCGACTGATGAAGCAAGCGACGAGGCTCAGGTGGTGGATTCAGGTTATCCCCGAAAGACGAGAGTCAAATGCAAACATAATGTATGAAGTGCCGTGTCAAAAGGGAAATGAAAGACACCAAAAGCATAACCATGAAAAATGGCAGGCCAGCGACCCAAGGCATCTGTCCAACCCGCGGCACAAAAGTATTCAGAACCGACAAGAGTTATGCTTGCTCCTGCACAGCTTAACAGAACTCAGAAGGGCTGGATTTTCCCGCTGTCGGGATATCCAGCCCCTCTATTTTACAAATCACAACTAACAAGCCTTCGTGCAATACAGGCGGCATTTACTTATGCACCGGGATTCAGGACGCGCCCGACAAAGAGAATGGCACCCGTCTCAATATCGCGAATCAGGAAGATGAAGGGGCGGTCTATGGTGACTTCCACGGGAGGTTCGGGTACTGCGGTTAATTCCATAATCACTGCGGTGGCAGCAGCAGCCTCGGTGCCAGCTTCATCCACGGCAACAAATGCCTTGTGCACAACGTCTGATATGAACAGCTCAGGATTACCAGTCATTCCGGAGAAATCCGCGCCACCAGAAAAGGCAATCGGCATGCCCATCTCGGCGAGGGTATCCTTCAGGCTGAATTCTGAGTCAAATTCAAACTGGGGCATCGTCAGGGTGACCTCATTATATTGCAGATCGCTTATGATGGCATCAACCTGCTGAGCATTAAGAGTTTCTTCAAAAGCCTCGAACTTGCCAGCTTCAGGCAAAAGGATAACCATGGAGAGTTCACCGCCGTCATATGGCAGCTCAACTGCCTGATATCCTTCCCCCTCGGTGTAGCCGAATGACTCCATCTGCTTCATCATGGGCACTGTTACCTGCCCGCCGTCAAGCAGGTAGAACAAGCCGTCTGCTGTCATATCCTCATCGAAGGGGCACTTCCAGACAGCATTGAAGTAGATGGCATTGGTTAGCACAAGGCGGGTCAGTTCATTAATCGCGCCTTGCGGGATAAGGTCTTCGATGCGACCTTCCGTCTGGTCACTGACCCAATCATTGATGGTGACGCGGGACCTTTCCGTCTCTGTTATGAAATCCAGTATTCTCAGCCCGGCACCGTAGTTCTCGGCCAGGACATCGAGGAAGGAGGACAGGAACTCATAATCCTTTTGCCCCCAGATGGCGTTAACAATGTTCAGTCTGAATCCTTCCCCATCCTTGCCTGCAGCACCTTCACCCCTTTTGGCAAGTTCGGCATCAAGCCAGTTAAATGCCGGGTGTAGCCTCTCCTGTTCAAGAAGGAATTGAAGGGTATCGGCCATCTGCTGAGCAGTTTCGCCACGCGCTCCGGCATATGTCATCGCCAGCGCCAGTGAGATGCTGTAGGGAGAGTAGAAAAGATTATCCTCCTCCCCTTTAAGCGCCTGATAAAGCTCAAAGGCGAAGGCGCTGTTTCCCTCAACCAGCAATGCTTGCTCACTCGTGCTGACATCCGGTGAAGTTATCCGCTCTTTATCTGATTTGAGCACCTCGCCCGCTGCCGGCTGAGCCATCTGAATAGAAGCTATCACCGGCAGCAGCAACACTAAGACTAATGCGACTATCAAACCCTTATTCATTTCATTCACCTCCGATAAAGATTTAGAGTTTCCGAGCTGTCCAGCGACCTTTTGTGCCGGAGGTAGGTCGCAGCCCGTCAATCCGGCTCCGGCATTTCAACGATTTAATTCCCTGAATACTATCACCCCCTTTCCTCTAGTCCAGGTCGGCCTCCTCAGGAGCCGCACCCTCTGGTGGTCCGAACTTTACGAAGTTTATGTCCTCAGGGTTTATGTCCTCAAGGGATATGTCCTCGTCTATTTCCCCGAACTCACTCACCTTTTTCTCCGAGAGGTCAACCTTGAGGATATATCTAGGAGGCGATTCCTCGTCAGGTCCAAAAGTAGCTAAACGAACAGGCTCAGGAGTAAGTAAAACAAATGCCTCGCTATTCTGTAGTTTGGCTTCTGTAATCTCCAGTTCGTTTTCTGCCATCAATTCTTGAACCTGGGGGTCATTCATGGCGATTTCCTTCGCCTGGGCTATTTGCAATTTGGGTTGAATTACATTAAAAAATCCTACAACCGCTATTAAAAACACAGCAGCAGTGATGGGGGCTAATATTTTTGCCCAATTCATAATAGTCCTCTCCTTAAAACGCCCGGAGTTGAGCAAAACCATTTTTAATGCTTGTTTATGGCCGCGAAGTTCGATTTCCGGAGTTTCCAGGTTTTCTAGTTTCTCGATAAAGTCCTCGTGTTTCATAAACTTTACCTCCCTCTGTTACTGTAAATGCAGAAGGCCGAAAAAGGTTGCATTATTTAACCCAAAAAGTCTTGCGATTTTCGTGAGGTGGTTTAGTCTGTTTCTCTTAATTTTTCCACTGCCCGGTAGAGCAGGGACTTTATCGTTCCCTCTTTTTTCCCCAGGATTTCAGCGATTTCTTTAATCTGTTTTTGCTCAAAAAATCTGAGAGCGATGACCTCCTGGTATTTGGCAGAGAGTTGAACGATTTTTCCCTGAATTTCCAGAAAATCATGATGTTGTTTTAATTGTTCCTGCGCTTCTATTAGTTCGTTTTCGGGGTCATGGGGTGATATGGGTTCAAAACCCTGTTCCTGTAATTCTTCCAGTGATACGGATTTCTTGTATCCGGCTTTTCTGAAGTATTGGTTAATCTCGTTGGTGGCGATTTTATACAGCCACGAGGAAAAAGAGATATTGCGCCAGCGAAATTGCCAGAGCTTCCTCAATGCCTTTAAAAATGTCTCTGAAGTAATATCCTGGGCAGCTTCAAGATTGGCAGTCCGCCGCAGGACATAGCCAAAGATTTTGGGATAATACTGGTCGTAAAGCTTGGCAAAAACATCGGGGGCCTTTTGTGCTTGTCTGACGAGCTCCTTTTCTTCGCTTAAATCCATACTAGCCAATGGGAAAAAATTAAGCGTACCTCACTAATACAATGCACTGGTAATAATTTAGTTGCACCAAAATCTTAGTTTATACTGCATCACCCCTCCGCACACTGTCAAGCGTTCTTTCAAGATTTTCGTCGGATTGGTAAAAAGCCAGTAAATTGAGTGATAGGGGCTGAGCCCCGGGTCTCATACTAAACCATAATAGCAAGCTAACAAACTGGGAGAGTCTTTACGTTTTCGGGAAAAACTTGTCTGTTACACATTTCAAGCTTTTGTTGGATGTTGAACAGGTTGGACGATTTCTCATCCTTAATTAATTTTAATTCCGTACTACAACTCTCCGGCCTTTGCCATGGTGGCCATCCGTAAGAAGACTTCGGCAACATTCAGCTTAGAGGTGGTGGGGTCTTCGCCGCGGGACTCGCGCCATAGGCGTTCCACGTTGAGCAGAATACGTTCGTGGTTAGGCCATTGCTTGAATTGCCCCAAGTCGATGTCTTTGGCAGCTTCATCAACGGTCATACCTTTGTCGAATCGTTTCTTGGCCTCGCGTCGGACAAAGACAAGATAATCGCGACACAGATTCAGCCCTTCCATTCCGCACACCGGTCCATGGCCGGGGACATAGGTCTGGGCACCCAGATTCGCCATGGCATCCAAGTTCCTGAGCCAGCCAGTAAAGGACCCTTCCATGCCCAGCGGGGTTGAATACAAAAAAATGAAGTCGCCGGCAAAGATGACACCTTCCTCGGGTAAGTGCACAATTATGTCGCCTGCAGTATGGCCAGGCCCAAAGTGCAGTAGCCGGACTTCCCGTTCATCCATATGCAGTGTAAGCTGTTTGTCAAAGGTGATATCAGCTGGCGTGACCGCGATTCCCCGGAAATCGAATTCAGGGAAGATGGTATTCAGCAGGCCAGGGTCCATTATACCTGTCTCTATTGCCTCATGGCGGCAGTAGTCATGCGAGATTATGATAGCCCCCGCAAACACATGGTTTCCCCAGGTATGGTCTCCATGGTGATGGGTGTTGATTAAATAGCGAATTGGCTTATCGGTGATCTTCCTAATCTCGTCCCTGAATCTCTGTGTCAGGCCAACCGTAGCCAGCGAATCCACGACCACCACATAATCGTTGCCCACAATGAATCCAGCATTGCTCCAGTACCAGGTAGCCTTTGCCTGGATATAGGCATAGATATTGGGAGTCAACTGCTTGATCCCCGGTTCCCAGGTCGGAACTGTGTATTCCTTGTTCATAGTAGTGTCCCCCCTTTCTAACCCTGCTTAATTTCAATCATCCAGAATGCTCGGCAGCGTGCAAAACACCCTGTAGACAGAAATATCAACGGGTGAACATGCGCTTCGGCGGCTTCTCTCCAACGCGGTTCCTGAGGATGCCGATACCTTCCACCTCCAGCTCGATGACATCGCCTGGTTGAATCCAACGGTTTAGTTCCATACCACAACCACTCTCCACCGTCCCCGAACCTAAGAAATCACCGGGATATAGCGTCTCCTCCATGGAAGCAAACTCAATAATCTGAGGCCAGGTCCAGTAAGCCGTGCCGCTGTTATTATCCGACCATAGCTCACCGTTGACACGGGCCATCATCCGCAGGTTCATAGGGTTCACCTCTTCAGGGGTCACCAGGCAAGGCCCCATGATACTACAGGTGTCCTTACCCTTAGCCGGACCGAGGCCACCTGCCAGCATCTCCTGCAACTGGATATCACGGGCACTGATGTCGTTGAAGATAGTATAGCCAGCAATATACTCCTCTGCTCGTTCTCTTGGGATGTTTTTGCCTTCTTTGCCAATATAGATACCGTATTCCAACTCGTAGTCCAGCAAATCGGTGAAGGCAGGCCAGGGAATGACTTCATCAGGGCCAATGACAGTGTCAGGATTCCCCTTATAGCATACTGGTATCTCATACCAGCCTTTGTCAAGTTGCCTCTTCCCGGAAAAGCTGGCGTGGCCCTCGAAGGCGAGATAATCTCGAAGGGAATTCGGCCGCGGCACCGGCGCCTTCAGCTTGACCTCATTCATCTCGTAGACTATTTTTTCACCCTGGGGACCAAGCAAGCTGCCTTTGACTTGATATTTCGCCACATAGTCGATGGTCAGCTTGGCCTTGTCTTTCCCTTCCTTTCCTCTACGTAAGAAGGCAATCATGTCAGGTGGAAGTATTGCTGCTGCCAGTTCGTAGGCTTGAATATTGCCATACTTATCAGCCAGGTAGCGCGTATAGCCCATATTGAGATCAATAAGCTTATTTCGGTGTATGGCTCCGATGCGTTGTATCTGGCCGACTGGTGTGGAAACCCCGAAAGTCACTAGCTTCATTCCCTCCTCCTTTCCCCTGTAGCCCCTGCATACTATCGACTTCTCGTATGGTATGTCAAGAGCTCACCATGTTGTACAAACCAAGCAAATGTGCAATCTCACCCTCAGGTATACTCTGAACTTCTGCCTCGTCGCCCAGGCAGCCAGTGTGCCTGAAACCTTTATAAAGCCAGCCCAGTCCGGTATCCCTCGCTGGTAGCTTCCAGTATTCTCCGCGGTTCGGCAGAATTGCCTATGCAGTATATTTCAGGGACCTTACCTTCTAGGGCTTTGTATAGGCGATCATTCGCCTTGTAGCCGACTGCTATAATGATTGTGTCGGCTGGAATGGTTTCCTTCTTACCTTCAGCAGTAGTTACCCGAACACTGCCTTCTCTTATCTCTTCGCAGGTCGCACTGGTCAACAGGGTCACCTTTTTGCTCCTCAGCCCATCCATGAGCCGGCGTCTCGTCATGAATAACATGTCGCTAGCCATTCGCTTCAATATTTCTATAATGGTCACCGTCTTTCCCTGTCCAGCTAGATAGTGCCCCGTCTCACAACCGACCATCCCCCCACCGATGATGACCACATTCTGCCCGGCCCTGGCTTTGCCCGAGAGCACATCCTGAGCAGTAACCACATTTGATTTATCAATGCCAGGTATGTCAGGCATGGCTGGAGTGCCTCCTGTGGCTATCACAACGGCATCTGGATTCCCTTCAGTAACGATTTCAGCAGTGGCATCTGTATTAAGCTTGACTTCCACTCCAGCTTTCTCAACTTGATTGACCAGATAGTCTATCCAGGGGAAGATATCGCCCTTAAATGGAGGTAGAGCAGCTATATTCAGTTGCCCACCCAGCTTCGCATCCTTTTCAAACAGGGTAACCTTGTGACCTCTCTGGGCTGCCACAATGGCAGCCTGCATGCCGGCTGGACCACCACCAACTACAACCACTTTCTTGGCCTTTCTCACGGGCTTAATTTGGTATGCCCTCTCCCTGCCCAACGTGGGGTTGACGACGCAAGTTACACCTTCGCCACGTTCATCGAAGGCCAGCCGTTCAATACACTCCATACAGCCTATGCATGGGATAACTTCATCAAGCCTTCCTTCAGCTGTCTTATTGGGCAGGTCTGGGTCGGCTAAAAGACGCCTGCCTATGGCTATAAGGTCAGCTTTGCCCTCCTCGAGAATCCTCTCGCCAAGCTCAAGATCCAGCCTGCCCACTGCAATTACCGGCACGTTGGTCAGCTTCTTGACCTCTTCAGCCAGAGGTACCATAAAGCCCGGGGTATCCGAAATTGGAGCGGTGGTTATATAAGACCCCACACCATAACCCGATACGTGAAGCGCCTGAGCCCCCGCCTCCACCACCAGCGGTACTACCTGTTTGGTCTCCTCAATGGTAATCCCGTTCTCCACTCCCCATTCCTGGGCATTGAACCTGACCCAGACCGGAAAATCTGGTCCTACTTCCCTTTTAATAGCCTGAAGTATCTCTACCAAAAACCTTGCCTTATTCTTAACCGAGCCACCGTATTCATCCTTGCGCTGGTTGGTAGCTGAGGAGAGAAAGGCGGCGACAATGTACTGGTGAGCACCATGAACCTCTACCCCATCAAAGCCAGCCTCCCTGGCAAGTCTGGCAGCCGAAGCAAACCACTTTACCCTTTCAGCAATTTCTTCCACAGTCAGTTCATGAGGAGGTTCTCCCGAGATACCCATAACTCTGGCGGGCACTATTACCGGGGACGGACTCACCTGCACTACCTTTCCATCCCAGTACTCCATGGTGGAATGCATTATCTGGATAGCTATCCTGGCATTGTATTTGTGAGCGGCATCCGTCAGTTTTCTCCATCCGGGAATAAACTTATCATCTCCCAAAGATGCCTGATAAGATGGGGGTCCTTGGAGATACGTGTTGCATCGCAGGCCGGGAGCGCTTCCTTCGACAATAATCAGTCCTACTCCACCCCTAGCCCTTGCCTCATAGTAATCGAGCATTCTCTGACTAACAGCACCGCCTGCTTCGGCATAGTTGGTCCCCATCGGCGGCATGACTATGCGATTCTTCAGTTGCATCTGGCTTATGTTCGTTGGCTCAAAAACTTTCTTGAATCGAGTTGCAATCATCGCTGGCTCCTTCTTTTATTTAAAAATCGTATTCCATTTTTTCCCCAAGTTTACCACAAACCCAGAATCCACCACCCACACTTTTGGTCTCAATCTGCTTTTGTACAACATTATCATACCAACTTCAAAGCCTAGGTGGGGGATTTAGATAAAAGTGCAGATAGATAATAATGCTCATTGTGATGGTGAAGAAATTTTTGATAGTTAGAAATTCCTCGTTTGGTGCCCTCGGCACAAATGCTATAATCTAGCTAATGCCACAGAAGTTTGCCCACCTTCACGTCCACACTGAGTATAGCTTGCTCGATGGCATGTGTCGCATCCCCCAGCTTATTGCCCGGACCAAAGAGTTGGGCATGGACAGCCTTGCTATCACTGACCACGGCGCCATGTATGGCGTCATCGATTTCTATGTGGCGGCCAGGGAAGCAGGTATAAAACCAATCATTGGCTGCGAAGTCTATGTCGCCGAGACCGATTGCCATAGCCGGGAGCCAGCTCACAAAAACGCCTATCATCTTACTTTACTGGTCAAGAATGAAAAGGGCTACCGCAATTTGCTCCAACTGGTTACTAAAAGCCACCTTGAGGGATTTTACTATAAGCCCAGGGTAGATAAGGAGCTTCTCAAGCTTCACCATGACGGGCTTATTGCCCTTTCGGGGTGTGCTCGGGGGGAACTGGCTCGACTTATACTCGAAGGGCGAAACGACGAGCTTGCCAGAGCAGCTTCGTGGTACAAGGAAGTCTTCGGTGATTACTACCTGGAGATTCAAAGGCATCCTATCCCTGAACTGGAGCAAATCAACCAGGAGCTTATTTCGCTGTCCACTAAACTCAATATACCGCCGGTAGCCACCTTTGATGTGCATTATGTTGATAAAAAAGACGCCCCAGCCCATGAACTCCTTTTGTGTATACAGACGAATACCACTGTTTATGATGAAAAAAGGCTGAAGATGGCTGGCGATTTCTTCTACCTGAAAAGCCCTGAAGAAGTGGAACAACTGTTTGCTGACTTACCTCAGGCTGTGGAGAATACTCAAGCCATTGCTGATATGTGTCGGCTGGAGCTGGATTTCACCAAGCTACATCTGCCGCATGTGGAATTGCCCGAGGGCAGGAAAGCTGCTGATTTCCTGGCTGAGCTCTGCTGGCAAGGCCTGGAAAAACGTTATCCTGAGCCCGGCTCAGAGGTCAAGAAACGGCTTAGCTACGAACTTGACGTCATCCAGAAGACCAAATTTGCCCATTACTTCCTCGTTGTTTGGGATATAATCTCATTTGCCAGAGAACGGGGCATCTATTTCGGTGTTCGGGGAAGTGCTGCTGCCAGCCTAGCTCTTTACTCTCTAGGCGTCACTGATGTCGACCCGCTGGCATATGGGCTTGTTTTCGAACGGTTCCTCAATGTCGAGCGCCGCGAGCTCCCTGATATTGACCTTGATTTTCAGGACGACCGCCGTGATGAAGTTCTGACCTATGTCAACCAAAAATATGGCTCCGACCACGTAGCTCAAATTGTTACCTTTGGCACCATGGGAGCCAGGGCCGCGATAAGAGACACGGGGCGGGCTTTAGGCATGCCTTATGGTCAGGTTGATCGGGTAGCTCGACTCATTCCTCTGGAGCTGACTATAACCCTGGATAGAGCTCTGGAACAAAGCCGGGAGCTTTATGACATTTATCACCAGGATGCGGCAATACGTAACCTGATTGACTCAGCTAAGAAATTGGAGGGAATGGTCAGGCACGTCAGCACCCATGCCGCCGGTGTGGTTATAGCGCATGAGCCTTTAATCGAATATGTGCCGCTACAACTGCTGGGTAAGGGTGAGCAGCGCACTGTCATGACTCAGTTCCACATGGGGAACATCGCCCGCCTGGGACTGTTAAAAATGGATTTCCTGGGATTATCTAATTTGACCATTCTGGCTAAAGTTAAAGAAATTATTGCTCAAAATCGTGGAATCTCCCTGGATTTGCAGCACATTCCTCTCGACGATGCTAAAACCTTTGAGCTGCTTGCCTCGGGGGAAACCAAAGGCATCTTCCAACTGGAAAGCTCAGGGATGCGCCGCTATATCCGGGAACTTAAGCCCACTAACTTTAGCGATATCGCGGCTATGGTGGCGCTCTATCGCCCTGGCCCCATGGAACAAATTCCCACTTTTATTAGAGCCAAGCAGGGTGTTGCCCCTATTCACTATCCCCATCCCATTCTAAAGGAGATTCTAGAAGAAACCTACGGAGTTATCGTTTATCAGGAGCAGGTAATATTTATCGCCCAAGCTCTAGCCGGCTATAGCCTGGGCCAGGCTGATATTTTTCGTAAAGCTATGGGTAAAAAGATACCTGCGGTGATGAAGAAAGAAGAGCGCAATTTCATCGCCGGAGCTAAAAAGAATGGCATACCGCCGGAATTAGCTCAGGAGGTATTTTCCCTGATCGAGCCTTTCGCTGGTTACGCTTTCAACAAAGCCCACAGCGTTAGCTATGGCCTCATTGCATACTGCACTGCCTATCTTAAGGCAAACTACCCCATTGAGTACATGGTGGCCTTGCTCGACACTTATTCGGATAATATGGACAAGGTCCGTTCGGCGATTGCTGAATGCCGGAGGTTGGGCATCAAAGTGCTCCCGCCGGACATTAGTAAGAGCCATGCTAGCTTCGCCATCGAGAAGGATGATGAAAATAATCCCGCCATTCGCTTTGGACTGGCTTCTATTAAGAATGTTGGCTTTTCCCCAATTGAGCATATCTTGTCTGGCCGGGACTCAGAGGGCGATTTTAAGTCCATAGAAGACTTCTGCTCTCGAACCGACCTTCGTAACATCAATAAGAAAGTATTAGAAAGCTTGATTAAAGTTGGTGCCTTCGACTCCCTGGGCAGCCGTAAGACGCTACTTGAGTCCCTGAATAAAATTATCTCCCTGGCTCAAGCGAAACAAAGGGCAAAGGAATCGGGACAGGTTAGCATGTTTGATGTATGGGGTCCAAGCTCCCCCACTCCCCGTGTTGGTTACGAGCAAGCCGAGGAGGAGGTATCCGCCAAGCAAAAGCTTATCTGGGAAAGAGAGCTGTTAGGAGTTTATTTCTCCCAACCCCTTGACTTCCTCGCCAGGGAACCATCCTCCCCAGGTACTGTTTCCTGCGGCGAAATCAATATGGACATGGGTGATGAAACGGTGACCGTGACGGGAATGGTGGTCTCGTTACGCCAGGCCCACACCAGGGATAACCGCCCCTTTGTTGTCGCTTCAATTGAGGACCTGGATGCCAGTATCGAGGTCATCGCCTGGCCCAGGCTCTACGAGAGCACCCAGGGGATATGGCAGGAGGGCAACATTCTCACCATCAAGGGCCTGGTGAAGGTCAGGGATGGAGAAGTGCAATTAAACTGTCAAGAGGCGATGCTCCTCCCTGTGAGGCAAGAAGTGCTGAAGGAACCCCAGCGTCGCCATGTCATGATAGATATCAACCAGTCGGGCGACGCAGAAAAAGACATCGAACACCTCCATAAAATTATGGATATCCTCAAGAGTTATCCCGGGCAGGATAGAGTTTCTCTGGCTGTTGTCAGCGAGGATGAAGTGACTAACCTGGAGATACCGGAGACAACAATAAATTACTGCCCCGAATTAGCTGGAGAATTGAGCGGGATAGTAGGCGAAAGCAACTTCAGGCTTGAACTGTAGGTCAAGCCTGAGCCACGAAGCAATCTAGGAAAGGAATTACCCGGGCTGCGAGGTCACTGGAAATAGACGCTGCCCTTATTTCTTGCTATATTTGAATTTTATGTTTACCTTAATTCCTTCGGGCAGTGTTACCTCAGCTTCGGGATTCCTGGCTGGGGCGGTGCATGCCGGAATAAAGAGCGAAGACGAGCTTGATTTAGCTATTCTTTGCTCCGAAGCGCCCTGCAAGGCTGCCGGCGTTTTTACTACCAGCCAGATTAAATCAGCGCCGGTTATTTTATCCCGGAAGCATATAGCAAAAGGGCGAGCGCAGGCTATTGTGGTAAATTCCGGTTGTGCCAATGCTTGCCTGGGTGGGCAAGGACTGGCAGATGCCCTGGGAATGGCAAATCTAGCAGCAGCCAAGCTAGGCATATCTCCTGAGGAAGTCCTTGTCGCCAGTACCGGTATCATTGGCGTGCCCTTGCCTATGGATAAAATCAGGGCTGGAATTCCCAAAATAAAGCCAACCAGAAGAGGAGGGCATGATTTTTGCCGGGCAATAATGACCACGGATACCAGACCCAAGGAGATGGCCGTCCAGGTAGATTTAAAAGGAACTAAGTTCACCATTGGTGGGGTGGCTAAAGGGATAGGTATGATCCATCCCAATTTGGCTACCATGCTTTGTTTTATCGCCACCGATGCTGTGGTGAGTGCTTATTTCCTGCGAGTAGCTTTACAAAAGGCGGTGGACTGCTCTTTCAACATGGTAAGTATTGATGGCGACACCAGCCCCAACGATTGTGCATTCTTATTGGCCAACGGCTTAGCTGGTAACGAACCTATTGACTTCGATAATGGCGGCGACTTCCAGGAAGCCTTAACTGCAGTTTGCACTCATCTGGCTAAGTCTATGGCCCGTGATGGCGAGGGAGCCACAAAACTTATTGAAGTCATAGTAGAAAGGGCAGAGAATAAGGCTGGGGCTTGCCAGGCGGCTCGCACTATCGCTGGCTCACCGCTGGTGAAAGCAGCCATCCATGGCAACGACCCTAACTGGGGGCGTATCGTTGCTGCCCTGGGGCGAAGCGGAGCAAGGGTGAGAGAAGACAGGTTGGATGTCTATTTGAATGACGTTTGTGTCATGAAGCAGGGTTGCCCCACCCCCTTTAACAAAGAAGAGATTAAATTGTATATGAGCAACAGCGATAATGTTCTTATAAGGCTATGCCTGAATTTAGGGGACGGCCAGGCCACCGCCTGGGGCTGCGACCTCTCTGAGGAATATGTTAGGATAAACAGCAGTTATACCACATAATGCAAAAGGAAATCATTGTAGTCAAGATTGGCGGCAGCACCCTGGGCAACCACGACACTACCTTAGAGGACCTGGTGGAGCTTCAGAAACAGGGTAAGTCCCTGGTAGTGGTTCATGGCGGCGCCAAGGTGACTTCCGAGTGGCTGGCCCGGCTGGGCATTCCCACCAGCTTTGTAAACGGGTTGAGGGTCACGGATGCCGAGACCCTGAAGGTGGTGGCTGCGGCGTTGGGTGGGCTGGTCAATAAGGAATTGGTAGTGGCTATTCAGGCCCTGGGAGGAAAAGCGGTAAGCCTAAGTGGCTGCGATGGCAACTTGCTTCGGGCGAGCATCAAGAGCCCCGAGCTGGGCTATGTCGGTGAAATTGTAGCTGTTGACCCCACTCCGCTGAAGCTATTGCTGAATGCCGGCTATATGCCAGTGGTCGCGCCCGTAAGCTTCGGCTCGGTTGAAGGCCGGGCCATGCTGCTCAATGTTAACGGGGATACTGCGGCCGGGGAAATTGCCGCGGCATTAGCCGCGGAAAAACTCGTATTCCTGACCGACGTTGATGGCATTCACGATGGCTCGGGGAAGGCGATCCCCAGGCTCAACCTGGCTGAGGCCAGGGATATGCTCGTCTCTGGCGTAGCTTCAGGGGGCATGGTCCCTAAAATAGAAGCCAGCCTTAGAGCCCTGACTACCACGCAGGTCGTGCGCATCATAGACGGTAAAATTTCCCATGCTTTACTCCATGAGATTACCGGACAGGCTCGGCAAACTGAATCAAGAGGTACAACAATTGTCCCAGAATAAGTGGCAGGAGTTAGAGCAGAAGCTATTTCTGAGAACGGTGACTAGAGTCCCGGTGACTCTGGTTCGCGGTCAAGGAGCTTTGGCCTGGGACGATGAAGGCAGAGAATATCTTGACTTCGTCGGTGGCTGGGCAGTAAACAGCCTGGGGCATTGCCCTCCGGTGGTAGTCGAGGCCCTGGAAAAGCAAGCTAAAACCCTGATCCAGGCGTCCAACCAGTTTTATACCATCCCGCAGATAGAGCTGGCACAACTTCTGATTGGGCATAGCTGTCTTGATAGAATTTTCTTTTGCAACAGCGGTGCTGAAGCTAATGAAGGGGCAATAAAACTGGCTCGCAGGTATGGAAAGCTTCGACTCAACGGCGCCTACCAGGTCATTACTACTTATAGTTCTTTTCATGGGCGGACTCTGGCTATGACCGCCGCCACGGGGCAAAGTAAGTTTCAGGAACCTTACATTCCTCTGCCTGAGGGCTTTGTCAACGTTGAATACAACAATGTCGAGGCGGTCAAGCGGGCAACCAGTGAACAAACCTGTGCTGTAATACTCGAACCAGTCCAGGGAGAAGGCGGGGTTAATGTCCCCGATGATGACTACCTCAAAAAAGTGCAAAGCTGGTGTCGGGAAAAGGGAATCCTGTTTATTCTGGACGAAGTCCAGACGGGCATCGGTCGGACCGGAACCCTCTTCGCTTATGAGCAGTATGGGGTCGAGCCAGACATAATGACTTTGGCTAAGGGACTGGGCAGTGGTGTGCCCATTGGCGCTTTCTTAGCCAAAGAAAATGTCTCCCTTTTTTCTCCCGGTGAGCATGGCTCTACCTTTGGTGGCAACCCGCTGGTTTGTGCCGCCGCTTATGCCGCCTTGAAATACATCATTGACAACGACATACCGGGAAAGGTTAAACGAGTAGGGGATTATTTTATGACCAGGCTGGAAAGCCTGAAGCAGCAGTTTGATTTTATCACTGAACTGAGAGGGCGGGGACTCCTGATAGCTTTGGAATTCGACCAGGAAATAGCCGGGAAGCTGGTACTGGCTTGTATTGACAGAGGCTTATTGGTTAACGAAGTGAAGCCGAATGTTCTGCGCTTTATGCCTCCCCTTATCATCACCGAAAAGGAGGTGGACAAAGCGATAGGCATTTTAGGGGATGTGCTGGGGGAAATAGGAAATGCAAAAGGCAAAAGTAAAAATGCAAAATGACAGGACAAAGTTTAAAAATCAGTTTAGTAAAGCCTTTTTGCATTTTGAATTGTAATTTTAATTTTTTATCTTTGGTTTTTGATTTTTGTTCGAGTTTAGATATTAGGACTTCTCCAGAGGAGGTTATGAAATGGCAGACAAAGTAGTATTGGCCTACAGCGGCGGTCTGGATACATCCGTGGCCATAAAATGGCTTGAGGAAAGATATAACTCGAAAGTCGTCACCCTCACCGTGGATATAGGCAATGTCCCCGACCTCGAGGCTATTAGACAAAAAGCGCTCAAAGTCGGAGCCGTAAAAGCGCTGGTAGTCGACGCCAAGGAAACCTTTATCGAGTCGTTTGTCTTTCCCGCCCTTCAGGCCGATGCCGTTTATGAAGGGCAGTATCCCTTAGCCACAGCCCTGGGGCGTCCTCTCATCGCCCGACTCCTGGTGGAAGCAGCTAAGAAGGAAAGGGCGAGGGTGGTCGCTCACGGCTGCACCGGCAAGGGCAATGACCAGGTGAGGATTGATGTAAGCGTAGCCGCTCTAGCCCCCGAACTTAAGGTAATAGCCCCGGCTCGGGAGTGGAATATGACCCGTGAGCAAACAATTGAATATGCCCGGACCCACAATATTCCTGTCCCTATCACCAGGGCCAGCCCGTATTCCATCGACGAGAACCTGTGGGGAAGGAGCATTGAATGTGGCGTGCTGGAACACGCCTGGAACGAACCACCTGAAGATGTCTTCCTGTGGACGAAGTCGCCTGGAAAAACACCGGCTCGGCCTGCTTATCTGGAGATTGGCTTTGACCACGGGATACCAGTAAGCCTTGATGGCCAAAAGTTAGAGCCTGTTGCCCTTGTCCAGAAAGTTCATGACCTGGCTGGCCAGCATGGCATAGGCCGGATTGACCACATTGAAAATAGGCTGGTGGGCATAAAATCAAGGGAGGTTTATGAGGCGCCGGCCGCCATGGTCCTGCTGAAAGCGCACCAGGCCCTGGAAGACCTGGTGCTGGCCAAGGAGCAGCTCCGCTTCAAGGCCAGGGTAGCCGCTGAGTATGCCGACCTCATCTACAATGGACTGTGGTTTACAGGTATGCGCCGGGACTTAGCCGCCTATGTGGAAAGCACGCAAAGGTACGTCACCGGCACCATAAGGGTGAAGCTCTTTAAAGGTAACTGCCAGATAGTGGGTAGAAAGTCACTCTACTCCCTTTATGACTATAGCCTGGCTACTTACGACAAGGGCGATGCTTTCGACCAGAGTGCCTCCCCCGGCTTTATCCATATCTGGGGCCTGCCGGCGAGAACCCAGGCCAGGGTGCAGCCAGAACCACCCGAACGACAATAGTTCACTCCTTTGATATTCTGGGGACATAATACCTGATTTGTAGTAGCCTAATTGGTACGATGTCCCTGGGATTCCATTGACAGGAAATAGGAATTTAGCTCATAATCCTAATTAAAACTCGTCAAGTCTGGGGGGAGATAATGAATCTCAAACTGATGCTGGAAAGAACTGCCAGCGAGGTGCCACAGCAAACGGCTATTGTCCTTGGCTCTCGCAAAGTTAGCTATCGCGAATTGGATGAAACCTCCAACAGGATAGCCAACGCCCTTATCAGTCTGGGAATAAAGAAGGGCGACCACGTAGCCATTCTAATGTCCCGTACCCCCGAGTGGGTCATAAATTGTTTTGGAGCGCTTAAAGCTGGAGCTGCCGGCGTGCTTCTCGATGCCGGAGCTAAGGCGCCCGAACTTGAGCCTCAACTCCGTGAATCCGATCCCAAAATCCTGATTACCGAAGAAAGATTCTCTCCCATGCTGTCTTCAATTTTGCCCAATATCCCCCTGCTGAACCAGGTTCTTGCAATTGATACAGACCCTTACAAGGAGATGGTGGCCAATAGCTCCCCTACATCACCCTCTGTCGATATAAAAGGCGAGGATGAAGCTATCCTTTTTTACACCCTGGGCGTGCTGGGGAAGAACAAGGGCGTAGTGCATACTCACGCGTCGTTCATGTCAATTTTGCCCATAGTGGTGGCAAAATTTGAACTGGAGAGGGACGATGTTGTTTTAGGTCTGCTCCCTTTTAACTACCTTCTGGGATTTGGGTTGGTTATTCTCATGCCCATTATGAGGGGAGCCACCATAGCAATCCTCCCTCATTTCAGTTCCAAGAGTCTCCTGGATACCGTGGAGCGGGAAAAAGCAACCATGCTTATAGGCGTCCCGGCTAGCTTTAACGGCCTGGCCCTGATAGACGAAGAGACTATGAAGAGCTATGACCTTAGTTCGTTAAGGGCGGTGCTTTCTGCCGGGGCAAAATCCTCAGCCCTTTTTATGGAGATGCTTGAGAACAAGTTTGGCCTAACTGCGTGCGAAATATATGGGCTCACAGAGTTGATAATCGTCACTATAGGTGCTATTCGTGACCGCAAATTAGGTACGGCAGGGAAGCCCCTGGCTGAGCTTAAAGTGCTGGATAAAAACGGCAAGGAAGTACCCCGGGGCATCATAGGGGAAGCTGTTGCCAGAGCCCCCTGGATGATGAAAGAATATTATAAGTCGCCTGAACTTACGGCCCAGGTCCTCAAAGATGGTTGGGTTCATACTGGCGACCTGGTCAGGTTGGATGAGGACGGCTATCTGGAGTTCATAGAAAAGACATCATCTATCATAGTGCCCTCGGGGGGAGTTAAGATTCTCCCCGCGGCAGTTGAAGAAGTTCTCCTGAGACACCCCGCGGTAGCCGAAACAGCCTGTGTCGGTGTCCTTGATGATTACAAAGGGCAAATACCCACAGCTTTTATAGTGCTTCAGGAAGGACAAAGTGCTACAGTGGACGAAATACGCAATTTTTGCCGCCAGAGCTTATCTGATTATAAAGTGCCCAAACAAATCAAGTTTGTTGACAGCATGCCCAGAACCGGGTCGGGCCAAATAGACCGGAGACGACTCAGCGGGATAGAGGAAAGCTGAAAGGAAAGACCAAAACGGCCGACCAGGATGTTTTGCGGTGTTCAGCACGGAATTCTGAGGACATAATACCTAATTTGCATTAAGCCTAATTGGTATGGTGTCCCTGGAATTCGCCGGGGAGAAAGGGTGGCCTTCTCGTTCAAAATCAGGGAGATACTCTTCTGCCGCCCCCATTTCCTGCACCCAGCCGTTTTCTATCCCCAGGTCAGTTAGTAGCCGGAGGACCGTTTCATGCTCATCGACGGATATCTTCCGTGAAAGCAGCGGTATCCGCGGCGCCCGGTGCATCGGCATGTATTGGGACATTATGCTGACCGTCACCGTGGGAGAAATCTCCCGAACAAGCCAGGTTAGCGATTCCTCACTGCCTGCCAGACCGTTGGGCAGAATAAGATGACGCACTATCAGTCCTTTTTGTGCCAGGCCAGATTCATCTACCACCAGGTCTCCAACCTGCCGATACATCTCTTTAATAGCCTGGCGGGCCCGTGCTACATAATCCGGGGCATGCGAGAACTTCTTAGCCCACCTGTCAGAGGCATATCTCAAATCAGGCAAGTAGATGCTTATTACACTGTCAAGCTCTTTCAGAGAAGCGATAGAATCATAGCCACTACTGTTGTAGACCAGCGGCACTCGAAGCCCCATGGGCACCGCTTCCACAACTGCCCGAAGGAGCTGGGGAACAAAATGGGATGGCGAAACGAAATTGATATTGTGACAGCCCAGTTCATCCTGAAGATAGAGCATCCTTTCAGCCAGGGTGTGGCAGTCCATTTCCTTTGATTTTTGCTTTTTCCAGTCCTGGCTTATCTGGTAGTTCTGACAATAAACGCATCTCATATTACAATTGCCCAAGAAAACCGTCCCCGACCCTCGGGTCCCGGAAATAGCCGGCTCCTCACCGTGATGAGCGCAGCCCGCCGAGACTATGGGTAGACACCCTGAATGGCAATAGCCCGGTTCGTCTTGTAATCTATTGACCCGACACTCCCTGGGGCAGATATCGCAGGAGGCTAATCGAGCCTCAAGTGCTTGCGCACGACGCTCCAATTCGCCAGAGTGGTATAGCGTAACGTATCCTGGTTCCATAGACGCTAAGAGCACCGTGAGTGAACGTGGCACAACTCACTGACCCACACTTTAGACGGCTGACATGGTGCTGTCAACTTTCCGCTCACCGATGACTTGCGGTATTCCGGGGACATAATACCTGATTTATAGTAGGCCTGATTGGCATGGTGTCCCTAGGATTAAAGTCTCATTGACTTCAAGGGAATCGTCCTATAAACTTGAAAACTGGTTACCGGAGCCTTCGTTTTCGTATATTTGAAAGACATGAATGCATTAAAAGTCCCCAAGTCTTTTCGTATTGAAAGCCGAACCGTTAGGTACACTCTCTACACTCTATTTTGCATAATAGTTGCGGACGGACTGATAACCCAGTTTTTGGTGACAGGTGGACACGGAACAGAAGTGAATCCTTTCCTGAGCGCTTGGGTAGGCCATGGGTGGTTTCTGGCTATAAAGGTGTCAGGTGCGTTTTTAGCCACGTTACTTTTATGGATTAAATATAACGTAAAACCCAGACTCGTATATACAATTACGGTGGTATTTTTGGTGTTTTATACAATCATCATTTTCTGGAACTTGTTTGTATTTCTTTCTACTGCTTAACCAACCTATCTGAACAAGGGCACCGCGATTGCACGAAAGTCAGGAATGTGCAACGGCAATTCGGTGCATCACACAAACCGCCCTTTTGTGCAGTGAAAAACCTCCTTAAGGTATTCTGGGGAAATAATACCTGATTTGTAGTAGGCTTGTGGTAGGCCTGATTGGTATGATGTCACTGGAATTCGCCTAGCCTACAAGACTTGCCGAAATACTAGGCAACAGGCGTTCTTTTTATGAAGTCCAGTATATGCTGAGATATTTCCTCGTCTTTCTCTTCCTGAAGAAAGTGACCGGTGTCCTTGATTATAATCTCCGGCTGGTCTTTGGCTGTAGGTATAAGAGAGCGAAAGAATTTGTCACCGCCACCTGTAATAGGGTCTTTATCTGAAAACATGACCAGGGCCGGCTTGTCCCACTTTGACAGAACCTCCCGAGCATGCCGCATTTCGGCGGAAGCGGGGTTATCAAGGCTAATGGGGACGAGGAGTGGCCACACGGCAGCCCCAGCTTTATATGTAACGTCGGGAAACGGCGCTTCATAAGCGGCGATGATTTCCTTGGTAAGCTTCTCGGGGTGGGCAACAGCACTAAGTATCGACTGCCCGACTTCCAAATCAGGATGAGTCTCAGCATAACTACGCCACTCTAAAAAAGCTTCGCTTGGCTTTCCCTTACCTGTGGGCAGGCCGGTATTCATGATAACCAGCCTGGCAAAACGTTCCGGCATATGAGCGACCGCAGCCAGACCAATCAACCCACCCCAATCTTGCACTACAACAGTTATCTGCTCAAGGTTCATCGCCTTTATAAAGCCCATCAGCGTGTCCAGATGCATCTTAAAGGTATATGCCTCCCGCTCGGTGAATTTATCAGACCGGCCAAAGCCGATAAAGTCCATAGCTATAACACGGTGCTGCTTTGACATAGAGGCAATCATTTTACGATATAGAAATGACCATGAGGGCTCGCCATGCAAACAGAGTATGGTCTCTCCTTTGCCTTCATCCACATAATGTATGCGCAATCCGTTAACCTCAATATAGTGTGGGGCAAAAGGGAAATCAGGCAATTTGGAGAAACGTTCATCTGGCGTACGGATAACTGGCATGCTTATATACCTCCTGTTTGGTTATTATGCTGTGAAGATGATATATACCTACGCTTTGGTTTGTCAACCTATTATACTCCGAATGAGCTAGGTATCCTGGGGGCATAATACCTGATTTGTAGTAGGCCTAACTGGTATGGTGTCCCGGGGATTGCTAATTCCGAGAACCTGGTACTAATCTCCTAGTACGTACGAGGAATTGACAACTGCGTTATATATGTGCTAATATGAACATTGTCCCGAGTAGCCGAACAGGGACCTGGCATAAGAGTTGGGTTTGGTGAAAGCTAAAAGGTGCAGGTAGTGGCCAGCACAAGATAGGCTGAAGGCCAGGCCGGACGATGGCAGGTGAAGGAAGTAAGGCTACTCGGGACGTCTTATTTTTTGCTGGCTAAGCGTCCTTGTCGCAGTTTGAAATGACCCAATAAATAGGCTTGATACTTGCGTGGATATCAGCCTATTCAAATTTGACTCTTAACCAAAGTTCACCATCTACGCCTTTGATTTCATGATATGCCGGGGGCATAATACCTGATTTGTGGTAGGCCTGATTGGTATGGTGCCCCTGGAATTCACATTCGAGACAAGAAAATGCTACACTATAATAAATAGAATAGCGCTGTAGGCGGGTGGTACCCGGAACTATGAAATGCCCCATAATTCCGCGAAAAAATGCACTGCTTTTGTAGACTTTACATAACCAGTGGCCGTTGTTGAAACTCATGTCACGCCATTACCATCAATCGAATATAGACAATAAGGAGGCACTAATATGCCAGAGTTAGGTTTAGGCGTCCCTTTCTGGGTAATTGTTTTGATATGGTTAGCTAAAGTTGTGTTGCTGGTTTTCGTCTCTGCTCTTCTGGCGTGGCTCGGAGTCAGAGCGCTGGATGCGCTTATCCGTCAGGTCCCTTATCGCGAGCGCATAGGCGAGAGTCCGGTGGCTGTCGGGTTGTTCATGGCAGGCTTCTTCATCCTGATTGGTCTTGTTATCCACGGAGCTGTTACCGCACTCACTGCGGTCACAGCTCCAATAGTGTGGTACATCTTCGATTTCAGGACGTGGGGATTGCTAGCTATGAGCTTTGCCATAAGCTTACTTCTTGGAGTAGCCCTATTCTATATCGTGGACAGGCTAACGCCTAAAATACCATTTGGCAGTATTAAGAAAAGCCCGGTGGCGGCAGGGCTACATATCTTTGGTTATCTGGTCTTCTTCGGATTAATACTCCATGCGGCACTGACCGGACCGTTATGAAGAGAGCCGGGGTTTTACTAGGTTTAATAGTTGTCCTATTAGCTGCGGTGGCGACTGCTGGTTACGCCGCGGCATTTCCATCCGAAGGTTTCTACACGAGAGGCGGCGATATCTTTGATGATTGGCAGATATGTAGAACCATGGCCTTTGGTGAAGATGGTTTTTATCAAATAAGTGAGACAGGATTTCGTCCGGTTATAGCCTTCCAGAGCCTGGGGGAACAGGCTAACGTAGCCTATAGCCTGGGTGAGCAGATTGCCAATCAATATCCAGACCCACTACAGAGGGCAGAGGCGGTATTTCATTTTGTCCGTGATAGAGTGGAATATACCTCTGATATAGACCGAAATGGAAATGAAGAGTTTGCCCAGAATGCCGACGAGCTGGCGATGACTATTGTCGAGGATGGAAGTGGGGAGGGTGATTGTGAAGATATGACGGTATTACTGGCGGTTATGTATAAAGCTGCCGGATTTCGCTCAGCTATAGTGCTTCCCCCAGGGCACACTGCGGTATTGGTTTATCTACCTGAATATAACAAAGCGACGGCTTTCTTTGAGCTGGAAGGTGAGCCAGGATGGATCTGGGCAGAGGCTACTGGCAGAAACAACCCGCTGGGTTGGGCACCCGAGCAGTATCTCGATATGGAAATACCTACCTACGAAATTTCTGCCGAGATACCTGCTTACGAAATACCTGCCGCGGGAGTAGCTCCATTAACACCACCTCCTGCCTCGGCGATGGCGGTCGCCGGAACCGGCGAGGGAGTCATCTCCCGACCGTATCTTTTTTTCATCGTAATTGGTTTATTGTGGTGTATGTCGTTGTTCAGGCGGAGGCGAAGACGTTGAGCCAAGCCCCCGTATGTATCGTCAGTGACTGGTCTTCCGGGGAAATGATACCTGATTTGTAGTAGGCCTAATTGATATGGTGCCCCTGGAATTTCCGAATGTCATTTCAAAGGGATACAATGATATTGGCGATTGCCCTTGAGGTTTATTCAAGGAAGAGCAGGAAAGATGAAAAACGTGAACAAGCACATAGTCGTATGCCTTGGTGCTAGTATGGTGCGTGGACAGGTCAGTTACAATTTCGTAAATCTTCTAGCTCAACGCATGACTAAGGACGGCTTCCAATTCATTAATGCAGGCGTCGCAGGCGACCAGGCCTACAACGTATTGATGCGTTTGGATTCCGTTATTGATTACCAGCCTGATTTCGTCATCATCCTGGTTGGAACAAATGATGTTACCGCTACACTCAATCCAACGCTGGCGCGCATTTCCCGCTTAACCAGGAGGTTTCCTCAACCACCATCGGCAAAATTCTATCGATATAATATGCTCAGCATTATCAAGACACTTAAAGAGAAGACTTCAGCGAAAATTGCCCTCATCTCGCTTCCCGTTCTTGGCGAAGACCTAGAATCAATTCCCAATCAACGCATCAAGGAGTATAATGCTCTGCTCAAGGAGATTGCAGACGGGGAGCAAGTTAGCTATCTACCTGTTTATGAACTCCAGGAGGAGTATTTGGGGAAGGTTCAACAAGGCAGCGGCCGGCCATATGAGAGTGGAGGTATGCTTTCAATTAAGGCACTTGTCCGTCATTATTTGCTTAGACAGAGCTTTGACGAAATTTCCAGGAAGCACCACTTCTTACTGGTAACTGATGGGATACATATGAATAGTCGTGGCGCAACATTCATTGCCGATGAGACCGAGTCTTTTCTGCGCTCCCATGTGTGATGGTTATATGCATAGGCATCCTGTAAGAGTCAAAAATTTGGACGTTAGTCGCTATACATTTTGAGTTTTAGTGCAGCGCTAGCTGGCCGTCATACAGTCGAGGAGAGCGACCGCAGAATCCTGGAAATTGCTTGCTGGGGTATTCTGGGGAAATAATACCTGATTTGTAGCAGGCCTGATTGGTATGGTGTCCCTGGAACTCCCCTTACAAATTATTGGCGAGCCTTTTCCATCAGCTCTTGCCTGCGTCTTCTGTATTCGATTATAGGACGGTCAGCTTGAAATAATTGCTCCCCAATTTGCAGGGCTGACGCCTTAGGTTGCTGCGTAACCACGACTCTTCTGTCCTGATGGGTAATAATCAGGTTAAGGGGTGTAGATAAGCGCGTTATCAATTTTCTCAACACAGGCACACGCATGAACTTTTGATAAAACCGAAGATAGAGAATCGTATTCTCTTGATCTACTGGAACGAAGGCAACCATAATTCGTACCTTCTCGCCAATATAGTTCTGCCAAAGGTTAGGGAAGATAAACTCCAGCTTGAAGTCTTTAACCGGATCCGGGGTGGGCATCTGCTCAGGTTTAAGAGGTGGAGTACCATCGTCAACCCGGTTATGAACAAAGACATAGAACATATTCCCGTCCAACCATTGAAAGAACGGCCCATCTACTATGGTGCGATTTCCACGTCCAATTGTATTGTAGTGGACAAAAGGAAGGTGAGCAGCATCAAGCTGGTTTTCTATGACCCGGGAGTAATGTGCATTCCAGTAATCATAAGTCCTGCTATAGGATAAGCTGTCATCAATATCTGTAAAGAACCGGGGGGGCTGCAAGTTCTCGGGAGGGTTTTCGCCCCACCAGATCCAGATAAAGCTGTGTGCCTCATAAGTAGGATAGCTCAAGACTTGAAAGCGGTCAGGGACAGGAGTATTTTTACCATTGGCCGGTATGACTGTAACCCTTCCAGAAGATTCATATTCCAGACCGTGAAAAGGACATTGGATATGATCTCCGATTACCTTGCCCTTGCTGAGTTGCACACCCCGGTGGGCACATTTGTCCTGAAGACAGTTCACTTCCCCGCTGCCATCTCGCCAGAAGACGAGTCCCTCTCCCATCCTGACCACCCCCACCGGTTTGTCTCTAACCTGGGTGGAGTCCATGACTACATACCATTGCTTCGAAATCATATTGCCCTCCCAGAGCCTCGAATAAAACCTAATCTCTATTCACTTCCGTTGCTTATGCATCAGCACCTTATCACGAAGCTCGAAGGCTTTTCAACTAACTAACAAATCACTCCAGGGCCACCTTATGCGTTAAAGCGCATAAGGTAACAAAATGAATTGATGTAATCGTTTCTTGATATGCTAACTTAGCCAGAATAGAATATGTAGTATAAGAAAACGGGTTTCAGGGAAGAGTTACGGGAGCAAAAGAGTGTTAATCCTTTCGAACGGAAGACTAATTGATGGCACTGGCCATGACCCTACTGATATGATGAGCATCATAATTGAAACCAATCGTATCAAAAGTGTCGAGCCGTCTACTATTTATCCTGATAAAATAAATACCTGATGCTGTATTGTTTTTGACTTAGAGAGACGAGTCGAGATGTTAGAAGTGTATTTTTTTATCCTCGGATTAGTGAACAGCGTCTTTCTGATTTTGCTCTTTCTTGTCCGAAAGAACAGACTAGACCTTCTTCATCGATTCGGTTGGATTTATTTGCTGTTGGCTATTCCTGCAGCCTATGGAATTTTCCTGGTGCAACAGGAAAATGAAACAGTACGATACAGCATCTTTCTCGGGATCTTCCTAGCCTTCTTAGTTGTAGAATGGCTATTTGATTACGCATTGAAAATCAATTTTCGTGAGAATTGGAAGAAAAACTGGAAGTGGATAGTACCCTACTTAGCTCTCTATTACGCGATGAACTATGGATTTGTGGTGATGCCGTGGAAGACTTCTTTGGTGTGGGGGCTCATCATGCTCGGATTATTTATTGTTCAAATAATCGCAAATCTAAAGAGTCACCCCAAAATGAGTGAATGAAGCATTACTTCGAGTATAATCTTCTGGGGACATAATACCTGATTTGTAGTAGACCTGATTGGCATGGTGTCCCTGGAATTCGCGCCCTACCGGCGTGTCATTGCGAGCCCCGACTTGTCGGGGCGTGGCAATCTCCGGAGAACTGTAAAGGCTTGCTAACTATCCCCGCCGGTGCTATTATTAAACAAAACAGGTATTTTGTTTAATAAGGAGAAAACTTACTAAACTGGCGTTTAATATGGATACTGCTCTGTTTAGAAATAGCCCTTCGGGCAGGCTGATACGTGCAGTAGACGGGTACTGGGCTTTTGTGCCCAACCCGCTGCCTCCGAAGCTTGACTGGAGTGATGCTCTGGTATCACTGACATCCAAGGCTGACCTGGCTCTGGGGACTCTCGCCGGTCTTGGTGAGAATTTGCCTAACCCCCATCTGCTTATCTACCCCTTTGTCAGAAAGGAAGCTGTTCTTTCTTCTCGCATTGAGGGCACACAGTCATCACTTTCTGACCTGCTGTTGTTTGAAGCCACCAAGGCTGAGAAACAGAGAGATGTAAGGGAAGTGCAAAACTATGTCCATGCCATGGAGCACGGGCTGAAACGCTTGGATGACCTACCTCTGAGTCTGAGGCTCATCCGTGAATTACATGCTATTCTTATGGAGGGAGTGCGTGGGGAACGGGCTACCCCCGGTGAGTTCAGACAATCCCAGAACTGGATTGGCCCCCCAGGGTGTACCTTAAATGACGCTACTTTTGTGCCTCCACCCGTGGCAGAAATGAAGGAAGCCCTTGACCAATTGGAAAAATTCCTGCATGCCGATACACAGTTACCACCACTGGTCGAACTGGCTCTAATCCATTACCAGTTTGAGACTATTCATCCTTTCCTCGATGGTAACGGGCGTATCGGGCGGCTTCTCATTACTCTTTTTCTCTGCCAGCGCAGCATTCTCAATAAGCCTTTGCTCTATCTCAGCGCCTTTTTTGAGCACCATCGCCAGGAATACTATGACCGTCTTCTGGAAGTCAGTCAGCGAGGTGCGTGGCGGCAGTGGCTGGAGTTCTTCTTGCAGGCAGTAGTTAAGCAATCGGACGATGCCGTCCGGCGAGCTCGCCGTCTCTTAGACCTTCACCGCACTTATTATCAAACCAGCCTGGGAAAACGTCTACCGCCCACGGCAGTGGAGCTTGTGGGACTCATCTTCGTGAAGCCAGTATTAAACGTCAAGGTTGCTCAAGAATCTCTTAAAGTGACATATCCGGGCGCACAGAAGGCGATAAATGCTCTTGTGGAGCAGGGAATCTTGGCCGAGATTACCGGTGGCAAGCGGAACAAAGCCTACGCGGCGAAAAAAATCCTCGAGATCCTGGAGGAAGAGACCCCATCCCCGACGGAGGGAGGCCGTGGCAGTAAAAAGAACTGACAATCGGCGGATTACCTCGCTGCAGAGCCTGAATATCTACGTCGAAGGAATCTGTTGCTGCGTATTCGCCATCCCTCCGCCTTCTCTCCGCTTCAAGCCCCTAAAGTGCTTTCAATTCCACTATGGTGTATTCTGGGGAAGTAATATCTAATTTGTAGTAGGCCTAATTGGTATAGTGTCCCTGGAATTCAGAGGCTCCAGAACTAAAGAGCTTCTTAGATATAGGCCAGAAGCACGCTTCACACGATCATGGAATAGATTACAAGCCGGTCAACGCCAAATCCGGCATGCTCAACCAGACCAAGTAAGCTCTTGTCTCGGTAATCTACTCCTATGCGTATCACCTTTATGCCTTGGGATCGATACTTATCAGACAGAGCGCGGACAAGTCTGCTGCCAATGCCCCTCCGTTGATAATCTGGATGAACCCCTATCATTTGGATTATGCCTATTTCGGTAGCGCTCTCACGCACACGTGCTACCTGGCCTAAGATAAAGCCGCGAACCTGGCCATTGACTTCTGCTACAAAACTCATGTTCAGCAATGGTGCTGCATCTCCGGTAAAAGACCGTATGTAACTAGCCGGGCTTTCCTGAGGAGGTATTCCTCGCCCGGCAGACAATATATATTCAGCGGTCAAGTTACGATAAGTAATAACATTTCCCGCTGCCCTTATTTTCTTGTCAATAGAAAGTATAGGGTCGATGTCTTCCAGTTTGATGGGTCTGACCTCTATCTTATCCTGTTCACTCACACTAGCTCCTCAATCCGAGCGCTTCCGGATAGCTACCATTATATCATGTAGCTAAGAGTCTGTAAAAAATGCAAATAGTGTTGTCCCGAGTAGCCGAGCAGAGACCTGGCATGAGAGTTGGGTTTGGTGAAGGCTGAAAGGTGCGGGCAGTGGTCGGCATAGGATAAGCTGAAGGCCAGGCCGGACGATGCAGGTGAAGGAAGTGAGGTTACTCGGGACGTCTTATTTTTTGCCGGCTAAGCATCCCTGTCGCAGTTTGGAATGACCTGATAAACAGGCCTGATTGGTATGGTGTCACTGGAATTCTATGATTAGAAGCAAAGGTATATAATGTCTGAATGTGAGCCAATATTAGATGGAAAGGAAATTTACCAAGCTAAGATTACAAGCTAAGTCACGAAGCTCTATGAATAGTACCTGCATCTACTGCAAGGAAACAAAGGCCACCAGCGATTTTAGCCGTGAGCATGTGTTGCCGGAAGCGTTTGGACAATTCAAGGGCACACTGGTCTTGCATGATGCGGTATGCAGGGAATGTAACCAATACTTTGGGAATACTCTAGACAACATACTCGCACGAGGTAGTATGCAAGGCGCAATACGATATTTCAGGGGCGTCAGACCTTTAAAGAAATTCAGTGCTGTTGACCGAGAGCGTGTTAAATTGTCTGCACGTGCTCCAGGTCAGGAGAATCTTCGACAAGCAGAATTTGTTGAGACACCAGAGGGTGAAGGGCTAACTTTCACGCCAGGTATCACGTATCAGAGCATTTCTAGCAATAAAGAGCAATTTGTTAGCCTCGAGGAACTAGAAGGAGGCAACTGGAATGAATCAGATGATATAGACCGCGAGCAACTAGTGATATTGTCATACAGCGATGCCCGTATCCTAGAACGTATTAAGGAGGCATTGGCAAAGCTGAAATTACGTGTTGAAATCTTGGATACAATCGATGAAACCGAAGTAGGTCAGCGAATACTCGTTGTAGTTGATGCTGTTAAAGAGGATATTCTCATATATAGAGCGATAGCAAAAATAGCCTTCAACTATCTAGCTTACACGATGAGCCGTAATTTTGCTCTACAGCCAATTTTTGACCGAGTCCGGACTTTCATCCACGAAGACTCTGAGACAACTACCTTGGTTAAAAGGATATCCCCAATGGAAATCTTCGGAGACCGTGAAGAGGCTGCACGCCGCCGAGGGCATATCTTAGGGATAGAACTAGCAGCAGATAATACCACAATTAGAGGTTTTGTAGAGTTTTTTGGCGTTATGACCTATGAGGTAACACTTGGTAAGTTCGGACAAATTGCTATACCAATTTCCGCCGGACATTACTTTGATGTTACGTCTAAGCAAGTCATCCAAATGGATGCCATTCGTCCACCTCGCGGATTGTGGATTCCTAGAAAAAGATAAACACATCAATATCTAAGGGAGCCTTGGTATTCTGGGGGCATAATACCTGATTTGTCCTTCACCTTGTGAAGGATGGTGTCCCTGGGATTCAGAGGTAACAAGTGATTATGCTTTTGAACTTAACCAACTCAGGATGACTCCTCTTAACAGTGACCCAGCCTCTTGGATAGTCATCGGCTGCGATGGTGGCTTAAACTTGTTGGCGGCGTGACGTGCGAGATCGCCAAGGGCTGTTTTGCTTTGAGCAGTTTGAGTGAACCGACTTAACCTCTGCTTTGTCGCCCAACCATTCTTTGTAATTGCTTGTTGGCCACCCAAATCATCGCTAATGATTTCATATACCTTGTAAAGACTGATCCAAGTGTCCTCTCTAAAAAAATGAAGTGCTTCAGCAACAGCCTTGTCAGTCTCGGCGAGACCAATCCAAGATTCGACTTTGCTGGGCAGTGGGGCTATTTGTCGTGTACCATTCGACTTAGTTACTGTGAGATTTGCACTTACCTTAGATCGTAATTTGATTGAGCTTTCAAGGTAGAGATAGTGGTGGCGTCTTCCATCTTCTTCAAGCATGGTCACGCCACCTGCATAAACGCCACGAAAGCTGGGAGTATGAAGCTTCATCGCTCCATTCAGCATTTTGATAATTGCGATTGCATGTTCACGCACCTCATCCGCTGAGCCAAGTGAGTCGAAGTCCGACGATTCCAAATAGTAAAGACCATCCTCCTCAATGACGGTGTGTTCTGGAGAACACAACAGTGATGGAAGATCCTCCAAATCGAACTTCTCACCCTCTAATCCAACTAACCACTTTGGCATGACAACATCCTCCTACAGGCTTTCGCCTAACTATGGATAAACGAACTTACTCAGTTTATCCCCACCTTTGGGTGAACCAAATTTTATCATTTTCTTGGGTATGCTGGGGAAATAATACCTGATTTGTGGTAGGCCTGATTGGTATGGTGTCCCTGGAATTCTGAGTTTTACCTGCTCGAAAGAGAGCCTTGCCATCAGTCTGAATAGAGTTGTAGAATAAGGTCAAGCAGAGATGACTCTTTGCTCGGCGTCTCCGAGCAGGAATTCAGAAAATGGCAACAACCGAACACACTATAAACGATGCCCTCGCCGGAGTTCTGATGGAAACTCGGAGCTTATGGCGCTTCAAAGGCGTTGTAAGGTCAGAAAATATTGATGTTCTGAAAAGTAGCGGTAAAAGGCCCGATATTTTAATTACTGAACCGAATGTCTCTCCCGTTGTCGTGGAGACGGAAATTGTACCGGCTATTTCAGTCGAATCGGATGCCAGGCAACGATTGGGGGAGCATTTATCAATTTCAGGTCGGCGGATATTATCCTCGCTGGCAGTCAGGCTTCCAGTCAGGCTGAGGGACTTTTCAGGCCAACCCTTGAAGGACGAAATCCTCACTGCGTCTGACTTTGACATCGCTCTTTTTACAGGGGAAAGCTCGGCATCTTTTGTGCGCTGGCCGCGGAACGGCTGGGTGCGGGGAAACGTCACCGATTTGTCTATGCTGATTCAGTCAGCCGCCGTGCCTCCGGCGGTGGTCGAGAAGGCTGCCAACAAGCTGGTCGAGGGGGTCAGCGCTGCCGCTGTTTTCTTGGAGGACATGGCGATAGCCCACCCTGGGGCTATAAAGAAGATATGCGAGGAACTGCGCCAGCATGACAGCGAGCAGACACGGAGGATGGCCACGACCATACTGGCCAATGCGCTGGTGTTCCATGAGAGTCTGGCCCGCGGCGAGGGTGACCTGTATGAGGTGCGGACGCTGGACGAGCTCCGGGGTAAGCGGGGCGGCGTAAACAAGGGTGACACGCTTGAGGACTGGAAACGGATTCTAAAGGTCAACTACTGGCCGATTTTCGACATCGCCAGGCGCATCCTAGAGGTCATCCCTGCAGACACAACTCGCCCGCTCCTCGAAAGTCTAGTCACCACCGCCACCGAGTTGGTGGCCAACCACATGATGCGCTCGCATGACCTGACCGGCGCTGTCTTCCAACGCCTGATAGCCGACCGTAAGTTCCTGGCGGCCTACTACACCAATCCGTCATCGGCGGCACTTCTCGCTGGGCTTGCCATAGACCCACTGACAACCCCGGGCGGCGGCTTATGGTCGAAGGAAAATGATGTGACGTCCCTGCGTGTCGCTGACTTCGCCTGCGGCACTGGCACGCTTCTGTCCGCCGCCTACCGCCGCGTCAGCCAGCTGCACGAGGTTTTCGGCGGAGACGCCGAGATGATTCACCCTGCGATGATGTCTACCGCGCTGGTTGGCTGTGACGTGCTACCGGCGGCAGCTCACCTAACCGCCTCGATGCTGGCTAGTGCTCACCCGACCATTAAGTATAAGGGCAGTTCTATACTAAATGTTGGTTATGGCCCTCGTGAAGGCGGCGGTGTTGCTCTAGGCTCACTTGATTTACTCGACCCGCAACGAGCATTCGATATAATTGCCACTACTGCTAAGGCCATTGAGGGGATGGGAGAAAAAGAAAAAGATACATGGTCTGCGCTCCCGCATGCATCATTTGACATGGTTATCATGAACCCACCGTTCACTAGAGATACTGGTCAAGGGGGCGAAAAGATAGGAGTCCCCCATCCTATGTTCGCTGCTTTTGGCTCTAAAGAGGAAGAGCAACGGGAAATGGCCAAAGCCGCACAGCGACTGCTTAAGGGAACAAGCGCGCACGGTAATGCTGGTGAGGCTAGCGCCTTCCTCGTTCTTGCCGACCGTAAGCTGAAGGATGGCGGCACACTCGCCATGGTAATGCCTTTGGTATTAATGTCCGGAGAAGCCTGGGAAGAATCGCGGCAGTTGCTACGCAAATCATATGACGACCTTGTTCTGATATCTATTGCAGGCGCAAAAGACAATGAAATGTCTTTTTCAGCGGATACAGGTATGGGTGAGTGTTTGGTTATTGGTCGTAAGACTAGGGGAAAAAGTGGAAGGGCGACATTTGTAGTGCTAAATGAGCGACCTTCTTCTACGATGACTGGCTTAATTACAGCGGTTCAGTTTCGCCGTTTGCAGGCAGGAAACCTGCGAAGATTGGAGGACGGCCCAGTGGGCGGCAGCCTATTACACTTCGGTGATGACATAATAGGCTATGCGATGGACGCACCGCTCCCCGAAGAAGGGCCCTGGAATCTGGCTCGTATAAAGGACAGCGCACTGGCTCAGGTTGCCTATCAGATGACCAACTATGGCCGCGTATGGCTGCCAGGTGTGATGAAGAAAGACGCTGCGCCAGTGCCTTTAGTACCAGTTTCAGGGATTGGAAAAGTTGGCCCGTATCATTCTGATGTAAATGGCAATACGTCCGATGGGGGAATTCGCGGACCTTTCAGTATAGAGCCTTTGAAGATTGAGGCTGCCCCAACTTATCCAGTACTGTGGTCGCATGATGCCCAGCGTGAGAGGTGTATGCAGTTCGAGGCGGACAGTGAAGGTATTATACGTCAAGCTAAAGATAACGCTGAAGCTGAGCTAGTCAATGCCAAAGTTGATAAGATTTGGGCCATATCATCTAATTGCCACTTCAATACTGATTTCAGGTTTAATAGCCAGTCAACAGCGATGCAGTTTACCAGCAAAAAGACAATAGGGGGAAGAGCTTGGCCTTCAATTAAACTGGCAAACGCAGAACAAGAAAAGGCACTAGTCCTATGGGCAAATTCATCATTAGGACTTTTACTTCATTGGTGGTATGCCAATAAACAGCAGGCAGGCAGAGGAAGCATCGGCATAATGGCGCTGGAATCGCTTCCAATACTGGATGTCACCAAACTATCAACAGAAGCCTTCGCAAAGGCGATTGCCATCTTTGACGATTTGAAGCATAAAGAGCTGCGGCCAGTGAATGAAATCGCCCAGGATGCAGTCCGCGCAGAGATTGACACGCGCCTGGTCACGGAAGTGCTGGGATTCCCGCCTGAACTGGTGGCGCCGGATGGCCCCCTTTCATTATTGAGACAAAAACTGGGACTCGAGCCATCTATCACCGGAAGTAAATCCGTTTGCTGATGCAGACCGTCCCCCAATATCGCACGTGTTCACTGCACATTTTGTCAGAAAGTACAGCTTGGGGTCACCCACGAACGTGATACACTAAAGACGAGGGCGTATTCACCATGCTTTTTGGATAGCTTAGAGGGGTAAAATTGATGCTGGATATTATAGGATTATCGTTGAGCCTTGCTGGAGCAGTATTAATCTTCTTTTTTGGTTTACCTCCCAGGATACGGGAAAGTGGAAGGTTGTATTTAGCATTGGAACAAGAAGATGAAAGCGAAATCAAGAAAGGGAGAATATATCGAAAGATTTCTAGACTAGGTCTAATCCTGTTAGCACTGGGATTCTTACTGCAATTACTCGAAAGGATAACGTAAAATTGGCGGTGTCCTGGGGTACAACACTCAATTTATAGTAGGCCTAATTGGTATGGTGTCCCTGGAATTCAGCAAATCCGATGAGTGGACAGACGATGATGACAGCGCGCTGTACCCGCTCTCTGCCACTAAACACTACGCTAACTTGTTGGATAACTTTCTGCTACTTTGTTACTAAAGCCAGTTCGTATCGCGATTTGCTTCATATTCTCACTTGGACTGCAATCAATTTGAGTCGATTGCGGATGAAGTACGTTTTCGGCCCCAATTAGGCAAGGTTACTCATACCTAACTAACAGCATAGGTTGCAGTGATGTAATAAAAATGTAACTATTTCCGACTTGATTTTATGACTTTTTAATGGTCATGGCTTTATTATTGACTATCAGGAGTATTCTTTTGTTAAGGAGGTGATAGACATGTAGGATCGAGGCAATCGTTTCTTTATCACTTAAGATGAATGAAGAAGGAGTGGTAGTATGAAAGATATCGTTGAAATCGCGATTGGCGACAAGAGATTTACGACCCTAGTAGCTGCAGTGAAAGCAGCTAACCTGGTAGAAACACTGAAAGGCAAGGGACCGTTCACTGTATTCGCTCCCACTGATGATGCGTTCAAGAAACTGCCGGCGGGCACTGTTGAGGGTTTGCTGAAAGATATTCCAACTTTGAAGAACATACTTCTTTTTCATGTTGTATCGGGCAAGGTCATGGCTGCTGACGTAGTCAAGCTGAAATCGGCCAACACGGTTCTAGGCAAGCCAGTAGCCATCAAAGTCACTAATGGCAAAGTAGCGGTAAACGATGCCAACGTAGTGATAACCGATATTGAGGCATCCAATGGCGTTATCCATGTAATCGACAGTGTTCTTCTACCCTCGAAATCGTAGTATCCAGAATTGGCTTAACGCAAGCTTTGATCCCTTGTTCTCAATACGGAGAGCGGACGTTCTTTCGGAACGTGTGGATGGACGATGGCAACTTTTCCCTTGAATAGGTAGCTTTACGCCAAGGCCTGATTCCATTGTGTGAAACAGGTATGAACAGACTATATTCACTAGCTTAGAGAAAGGAGGATGTCTTGCCAATAACAAGGAAACAATTCGACAATAGTACGGATACGTTATCTGCCAAAGTGCTCAGATTCCTAGAGTCAAATCCGGATGATGCATTTGAACTTGAGGAATTAGCAGAGGCTGTGGGTGGCAGACAGTTGGAGGTTTGGGCTATTCTCGATGAGTTGAAGCGGCGAAAGCAAGTCTCCGGTAAGTGCATAAAAGGGACGGGCTATTATTGCGTTGCCAAAGAGGCAAGACAATCTTCAATTTAAGGAGGTGCAGTATGTCTATCAACCAATCAACCGAACAGCGGCTTGCTAAGCTACGCCGCTGGAATATCGTTGTCGGCCTGATCCTGGCGGTACAGGCTATTATGATTGCGGTACTTACAAACGACTTTTCTCTTCCGGTTACAGCCACGTTTATGAGCGGGCCACCCGGGACCGCGCCCGAGCTCCACCACCTGTTTGATATATACACTGGTTGGGGTGTTTTTGCTTTCCTTGCAATCTCAGCCGGTGCCCTGTTGATAATCGCATCTCCACCTGTCTTTCCATGGTACAAGCGCAACCTGTTACAGAACCGCAACTACGGGCGTTGGATTGAATACTTCTTCAGCTCTTCAATTATGATCGTGTTAATTTCTCAGATAACCGGTATCAGCGACATTGCTGCCTTACTGGCCATCTTCGGCATAAACGCCTGTATGATACTTTTCGGTGCTTTGCAGGAAAAGTATGAAGAACCGGGCAAACCAAGCTGGCTGCCATTCTGGTTTGGCAGCTTTGCAGGCATCATTCCGTGGATCGCAATCGTCATATACGTCTGGGCACCAGGGCTGAATACATCGCCACCTGGATTCGTATATGGTATTGTTATATCACTTTTCGTTTTCTTTAACTGTTTTGCTATCAATATGGTGTTGCAGTACAAGAAAGTTGGTCCCTGGCGGGATTATCTGTATGGTGAGAAGGTGTATATTATTCTCAGTCTCACGGCTAAGGCGTTGCTAGCTTGGCAGGTGTTTTTCCCGGTGCTATTGTCATCCTGATTTTTGAACAGATGTCCCTGGTTGTGGTCCTTTTTCACACTTGGTATTCTAGGGACATAATACCTGATTTGTAGTAGGCCTAATTGGTATGGTGTCCCTGGAATTCAACGGATTAGGTGCCGACGAAATCAAACGCCATCCTGAAGTCGAAACGCTCCTGGTAACCAGAGACAACCGCACTGAGGTAATGAGGAAAGTCTCAAGCTGGCTAATGGCAGGGGTGAACTGAGACCCCCGCTCACTGCCGCTGAACATTCCATCGATTTGTTCGATAAGGGCATCAGCGACCGACACCCCAACGCCCTCTGCAATTCCAAGTATGTTGCTTGACGTTTGTCATGAGGTCAGTTGCCACACCTCATAGAAACTGCAGGTTGGGTCTGATATCATGTTAGAGCAATGATTGAGGCTGGGCGACCACAGAATATTGATGAACTCGAACAACATTTTGACGAAGCCCTGTCAAGGCTAAGAGTATATGAATTACCCTTGTCTATAGCCTTGCGCGTTTCGTTGAGCGTCTTCGAAGGATCGAATTGCATAACAATCGACCATATACCCGAGCACGCTTCGGCTTTAGCTGCCATGCTTTACCACAAGGATGCGCTCGAAATCCTCATGCCTAATTTGTTCAAAAGATGCAGACAAGAAAAACCTGCAGAGGAACGGCTAATTGTCACAAAAAGCATACTGGGTGCGGTCACCGACGCTCTTAATTTCTGTGAGCGATACCAGTTTGCAGTCCATTCTTGCACATTGTATCATCAAAAGCAGTTCACTGGTTCGCTGAGCGGCCGAGTGGCTGATTTTCAATATTCCAAGGACTTCAATCTTGGGCGTTCCTCGTTGAGTCTACTTCTACACAACTATCACGAACAAAGCAAAGTAAATCAATCGCGGTTATCTGGTATGTTGCCTCCGTCAATTCCCCCCAACAAGAGCAAGGAAGCTCTAGTGAAACTGGTTAAGTCTACAGATGTTAGAGCGATACTTGGCTCGATACCTGACGAAGTATACATTCCGATCCGGGAGATAGTCGAAGCGACGATACCACAACCAAGCGTAGACACCAATGCCAATTGCGGGAGCTACTGCATCGGTGATTATTACAATTTCTGGATTGAGTTCATGGTTCAGATGTCTGCGTACAATCTCGCCTGCGAAGAGAAAAGTACGATAGATAACTCGTTCAATCCTTGGGAGCATAGAGTACTGCAGCTTACCTTACCTGAATTGTCTGCGGTGCTGGCCAAAAGAGGGACTGTGGAACTTGAAGTAGCTCTTTCAATATTGGCAGACCTTGTTTTCGACAGTACAGCAAAGCGTCCCGATATACTGGTTCAACCGCTAGTACCCATACCGAATACCGGAATAGTGTTGGTAGCCCCATCGCTCATATTCACTGGCAATTGGGAGGTGTGTGTCTTGCGGAATTGGATCAGGCTATACCCAAATATATATCGTAAAGTTATTGCGAGCAAGAAAGGAGAATTGGCGAAATCACTGCGCAGTGCTTTGGCCTCCAAGCACTTTGTTACTTCCGTTAATAGAAAACTGACTGATGGGAAACGGCAAACGATTAGTGATGTGGATGTAGCCGCTTTTGACCCCCTTGATGGACTACTTGCCATATTCCAAGTCAAATGGTTAATCGAACCGGATTCAATAAGGGAGACTGTTCGAACAGATGCACAAATCTCCTATGCTATTGAGCAGTCGAGAAGGTGCAAAGATGCCTTTGAAAAGGACAGGAGCAGGTTTTTAAAGCAAGTATTTCCAGGTCATGATATAGGGGCTTCAGCAGTTAAGGAACTCAAGTGCTATGTTGTCGCCCGCGGTGATATGGGAAACAAAGACGATGAAGAAAACGACATATACGTACTTGACTATTTGTTGAGTATTGATACTATAGCCAATTCCACTGATGTACCTTTGCGACAGATATTATCGCGCGTCGCCAGTAAGCAGGTGGAAATCTCAAATTTAATCGAAGAGACCGCCCATAGACTCAAGATCAAACTTGCAGGATACTTGATACGCCTACCTGGTTACAGTGCAGTTGCAGGACCGAGCGTAACGAGAGGACCAAAAACCGAACAGCCGCGTAGAAATGATCCATGTATATGTGGCAGTGGTAGGAAATACAAGAAATGTTGTCTTGACCTTGCTAATTATGATGAAGATGTCGTGAGAGAGGGCGGCCAGAATCTGACGGTGCGATAGTAACCGTTGGGGACAGCACCTTCGGGAGGTGCAGTGTCGTCGGCTGGATAGACATTATGCTTCGAACTACGAACCTGCGCGTTATGCGCCCGAACATATTCAAACTTGGAAGGTAGTAGGCCTGATTGGTATGGTGTCCCTGGAATTCGAAGCACGGCGGCATATGCTATCGAACAAAACTGCGGAATGGGTAATGTCGGGTAGGGTAGTAGAATCGCCTAGACTCTTTCACGCTTTTTGGGCTTTCGTTAAAACCGTACTTTACTTGGAAGTACTCCTTATATTGAGACAGACTACCTGAGAATTTGCTCACGATGTCTTGAAGTGAAACCCTGAACACATCTGGCACAGGTTTTTCACGAACGTCAGCTAGATAATGCTTAAAACTATCATAACGACTTCTAGGCCCCCAGAAGGCTTCGTTTCGTTCGTCTGCTGCCAAGACGAAAATCCCCCTTATTTCCTTGTCTGACGATTCCTGCGCTCTCTTCTTGGCTACCATAAGATTACGGAGAGCTTGGTAATATCTATTAAGTGGGCAAGGTTCGTTCATTCGAGTGGGGTCGAGAAGGTTGTACTGTCCTCCAATATGCCAGTACCGTCTGCCCTTACTAGCGAGATAGCACAGAAATCCATCATTGGTTTCAACATTTTGTGGGCTGCCGTAATTACCATCACATTTATGATTCCTGTCATGAGGGAGCTTACATCTGCCGAAGTCAGGCTCGGTCAACTTGAACTCTACCGCACATACTTTACCCTGAGGCGTCCGCAAGTAAAGGTCGATTGAAGTCGCTGCTTTCTCATCTTCACCTAGATCCTGGCCAACGTTCAATTCGAGAACTTCCGTTGTCTCAAGCCCAAAGTCAAATTCAGAAGCCATGCCTTCCTTGGCGAGTGCCAAACTCAGCACCTCGAAAAGGGGCCCAAAATTGTCATGCTTTTTCATGGGTAGGACGATATTCCAGCAGAGTGCTTGAGAACTGGCTATGTGACTAATATAGTCGTGTATCGCTATCCGTGAGAAGGTATCGTGATAGTAGCGGTCAACACGTCCTGTTAGCATATCCTGTGCCTGCTGCATAATGTCAGGATGGAAGTTGAGATACTTATATCTATCGTTGAATACGAAATAATATTTATCGCTCAGTATCTGTTGGTCATCTGGAATGGGCAAGCTAGAATTCTTCCGCATCCAATCCAGATAAACCCTCATTCTTTTCTTAATTTCAGACCTGAGCTGCAGCGGAGTCAAGAGCTTACTATTTGGACTATTTAACTTATATATCGTGTTATTAACCATTGCTGCATTGACAGTCTAAGTCAATAATACTCATAACACTGATCATAAAGCAATCCCACGATAGTACCACATAAGACATAAGATAGTAAGTCATTTTGTATTCATCTGTATTCTAGGAACATAATAGCTAACGTGATTGTACCATGAATGGAGGTATCCCAAAAAGATATTGACTACCCTAGTATAGGGTAGTATTATGGTAATGTAGATATAAATAGTTGTATCTCTTACCTCCGCATAGAGATAGGAGGAGGTGAATAAAATGGCGGCAAAAGAAGTAATAATTGATTTCAGTGATGTTTATAATGAAGATAAATTTAAGGAACTCATCCTTTATATTGCTGATAAATGCTCTGATGACCCTGATTTTGGTGCGACCAAACTGAATAAAATCCTGTTTTATTCTGAGTTCTACTCCTATGGTAAATATAGTGAATCTATGACCAAGATGCCCTATTTTCGTCTAAAGAATGGCCCTGCACCCAAATATCTGAAACCTATTCGTGACCAAATGGTTGAGGATAAGGAAATTGCAATCCAGCCCAAACCCCGATTTGGTTTTACACAGCAGCGTGTTGTTCCACTTCGAGAAGCAAATCTACAGAAGCTCAATGCACGTGACATTGCCATAGTTGATGAAGTCATAAGTGCGTTAAGTGGAGTTAATGCAAGTGGGATAAGCCGGTATTCGCATTTAGAGATTGGGGTTCGTGTTGCTAATGAAAAAGAGGATATACCATATCACGCAGTTTTTCTATCTAGGTTGCCATTAACCAAGTATGATATAGAACATGGATTAGAACTTGCCAAACAATATGACTGGGTAATTTAAGGCTCGTGCTATTCGTGAATCTCATGAATTCGCACAACAAAAAAAGCGAATTCAACCAGATGCACGTAGATTAGATGACCAATTACATTCACTAACTTGGGCATTAGCTCGTAAACCAGAGTTGTTTCCCAAAGTTGGAAGGACTAAGTTGCATTGTATCAAAACAGACCCTTGGCCAGATGCTCCTCGCTTGAGACTATACTATACATTTGATGATGACCTTGTAGATTTATTATGGATTGAGATAGCGGAATCTACGGAGTAGATAGTAGCACGGGGGCAGATGCCTTATCTAGTTTTGAGTAGAACGCCTATGACGTTTTACTCTCACTATGCCATTAACCTTTCGGTTATATGGCTTGACAGGGACAATCTTTTTGCCAGCCTTAGTCTTCGCCACTTACAACACCTCCTTTCTTGGGGATAACCCCAAGTCCTAGAAAGGCACAACCCCAATTCATTCAGTGTCCGTGGCTAATAGGTTGGCTAGCCCCCGTGCCTATTTATTATAGCATTTTCTTAAATGTAGCTTGACGGGATTTGAGACAGGTGCTAAAGTGTCCTCCCTGAAAGGGCAAGAAGGGAGGTATGATATGTCATTAGGCATAGTAATCAAAGTGCCCGAAGGGCTTGTATTGGCAGCTGAAAGCAGGGTAACTTTAGGAGCACAATTGATTACTCCTCGGGGTTCTAAAGAGATACCTGTATTCTTTGACAATGCTACAAAGCTCTTGAGTTTTTCTGAACCGAACACTGCAATTGGGGTAGTTACCTATGGACAAGCAGTGATAGGGCAACAGACTCCGCGAACCGCTGCTAGCTTTCTGCCTGAATTTGAAGCTGGTTTACCTAAAGAACGGTTAAGCGTATCCAAGTTCGCTGAGAAAATTAGCGAATTTTACCTAAAACAGTGGCGGTCAACCATGCCACCTGATGACAAAATTGCCGACATCCCCAATATGGCATTCATAGTAGCGGGTTATAACCTCGACGAGGTATATGGTCAGGTGTTTGTAGTAGAGATACCACGTGTGCCGAAACCAATAGAGCGAAGTCCTGGTAGCGAATTTAGTATTACATTTGGCGGACAGCACGAGATAATCTCTAAAATAATGATGGGATATGACATACGATTGCCTGATGCGGTGAAAAAAGGTCTCAATCTATCGCCTGACCAAGCCAATAAGTTTAGAGAGCTTATAAATCAATATCAACTCCCAATTCCATTGCAGATATTAGCTTTGCAGGATGGCATAGATTTAGCCTGTTTCTTTATTCGGACAACAATGGATGCTCAAAGACTTTCTATTGGACTAAGAGGAGTAGGCGGAGCGATAGATGTGGCAATTATTAAACGCAATCAAAAACTTCAGTTTATCCAGCATAAGCAAGAACATGGCGAACTAGAATAGAAAATACTGGAGGTAAAACATGCCAGAAGAATTAACAACAGAATACACTATGAAAAACTGGAGAGAAGCAACGAAAGGCTGGACATTTGTCCCGTATTCTATTGGTGGGTATGCAGAAAGCACTGTCTATATAGATGATATATTGGCTCCTAGAGAGCAATACCAACGAGCTAATTTTGAGCGTGACTTACGGAAAGTCAGTCGCAAAATCAAGAAGTAGTTATCTGAGCAAGAATTGTTTTGAACATATGCCTTTCATCCCCACGATGGCATTTCTCATAAACCCCTCCTCCTTAAATAATATATCACTTCGCCGTCAATCGGTTGACATTGAACTTTCCATCAGAATGTGATCCAACAATCTAAGTTGTTACGAAGAACGGGCTTTGGAAGTGGGTATTCTGGGGACATAATGCCTGATTTGTAGCAGGCCTAATTAGTAAGGTGTCCCTGGAATTCGAATGACAAGAAACGGGGTGCCAAACTTCTTCCTTTTCTAGCCTAAGCAGCTGTGCTATTATAGATATATACTCTTTGTTAGGAGAAGTCTGGGTTGCCGGAACTTAAATACGTCCAATCACCAAAGGATTTAGTCACTCCAATTGATATAACTCAATCTGGTTTTCTTCAACAAGCCCTCAGGAAAACCAGGGAAGCTAGCCCCTATGTAGACCAGGCAAAGCATCTCTTAAATAAGCTCCAAGCGGCTCACGCACCGCAAGAATTATTGGGCTTTCCGGAGATTCGTGATGACCTTGTTACCGCTGCAGGTTTCTCGGATAAGGCTACCAACTATTTCACTGCCTCTCAACTAGAAGAGGCACTCCTGAAAGTACTAGAGGAAATTGAACATAAAGCCGGATCTGACTGGCGTGCAGAGATCGCATATCGCTTTCTGCTTACCAGAGGAGATACTCTCGGCGGCGTCATGCGTAATATTATGGGAGCTGAAGCAAAAGTCAAGTTCATAGACGCGATTCTAGCGGCGTTGCGTGATAGAAACATTAAACATGCTGTATCTAGAACCGGGGCTGAAAAAGTACAACAGATCTCATGGTCTAGACGAGTTCTGCTCTTTGATAAGACACCGAAGATAATCGGTAAAAATATTGACGCCATCCTGCTGAAGCAGCGACATGGTGCGCACACTGTGTCGACGAATTCGGAAAGCTATCTTCCAGTCGCTAATTTGCTTGGGAATAAAGATAGTTATTTAGCCTGTGGAGAGGTTAAAGGTGGAATAGACCCTGCCGGAGCGGATGAACATTGGAAAACGGCGTCTGGAGCTCTAAGTCGCATACGTGAGAAATTCCAAGGAAAACCACCCAAGCTCTTCTTTGTTGGTGCAGCCATTGAGAACTCTATGGCTGATGAAATCTTTAACCATCTGCAGTCCGGAGTGCTCAACCACGCCGCCAACCTAAACAGACCTCAGCAACTTTCCGATTTGGCATCATGGCTTGTCTCTTTATGACGCCTCCATATATATACACACTTCCGCAGTTCCTGACGCCCATGTTCCTTCATTTGCTGACTGCTATTGCCTTTACCAATCGGCAAGACCCATATTACTTCAACATCGAAGCCGGCTTGCTCGGCGATATCAGATAGTATCAAATCTACGGGGACATGGACACCTTGATATCTAACATTATCATTAACCATGACAAAGGCCGCCTCTGGCTTAAGCAGTCTGGCACATTCAAAAATGACAACCGTCAACTCTCTGAAATAGTTCCTCACCATTCTAGGCACGCCATTATTGTTCAGTAAGCCATCTTCACGACACTGGTTGAGATAGCTGAGTATAAGATTAATTAGTTTCTGAGATTGAAAAGCGTCTGTAGCAAGGGATAACCGAGCCCGGTCTAGTCGATTCCATAGTTCTTCTTTTTCACGGTTTTCCACTGTGCAACTTAGCATTGCCTGACGCAGAGTTCGTATCTCATTCTCGCCAATTCCCATCATAGCAAGCTCTAGAGCGTAGGTACGCGTATAATCATAACGGTTGCAGTAGGGTGGCGAAGTAATCAACCCTTCAAAAGACTCCGCCCCTAATTTCGGCAAGATGTCAAAACATGACCCACTGAGGAGGGTAATTTCACCCGGCTTCTGTGTTCCAAAAAGTGGGAGTTGCTCGCGGCATATGTCATATACAATCTGGTCAAGTTTGGCACAAATCGTAGGCGTGAATGCTTTTATCGCTCCCTTGGAGAAAGGTTTCTTACCCCACGTCCTGCCTGAACGAGAGTCCCAGCGAAGATATTGCCCATCCTTTCGTGTATAGCTAATATCTTCAAGTATACACAGGGCGGCAAAAGACAGAATGCGCCTCAGGTCATCTTCCCCGATTCTATCAACCTCATCCAGATAGCGGCCAAGTTCTTCCTCTGTCTCTGGTGGGAATGCGCCCTTGGTGATGCGAATATGAGAGAATTTTTTGGTTGCCCCCGATTTCTGCCACGCCAAGCTTTGCCTGAACTGATGTATTCCGGCAGCTATTTGGTTAGCATTGCCATTCTTAAGTATGCGCCGTACCTCAATAATCTCAGCACTACTTGGGAGCAATTCTATACCCACAGAGTCAAGTCCAAGCTCACTTGCCGCAAAAAGCGCAGCTCCAGAGCCGGCGAAGGGGTCCAGGATACACCCGGCGTTTAGAGATAACCTTTGCAAGATATAATGGATGAGGTCAGACGAAAAGCCCTCCTTGTATTTATACCAGCGATGCCCATTTTTGTCTTTGTTAGCCTGGAAGCTAACTAAAGTGCGGTCAAGGTCGTAGTTTACCTGAAGCTTATCCCAATATTTAGCATGTAGCCGCTCATCGGCTTCTTCGATGGCTTGCAGTAATTTAACATCATTCACTGCTTGCTTCTCTCCAATAACGAGTTATTCTGGGTAAGATGGTCTAATAAAGCTTGTAGCTGTTGACGCTCGTATAGTCTGTAGTTGTTAATTGGATGGCGAATCGCTTTCAATTTCCCAGCGCGATCCCAGTTCCTGATAGTGGAGGTAGATACCCCAAGTAAGACTGCTGCTTCACTAACTGTAAGAAGAGAATTCATGCTCGGCATATCTCTAATCTCTTCAACCTTAGTAAAGGTTATCATACATTGGCAAGTTTGTCAAGAGCGTATCACAGCAGATGGATTGTTAAGGACAACAAAACGTCACAAAGTTTAGACAGGCGCGGTGGCCTTGGACTTCAAGCAGAGGCTACTGCTAGGAACAGTAGTCAGTAGTCAGGAGACAGTAGTCAGTAGTCAGTAGTCAGTAGTCAGTAGTCAGGAGTCAGGAGTCAGGAGTCAGCAGTAGGGGGTCAGGGAGCAATTAAGAGAATTCGAAAATCAAAAGGCAAAACAAGGTATAACCGCTAAAATACCAGGCAACAGGCGTTCTCTCTACGAAGTCCAGTATATGCTAACATATTCCCTCGCCTTTCTCTTCATGAACTTATCCAGCATACCCTGTTAAACAATTATTGACAATGAGTTACAAAACGTGCACATAATGGGTCTTTTGTAAATGAAGCAGCGACTGCTTGTAATCCTGAACCTCTCGCTGGTTTCCGGCCTCGTCATATTGGGTGTTAGTATTATTTCACCTGTCCTTCCCCAGTATGCGCTTTCATTTTCCATTCCCGTAGCTCTCGTCGGATGGGCAATAGCGGCGTTTGCCCTGGCCCGTGTGGTGATGGACATACCGGCCGGCTTTCTGGCAGACCGTTTCGGCAGGAAAAGAAACATGATATTGGGGTTAGTATTGATAATCCTGTCGGCAATCGGGGCGGGCTTCGCTGACACTTATGCCTGGCTAATCTTTGCACGTATTGTTGGAGGGATAGGGTCCGCTCTATACATGACCGCAGCGACAACCTGGGTCGCGCAAGTATCTGCCGGCAAGTCGAGGGGCCGGTATATGTCGCTGTATACCGGCCTTGTATTCGCGGGCACCGCCTTCGGGCCCACTATCGGCGGCTATACCGCTGCCCATTTTGGCCTTAACGCACCCTTCTTCGCATATGCCGTGCTCGGCTTAGCCGGTCTAATCGCCACATTACCTTTGAAGGAGCAGGCAGCACAGTCAAAGATGCGCATGAAAGACATCCTCAGTGTCTTATCGAACCGCCCGTTTATGCTGGTAAACTGCGCAGTGCTGGCAATGTTTTTCCTGAGAGTCGGTGTTCGTTCGACGCTTGTTCCGCTCTATGCGTCTCTTAACCTGGGCCTGTCCGAGGAGAGAATTGGAATACTGCTAACGGTGGCGGCTGTTGCTACTGCTCTAAGCACTTTCCCTTCCGGTTGGCTGTCAGATAGGGTGGGGAGAAAAAGACCCGTGATGGCCTGCCTTTTCCTGAGCGGTATTGCTGTGCTATTTATTCCATCGCAGGGAAGCCTGGCCGGCCTTATGGGCATCATGGCTTTCTACGGTCTGGCTACCGGTCTCCAGGGTTCCATGGCCGCCTGGCCTGCCGACGTGGCACCCAAGGGCAGGCTGGGCACATCTATGGGAGTCTACCGTGTCATGGGGGATATCGGAATGGTTCTCGGTCCCATAACTGCGACTTATATAGCCGGCTATACGGGGGACCTGACGGTAACATTTATGCCCTTCCTGGCACCGGCGCTTCTCGCTTTTGTAGTGGGTGTATTGATGATATGGGCCAAGGACCCGGCCCGCAGAAGACATGCTGAAGAGTATACCGTCGAGTGAGATGGGCGTACCTCAAGGCTGCACATTCAGCCGAAAAGCCCGGGCGGGCGTGATGTCCTCGGGCTTCAAGCAGATGCTCATGGGGGGACTATTTGACAAAAAATGTAGTCTATGCTAATCTTATACCATAATCACGATGAGAGGCCATCCAAAGGGGTTGGTCCCGCGGTAATGCCTCTCTTTTTTCGTTTA